>ERZ779866.245-NODE-245-length-62097-cov-3.760759_pt1 | contig 62097 bp, 72 predicted proteins | sample MGYA00511248_ERZ779866 | MGnify/ENA primary metagenome ERZ779866 (study PRJEB29588, sample SAMEA2155758) | human gut metagenome | biome: human gut; feature: human-associated habitat; material: faeces | place: Denmark | collected 2008/2010 ... | reverse complement strand
TACCCCTGCCACTCCATCATCTGCGCATTCAGTCGCGCGATATTGGCTTGAGATTGAGCAATAGCGTTTTGGTGGCGCGTAATGCTGAGCGAACCAAACGCATTGACGGTATTGGCTATTCCCTGGGCAATCAGGGACCCGTAGCCGAACTGTTGACCACTGGTTAAGCTATTCCAAGGCATACAAAAATTCTCCTATACGCATGGCACTGTATCTTTCGAAAACGTGCACACGCGCATAGGAGAGGCTTGCCAAGGCTGAGAGACAAAAATCCCTTTATGAAATTTCCACCGTCGTCGTCACAGAGATGATCTTGAGCGGAAGCGGGTTTTCCTGTCGGATACAGACTTGACCGTATTTATTCCAGGTGCCCGCAATCGGCACGTCAATTTCATCATTGATCGGATCGGGAGGATTACCGGCATACTCAATCGAGCGTGCTGGGTATTCCGATAAGGTATCGAAGTCAGGACCCGCCTTGATGCCCGAGGAGTTAATTACTCTAAAGCTGACCGAGCGCACGTTCTTTTCATGCCCTGAACCATAGCCGCCATCCTGGAGCGCGACTGCCACAGGGAGCGTCTTAATGTCGGCGGTATAAGGAATACCAACGTGGACAATCATGGAATCCATTGAAAGAGTGACCTTGCCATCCTTGACAATCTGTCTTTCCTCAACAGAACCGTCAGCCACAATAGAAACTTCCATGCCTTCCAGCCAGTCCAACCCCGTAATTTCTTTCGTAGGCTCGCCGATATAAGTACCCGAACTATCCATGAAGCAACAGTGGTCCAAAGTGGTGAACCTCTGCTCCGTCATTCGTTCAATGTAAATATGTGGAACACCGGTAATAATCCGTTCAACGACGCAATAGAGGATATCCTCATCACCTTCGGAAACCACACAGCAAGAACGGAAGCGCCCATTGTTTGTTTCAATGAGACTAAATGCTCCGACTTGTTGATCGGGGACGTAAGTCATCGCCACCAGCTGACCGTCATTGTTGATGGACCAGATAATCGGGAGAGGTGCCTTGGAATAAGCCAAATCAACAATATTGTGATTGTCGAATAAATGCGGAGCTCTTAGGCATATGTCGTTAGAAACGTAGCCAGACGCTTCATAAGAATAGCCACATTCTCTTAAATGCCCTCCGCGTTCCTGAGCGTAAAGCACAATACTGGAGACAACCAACGGTTGAACATTGTTTGCACCAATATAAGATTGTGGGCGCACGGACATAGAAGAGGGCGTGATGGCATCAGAGTTTAAAGGCGATACGCGCCACTCTGCCGCACCCGTTAGCAACATAAGCTGAGACAACGGCACTATGTGCCGGATACGGTTGGCTTCACGTGCTGCCACCCGCACAGCAATACGGTCGTCATCCTGGCTCGGAAGCGAGAAAGACATATCGCTTTCGGTACCCGACTTGGTAGCCCATAGATTATTAGGACGTTGAACTGTACCGGCAAACCACCGACGCTGTTCAAAATAAGAAACAGCACCAGGATAGTCGCCAGCCTCTGCTACCGTTGCTTTAAATGTTGCGCCACTTCCAGTGGTTGATTGAATGGCAATTATTGGATCTGTATAACCCGATCCACCACTAACTACATTGACCGCAATGATTTTCCCGTCACTGATAACGGGTGTTAGCTCTGCCCCGCCTCCAGTATCATCTTCTATGACGAATCTAACATCTTCAGAGGAAGGCTCAATTAGACCGTCAACGTACATTTCAAGATATTCAAAGTAATAATCTTTGCCACTTGCACTTTCGTATGACTCTGCGACTATGACTTCAACCCTTGGTTTTACATAATTGGCACCAGGAGAAGTAATTTCAATTCTTTCTATTTCATAGGTCTTATCGTCAAATTTCCTGTAATAACCTCTCGCGGTAGCGCCTGAACCATTCCCTTCTTTATCAACGACTCTAAAATGTATCGAGGTGTGAATATCTCCAGTATGGCTCCCAGATGAATTTAAATAGATAGGAACGGGAAAGTAATATGCCAGGTAGTTGTCGCCAGTTGGATTTTCATATCGGGAATAACCTATATTTTCTACCCCTGCAACACCTCTCCTACCAAAGTAGCCACTGCCTTCAGTAAGGACCTCAACCGCAGTAATACCGCCAGGGCGCGAAAATGCCTCATCATAGATCGGAGGTGTAATAGACGCATCAGGATCAATATTTTCGTCACGGATAGACAAGGTATCCGTTTGACCAACATAAGCCCAAACACCGCCTTCGTTACGATAGACACGGTACATCCCAGCGCCTTCTACGGCATCCCACGAAATATCGTTATAGGCACCATCGCCATACGGCTGACAATCCAAAATAACGGAGGTACTGCGAGCCGACTCTTGCGATCCATCTTTCAGCAATGCCGTCACACAATATTCACGTTTATACGTGCCACCGCCTGATCCATGAGGCGTTACTTTTACATTTGTCGGCGCTGATAATATGGACGAAAACTCAATATCAACTAGGCGCCAATCAGTCGCACCGTATCGGCGCAATTCCTTCGGATGATAGGACGGGTGAACCAATGTCAGCACGTCGCCAGACTGAACGTAGTGAATGTCAAACACATCATCAATTGCATACGGAGTTTCAACTTCATACGGCTCGCCGTCACTGCCCATCAAAGTCTGACCTTGAGTATGGAAGCGAATGTACTTGTCGCCAAACTCCAGCACCATTGTCTGATCGGTTGAGAACGTGAATGGAATGAGCTTAGGCGGCTTATCCTGCTGCTTAGTCTTATTCACGTAAGCAAAGCCCGGGCGCATTGTGATCGGACCCTGGGGCTCAACGAGAAAGTTTTTGCACGTAGCCAAGCCCGTCTGATACTTGCCGTCATCAATACGGGCATACATCGAGGGCGCAACCTCACCCCCGTTAAATGAACGCTGATAAACCTTGACTGCCATTTTCTATACCCACCGAGCGCGTAATTGAGAAGCGATATACGGATACTTACGAAACACCGAGTTTTGAGCATCATCAGTCTTTGCCTTGGACAATGCCTGCTCATAGGCTTGACGCAGGTTTTGAGCCATCTGAGAAGCCGCATCAGAGCGCTTAATCGGACCGACAAGGTAAACAGCCAAGCCCAGCACCAGGCACTCTATAAAGTACGTCGGAAATAGCGCAGGCAAATCTTTGTAAGCCGTGTACTGGACGCAGGCATTATCAATGTCCGTGAGCAGAATGCGGTTTTGCGTGGTCGTTGAAAACTGAATCTCGTAGTTTTTCGGCAGCTCAGCCATCCACCGCGTGCCGTCTTGACTAAGCTCACCTTGCTCATTGAGCTTGTTAATCGTCGAAACTCTCGTCACTCGGACGCAATCCGAGGGCAAGGCGTATGCGTACTTGTAGCCATAGAGTTCCGAATCAAAGCTAGTGAGTTTGCTCAAGCGCGCCCTGGTTTGTGAAAAGCTCCAGTCAAACTCTTCAAAGAGTCGGCGCAGGGCAATCGGATAGTATCGCGAGCACTGAGCCGCCCAGTCGGAGCCGTCAGGCGGGTTAAGACCGGTAATTGAACCGCGCTCGCCTAACTGAGTAATCGCAAGGTTACAAATATCAACATTGGTAGCCATATATAAATAAGGGGGCTCGATTAAAAGCCCCCTCCTCCTCTTCCAGTCAGATCAAGCGGTTAGTCAGCCGTCGGCAAAATATCAATGCCAACCTTTTGATATTCCATCGGAAGATCAGGTGCATTGGTAATGTAAGCCGAGGCAGTACCCGTCACCGTACCGGCAACAGTAGTCGTTACCTTCACATAGCGACGATGGCGAACCGGCATCGGGATCACCACATTGTCCTTCAAATCCACGCCTGCAATCTTGCCCGTAGAGGCGATAGTCTTATAAGAACCGCCTTCGGTATCGCAGTCTTGGATATTGAACACCACAGAGTTTGTATCACCGGCGCCAGTACCAGCCGTCGGGAAATTCACCACGACAAACATGGGATCGGTGTAGGAACCCGTGTTCGGTTTTTCCTGCTTGAAGTCAATTGCGTCAGACGTAATGGCGGCGGCAACGGACTTGTTTTCAAAAAGGACTAATTCCAAATCCAACATTTTTCAATCCTCCTTTTCTATCTCTCGATTAAGACAAGACCGCTTCCGTATTCAACAGAACGTCGGAGCCCAACTTGTGAACCGGAACATCACCAAACTTGAGAACTTCGCGACCGGCAACTTCGCCCATGTTGAGGAACACATTGTCCTTGTTGGCGATTTGACGGCGCAGCACAGAGCGCAGCGTGTCGTTCATGTAGAAAGCCAGTTTGCCGGAATTGTCATCAGGCATCATTTCCAAGGCTTGAGTCATCAAGTCGATCAAGTCAGCAGAAGTAGCAGTGCTGTTCTTCTTGCTCAACTTCGTGGTATCAATGTTGGCGATACGAGCCACGCATTCAGGATCGTACAAAGCCACACCAATGTCCCAAGCAAATTCAGTGACCAAGCCAAGGTAGTCCATGCCGTTCTTATCCGTCACGTACTGTTCTTTCATATCACGGACTTGAAGACCAGGACCTTCGCCGCCTTGCGGATAGAACATGTAAGCACCGTCAGGACGCCAATTGATCAACCAAATGGAGGCTTCCTTATCAGCCGTCGTACCGCCAGCGTCGATAATGCGACCACCAAAAGCGACGTTGCTCGGCACAACCAAGTTAGCCAAGCCCTTAATGTCGCGGGCATTAGCAGCTTCATCACCATAGAAAACGGATTTCACGGCAGAGCGAGCCAAGCCACGCATAAAGCCCTGATCCTTGCGGAGACGCCACGTTTCGCGTTCACCCGGCTTACGGGTGTTGTAAAGAGCGCTGTCAACCACGCTACGCGTGCGGATCATGCAGGAGCCGTAGCGAGCTTCAGAGCCGAGGACCTCTTCGGACTGCCAACCTTCGTTGTATCCGCGCTTTTGACCTTCAGGGTACTTCGTGATGATTTGACCCTTATCGCTGTCGCCGTTATTACCAGCCAAGACAATGCCTTGATCAAAGAACGGCATATAGTCGCGAATCGTGTTAATCAAAACCTTTCGGCTTACATCCTTGTCATTAACCAGGCTTTCGTAGTCAGCCAAAGTCAACGCTTGTCCATCTGCGATTAAACCAGACATATTTCAACCTCACTTTTTAGAAGCAGATTCATAAAACTGAGCAGGCGTGACTTTTCCGTCATGGTCCACAGAACCGCGCGGAAAATCAGCCTCGCCAAAAGCTCGACCGACACGGGCAAGTAACTTCAAAAGCCCGGGATGGTTACCGATAGGCAGACTCATAAATTCCTGAATGTCAGGATCGACTTTGCCGTCGGCGCCCACGCTAAACTTGTCGCGTACACGGGCAATGTCACTTGCCGCGCGCGTCCAGTTTTCGCCCCCGATTTCCTTATCAGTCTTGGAACGCTCCACCCACTGATCAGAAACGGCTTTAATCTGTTCAATCTGGCGTTGAGCAATGACCGGCGCACACTTATCTAAAAGGTGCTGGGCTTGCTTTTGGCTCAAATTGAGTTCCTTCGCCACGTCCTTGAAAGAGCCGATCACCTGATCATCGAACTCAACGCCTTCGGGAACTTTGAAATCCGCGTACTGCTCGGGAGCGCCTTCTTTGACCTCTTCCTTCTTTTCGCCTTCTTCGGATTTCTCTTCACCGCCTTGAGCTTTCGTTTCATCGGCTTTCCCTTCGGAACCTTCGCCGTCAGAGTCTTTAGCCTCTGTCAGCAGGTTTTCTGTCCCTGCGACTTGAGGTTGCTGACCTGCCGGTGCGGCGGGTGTGGCTTGCCCGTTTTCCCCGCCGTTGGCGCCCGCTTCATTTGTCGTTTCGGCTGCTGCGCTTGTTTCTTGTTCGCTCATAACTTTCCTTCAACATGAGTTGGTAAAGTTCAGGATCAATGAGACGCTTGAGATCAATGCCGTAGGATCGACGGCCTTCGTTGAAAGCCATCGTCAGCGCGTTGGTGTTAAAAGACACCGTGTCACACTGGGAAAGATCGAGCATGAAGAACACGAGCTCGCGCCCGTCTTTGTCTTGCATAACGTTTTTGAGTAAGAGGCGAATGCGGGTAATCGCCCGCTGGCGCTCAAACTCAAGTTCTTCGCGATCTTTTTCAATCGCGGCTAAATCAAAAGGGTCTCTTTGTTTCATGTGAGGAATTGTCAGAGACGAAAACGTGCACACGCGCACAAAAAAAAGAGCCGGACCGCTTAGGAGCAAATCCGGCAACTGAGGAGCATCAGAGAACTACTCTGCAACTGTCAAAACTTTTTAAAATCCACCGCCCATTTGTTGGAGGTTTTCAATAGCCTGACCAGCCATAGTTTCGCCGCCCGCAGGGACTCTGCCGAGTTTGGACAGGGCATCAATGGACTGCGCCGCCTGTTCGCCCTGAGCGGCTTGAGCCTGCGCCTGCTGCTGTGCCTGAAGCTGAGCATTGGCTTCATCATCGGGCACCAGGATCGAGGGCGCTACGCTGAAGTAATCGGCGAACTCATTGGCAACCTGGAAGGCATTGATCTTGTTGAGCACTTCGGGCTTGAACTGTGCAACCTGTCCCACCATGCCCAAGAAGTTTGTTAAGGACTGGGCACGGATAGCACGCTGAGAGCGAGCCAACATGGAGGTGTACTCAATGCTCAAAGACTGCCCCTGCAATTCAGGCGGCGGAGGCGGGATTTGCCCAGCACGCTGGAGGATATTGAACGCACGCTCGATCAAGGGTTTCAACACTTCGTTGTTAAGACGAGAAAGCACAGGACCGAGCATCATCAGTTTCTCTTCGTGCCGTTCAGCCACTTCAGTCGCCGTCATGTTGGCGCGCGCGGCGCCCGCGAACATGAGGAACATATCGACGTTAAAAGCCTGGTTGATGCGTTCCTGGACCTCGGCAATATTCTGGGCAATCGGCGTAATGTTGAGCGGAACATTCCAGGCAGACTGCACCTGATTGTTTGTGCCGGGCATATTGATATAGGAGCGCCCGCCGGGGAGGAAGTCAATGGGATTGTCCTTGGCATCAGTCGGCAGGATCAACGGCGGCTCGACGGCGTAGTCAATGGCATTGCCCTTTTGCAATTCCTGGTGATTGAGCTGGCGCACATCACCAAGCGCCACCATGCCAGGTGCCTCTTCAGAGTAAACGTCAGAAGCCGACGCGCCCCAGCGCCCCACAACCGCAGGAAACTCGTTATAGCCCGACTCTTCCAAAATGCCGCAATTCTTTTCGTCATCGCCTAAAAGGAGAATGACAGAGCGCCACGGCATATTGAGATTGTCTTGCTTACGGGTATCACGATCAAAGCGAGGCTCAATCGCATGGATCAAGCGGTATTTGTGGTCGTAATGGTTTTGGTCGTACTCGTTGACGATTGAGGACGGCAAACCGCTGCGCCCGTAGCGTTGCATAAGCTGACCGACAGTCATTGTGAAACGGCGATAAAGCGTATCAGGCTGACCTTTGTAGTTCGTGCCGATGCAGTATTCGCCCGCCACCAGAGGATTGCAATAGAAGCCGTCTATGGGATCTTCAATAATGACGTTAGCGAGCACGCCCATAGTGCCTACTTCGCGCCAGCCGTGATGCAAAGCCTGGTAGGTGTTTGTACGCTGAAACGCCATTTCAAGAATGCGCTGAACTTGATCCATCCACACCTTCGTGGAGGTGTTGGCGTCCAGATCAGGATCACCCGTCGTCAGTGCAAACCACTGGGAACTCGGATCAGTCATGCCGCTCATCAAGCCGGCAGAGAGAATGTTTGCCGCCCTGGTCGCTGTATTGTTGTAAATACGATTCCAGCGACCGCGAGCAACGTCATTATGACCTGTGCTTAAGTCGAGAAACTTGCCCGAAGCAGGCGTGATGAGTTCCGAAATCGCAAGCCACTGCGACAGATACGGCTCGCGCTCCTGCTTCAACTGCGTCCAGCGGCGCAGAATTGAATCACGCAAATCCTTGCGATCCATAATCACTCACCCCACTTACTTCTTTAGCCCAGCTTATTGCCGGCGCCCAGATTCAATTGGCTGTTCGAGACGCCGCCTGCGCCCGTCAAGAGCGTACTGCCACCCGACAGAGCGGAGTTAATGTTGTTTTCCAAAATACCGGCAATGTCCGCGCTGTTTTGGTTTTGACGGCGCTCATCGGCGCGAGCCTGTTCAGCCACTTGCTGTTGCTGGCGCTCGGCTTGACGCGTGCCTGCTTATTTGCCGCACGATTGCTCGCAACAGACGATGCTAGTAAAGCGGCACCTAAAATAGCTCCACCAATCCCCATTTTTCTTACTCCTTAGTCTTTGCCCAGTATGTCCGATCAGTCTCTTTGAACACCTTGGCAAAAAGCAGTGACAATCTTGAGTGTGCAGGCGCCGTGAAGTACACGCCCGGCAGACCTTTTCCCTTCGCCATTTCCTGAACTCTTCGGATGAGCTTCAGCCCAGTCGGACCTCTTCGGTAGTCTTTCCTGACGAAAATCGCATCGCAGACGCCAATATCTTTTGAGTAGTGCGGATGCTCATTGACCATGAGAACCGCAAATCCCACCATTTCATCAGCCACAAAAGCACCGACACAAAAAGCGCGTCCTGCGCCCTCCAGTGCCTCATACAGCGCCGTATTAGGCAGACCCAAACCAAGATCCTTGTTGCCGCTTTCTTTGGCGTACTCAATGCAGAGATCGGCAAAGAGCGGATGATCGAAGAGTTCGTTAAAGGAAATAGCTTTCAGTTTCATGCTGGGGATTGTGAATCCCTGTTGCCTGCACACGCGCACAGGCGATAAACTGAGAGAAACATCTGAGGTGGAAAATGAAAAGACTTACTCTTGCTCTTGCTTCAATCGTTCTTTTATCCGGTTGCCAAATCATGGCCTACGAACCGGAAATCGTCTCTATTGGAAATGGCAATTACACAATGGCCGGTGAATCGTATTGGACAGACAATGCAGGCCTTTTACGCATAGAAATGATTAAGCATGCTCATGCCTACTGCCAAAAACAAGGCATGGAGGCGGTTATTCTTGACAGTTACGTCAAAGACGGCGTTACCGTTGGATACTACGGAACAAACGCCACTTCTACCGTGAACTTCCGCTGCGAATAGAAAAACGCCCCTCGGTTGAGGGGCTAAGGTTAAGCGGCGAAGCCTTTGGCGATGAAGCTAAATAATGTTCCCTCTCCTCCGTAACCAGTACCGTTCGATGCGTAAGAAAGAATGTATTGAAAACTCGATTCCGTTTTCTTTGTGTAGTCCACCTTAAAACCGTTTACGGCGCTACTAGAACCTTCAGCATGAGTAGTACCAACAATCAAATAATTCGTGTTGCTAAACGAAACTGGCAAACTCATTGTTGCTATACCAGCAGGCGCAACACAATCTCCCTCAATAATCAGGTATCCGTCACTAAAACGTGTATATCGAATCGCCCCATCTTCACTTGTTCCAGTTTCCACAACATAGCGCTTATTTGTGCTCTCTAGCACCGCACTTACTGTTTGCTCTGCCGTTGCCATTTAACCCTCCGTATCGGTTGTTTCGGGAACTGAGATCCCATGCTCGTCTGCGAAGTCTTGGAAAGCCTGGAGAATTGCCGCCGCCGTATCGTCCTGCACGTCACCCATCGCCGCCTGCACGAAGGCAGTGGTAGCAATCTGCGTGGTATTTGTACCCTTAGCCGCCGTGGGCGCCGTAGGCGTACCAGATAAAGCAGGCGAGGCCAGAGGCGCGTAGGTACTTGCCGCCACCGTTTGCGTGAGCATATCCGTAATGTCAGTGGTAACCACCACTTCAGCACCACCAACCGTGACCGTGCCCGTGAATGCAGCTCCGGCTAGCTTCGCGTATGTCGAATGAATCACCGAACCATTGGCATCTTGCGTAGCCTTCGTTGCGGCAGGAACCGTGCCCGTGACGTTGGCGCCAGCGACCGCCGTCACATTGAAAGTGATATTCGCCGAACCATCAAAACTCTGTGCCTGTGCTGTCAATGCACCGCTCAGGGCGATTGATCTAGCCGTGGCGAGTTTGTCTGCTGCGCCAGCCGTAGCAGGTTTGAAAGAGCTTAAATTGGTAATATCGCCCGTCACGTGCGAGTGCGTCGCAGCGGCGTAACTGCCAGCAGGCTGATAAGTGGAAGCCGCGTCTGTCTTAGTCAGGTAAGTAGCGGTTGCATCAGTCTTGGCGAGGTAGGTTTGAGCAGCGGCAGTCTGAGTGAGATATGTTTGCCCTGCCGCCGTAGTCGTCAAGTAGACAGAAAGATCAGGCGTGCCGGTAATGTCGGTTGCATACGCTACTTTGTCCTTACTGGAGAGCGCTCCGAGCGTAGGCTTGTTTTGAATGTAGGTTAAGGCGTCAGGATTGGTTTCAGCCCAGTTTGCCTGGAGCTGACCTTGAGATGCTTGTTGCGCCCAGTATTTTGCAGAGAACTTACCCTCTTCGACCGGACCATCGAGCTTTTCAGCCCAATCGGACGCCAACTGCACACTGCCTTCTACTGCGGACAGAGCTTCAGTCTTAGCCGTGTTGACAGACTGCACGGCGCTGGTGCCTGCGGTGCCGACAGCGGAAACCTGCTCCGTACCCTTGGACGCCACGAGCCCGACCTGCTTTGTGCCTTCAGCGGTAACCAAGCCTTTCTGAGCAGTACCTGTCGCCTCAACTGCATCGACCTGATTAGAACCGGCAGTGTTGACCGCAGAAACCTGCGTACTGCCTGCCGAATTGACAGCCGCCGTTTGAGTTTGACCTGCGGAGGCAATAGCCGTTTGCTGGTCTTCGCCTTCGTCTTCGACCGCCTGGACAGCGGTTGCTTGTGCAGCCGAAATGGCAGAAGTGGCGCTGGAGCCTGCCGCCTGGACCTGACTCAAAACGGCATCAGCCTGACCCTTAGTCACCTGCGCCTGCTGCGCCCAATACTTGGCAGAATACTCACCGTTTTCAACCGCGCCATTGGTTTTGATTGCCCAGTCCTTAGCAATGGCAACCTGTGCCGCCGCATCCGAGACCGACTGCGAGGCGCTCGCGACATAGCCCTGCATGGTTTGCAGGTAGCCTGGGATTTTGTCCAGCTCGCCAGCGACTTGGATCACGTCATCAATGTTGTTGCCGACCGCAACAATCTGGTCTTTGTACTGGGAGACCGAGAGGATTTTAGCGACGTTTGGCGAGAGCGTCAAGATGGCTGCCATATTGTCGGCATCACCGACAGCCGCCACTGCGTCGATATTGTCTGCCACGTCTTGGAGATCAGCAGCATAGGGCTCAATCACTGCCGCCGCCTCGGCGTATTCTGCCGTTTGATCCTTGATTTGCTCAGCCTCGGTTGCACTGTCAGCCGCCGCCTGAGCAGAAGCCGCAGCCGCATCAGCGCTCGCCTGGGCTTGGGATTGCGCAGCCAAAAGCCGTTCAATCATATCGTCAGGCGTTTCAGAAGACGTAGCCGGTACTTTGAGCGTGCGCCCCGTCTCTTCCACAATCTGCTGGATCATGATCACAATCCGGTTGAACTCGGTGTTGATCATTTCAGGCGGGAAGCGGCTGTAGTTCGTCAGCTCAATGTTTTTGACGTACTCAAGACAGGAGCCAATGACCAGCGTTTCGCCCTGCTTCAATCCGCCCTGCGTAAGCAAAGTAATTGAACCGCCAGGCGTAGCATCCTGATCAGAATTGAGCGTGACCGTGTAGTCCACGCCCTGCTCAAGAATAGTCGACGCCTCATCATCGGACATAGCCGTGCCGACGTAGATATCCTCTTCTGCGTATGTAAAGAAGCCGAAGCTGAAAGTCGTCTGCCCCGCCCCCGTGAACGGACCCGCCAGACGTTTGATGTACTCGCTCATGACACAAAAGCCCTCTATAAACTATGGCAAGCATTTTGGAAGTTAAGCGAATGCACACGCGCACAATGGCAAACTTTGATCCAGATCAAACTTGATTGGTAATATTCTTTTTTCATGTTGACAATCTTGATTGTTGATATGTATCATTCAATCAACAATAAACAAAACCTGGAGCAAATGATGAGACGCCCGACCTGCAAGACCACATTAAACGCTGAACTTCAATCCGAACTCGAAGCGATCCGCGAAGAAATGTTTTCGATCCTTGATTTTGATTCCGTTCCGTTCAATCGCCCGATCAAGGGCAAGGAAGAAGAAGCCAAGCGCTTCAACGAAAAGATTGTGGCTTTCAATGAAAAGCTGGTTGCCGCCGGTGCAGGTGCTTTTGCGATCCGCGCCTTCACGATCTAACGGGAGCAAGAGATCATGACAGAGAAAGCCTGGGGAGGAAAGCGAGCCGGCGCAGGAAGAAAACCGGCAGGGACTAAAGCCGTCCTGATCCGCTTGACTGAAGAGCAGCACAAGACGCTTAGAGACATGGGCGGCTCGGCATGGATTGGAAAGATCTTGAATGAATTGAAGGGACACAAAATGCTTGACACAAGAACTTTGACCGAGGAGCAACAACAGGCTTTCATTGAAGGCTGGGAGAGTGTTGGCGGCTACACCGATGACCTTGAAGAATCGCCTGCTCCTTGGTGTTGCCCATGGCATCACGGCAACCCCATCATCGAAGTCGATGGAGACAATCCTCGCGCCTGGGGCGCTCAGTGGTGGAACCAGTGCAAAGATGAAATAAATAAAGAGCTGGAAGAGTTAAGCGAACAGTAAACTACAGTAAAAGCCGGAGCGATTGCCCCGGCGATTTTTTTTATGCGTAAGGATCACGCGTCCGATGCGAACCTCGATTGACGCGCTGAGGCGAGGGCAGATTGTCAACGTACTCATTCATCTGGACCGCGAACGTGAGCGCTAAAGCATCGGCATCGTCAGGCGAAGACAGCCCGCGCTTTTTCATATCCTCTTTCTTTTCGAGCAGGATTTGATTTGTCGGCGTGTATGAGTATTCGACCGCAGTGAGGTCCGTGACCAAATCATCATCTTCGGGGATACAGCCGCCCTGCTCAAGCCACTCGCGCATCCTGCCCCACATTTCAGCGCGGAGGTTTTTGTACCGCTGACCGTTGGTTGCGACCGAACCGAAGTTAATCGCATTGACCGGGTACCCATTGTGCCGCAGCCAGTCAACCGGCGACGCCCCGACGCCGCCCACGTCCAGATTGATCACAACCTTCGGCACGCCCATCCGCATGAGTTCCTGATACCACTCCGCGACCTTGGCGCCAAGCTCCCAGCCGTCGAGCCCGCGATACTTTTTCTTTTCCATCGAGCGTCCTGACCGAAACGGACACGAATCACCGAGGCATCATCACCGAAACGGGCGCAGTCAACGCCCATGATGGCGACCATCTTTGTGTAGGGAACATGAGGCATCGGGCGCGCAATCGCATCATCAACGGTCTTTCTGCCGATGAACTGCATAGCTGACTGGCTCGGGAACACGCCGCGCACGCGGACCTTGAAGAAGTCAGAATCTTCTCCGTAGTCTTCCTCCCACGCCTTGAGAAGTTCCTTGTTGCTAATGGCAACAGTGCGAGAGTCAATGTGCCGAGTCTCCCAGCGGTGACGGAACTTGTTGAAGCATTCAAAGAAACGCCCTGTGTTTCGAGTCGGGTTACCAAAGCAGCTCCAGATGATTTGCGTATCTTTGTCGGTTAAAGCACCCTCGATAACCTCCCAGATTTTGTCCGCAATAGCCGACGCCTCGTCAAAAATCACCAAGATTCTTTTGCCCTGATTGTGCAAACCGGCAAATGCTTCAGGGTTTGTTTCTGACCAGGGAATCGCATCAATGCGCCAAGTCTTATCGTGCCCGGGCTGTTTTGAAAAGATTGAAGTCGCGGTGAGTTCAAACCATGATTTGAAAATGCAGAGGTGAAACCACTTCGCCAGCTCAGCCCAAGTCTTTGTACGCAACTGCGTATCCGTATTTGCCGTCACTACGCCACGGGTATCGGGAAAGGTACACATTGCCCAAAGGATAAGCCAAGACACGGTAGCCGATTTTCCGATACCGTGACCGGAGGCGATGGCTGTACGGATAACGTCTTGCGCGTTTTCGCCTGCCTTCAGTCTTTCGCCGATGACCGTGAGCAAATCCACTTGCCACTTGTCTGGTCCAGTCATGCCGGCAAGAACGCCCTTACCCCATGGGAAAGCAGACTGCACAAAGCGCAAGGGATCTTTCGAGCAACTGGCTGCCACGTGCAGCAGTGCCTTTTTGATACCTGCCTTAGTAGTTAAATCAAAGGATTGACCGCTCATTGCTTATTGACCAGTGCATTGAGAGTTTCAGCCAACGTTGTAATGGCGGCGGCTTTTTCGTCTTTGTCTTTGCCCAGTCCGATGCACTGCGCAAGCGTCTTGAGCGCGCCTGTGGCACTGGGCGCATCTATCATTCTGTAGGCAGGCTGACCGTTTTTATCTACTTCCTGGTTGCCTTCAATATCTCGTTTAGGGACCTGAACCATGCCGGCAATGGCAATTTCCTTCAGCCCGTTGAGAACGAAAGCCGCATCAACAATCGCCTCGTCCATGACCTTTTCCTTAGCCGCTTTGATAGCCCCCTGAACACTAACATTTCCTAACAGCCTAGCTCCGACAACGCCTGCCGCTTTATCGCTTTTGCACTGATAGCCCGCCGCCTTCACTGCCTCTGTCGCATTACCACATTTGAGGTACTCGGCGACAAAGGCTTGCTGCTTGAGAGTTAGTTTTTCACCTTTTTTAGTCATTCTTTTTTGTACCTTCTAACCTTTTTCCAACCTGCCACGCTCTGATTTCGGCGTGTACCTTTTGCATAGTCGCGGATCGTACGAATTGGCATATCGAGCATTTGCGAGATTTCTCGTAGCGTATATTGTCCCGAAGCCACGAGCTCACGCGCATGCTCCACATCCTCGTCCAAATATTTGGCGTTGACATGATCTTCACCGATAGCCCTACCGCTGTCATTCACAGTGACCATAGTCATCACGGAAGGCGTGCGGGCATTCACTTTTCGCCTTTTTTTCCGCATTCCTGATGACTTGAGCGCGAGCCAAGGAACCGACCGGGAGCCCTCTTGCCAATTCGCTAGCCCGGACCAGAGCCAAGGCTGTGCTTCTAGGAAGGACCTCCGCGATCCACGCCTGGGCTTTCGTATCTTCTTTCTCGTTTTCTGCTGCATCGGACATCAGAACTCCTCTTTTTCCCAACCGCCGCCGTTCTTTTTCGCGCGTTTCCTGACGGCGACAAAGCGATACATAGGGTTTTGCTGAGCGGCGACTTTCACTTTGACACGAGCATCATCGGTCCAGAACCCCTTGACTTCGTAGAAAGTAATCGTGCGGTCGTTTTCAAAAACGCGAAAGTCCGGCGTATAGCGACAATCCTTGCCCAGCTTGAATGTCTCAACTTCAAACTTCCAGTCGGCGATTAGCCCGGCTTTAAGCTGCATATCGAGCTCACGCGCGAACTCAGCTTCAGTTTTATTCATCACGCCGCTGGGCAATCGCCCCAAGGCATACATTCTTTTTTGTGCTTGATTCATCGGTAGAGCTCCCACCCGACAGTGCCGGAGAAAATATCCGCAGGGTCCACTTCGTAGAAAGTGAAGTCAAAGGTCCAATTGGGCATTTCATTTTGGCTCGCATCGACTTGCTCATAGCGAGCATCGAAAGCGGAGATATGAAGCCCTGTGGCTTTTTCAAACTCTCTGCGAACATCATTGAGTTTCGTGCTGGTTTTGCCGCCGAGGTCTTCGCCGATTGAGAAACCCTTGATGGAGACCTTGCAGCGCAAATTTCTGACAGCGAGGTTGTTTGTGTGTACCTTCCCAAACTCACGAGAAAAGCCCCTGTTGAGTTTTTGGGACACGGTTAATGACTTTGCATTAAAGAGGCATTGAAACTTCACTGTAAGGCTTTTTCGCTCCCTTGAGACGGCTTTTTCTGCTTTCATGACTGCCGCCCGTTCAAACTCATTCATTTTTCCGTGCCTCCGTTTTTGTCATTGGTTTTGTCAAAGAAGACCACGCGAGCCTTTTTCTTTCGGGTGACCTTGGCATTGACGGTGTTGAATTTCTGCTGCATGCGTTTCATTGCTGCGCGCTGATCGTCGTGAATGACCTGAAGCGACTGGCGCATGATCTTTTTGTGCGCATCTAGATCGGTGTTGTTGACCTTTCGTGAATCGAGTTCAGAAAGATCGTGATCGAAGTTTTTCGCGAGAGACAGAAGGAAGAAGGCATTGATGAGCCCAAGCACAAATGCGACGCAGGCGATGATTTCAAACAAACTCATTTGTCCCACCCTTCTTTCCAGCTCATGTAAACCGCCCAGGCGTTGACACCAAGCCAAGCAACAGCCGACAGCACGAGCCAAGTCAAACCACTGAAAGGAACCACGCCCCCGCAAAAGACCAGCCAGTAGAAAAGCAGAGTCAGGAAGACCAGCCAGCCTACGGCGATGAAAAGCAGTAGTTCGATGAGAAGAAAATGCCAGTCCATTTATGCTGCCTCCCTCTTTGCTGAAACCAATCCAAGTTTTTGCATCCAAGGCTTGTACTCTTTGAAGTAATCGGGATCGTGGAGCCGACTGGATACTTGGTCGATAAAGGTATCGAAGGACTGGTGACCAACACCGAACGTGGATTGGAAACTGACGTCTTTCACAAGCCTTGAAGCGAAGTAGCCAGCCTGCTTATCGGTGATCGTTTCTGCCGACAGCTCGGGCTTTTCTCTTTTTTCGTGGGGAAGGACGGAGTTGGGATCTTTGGAGGCATTCTCCAGGATACCGATGAAGTAGCCCGTGCCGGTATTAGTACCCTTCCATGCCTTGACGCACTCGCGCAGCACCACAAGGTTGATTGTTTTTCTGTCGGCAATAGCCTCGGTCTTCGGCGTATTGCTAAGCTTGATGCCAAAGGTCTTGCAAGCCGTGATGAGTTCAATGAGAGTCAAAGGCTTTTTCTCGTCCTCTACGTTCTCGAGAGCGCTCAATTGAGCGTGTTCAACCTGTACCTTGACGGGCGCATCAAAAACCTCATCCTCAGAAAAATTATTTTCAGAAGTAGAAACAAAACAAACACCTTCAGCCAAAGTCTCTATATCTTCGGATACTTCAGTATTCTGTTTGTTAGTGTTTATATCCTGTTCCTGTTTCTGTTCCTGTTCCTGGATACGGGGAGCATCCTTTATATCATTCGGTATGGCATGAGTGATGGCATCCTTTATATCATTCGGTATGGCATTACGCAACCCTTCGGAAAGCCCGTCAACAAAGGGCTTCAAGGAGAAAACCGCATGATCAAGAAGAGCGCACTCCGGCATCTGGTCAAGCAATCCCGCCCAACCTTTTATTGCGTTTGGACCATTGGGAGGGTTGTACTTGAGGAAGTTAGGAATGAAGATAAAACCAGCCTTATCATCGACCATCAGCATACCCATCTGGCATAGCGTCAAGATGGCATCTGACATGGCATCAGGATGCCATCCAAGCTCCATAGCCAATGCCACCGATCTTGACCTAAGCATCCCAAGTTGATTGGTATCTGGATGAGTAAGAACAAGGAAGAACGCGAGCTTAGCTTTGTCATCAAGCTCCCTGAACTTCCTATCATTCCAGATTCTCACGTCTATCTTGCGATATCTAGCCATGATGACCTACGCTTTCCGGCGACTTTTTACCGGCTCTTTGAAATACCTTGGACAAAGAATGAACTCAGGGATACCGGTAAGACGTGCAACCTCTGCAGCCTTACGGTAAGAGACGTATCCTTTTTTCCTCCAGTCGCTGACAGCCTGATGAGTTACCCCCACCGCATCAGCAAGGAATTGATCTTTTCCGCCTAGAGCGTTGACCGCTCGATTAACCGGATTCTTTTCAAGTTGAGTCACTTGCATCTCCGCAATTTTTATTGCGAAATCTTACACCACTTTCGCAAGCAATAGCAAGTGTTACTTGCGCAATATATTTTTACCTACCGTTCCAATTGTGTGAGAGAATGCAAGTAAACATTGAGTTGGAGAATAAAATGTCTTGTGGCGAACGTATTAGTGAACTAATGAAAATGAAAAGATTGACTCAGCAGGAAGTCGCTGAGAAGGTTGGCGTAGCCCGTCAGTCTATTTCTCTCTGGCAAAAGAATCAGACAGCTCCAAGCGGAAAGAATCTTGAAAAGCTGGCAGCCGCATTAGGCACTACCTCCGGTTATCTTCTTTTCGGAGAAGCAAGCTCCGGCATAAAGACGTTCGATGATGGTGACGTACCTCCAGACGATGTAGTTGTTATCCACGAATACAAGCTGGTCTTTGGAGCCGCATCCGAGGGACAGGAGCCGGAGCCCGAATGGGAATTGGTTGAAGGAGGCGACGACTATTGGTACAAGCGCTCTTTCTTTCAGAAGCGCCATTTAAACCCCGACAAATGCAAGCGCGCCAAGGTGACCGGCGACAGTATGGAGCCCTTCATCTACAGCGGTGACACAGTGCTTTTCTCTGAAGTTCCCGATGAACGCCCAACTTGTGTAATCATTCAGGACGGTAAAGTCTATGTGATCAGTGTTGACGGCAAACTCAAAATCAAGCGCCTAGCGTCAATCAAAGACGGTATAGCCGTCCGCTCAGACAATCCTTCGTATAAGACCGAAGAATTTACCGGCGAAGAATTGTCTCGCCTCCGCATTTATGGTCGCGTGGTAGAAATCAGTAGATCCGTATAGGTGCCCAGATGGACAAACTGATTGAAGCAGACATAGCCCAAACAAAGAAAGAGGCTGACTTTATTTTTAGATCAGCCGTTGTTTTGATTATCTTGGATATTGTCCTAATGTTGACAAAGATAGCTCGCCCAGGGAGGTGGTTTTACGAGCTTGTCTCTAACTGGATATACCCGATTGTCGTAACCTTTGGCGGAGTAGTCTTCTTATATAGCATCTATAAGTTTGCTATGTTTTTCGGATATTACAGAAAACACCCGGAATACAGAAACCGATTAAAACAAACCCTGTTTAAAACAGGCGCATTCATATTTTCATTCATTGTTTTTATATTTTTTATTAACGTCGCAAACATATATATCCCAGAACGAATCCCCATAGAGAACTGGATATAGCTTATACACCTCACATAACCGCCTTCGGGCGGTTTTTTATTGTCCTCTTTTGATCTAACGCAAGGTTTACTTGCAATACTACCGCTCATTTATGCAAGCATATCTTGCAATCCTCTTGCGTCAGTGTAAAATTATTTGCAAGTTAAATTGCGTTATAACGCAAGTTAATTTAACGCCCGGGCGCTCAAACCTTTCATATCTCCATGAGCAAAGCAACGAGCAGCCCGGGCACCCAATTCACCATCGGAGAGACAAATGAGACTGATCCCGAAGTTTTTGAAAGACCCCGACTTGTGGGGACTGGTCGGAATTTTCGGATTCCTGTACCTCTTGCTTCAAATCGCCTACGTTGTCGATCCGTTTTAAACAGAGGCTCTATATGAAATACGTTCTCACGCAACAGGCTAAAGACTTCGTTAAGTCTATGTGCGCTGACAGCGCCCGCGCCGAATCCATCATCGAGAAAGCTGAAAGCATTTTCAATGCTGAGCAAGACTCGTGCCACTTTGAAATCGGCATGATGAAAGACGGTTGCTCCCAAAACTGGGTAACCCTCTTTCTCTCCCGCCTCGCGTCTTGTAAGTACGTCAAAGAAGACTGGGAACTGTCTGCTGACGAAATCGCCGAAATCGGCGCCGAAGAAAAGCTCGCTGCTTAACCACTGAAGAAGGATTCACGCAAAATGACAAACGCTAAACAGATCCCCTTGCCCGGCACACGCGCCGAATGGCTCAAACTCAGACAAATGGGAATCGGTGGCTCGGACGTTGCCGCCCTTCTTGGTTTATCAAAGTGGCGCACTCCGTTGGACGTTTACAACTCCAAGATCGAAGAACCTGAAGAAACTGATAACGCCTCGATGGAATGGGGCCGCCGACTGGAGCCGGTGATCCGTCAAAAGTACGCCGAAGCCGTGGGCATGGAAGTCACTGTACCTGCCGTTATGTTCCAGCACCCTGAACACACCTTCATGATTGCCGACGTGGACGGCATCCGCGCTGACGGTCGAATCGTTGAGATCAAGACCGCTCGCACTCAGCAGGGCTGGGGCGAAGAAGGCACAGACGAAATCCCCGATTACTACAAGACGCAAGTGCAGCACTACATGACTGTACTCGGCGCAACATCCTGCGACGTGGCAGTGCTGATCGGCGCATCCGACTTCCGAATCTACACCGTTGAGTCTGATCCCGAGCTTGAATCTTTGCTGATCGAAGCTGAAGCTGACTTTTGGCACAACCATGTTGAACCGCAATTGCCGCCGCCCCCGATGACAATCGAGGAAATGAAGATTGCTTTCCCGACTTCCAAGAAAGCCGCCGTCGAAGCGACTGATGAAGTCATGGACGCCGTTGAGCAGCTCGCCGCAGTCACTGAAGAGATGAAGGAGCTCAAGGAAAAAGAAAGCCAATTCAAGGCTGTGATCCAGGGCGCCATGGGCGAAGCCGACACGCTGGCGCACGCAGGGCAAATCATCTGCACGTGGAAGAGCAGCAAGCCTGTCGCCCGTTTTGATAGTGCCGCGCTGAAGGCAGCCATGCCTGATATTTACAACCAATATCTGAAAGCCGGAGCCCCGACTCGCCGCTTTGTTTTGAAGATCTAAACCATAGGACTGAAGAGAAAATGACAAGCACCGCTATGATGAATCCGTTTGACGACGGCAAGAGCCTGGCTCCGAACATGAGTACCTCTGTTACTCAAGCGACAGAAAGCAGCCGCGCTGTGGCTGAAGTCCAGGCAGCACTCTTTATCGCACGCACGAATCCCCGTGACCAAAAGCGCGCGATGGATCGAATCTTGAACGCCTGCTGCCGCCCGTCTTTAGCAGAGACCGCTATTTACGCCTACGCCCGCGGCGGCTCCAGCATCACCGGACCGAGCATTCGTCTGGCTGAAGCTATTGCCCAGCAGTGGGGCAATATGCAGTTTGGTATCCGTGAGCTGAGTAACCAGGGCGGCAAGTCTGAGGTCCAGGCTTTCGCGTGGGACGTGGAAACGAACACCCGGCGCGAGATTACTTTCTCGGTCCCGCACATTCGTCACACAAAGAAAGGCAGCTACAAGCTCGAAGACCCTCGCGACATTTATGAACTCGTGGCAAACCAGGGTGCACGCCGTCTTCGCGCCTGCATCCTGGCAGTGGTCCCTGGCGACGTAGTAGAAGCCGCCGTCAACCAGTGCCAGCTCACGCTCCAGGCTCACTCTGACGTGACCGCCGAAGGCATCAAGAAGCTGATCGAAGCGTTTGAACCTTTCAATGTAACCAAGGCGCAGATTGAAAAATTCTGCCAATGCCGTGCCGAAGCCATTAAGCCCGCCCAGATCGTTCGCCTGCGCTCAATCTACACGAGCTTACGCGATGGCATGAGCAGTGCCGGTGACTGGTTTGAACCTGACGAAAGCACACAAACCACTGCTGCCGCCGCTATTGAAGCGAAGCCTGAAATGTCTTTGAAGGACAAACTCAAGGCGCGTAAGGCAAAGGCTGAAGCCGTGGCAGTTGAAGCGCACCCCGTGACTGAAGCCGAAGAAGTCCAGTCAGGAGAGTTGCCGTTGTAAGAGCTTTTGGCGGCTAGCTGTGCCGGAGCGTGACCGGATAGAGCCACAGCTGGCTGCCAAACCACCCTTCGGGGGAAAGCCGCTCCTTAATCCGAAAGAGGTCTAACGATGAACGCAAAAAGGCAAGTACCCCAACCCATTAAAGAGATAAAAAGCATGACTGAAGTCGAAAGATATTTACGCCCAAAGGACGTTTGCCTATTGCTCGGAATGAGCTTAAGCACCTTCTGGCGCAAGGTGAAAAATGACGAAGCCTTCCCCAAACCCGTCAAAGATGGACGACGCTCGCTCATTTCCGCTAGCGAGTTAATCGCATACCAAACCCGCTTGATCAGGAGATCGGAATGATCCGCGTAATCATCACTTTCGTTCTCATGCTGATTGCCGGGGGTGTGCTGATCGTCGAGTTTGGTCTCGGGAGAATGTGATGCCAAAATCTAAGAAACCTCGCCACGCACATCGGCGTAAGTTCACATACTCAACGATCTGGTTGCCCGAAGAGCAGATCAACGCAATCAAGAATCTTTTCTTACACGCTGAGATGGTTGCCGAGATAAAACTTGTCCGAGGCATGTGTACTTATGACGATGTTGCGTGTATGCGTGACACGATGAATTTCTGCTCTTGGTGCTCAGTCTATTTGTACAACATCACAAAGACACTCAATGAGGATTGGATCAAAGATAGCTACGCAAAATTCCTCGAAGCGCAAGACGCATTCCACACTTACTACCAGCGTGGCATTAAAGCCGGTGCAATTGAAAACCCCGACTACCGCTTTGTGGCCACGGGTGAAGAGAGCGTGAAAATCAGGGACGGAATGCTTGTTGCCGGTGACGTATGTCAGCAAATGCTAAGCACGGCGCCGAAGCATTTCATCCGATTGTTTTGTGCAATGAAAGATTACCTCGCGGCCGTGGCCCTGGCCGACTGGAATATGACAGTAACGACATCGAGCAGAAGATTAAGCACATTCTGCACGGGTGCTGAGAAATCATTATGAGTAACGTCACAGCTTCAATCACATTAAACGATCGGTGCAAGCGAACGGATATTCCTAGAGTACTGGTTGCTGTGGACTACTTCGATAAGCCGAAAATGGACGAGTTAGAACGTCTGAGTTACAAGGTGCGACTAATTGATGTGAACTATCAAATCAACATCACAGCTGAGACGGGATACAAGCCACGCACGGCCGAGCACCGATTGAAGCAAAGACTTCGACTACTTGAAACGAGAGCTAAGAAAGCGAGTGAGTTGTTCTGGAAAGAGATTGTCGATAGTGAAATTGCAAGACGACCGGACTACTACACGCTCGAAGGCGTGAGGAAAACGATGGCTGAGATTGAGAGGTATCTAGCCGATTCCGAAGTCAAGCACACACCGGCGTTCACGTTAGACGGACTAAGGGACTGGCTAAGAACACAGTCGCCGTTTATCAATCCTAACTTAGACCGTTTAATGGCATTTCGCTACCAGTGCTTGGAAAGACAAAAGCAGATCAATGCGATGTCGAAAGCGGAGCGTGAAGCGTACTTAGCCCAAAGACGAGAAAACGACCCTCTTGTCAAAAAGGCTTTTGAAGCCGAAGGCGAAAGAGAAATGTTGAACTTAATGCGAGGAGTTTAAAAATGACGTGGCATTTAAAGGACAGAGAGCTTGAAAAGAAGCTCATTGCGATTGATCCGAAGTTCGTTTCTCGCTTGGATAGGGTGACTAAGGATGCCCTCGAATTTGAAGGCAAGGGGATCCTTGTTGCAGGTGTTGAGGTTTTGTTTGCGTTGGATTTTTCTATTACCGAGTTAGAAGAGGTTGAGGATTACAACCCTCACGGTTGGAATGAGTACCCCAAAATAACACCGCCGTACGACGTAATGATGCGAATTGATTTAGCTAAAAAAACTTATGGACTAAAAGGATTTTATAGGCATTCAGAAGAAGGCGATTGCTGGTGTTTCGCTGATGGCTCGACCGTACCCACGTATCTTTCTGAGAAGATAATTCGTTTCCGCCCGTGGAGTGAGGACTAATTGATATGCCAAGCATTAAAACAAATAGACTTTACAGAATTTGGGGGCATATTAAAACAAGATGTTTTAATCCAAACTACGAAAATTTCCATCGGTACGGAGGAAGAGGAATCACCATGTGCGATGAATGGCGGAATAACTTTCGTTCATTCGAGCGTTGGGCTTTGTGTAATGGTTATCACGAAAAATTGTCTATTGACAGAATTAACAATGATGGTAACTACGAACCATCAAACTGCAGGTGGGTATCCCAATCTGAACAAAACAAGAATACAACCGCGAATAAAAAATTTAATGGAAAGTGTATATCCGACTGGGCTAAGGAATTGGGAATTGATTGCGATCTTATCTACGCAAGAATAAACAGATTGGGATGGGATATTGAGAAAGCGATATTTACACCCGTATCAAAAACTGGAAGAAAAAGAAGAAAAGGAGCAGGCAATGACTCACGTTGACTGGCACCAGTTCCCGAAAGAGAGACCGAAAAAATCTGGAAAGTTTCTCGTTACATTAAGCGGAGACACAGAAAAAGACGAGCCAATCGTCACAGCTCGTGAATACAAAGCGAAACTAGAAATGTTTTTACCAAAATGGTGCTCAGACATTATCGCATGGGCTGAGTCGCCCGAGCCGTACAGACCGGAGGACTAAAATGAGCGAGGCTAAGATCCAGCGCATATTTAAACACTATGGCGAACAGTCCCAGCTGAAAAAGACACAAGAGGAACTGCGTGAGCTTGATGAAGCGATACAAAAACTCATTGACCTTCGGAGCAAAGGCACAGACACTCGCACTACTTTCTTTCACACCGAGCGCGACTTTCTGAAAGATCATATCGCAGAAGAACTCGCTGACGTGAGAATCATGCTAGAACAAATTGAGTACGGACTCGGAATAGGAAAGCGCTGCGCCGACTGGAGAGAGTTTAAAATACAGAGACAACTAAAACGCATGGAAACAGAAAATAAGTAAAATACAGCCCTCAAACAAAGAAGCCCCGGCACCTATCGCGATGAACAGCCGGGGCATTCTTTTACTTAACCATCGAATAACAGTAGTCCGCCCATGCCTGCATAACCTGTCGGCGCTCTGTTTCAAGCCTGGCGCGGTTATAGGCGCCGTCGTATGCGTCTTTTAGGTTGTGCGCCATACACAATTCAACCGCCTCTTCGTCCAGCAATTTCCGATTCTTTCCTGTTCGCGTCCAGGTTTTAAAGGTAGCCCGCGCTGTCCCGTGAATCGTGACAACAACAGGCTTTCCCTGCTCCTTTGACTGCTCAGGATCAATCCAGCCCTTGCCGCCGGCAGATACACTGGCTTCATGCAGCCTGCGGATAACGTCGCCGGGAGTCGCGTCAGAAAAAGGCTTCCCCTTCAAATTGGGGAATACCCAGTCACACTCTCTTTTCAATCCCTTCAGAAGCGACAACACTTGATCAGACAAGAAAACAATGTGCTTTCCCATGCCTTTAGTCTTAATCGAACTCTCATCAACAACCGCTATTCGATTTTTGAAGTCTATGTCAGACCACTTGAGCATTCGAGCCATCTTTGAACGAGTCGCAGTAAGAATAAGAAACTCTGTCAATCGGGCAGACATAGCATCCATATTTCTTAAGGCAACCATAAAGTCAGGCATATCTTCAGGCGCCAAAGCAGGATAATTAACAGCCTGCGCCCTGTCGTTTTTGTAGGGCTCAAGCAATACGCCGAGTGTTCCCTTGCGATCAGCGGGATTTTCACCTGAAGCCCAGCCTTTAGCTTTAGACCATTTCCAAACGCTCGAAATAATTGTCAGACACTTTTCAGCGGTGTTTGGTTTGGATTGATATGTTGGGATAATGGCATCGAAAACATGATGAGCGTCCAAATCAGATATTGGCACTTTGCCGACAATCGGTCGAATGTAGTTTGTCAAAAAACGCATTGTATGCGCTTCACCTACTGCATTCTTTGACCAAAAACCCGAGCGGGCTCGCTCATCAAACCACAGCGCAGAAACATAATTAAACGTCCGAAGCGCCTTTTCAGTTTCTCTTTGTTTTAACTCTGCCTGTAAACGGATTTCCGCTGCCTCTGCTCGCTTAGCCTCTGCGGGGTTAATCCCATCGTCAACCTTCAATTTCCATTCTTTAGCCCGGCGCCTGGCTTCCGCTAAATCAATCGCTCCAAAAGGCGCGATGGAAACGAAAGAGCGCTTTCCATCCTTGGCTTTATAGCGAAAAACGTAATAGCGATTGCCAGATTCTTTGACCAGAAGATATAGACCGACGGCGCCGCCAATTGCCGTCAACCCCACCTTTTTAATGGCATTGACTTCTTTGACTGTCAGAGCTTTTGGGATAATCATAGTTCAAGGTATACACTCGGTTATACCTAAAGTTATACATTCAGTTTTACCGAGTTTTGAAAAATCGAAAAGTTATACCATAAGTTATACACTAGAGCGTGCGCTTTAATGATACTATATGACACGGTATGACACTATGAATTTTTAAAAATCCCTTGAAAATCAAGGGAATCTGACATTGTATGACACGTTATGAGACGTTAGATTGGTGCGGGGAATCGGACTCGAACCGACACGCCGTTTAAGTGGCGTCAGGACCTAAACCTGGTGCGTCTACCAATTTCGCCATCCCCGCACGCAGGCAGTGATTGTACATGAAAATGGCTTTGAGCTCAGAAAATTAATCCTGAGAATTAAAGCTTTGTCACATCAAGCCATTCTGCCTGCAGCATTTGCTGCAAATAATCGGGAGTAATTCTGACCGCATTATTGGGAGAACCGGCTGCCGGATAGACCACATCATATTTCTTAAGACTGTTGTCCAAGAAAACCTCTACCCCTTCATTTAATGCAAAAGGACAAACGCCGCCCATGGGGTGACCGAAAAGCTCTTCAAGCTCTTCGGCAGGACAAAAGTGCGAGGTTTCTTTAAAAAGCTTTTTAAATTTTGAATTATCAAGACGAGACTGACCCGAGACCACAATCACCAAGCGCCTGCCGCTTTTCAGTTTAATTGCCAGGGACTTGGCAATTCGATCAGGTTCACAGCCGAGCTGCTGAGCCGCCAGTTCCACTGTTGCAGTCGATCCCGGTAATTCAATATAACTTTCAAGAAGTCCCTTTTCGCTTAAATAGGCTTTGACGTTTTCAATACTCATGACAACAAAAGGCGGACTCAAAGCCCGCCAAAGAGGTTATTCAGTCTTATTTTTTTTGGCAGCCGCACTGCGCATCTTCGTGATGATAGTGGTGCTGATGCTGGTGATGGTGGTGTTCATCACCGCAGCCGCACTCTTCACCATGCTCGTGATCGTGGTGTCCGCCACAGCAGCATTCACCTTCTTCATGGTGATGGTGGTGATGGTGTTCACCGCCACAGCCGCAGTCGTCACCATGTTCATGATCATGATGATGTCCGCCGCAGCAGCATTCACCTTCTTCATGGTGATGGTGGTGATGGTGGTCGCCTCCGCAACCGCAGCCTTCACCGTGTTCATGATCGTGGTGATGTCCGCCGCAGCAGCATTCGCCTTCTTCATGGTGATGGTGGTGATGGTGGTCGCCGCCACAGCCGCAGCCTTCACCATGCTCGTGATCATGATGATGTCCGCAACCGCAACCCTCACCGTGTTCATGATGATGGTGTCCGCAGCAGCATCCTTCGTGGCGCTTGGGCAGTTTAATGGGATCAAAGGGCAAATGAGCTTCTTCAAGTTCAACCCCGGCATCAGTGAGCATATGAACAAGTTCGTCATCCTTAACGATGGCAAAACCTTCATCCATTTGAGCCACACGCACACCGCGATTTAAAAGAGCAACGGCTACTTCAGAGGCAAAATCCTCTTCGCCCTTAATCAGCATTACGGCTTCAGGAGCCGCGTCGACCACATAAAAATGACCGCCATCATCCAACAAAACGTCTCCGACTTCAAGCGGGCGTTTTTGGGCAACAGCCGTTTCCACAGAGTCTTCGCCGACAGTGACCTCTGCCGGAAGATCGGCACGCTCAGCACTCGTAAGAGTCAAATGGCGGGCACGATCTAAAATCGCTTTGGCGGGAGAGGCCTCAGCGGCCAAAATCTTCGTAATTTTCATTTCTTCATTTCTCCACTTATTAAATTCTTTCTTTAACAGACGGCATCAATCGCGTTGCTTAACCGATCCACCGCGATCACTTCCAGGCCCTCAATCGGCTGCTTGGGTGCGTTGGCTCTCGGAATCACCGCCTTGGAAAAGCCAAGCTTGGCGGCTTCCTTTAAACGTTCCTGACCTCTGGGCGCGGGACGAATTTCACCTGCCAACCCCACTTCTCCGAAAACAACCAGGCCTTCGGGCAGTGCTCGATTTCTCATCGAAGAATAAATGGCTAACAAAACTGCCAAGTCGGCTGCCGGTTCCGTGATTTTGACCCCGCCCACCGCATTGACAAACACATCCTGGTCAAAGCATGCCAGTCCGGCATGACGATGCAAAACCGCCAGAAGCATTGACAAGCGTTGTTGATCAAGACCGACCGACAAACGTTTGGGAGATGGCAGATGCGTACCGTCTACCAGAGCCTGGATTTCAACCAAGAGAGGTCTCGTCCCTTCCTGTGTCACCATGACGACAGAGCCGGGAACATTGGATTTATGTTCAGACAAAAAAATGGCGCTCGGATTATTAACACCTTTAAGTCCGCGATCGGTCATGGCGAAAACACCCAGCTCATTGACCGCACCGAAACGATTCTTAAAAGCACGGATCAAGCGGAAGTTGGAGTGCGTGTCGCCTTCAAAATATAAGACGGTATCAACAATATGCTCTAAAACCCGGGGACCGGCTAAAGCACCGTCTTTTGTCACATGACCGACAAAAATCAGTGTGATGCCGGCGCTTTTGGCAATTCGGGTCAAACGGGCAGAGCATTCCCGCACCTGAGTGACCGAACCCGGAGCGGAATCGAGCTGATCGGAAAAAAGCGTTTGAATCGAGTCAATGACAACAAACTGCGGCTCTTCGGCCAAAAGTGTCGATTCAATTTTTTCGAGCTGAATTTCACTCATCAGGCGCAAGCCCTGAGGCTCAAGCCCCAAACGCTTGGCTCGAAGCGCAATCTGTCCGGGGCTTTCTTCGCCGCTCACATAAAGGCAGCGTACATCCTGATGCACCAGCCGATGCATGACCTGCAGCAAAAGGGTCGATTTACCGATACCCGGATCGCCGCCGATAAGAGAGACGCCGCCTGCGACCAAACCGCCGCCCATCACGCGGTCAAATTCCTGAAGCCCCGTAATAATGCGCGGCACTTCCTGAGCCTGCACGTCATTGAGATCGAGAACTTCGGAAGCACTGACCAAACCCTTATGGCGTGAATCCCCGAATCGGGCTGCAGCACCGGACTCTACAACGAACTCTTTGAGCGTATTCCACTCGCCGCAATGCGGACAGCGTCCCGCCCACTTCACGGTCGTTCCGCCGCACTCCGTGCAGACCCACTCGACTTTTTTCTTTTTCGTTGCCATAAATGCGTTTTCAATCAGTTTTCGTCTTCAACGATAGGCACACGCAGTGCAATGGCGCACAAAAGCTCATAGCCGATTGTGCCGCAGCGCTTAGCCACCTCGTTGACCGGAATATGAGTGCCCCAAAGTTCCACTTCACTGCCAAGCTGCGCTTCAGGGATATCGGTAACATCAATCGTGAGCATATCCATGGAGATGGCCCCTGCAATCGGCGCAATATAACCTTCCACGTAAGTGGGCGTTCCGTCAGGCGTTGATCTCGGATAGCCGTCAGCATAACCGCAGGCCACCACCGCAATACGGGAATCTCTCTTTGTTACGAAACGGGAACCGTAGCCGATGGCTTCTCCGGCGGGCACATTCTGGATAGCCAAAATTTTTGCTGACAGCGTCATCGCCGGTCGAATTCCCAAATCTTCAGAGCTGTAATGACTGTCAGGACTTGCGCCATAAAGGGCAACACCGGCACGAACCGCATCCCCCTTGACTTCCGTGTGCCAAATGGTGGCCGCGGAATTAGCCATACAAAGGTGTTCGGGAAGAGGGGTAATCTGCCCCATGCGATTTAACTGCAAAGAAACCGTTGCGGGCTTTTCCTGATCATAAGTGGGCTCAGCGTTGGCAAAGTGAGTGACAACACCCATCACCTGAACGCCTTCAATCTGCTGAAGTTCTGCGCAGACAGTTTCTTCTTCATCGGGATGAAAACCCAAGCGATTCATCCCTGAATTGATCTTAATGTGTGCCTTAAGGCACTTGTACGGTGCGTGCGCTTTGAGCAATTCGATCATGTGACGATTGTGAACGATCGTTTCAATATCAAACTTTTCCAATAAAGGAATGTCGCTGGCATCAAAAAAACCTTCCAGGAGCAAAATCCGTTTGCTCCAGCCGTCACGGCGGACTTTTTCTGCGTCGCACAAATCAATTAAGGCCAAACCATCGGCTTTTTCAAATGCACGGGCGGCTCGAAGCAAACCGTGTCCGTAAGCGTTGGCTTTGACAACGACCCAAAGCGTGCGGCCGCAAGCGGCTTCACGCATACGTTGTAAGTTATGTCTGAGTGCCCCCATGTGAATGGTGGCTGCAATGGGACGTGGCATAAATCAATACTCTGCTAATTACTAAAGAGCCCAAAAAGCTCTGACAAAAAACAATCGTCTAATCTTAGCGCAGCAAGTCAAAATTTTCCGTTCGGATTCTTCGGTCAGTTGTGTGTCTTCTTCTGAGTCGAAGTGTACGTTTTGTTACGTTTACTGGGGAAATGTCCCTAATGGATTCTCAAGTCTAGCCTGCGGCATCTCTGCTAGAATCGTTGCGTTTAGATTTAGCAGAGCTATTATGAATCGCGGTTTTTATTCCATCATGTGCGCTCAGTTTCTCTCGAGCCTGGCCGACAATGCGCTTTTGATTGCGGCCATTGCGCTCCTGACGCAGATGAACGCTCCTGACTGGATGACGCCGCTTCTGAAACTCTTTTTTGTGGTGAGCTACATTTGCCTTGCGGCCTATGTCGGTCTTTTTGCCGACTCCATGCCCAAGGGCCGGGTGATGTTTCTCACCAATATGCTGAAAGTCGTCGGCTGTCTTTTGATGCTCTTCGGCTCTCATCCCCTTTTGGCTTATGCCGTAGTGGGAATCGGTGCTGCCGCCTATTCGCCTGCCAAGTACGGTATTCTCACCGAGCTTCTTCCCCCGGTTAAACTCGTTCTTGCCAACAGCTGGATTGAAGGGCTCACCGTTGCCTCCATTATCTTGGGCGTTGTGATGGGTGGGGTGCTCATCAACGATGCAGTGAGTTACGCCATTCTTCATTCAGGCTTCCCCTTTGAAGCCATGGGCATTGCCACTCCCGCTCAAGCCGCCATTTCCATCATTGTGCTGATTTACCTGGGCGCAGCCGCTGTCAACCTTCTCATTCCCGACACCGGTGCCCGCTATCCGAAAGCCGACTTCAGACCAATTGAAACGCTCAAAACCTTCTACCAAAGCTGTGCCATTTTGTGGAAAGACCGTCTGGGTCAGATTTCCCTTTCCGTCACAACACTCTTTTGGGGCGCAGGTGCCGTTTTGCAGTTCCTGGTTTTAAAGTGGGCTGAATATGCTCTCGGTATGAACTTGTCCGAAGGGGCTATTTTGCAGGCGGTTGTAAGCGTCGGCATTGCCGTGGGCGCCGTGCTTGCCGCTCAGCTCATCAGCCTGAAAAACTCTCTGAAGGTCCTTTGGATGGGAGTCATCATGGGGGTGCTTGTCACCTGCTCGGCGTACTTTAACCAAACCATGGTACCCGCCGGCGGCTTTGACTGTTTCGGTTTCTACATCACCTGGGCCGTATCTGTTGCCGTCGTCATTATGATTGCCGTGGGTATCTGCGCGGGCTTTTTTGTCGTTCCGATGAATGCGCTGCTTCAGCACCGCGGTTACGTCTTAATGAGCGCAGGTAAGTCCATTGCCGTGCAGAACTTCAATGAAAACCTTTCTATTCTGACGATGCTCGGCATCTATTCACTTTTGATTCATTTCGGCATGAGTGCGCCTGCCACCATGATTACGTTCGGTTTGTTTGTGGTGGTTTCCATGCTGCTTGTGATCTATAAGCACTATCGCAACCAGAAAGAATACGATTCCACTCACCTGATCGGTGAAGCTAAACGTCATTAATCGGTGCTTAACTCAATTGAAGCAGCAGCTTTTTGGCGAAGTTGAAATCGCGCCAGGCACAGATTTTTTCCGTGGGAGAACGCAAGAGGTATGACGGATGGTATGTCACCACCGTGGGCACCTGACGGCCGTTGACTTCAATGTGATGCGTTTGACCGCGAAGTTTCCCGGTCGAAGCCTCCGTCTTTAAGAGCGCATGCGAGGCAATCCGCCCCGACAGCACAATGACCTTCGGATCCAAAAGCTCAAGCTGACGAGTCAAAAACGTCGCACAGGCGGCAATTTCATTGTCGTGAGGATCGCGGTTGTTGGGCGGACGGCATTTAAGCACATTGATAATGGCAACATCGGCCCCGCGTCTTAAACCGAGTGCTCTGAGAATATTTTCCAAAAGCTCACCGCTCTTACCGACAAAGGGCTTACCCTGCAGGTCTTCATCACGACCGGGCGCCTCACCGACAATAACCATTTTGGCAGTGCGCTCGGCTACGCCGAAAACCGTAGAAAGCCGGCTTTGACTTAAAGCCTTGCAGGCCGTGCACTGAGAAACCAACTGTTCGAGCGTGCGCCAGTCAGCCGTCTGGGCCTGCGTGAGCAGTTCAGAGTCGACTTCCACGATGCCGGGATCGGCAAAGGTTTTGCGAATGGGTTTAAGTTCAAAGGTTTTCGGTTTACGAGATTCCGGAGTCGTTAAGACCGCGCGTTCATGAGACTGCGGTTTCGCCGATTTCGGTGCGGGCTCTAAATCAAATATCTTCTGAGAGGAGACTGCAGTGTTGTCTTTAACCGGAACTGCCTCATGCTTACGATCTTCCGCTTTGATTGCCGCAGGCGACAACGGATCATCCTCGTCTCGCCCGATCCAGAGCGGTCCGATGTCCATCGCCATCCAAAGGCGCGCGGTTTGTTCAGAATACGTAGACATGATCAGCTTAAAAGTTTTTGCATCACGATCGCATCTTCACGACCGTCACGAGTGGGATAGTAACCTTTTCGGCGGGAAATTTCCTCAAAACCGGCACTGCGATACAGGCCGCGCGCCGGCGCATTGCTCACTCTGACTTCTAAAAAAAGGGACTCTGCCCCATTGGCTGCCAGCCTTGCCATCACCTCATTGAGAATAAGTTTGCCGTAGCCTTTACCCTGATGACTCGGATCAACGGAAATGGTGAGGAGTTCGGACTGTTCAAAAATCTGCATATAAACAGCCATCCCCAACAGTATCTTATCGTCTCTTAAGAGCAAAAATGAATGACCGGCTTTTAGCGACCCCTCAAAATCATTGCGGCTCCAAGGAAATTCAAAGGCGCTTGCATCCAATCGCGCCACTTCATCAATGTCTGCTGTTGTCGCCGAGGTGAAACGCAAGGTCAAAGTTTTTCTCCCTGAAGACGCTCATTGATAGTGAGTGCCACGTGATCGCGTACATAAAGCGGCGCCGCTTTATCAGGATCAATCCAGCTATCCTTAAGCTCAGTCCTGCAGTCCCGATACCAATCGATCATATAGGCAGCCTCGGGGCTGGCGTATTCATGATCGACTGACAAGTCCATTTCGTAGACGCCGATTGCGGTACCGAGAACAAACTGCACCTTATTCTCTTTAATCCACTCACCGACCTCCTCGGGCTTAATCAGGTGTTCGTGCATAACTGTTTTAAAGCCGCTTTCTGTCGTTTCATAAATCGCCGCATAGCATTCATTCATGCGTGCGTCATTTAATACGGCGATGCGGCCGGCACGATGACGGCAGTGATGAGCCATTGCTGTCAGAGTGGAGGCGGCAAGGACTTTTTTATCGAGCCCGTAAGCAAGGCCCTGTGCCACGCCGCAGGCAATTCGAAGACCGGTAAAGGATCCGGGACCGGCACTGAAAATAATCCCCTCGAGCGCCTGAAGAGAAGTGCCCGCCTGCTTGACCATGTCATCAATCCAAGGCAAAAGCGCTTCGGAGTGGCCGTTGCCGAGTTTTTCAGTGCGCTGATAAATATTGTTCCCGACAGCCAAAGCCACCGAGCAGTATTCCGTAGCGGTATCGAAAGCCAATAAAATGGATTTGCCGTTCATTGTGAAGAGTCAGAAAAATAAAGGACCATCTTAGCACGGCAAGACAGTCCCGATAAATGACAAAGGATTCAAAAAGGCTTTAGCGCTGAGAGGAGTTCTCCGGCTGCACTTCTGATGCGACAGAAGGCGGACGATTGAAACGGTGAAATTCAATATGCATTTCGCGGATTTGCTCGCGCATCCTAGCGCGTTCCTCCGGACTCATACGGTATCCTGCGCGATGTGAGGGTTCTGCACAGGGCGCGGTGCCCATCGGAGAAGCATAGCGCTTGCGGAATTTCTCATTAGTCGACGGACTGAATTCTGCCCGCATCGCACGGCGCTCGGCGTCTGTCATGCTTCGCCAATAATAACGCTGCATTTTCGGTGACAAAAAGGGCCAGATCTCGGCACGCTCTTTAGGCGTCATCTCAGTCCAGAGCTTTGGGTTTTCATCAGAGCCCTGCGGCTGAAAAAGCATATTGTCGATTGATTGCGGAGAATAGTAATTGTCTTGTGAATGATGGTGAGACGCTGACATATAGAAAGGATGTGCGGATGCGCAGGAGGCGACCCCGACGCATAGTACCGCAGCAAGAATTCGAATGCCATTGCTTTTAACCATCAAAAAATCCTCTGCCGACAGGTCGGCATATATTTACTACAGTCATGATAGTACGGTGATTCACAACAAAAAGGTGAAACGAATTTTTAACGGAGTCCATATTGTGTAATTGAGTGTAAAAAGCCCGTTTTTCCTCTTTACAAAAAAAAATAATTTATTCAAAATACAAATGTAACAGAAAGGCCTTTTGTTCAATCTATTTTTTAAAGTGAGTTACAAATATTATGCCGGAACGTACACCCAAATTACTTGTTGTTGATGATGATCCCCGCCTGCGCGATCTGCTGCGCCGTTATTTAGGCGAAAACGGTTTCCAAGTGTTTGTCGCTGACAATGGCGTCACGATGAATCGTTTATGGCTTCGTGAACGCTTTGATGCTTTGATTTTGGACCTCATGATGCCCGGCGAAGACGGTCTTCAGATTTTGCGCCGCCTGCGCGAACAAAAAGATATGACGCCGATCATCATGCTCACGGCTCGCGGTGAAGATGTTGACCGCATCGTGGGTCTTGAGATGGGTGCTGACGACTATATCCCGAAGCCCTTTAATCCGCGTGAACTTTTGGCACGCATTCATGCTGTGCTTCGCCGCCGTCCGGTCGCCGATGCCCCGGGCGCTCCCTCAATGACTGACGAAGTTGTGAAATTCGGCGAATTCGAACTGGATTTGGGCACTCGAGTGCTGCGTAAAAACGGCGAACCTGTGCCGCTTACAACCGGCGAATTTGCTGTGTTAAAGGCCTTTGCCCGTCACCCCAAACAGCCTCTGTCGCGTGATAAGCTCATGGAAATTGCCCGCGGCCGCGAATACGAAGCCTTTGACCGCTCGCTTGACGTGCAGGTCTCCCGTCTTCGCAAGATGATTGAACCCGATCCTTCCAAGCCGCGTTTCCTGCAAACGGTTTGGGGTGTGGGTTATGTATTCATCCCCGACGGCGGTCAGGCAAACCAATAATGAGAAGGAATTAAAGAATGTCTTTGAAGTCACCGAGTCTGTTTTGGCGAACATTTACGCTGCTGATGCTCTTATTGATCATCACAGCACTTGCGTGGCTTCAAAGCTTCAGAGTACTTTCCGAAGTACCCTTCTCCAAAGGGGTTTCGCAGCAGATTATCTCAACGGTTAATTTAACCCGATACGCGCTTATCTCTTCGGACCCCGGCAGCCGTCCTGACTTATTGCATATCCTTGCCTATCGCGAAGGCGTCCGCATTATTCCAAAAGAAGTCTCCGACACGTGGAATCCCCTTGAAGCACAAGGCAGCATTGCCGAACTCATCGAAGCCCAAACGAAAGAAGTTCTTGGCAAAGAGACAATCATCGCCGGCAAGGTCAACGATGAACCCGGTGTTTGGGTTTCCATGGTCATTGAAGGTGATGACTATTGGCTCTTGATTCGAAGCGACCTCTTGGATCCTCCTTTCGGAACAGCATGGGTATTCTGGGCCTTTGTCGCATTCCTCGTGGGTACCATGGGGGCGACGGTTTTGACACAGAGAACCGTTAAACCTTTGGCTGAATTAAGCGAAGCGGCGAAAAAACTCGGCCGAGGAGAAAAACCGGATCCGCTGCCTGAAAACACTCGAACGGCAGAAATTGAAGCGGTCAATAAAAGTTTTAACCATATGGTCCATGAGCTCGAACGCATGGAAGATGACCGAGAGCTTCTTTTGGCCGGCGTCTCGCATGACTTAAGAACGCCGCTCACCCGTATGCGACTGGAAATTGAATTGGCCGATCTGCCCGATGAGTCGCGCGACGCAATGGTCAGTGACCTTGAGCAAATGGAAAACATCGTCAATCAGTTCATGGCCTATGCCAAACGCAGCAAGCAGCCGCTTGAGCGTGTGGATTTCGGTGCTACCGTTTACGAAACGATTGATGACATGCGTCTTCGCACCAAATCCGATGTGCGAATTGAAACGAGCATCATGGGCAATCTCTTTGTGATGGCTCATCCGACGGAACTCACCCGAGCGGTGCAAAATCTGCTTGTGAATGCCGACCGCTACGGTCGCACCCCCGAAAGCGGCCTTTTGGAACTCAATATTCAGGTTCTTTCTCAAGGACAGGATGCCGTACTCAGAATCTGCGATAAGGGTGTCGGTGTTCCGGCAGAAGAAATGGAACGCATTGTGCGCCCCTTTGAACGCGGTGACACCGCCCGAGGCGGAGCGAAAGGTGCGGGTCTGGGACTGGCCATTGTGGTTCGTGTCGTCAAACGCTCGGGCGGCAGAATTAAACTTTCAAGTAATCACCCGCACGGCTTAATTGTGGAATTGGTGATGCCGCTTGCCAATAAGAAAAATGAAAAGCCGGTTCTTGAAGAGCAGACGGCACCGACTGATACGCTGCTGCCGCCTCAAAAATAGTTAAGACTCAGAAGTCCGAGACCTGAAAATCTCGGACTTTTTTAATTAGATAGCTTCCAATAAAACAACCGCGTGTGCTTCAATAGCCTCTTTGCGTCCTACTGCATCACACCCTTCGTTGGTTTTAGCTTTAACGTTGACGCGCTGCAGATCCACGCCGATTGCTTTGGCCACCGATTCGCGAATCTGCGGCATATAAGGGGCAAGTTTCGGTGCCTGGGCAACGATCGTGCAGTCCACATTGACAATAACCCAACCGGCTTTCACCACAAGGGCTACGGCTTCGGACAAAAGCACTTTGCTGTCCGCACCTTTAAAGGCCGGATCCGTGTCGGGGAAGTGCCGACCGATGTCACCAAGTCCCGCCGCTCCCAAAAGAGCATCGGTGATCGCGTGCAGCAATACATCGGCATCCGAATGCCCCAACAAACCCTTTTCATAATCGATTTTTACGCCGCCCAGAATTAAATCGCGACCTTCGACAAGCCGATGAAGATCGTAGCCCTGACCGATTCGAAAACTCATTTTTCTTGTCCTTTCTGTATGGATTGCAGGTAGTTTCTCACAATTTGAATGTCATCCGGATAAGTCACCTTTATATTAAAGGCACTGCCCTCAACCACTTTAACCGTAGCGCCTTTCATTTCCATCACCGAGGCTTCATCGGTCACAGAGCCCTTCGCCTCTTTGAGCGCAGAAATCAGCGCCTCGGCTTGAAAGACCTGCGGCGTCTGCGCTCTGTAGCAGCGTGATCGGTCTATTGTCTTTTCAATGATGCCTTTGTCATTGACCCATTTGATCGTATCACTCACAGGCATTGCCAGAATAGCGCCGTCGACCGCCTCGTTTTCAACCGTGTCAATCAGGCGCAATACACTGTCCTTTTCCACACAGGGGCGGGCCGCATCATGAACGAATACCCAATCGTTATCACCGGGCGCTGCGGCAATAAGACCGTTTAATACGGACTGAGCCCGCGTCTCCCCTCCACATCGATAAACCGTCACATTGCCTTCAAACCGACAAGTTTCGATATAGCTGTCTTTGTCAGAGACCACCACAGCGATCCTGTCAAAGAGATTCATGGCCGCCAGACGGTTGACTGTCACTTCAAGCATGGTGACATTGTCGATTAAGGGAAAATATTGTTTCGGATAACCGATTTTCATACGCTCGCCGACACCGGCAGCGGGAATCAATAACAAACGTTCAGGCATCTATAAGTCCTTTTAGCGTCGACCTAAAACAAAGATCGTCGTAATAATAAAAGCAAAACCCAAATAATCCATTAATTCAAATTGTGTATCAAAAAACACAAGGGAAAATACTGCTGCGGAGATCGGTTCAACGCAAGCGATCATACTGGCCTTCACACTGCCCAAATCCGCCACGCCCTGCATATAGAGAAGAAAAGCAACAATAGTGCCGAGCAAGACAATCAAAATTAATGCGATGATGCCATGAAAATCCAACCGGTAAGGAATTGAAGGCATATCAATAAGGACAGCGGTCACTAAACCGCCCACAAGCATGCCGACACCCATGAGCGCCTGAGTGGGAAATTTCGGAAGCAGCGTCGCTGGCAAAATCGTATAGACGGCAATACCCAGGGCACTTGCCAAGCCCCAGAAAAGTCCCTGCGGAGAAATAGCCAAATGATCTAAATTTCCGTGAGTGGCGACAAAAAAAGTACCGATAAAAGCACAGGCGACCGCAAGTAATTCACGAGAGGAAGGACGGCGCGACTGTATCAAACAGACTGCGGCAAGAATAAAAACCGGATTGAAATAGATGAGCATGGTGGCCGTGCCGGAATTGGTGTGTTCAACTGCAGTCAGATAACCGAATTGACTGATCATCAGACCGCCCATCGCATATATCAGCAGCCACAGCCAATGAAGCCCCGGTTTGAAAATCGGTTTCATTGCCGCGCGGTGCGAAGGAAAAAATAAAACGCAAAGCAAAACGCCGGCTGCGATCATTCGTATGACCGTCAGCCAATCAGGACGAACCTCCTGGTAGGAGAAAAGGTATTGACCGCAGGCACCCGAAAAGCCCCAGCCGATGCCGCCCGCAAGCGTGCAAAAAATCCCTCTCCAAAGTTTGGCGTCACCACTCAAAGCCATCATTTCACCTCTTGGGCGGATTTTAAAGACGAGAGAATTTTTTTGAAATAGCCGAAAGTGGGAAAAAACGGCGATAATTACCGCCTGATTCGAAGGGAACGTTATGTTTGAAAATTTACGCGACAGAATTGACAGAGATATCAGTTATTTAAGTAATAAGGCAAAACGCACGCTCACATTGGGGGCGTCCGGCGTTGATTCGCTGTGGCTATCGCAGGCTGCGCTTCAAATGCGGGCTGACAAAAAGCTTTTTGTCATTATCGCGGACACCGCAGCGCAGTGTCTGAGGCTTAAAGATGAAATCCGCTACTTTGCGCCGTCTCTTAATGTCGTGTATTTCCCTGACTGGGAAACGCTTCCCTATGACCTTATGAGTCCTCATCAGGATTTGGTGAGCGAACGGCTGGAAATTCTCTATAAGCTCTCAAACCGAGACCTGAAGTCCGATGCGCCTGACGTGGTATTGCTGACCTGCACTACGGCTTCTCAGGCAATCGCCCCCGTGCAGTATCTTTCAGGACGAGTTTTCTTCTTTAAAAAAGGCGAAGAAATCAATTCCGCCACTTTGCGTGAGCGCCTGGTTAGCGCAGGCTACCAAAATGTGAGCCAAGTCGTCGCCCCCGGCGAATTCAGTGTCAGAGGGAGCTTAATTGATATTTTCCCGATGGGAGCTGCCACCCCCTTCCGTCTTGATTTATTTGACACGGAAATCGATTCGATCCGTGCTTTTGACCCCGACACCCAGCGTTCACTTGAACTTGTTGACGAAGTTCGGGTACTGCCCGGCCGTGAAGTGCCGGTTGATGCTGACTCTCTGATGAAATTCAGGGCCAAGTGGCGCGAGATTTTCCCGGGCGATCCCACCAAAGCCATTATTTATAAAGATCTCAGCCACGGCATTATCAATGCCGGAATTGAATACTATCTGCCCCTGTTTTTTGACGACAGCGCGACCTTCTTTGATTATTTAAATCCTGAAAAGACCCTGATCGCTCTTTTAGGCGACAACGAAGCGGCGCTCAATCGTTTCATGGAAGAAACCCAGGGGCGGTATCGTTTCCTGAAGGCCGATGCCGAGCGACCGGTACTGCCGCCTGAGATGCTGTATCTCAATAGCGAGAACTTTTTCAGTCATCTCAAACCCTTTGTACGATTCCAGAGTAAGACCGAACAAACGCCCCCTCCCAACAGAATTCTTGTTGACCGCAAGGCAGAAAAACCGCTTGACAACCTTGAGCGGCTCATTGCTGAAGAGAAAAATCGAAAACACCGCGTTTTGATCATGGCCCCCTCAAACGGCAGGCGGGAAACCATGGGACAGCTTTTTGACCGCAATGGTTTAAAAGTCCCGTACGCGGAGTCGTTCGCCGATTTTTATGACGACAGTGAGCCGGTGATGCTCACCGTAGGGCCGCTTTATCAAGGTTTCAGTGTTGAAGGTATCACGGTTTTAACAGAAACCGAACTTTATGCCTCGGCTCCCCGACGCACACTGCGCCGCCAGGCTCATACCACTAATGTGGATATGATGATTCGGGACCTCGCAGAACTTAAAATCGGTGATCCCGTTGTTCATATCACACACGGTATCGGCCGCTACGCGGGTCTGGAAACTATTAAAACAGCCAATGGCGAAGAAGAATTTTTAAGGCTTGATTACGCCAATGACGCCAAGCTTTTTGTGCCTGTGGCACAGCTTCAGCTCATCTCGCGCTACAGCGGCAGCGACGCCGAACACGCTCCGCTTCATAATCTCGGCAAAAACGATTGGGAAAAAGCCAAGAAGAAAGCCGCCGAAAAAGTCAGAGACACAGCCGCCGAACTCTTAAATCTCTATGCGCTGAGAGAAAAAAGCGTGGGACACGCTTTCCGATTCTCCCGTGCCGATTATGAAGCGTTTGCCGAGAGTTTCCCCTTTGAAGAAACCGCTGATCAGCAGGCCGCTATTGAGGCAGTACTCGATGATATGAAAGCTGACAAACCGATGGATCGGTTAGTGTGCGGCGATGTCGGTTTCGGTAAGACAGAAGTTGCGCTTCGCGCCGCTTTTGCCGCGGTCATGGGCGGCAAGCAAGTGGCGATTTTATGCCCGACGACACTTTTGGCCGAACAGCATGCCCACACGTTTAAAGACCGCTTTTCCGCCTGGCCAGTCACTGTCGCCGAGCTCTCCCGCTTTCGCAGTGCCAAGCAAAGCAGTCAGGTGATAGAAGGACTTGAAAAAGGCACGATCGACATTGTGGTGGGCACTCATAAGCTTTTATCTGAAAAGGTGAAATTTGCCCGACTGGGACTGGTGGTGATCGACGAAGAACACCGCTTCGGCGTAAGACAGAAAGAAGTGCTAAAGAAACTTCGTGCCGAAGTGGATGTCCTGACATTGACCGCTACACCGATTCCGAGAACGCTCGCCATGAGCCTTGAAGGCATCCGATCATTTTCAGTGATTGCGACAGCGCCTGAAAAACGCCTCTCTATTAAAACGATTGTGCGAAAAGAAACACCCGAAGTGATTCGAGAGGCCGTAATGCGTGAATTAAAGCGCGGCGGTCAGGTGTACTTTTTACATAACGACGTGGCAACGATTGAAAACCGCCGTCAGCAGCTTGCCCAACTCATTCCCGAGGCTCGTATTGTGGTCGGTCACGGCCAGATGAATGAACGTGAACTTGAGGCCGTGATGCGCGACTTTTATCAGCAGCGCTATAACCTGCTTCTCTGCACAACAATTATTGAAACCGGTATTGACGTGCCCACAGCCAACACCATTATCATGCACCGGGCCGACAAATTCGGTCTTGCACAGCTGCATCAGCTGCGCGGCCGCGTCGGACGCAGCCACCACCAGGCTTACGCCTATCTGCTCACGCCGGGGAAAGACGCGTTGACGCAAAATGCGCAAAAACGGCTTGAAGCCATTCAAAACCTCCAGGATTTGGGCAGCGGTTTTTACCTTTCAATGCATGACTTGGAAATTCGCGGTGCAGGTGAAGTGCTCGGCGAACATCAGTCCGGCGAAATCGCTGCCGTGGGTTATGACCTCTACAATCAGATGCTGCGTCGTGCAGTAAAGAGCATGAGAAACAATGAGACATTTGATCTCGATGCACCGTTTCAGGCCATGGCAGAAATCAATCTGCACGCTCCGGCGCTCTTGCCCTCAGATTATGTCGAAGATGTTCACCAGCGGCTCTCTTTTTATAAAGAGCTTGCCAGCTGCGAAACTTTCCATGCCATCGAAACCGTGCGTGAAGCGTTGGGCGACCGTTACGGGAAACTTCCTCAGCAGGCCAATACCCTGATTGAGACGCACAGACTGCGCCTTTACTGTCAGCATTTAAGGATTGAACGCATTGAGGCAACGGAATCGGTCATCATCGTCACTTTTGCCGCAAAGCCCAATTTTGAGCCGATGAGGCTCATTGAACTGATGCAAAAAAGCCGCAACATGCGCATGATGGGACCGACAAAACTTAAAATTGAAACGTCCACTCCGACTATTGAATCGAGACTTGCGTTTCTCAGAGGATTTGTCAAAGCACTGGACTCCGGACAGTCAGAAGATTTAAAGTGATTTAAGTCTAAAATAGGCTGATAAACGTAAATTGAAAATTAGAATGAAAAAGGTACTTTTAGCCTTATCCCTATGCGCCGTAATGACTGCTCCCTGCTCTTTTGCAGCAGGGATCAGCTTTGAGCATGCCCGTGCTTTGATGCAGGAAAGGGCTGATATGCTCAAAATGAGTCGGGCCGACATTGAACAGCGGCAAGAGCAGGTTCGGGAATCGCGCTCGTTGAGCGGCCCGAAGATCTCTTTAAATGCCCAACAGGTCGAAGGACGCAAAGACATCAATATGTCTTTGGACAATCCCTTATCCTCTTTATCGTCAAATCCGTTATTGGGACCGGTTTTGGGACCAGAGGCAAGCGCCTTTTTAGGTCAGGACAAAATCAAATTTAACTTTGAAGAAGACATCTCCGGTCCCCGCGCTTCCATCGATATGATGTGGCCGATCTACACGGGTGGCGCAATCAGCGCAAAACAACAGGCAACGCGCGCTGCGCTTCGCCAGGCTCAAGCCGGACTTGATAAAACCAAGGACGAATTGGACAGCCTTTTAGTCCAAAAATATTTCGGTGTGCAGTTGGCAAGAAGTGTCGAGAAGCTTCGTGCGGACCTCCTCAAGCAGCAGGAGCGAGACCTCAACCGTGCCAAGCGCTTTGAAAAAGCCGGCATGATCGCCAAAATCGAAAGGCTCAGCGCTCAGGTCAACCGCGATGCGGCCGAGCGCGATTTTGTCGCTTCACAAACCGATCGCAAAGTGGCTGAAACAGAACTTGCGGAACTTCTTCGTGAAGACTCTGTCGGGCGGCTCGATACACCGATGTTTGTCACCGACGACTTAAAGACTCTGCCATATTGGCAGGACCTCGCGCTTAGCCATAACCCGATTCTCAAAGCGCTTGATGCTCAGCACGAACAGGCTCAGATGGGCGTTCAGGCCGCCAAAGGCAGCTACCACCCGCAGGTGTACCTTTTCGGTCACTACAACATGATCAAGCACTATCTCACGCTGCCTGAGCCCGACTGGATTGCAGGAATCGGCGTAAGTTTTACGCTTTGGGACAACCGAGACCGCTCTGCGCGCGTAGGCAGCGCACGAGCACTTGTCAACAAGGCTCGGGCCGCGCAAAGCCATGCCCGCAATGAAATCAATAAAGTGGTTGAAGTCGCCTGGCTTAAAAGCAATCAAGCGCTTGAACAATATCGACTGACAACAAGCTCGATTGAGCTCGCAAAAGAAAACGTCAGACTGCGGGAGCGCTCTTTCAAAGAAGGTCTCTCGACAGTGGACGATGTCAACGACGCGAGAAATAAACTTATCGCTGCGCAAGTTGCTCAGCGTGTGGCAGCTTATCGATTTGTTGTCGCCTATAGCCTCTTGCACGCAGCAAGCGGCCGCATGATGGACTTTATGAACGCATTCAGCCGTTCCGATATCACGGTACTCGAACAATGACAGAAAAAGAAAAAAAGACTCTCAGCAAACCCGTGCTTTTATCCGCTGCGGCAGTGGCCTGCGCAGCTGTTCTCGGGGTCGGTTTTTGGATGGGCACTCATCCGGGTGAAGAGCCGCTTTACGGTGTGATGCAGGCTAAAACCGTTGATGTTGCCGCAAAAGTCACCGGCCGCGTTGAAAATCTTATCGCCCGCGAAGGCGACACCGTCAGTACCGGGCAAGTGCTGATGACGCTGGATATTCCCGAAGTGGAAGCCAAATTCAAAGAAGTTCAGGCGCTAAAGTCTGCCGCCGCCGCGAAAGCCGATTTGGTTGATGAAGGCGCACGCCCTCAGGAAATCCGCGCAGCCAAGGCTCAAATGCTTCGAGCTCAGGCAGGTTTTGATTTGGCACAGAAAACTTACACTCGTGTGCATGCTCTTTATCGCGAAGGGCTGATCTCAAAGCAAAAGCACGATGAGGCGTTGGCTCAAAAGAAAAGTGCTCAGGAACTCCTGTCTGCTGCTCGTGAGCAATATGACATCGCACAAACAGGCGCCCGCACGCAGGAAAAAGAAGCCGCTGCCGCATTGACCCGACAGGCTGCGGGAGGATTGGAGCAGGTTGAAAGCCTTGTGAAAGAAAAAAATGTCACGGCGCCCCTTGCAGGCGAAGTTTCCCGCGTTTATGTTGAAGCCGGTGAAATCGCCGCCGCAGGACTTCCCTTGGCAAGCGTCGTTGATCTTTCCGATCAATGGGCAGTTTTCAACATCCGTGAAGATAGCATGCCCCAAATTAAGAAGGGCGCCGTTCTTACTGCAGAAATCCCCGCTTTAGGGGCAAAAAACGTTCAGTTCAAGGTCTACTTCATTAACCCGCGCGGTGACTACGCCACTTGGAGAGCGACGCGTCAGTCGAGCGGCTATGACTTAAAGACTTTTGAAGTGCGTGCCCGACCAGTTAACCCTGTTGCGGATCTGCGCCCCGGCATGAGCGTGATCGTTAACCGTTAATACCGACAATGAGCAGCAAATCGGCGCTTCTTTCAAGCATCAGAGATGAGGTCCTGGCTGTATTGCGCAGCCCTTGGGATCTGGTGATGTTTGTTTTGATGCCTGTTATTTGGTGCGTTCTTATCGCCGGTCTTTTCGGTCAGGGACTCATGCGAGATATTCCTGTCGGCGTCGTCAATCTCGATCACCAGCCTGAGTCCATTGAGCTTGAAAGCCGGCTTGACGCCATCCCGTCCGTGCGTCTTGTCTCCTACGCTACGCCCCTTGAAGCGCAAAAAGCCGTTCAGCGAGCCGATGTCTACGCCTACATGGTTATTCCTGACAGATGGCTTGACCGAAGCACGAAGCCCGACGGTGCTTCCGTCGAACTTTACTTTCCGAAAACGCTCTACGCCATTGCCACAACGCTTGAGCTCGATATTAAACAAACGCTTTTGGGTTATCAGACAGATAAATTCAAAAGGCTGGCTCAAACAGCAGGCCTCACCGCCAAGCAGGCTGAGCGGGCCACAGCTCTCATTTCTGTTCACTCAATTACCCTTGGCAACGTCGGTTTTAACTTTCAAGCCTATATTTTGCCCACATTGATTCCGGGTATTTTGCATCTGGCGATGACACTTGCGCTTGCAAGCCGTCTTTTATCGCTTTGGCGTGACCGACAGGTCAGAAAGTGGCTTGTCGCGGCTGACAACAGCCCCTTGATCGCCTTTCTCGGCAAAGCCCTCCCCTGGTGGCTTCTGTATTGTTTCTACGGTTTTGCCTACATCGCCATTATGACCGGAGCGCTGGGCTGGTGGGTTCAGGGAAGTCTTCTTTTGTGGTTATTCGGTTTTGCCTTTTTTATGGCAGTCATGGCGCTGCTGCCCGTCTTTTTAATCGGTGTGGTAATGCCGCTCGGATGGGTGATTGTTTTAAGCTGCATTGTGGGTTACATTGCACCGATTTTCCCCTACACCGGATTTTCCTATCCTTTGGATTCAATGGCCGAACCGATACAGTGGCTTGCCGTCTCATTCCCCTTAACTCACTACTTTAAGTTCCAGGGACAGGTTTGGATACTTGACGCCCCCTTACTTTCTTCACTCTGGACATTAGGCAAACTCGCCATATTTGCCCTTTTGTGGTTCGGTGTCGGTTACGGGCTTTTTAAAAGGCGAATTCGCGAGGAAATTGAACTTGAGTCGGAGGTACAGCAATGAGCCGTTTGCGTATCTTCCTTCAAACGATTCGCCATGCGTTTTTCTCCCACGACAGCTTCATGGTTTTCGCGATAGCGTCGCTTTTTTACCTGGTTTTTTATGCCCTGCCTTATGACAATCAGATCATTGTCAAAATCCCGACGGCGATTGTCGATATGGATCAAAGCCGCACTTCGCAGGACTTTACAGACAAACTGCGCTCGGCTGCCGTGATCGACACCGTACTTGAAACGGCGGATTTTTCTCAGGCCCGTGAAGCTTTCAGGCGCTCAGAAGCCGATGTCATCGTCGTGATCGGTGAGAATTTTTTGCGTGAGATTCTGCGCGGCGAACAAACGGTTGTAACGGTTTTCAGTAACGGCGCAGTGCCTGTAAAAGGCAGGGCGGTTTCGGCTGCAGTGCTCGCACTCGTCACACAGGAAAATATGGTAAGCGCCGCCTCGCGCCTTGTCGCTCAGGGGCTTAACCCGATTCTTGTCAAACAAATGGCGATGGCTCCCTCACCCTTTACCTCGCAGGATCTCTATAACAACATCTCGGGTTACGGCTACTACACCGTACCGATGGTGGCTATTGTCATCGTGCAGGCTGTAATGCTCTTCGGTACCGGTATTGCATTAGGCGGCTGGCTGTCTGCAGCCAAACCTCCGGAATTTTTTAATGCGGCAATGACTTCTCCCGCTCAGTTCCTCTATGTCGCCTTGGGATTTTTGGCAATTGCGCTTTTCTGGTCATTTTTCATTGAGTCTTTCGGATTGGCTCTTTTGACCATGCCGACACTCATCAATCCCCCTGCGGTCATCATCGCGATACTGCTCTTTACAGTGTCGCTTACCGCTTTGGCCATTTTCCTGACACTTTGGATGAACACCAACCGATACGCAGCGGGCTTGGTGCTGGCTTCGGCGCCAAGCGTGTTTCTCTCCGGGCTTGTGTATCCGATGGAAAATTTTGCCTTCTGGACCCTGCCCTTTGCCTGGGTCATCCCGACAACACCCGCTTGTCAGGCCATTGTTTTGGCAAGCCAGGAGGGCGCTTCTATTGCCGATATTGCGCCGATGCTCTCAGCAAGCGCTGCTCAAGCGATTGTCTACTCGGTATTGGCGTATCTGATGCTCAAAAAGAGAATTGCCGAGCGACAAACCGCACAGCTTTCTTAATGCATTCGATTATTGATTGAAGCAAACTGGGGCTCTTTCATCGACCCTTCGATCACATCGATGCGATGCCGAAGCCAGTCGGTTGAGCCGTGTTTTTCGTAATATCTGGGATTGGAGAGAATGGCGGCAAGCCAAACGCTTTGCCAATGAGTAAGACGCCTGGCACTCACCCCATAATAGTGCCGTGCAGCCGCTTCAACCCCGAAAATTCCCTCTCCGAATTCAGCGATATTTAAGTATGTCTGCAGTATCCGCCCTTTACTCCATGTGGCATCCATGACCAATGCCAAGAACATTTCCTGGGCCTTTCTGATATAGCTTTTTTCGTGTGACAAAAAGAGATTTTTAACGGTTTGCTGAGTGATCGTGGAGCCGCCCGGCGCCCGTTCGCCTTCAATGACGTTGCTCACGAAGGCTTCGCCCGTCGCTTCCCACTCAATGCCGATGTGTTCCATGAAACGGGCATCTTCTGCAGCCACCGTCGCCCGCACCATGTCACTTGAGACATTCTTTAAAAGCACCGGTTTGTAGCTCACGCGTCCCAAACGTTCCCGCTCGCTTTCGATATAAGCAGATGTTTCGACAGGCGAAATACTGTACCAGAGTACCTGCCCGACGTAATAACCCTCGACAATGACAAAAAGAGCCAGAACAGCCAGACAGATGGTCTTGACAGTGCTTTTAATCTTCACCGATTTGTCTCCCGATTAAGAAACAATGTGTCTGCCGATCAGGTCGTACTCTTGGTTAGCCGTCACCTTCACATTAACGATGTCACCGGGATTTAAATGTGTATCGGTAGTGACATAGATAATGCCGTCGATTTCAGGCGCATCGGCCGTTGTTCTGCCGATGGCAACGCCGTCTTCATCTTCCGGTTCATCAATAATGACCTTCTGAATCGTGCCGATTTTGCGGCGCATGCGTTCTTCAGAAATCTCAGACTGTACCAGCATGAAGCGGTCTCGGCGTTCTTCTCTGACCTCATCGGGCAAGGCACCGGGCAAGTCATTGGCACTCGCCCCCTCAATGGGAGAGTAGGCAAAGCAGCCGACACGGTCAAGCTGAGCCTCTTTGAGGAAATCCAAAAGGTATTGGAATTCTTCCTCTGTCTCGCCCGGAAAACCCGCAATAAACGTTGATCGAATGGTGAGATCCGGGCAGATCTTTCTCCAGTTCTGAATTCTTTCCAGTGTTTTTTCAGTAGCGGCGGGCCGTTTCATTGCTTTTAACACTCTGGGGTGTGCATGCTGAAACGGAATATCCAGATAAGGCAGAATTTTGCCCTCGGCCATCAATTCCACCACCTGATCAACCTGCGGATAGGGGTAAACATAATGCAGACGGATCCACATTCCGAGTTCACCCAATTCGCGCGCCAAATCGATGAGACGTGTTTGGACCGCCTTACCCTGATCGGTAAAGTCGATCTTGTAGCGGCAGTCAACACCGTAGGCAGAAGTGTCTTGGCTAATGACCATGAGTTCACGCACGCCCGACTCTCTTAAGATTTCCGCCTCCCGCAGTACTTCTCCGATCGGACGGCTGACGAGTTTCCCTCTTAACTGCGGAATAATGCAAAAAGCGCACTTGTGATTGCAGCCTTCACTGATTTTGAGATAGGCGTAGTGCGAAGGCGTGAGCTTTAATCCTGCCTTAGGCACCAGATCCCAGTATGGACTATGAGGCTGCGGCAGATTGCGGTGCACAAGCTCATAGACTTTTTCAAATTCACCCGGACCGGTCACACCCAATACATTCGGACAGACATCATCGAGGTAGGACGTGCCGTCCAAATGTTTTTTCGCACCCAGGCAGCCGGTGACGATCACCCGGCCGTTTTCACGCATCGCCTCATTAATGGCATCGACACTTTCGGCCACGGCTTCATTCAGAAAGCCGCAGGTATTGACAATCACAAGGTCTGCGTCTGAGTAAGAGCCGACAATTTCATAACCCTCGGCTCTCAATTGCGTCATGATGCGTTCAGAATCCACAAGTGCCTTGGGGCAGCCCATGGAAACTACACCGATTCGGGCATTTTTAAGCATTCTTTAACCTTTAATCCAGATCATTGCGGCGTGGCGGCCGGTGGTACCGTCACGGCGGAAACTGTAAAAGAGTTCAGGATCGGCATAGGTGCTGTGTCGAGCCTGGATCACGTCTTCTACGCCCACCTGCAGGAGTGCCATGCGGGCAAGCGTTGTCAGAGAGCAGAGATACTTGCCGTCGCCCTTTTCTTTGAAAGCCACTTCGGCGCCTTCAATGATTTTTTGCATGGATTCAAGTACATCGGCACCCGTTTCGAAATCTTCATCACCGATACGCGGTCCAAGCCACGCGATAAATTGCGCGTCAGAGTCAGAGAGTCTTTCACGCAGACGGGCGATGGTTTTTTGAAGGATTCCTGCCGAGAGGCTTCGCCCGCCGCAGTGCACGGCAGCAACTGCGCGTCCGTTTTTTTCGGCGATCAAAACCGGCAGGCAATCAGCCACCTGGACCACGCACACCACATTGGGGGTGATTGCGCTGCTTGCATCGGCTTCTTCTTCGGGCGCTGCCGTTTCAGCGTCCACCACACGGTCGCCGTGAACTTGCTTAAGCCACTTGGGATCGGCAGGCACGAGTTGCGCGGCAAGATTTCGGTTCATGTTCACACAAACGGGAACGTCCCCCGTATATAAACCGACATTAAAGCCGCCGATGCCGTCCTTGTCGCCGAAAGGACCGGAGGAGACGCCGCCTGCGCGAAGGGTCATGAGCGCATCAACGTTGGCCGGGCGAACACTGTCCCAATCAGGCTGCAAAATCGCTAAAGCGGGCTTGGTGGTATCGTCAATCATTGGAAAATTCCTATCAATCAAAAACTGTCACAGGTTCATCAGTCGGACCGAAACCGATCTCTTGCATCAGCTGCGCCATATCCTGCGGCGCAGGCACAAACCATTGCATTAATTCTTTCGTTCTCGGGTGCTGCAGTCCCAATCGGGAAGCATGCAGCGCCTGGCGTTTGATTGCCGAAAGCGGACAATCTTCAGGCAACCTTCCCATTTTACCCTTATAGACCGGATCGCCCACAAGAGCGAGGCCTGCCCACTGCATATGCACACGGATTTGGTGAGTTCTGCCGGTGTCGAGCCTGCAGGCAACCCACGAAACAGTCAAAGGGGTTTGGCCGACACCCGGCACAAAAGCGGTATCGACAAGTCTGACATGCGTTTTGGCTTCCTTGGCTCTGGGGCCTTGACCCACACAAAAGCGCATCGGTGAGCGCGGATCACGCATGATGGGTTCATCGATAAAGCCCGCCTCAGGCGCCTGACCGTGGACAATCGCCCAATATTCGCGCTTGACCGTGCGCGCCTGAAGCTGACGAATCAGATCCGTTTGCGCTTCAAGCGTCTTGGCAACGACCATCAGACCGGTCGTGTCTCTGTCAAGACGATGAACAATGCCGGCACGAGGCAGAGTTTTTAATTCAGGATTGCGGGCCAAAAGTCCGTTTAAAAGCGTGTCATCCCAGTGACCCGCTGCCGGGTGCACAACCAGTCCGGCCGGTTTATTGACAACCAGAATGTCATCATCTTCATAGATGACATCAATATCCATCGCAACGGGCTTAAAGGCGAGCTCCTCGGGGCTGGGCTGCTCGGTCACTTCAATCTCGTCGCCTGCGGCAACCTTGGCTCGGATTTTTTCCGTCACCTCGCCGTTGACGACTACCGCTCCCTGTTCAATCCAGCTTTGCAGCCTTGCTCGGGACACCGAGGGCAAAAGTTTTGCCAATACTTTATCGAGACGCTCACCGGAATATTCGTCCTCAACAACAAAATAAAGTGCTTCTTCAGAAGGAGCCGACATACATTTCCTTAATCTTTTACTTGAGTCAAAGGCGGTCGGATCGCTATAATCCGTGAATCAATTGACCGCATTTATCAGAGTCACATCAATGGCATTAACTTTACATCAAATGCGCAAGCGTGCGGCAACCGTTGTGATGGCCGCCGCCATCGCCGTTGCAGCCGCAGGCTGCACCCAAGTTGAAATCGACCACACCCAGGGTTGGACTGCCGAACAACTCTACGAAGAGGCTCGTCTGGCAGTCGAAGACGCCGACTGGACTCGGGCGCAAGATTATTACACAAAATTGGAAAGCCGTTATCCCTTCGGCCGCTATGCTCAGCAAGCGCAAATTGAAAGCGCTTACGCTTACTGGCGCGAAGGCGACGTTGAGCAGTGCGTACAGGCCTGCGACCGCTTCCTTCGTCAATACCCCGATCATGCCAACAGTGACTACGTGCTGTATCTGAAGGCAATCTCCACGCTTAACCAGCGAAACACGATCTTCACGGCACTTCTTACGCAGGACATTTACGAACGCGATGCCGATGCAGCTCAGACGGCGTTTGACACTTTTAAGGAACTGATCGAGCGCTTCCCGCAATCGCGCTATGCACACGAAGCGCGCCGCCGCATGCATGAACTTGTGCTTTCTCAAGCGCACCATGAATACAATATCGCGAAATTCTACTTTGACCGTCACGCATACGTGGCTGCCATTGAACGCGCTCAAAATGTCGTGCGTACATTCCAACAGACCCCCTACTCCGATGACGCATTGGAACTCATCCGTGACTGCTATCGGGAAATGGGTGTGAAGGATCTGGAAGCTGACGTTGAACGAGTGCTCGCACTCAATCAAAACCGCGAACGTTAAGATTGAAGAACTTTTAAGAAAGGCTGCCTGCGGGCAGCCTTTTTAGTATGCCTCATCCGGATTATCAAGGAATGAGTAGACGCGGGCGAATTCCCGTGTTCTGATCATGGGCGGCAGGCTTTCAAGCACAACCCTCCCATAGCGCTGTTCAAGCAAGCGGTTGTCCCCGAAAAGGACCACCCCGAAATCATTTTCACTGCGGATTAATCGGCCCACACCCTGCCTGAGCGTGGTAATCATTTCCGGCAATTGATAACTCATAAAGGGATTCTTACCCTGCTGAGCAAACCACTCTTTCTTGGCGCGAGCCACCGGCGTGTCAAATTGCGCAAAAGGCATTTTGTCAATGACCACCAGCTGAAGAGCATCCCCCTTCATATCCACGCCTTCCCAAAAACTCATGGAGCCCACCAACACGGCATTGGGCATCGACTTGAATCGTTGCAAAAGTTCGGACTTCGGAGCTTCGCCCTGCACACAAAGCGTAAAGTTGGCTCCCATTCGAAGACGAAGCTCGTTGGCAATTGCCTCCATGGAGCGGAAACTTGTGCAGAGGAAAAATGCCCGCCCCTGCGTTTTCTGCAGCAAGGGCCAGGAGGCTTCAACGAGCTCGTGGGTAAAATTGTCTTCAAACACCCCGGGCAAATTTTTCGGCAGATAAAACCTTGCCTGATAAGGGAAATTAAACGGGCTGTCCCAGGTAAATGTCGGTGTCTGAGAAGCCAGTCCCAATTCGTTAAGGAAATACGAAAAATCAGCCGAACCGTCATCCCGTCGGGTAGAAATCGTGGCACTCGTGAGCACCCAGGCGTTGCTCATTTTGGCACGGGCTTTTACAAAAGGCTGAGCAAGCGACAAAGGCGTATTGGAAAAAAGTACGTTCTGATCGGTCAGGCGCAGCCAAAGAACAGAAGGAATTCCTCCGACCGTTTTAACTGCCTGCGGGTTTGAGAGTGTCACCTGCCAATCCTGAATTCGTTTATAAAGTTCTTCTGCGCGCTCGGCAAAAAGATCACACTCATCAACAGAGCCCTCAATGGATTTAAAGGCTTTGCGAACTTCAGAAACGGATTGGCAGAGTGCCTCAAAAGGTTCTTTAATGATTTCGGAAAAGTTTTCAATACCGGCCACTTCGACTTCGCTGTCGATCTCCACACCGAGCCCTCGGTGAATCGTCTGGTGGACATTCAAAGCGGCTTTTTTGACTTCCAAAAATACATCGTCCCAACGTACCACGCCCGGCGCATGAGCCTTACCGATAATGCGGCCTTCTTCGGAAAAATCCTGCAGTTCCCACAGCGAAAACATATCCGAGAAATAGTCAATTCCGATATCAGGCAGCTTGTGCGCTTCATCCAGAATAACGAGATCGGCATCAGGGAGCAATTCGGCCATTGTGTCATCTTTGAGGCTTAAATCAGCCATGAAAAGATGGTGGTTCACAATGACTATGTCGGCTTCGCGTGCCCGGAGACGCGCACGATTGACGAAACAGTCATCGTAGTGCGGGCACTTGGTTTTACCAAGGCAGTTGTCTTTGGTGCTCGTCACCCAAGGCCACAGGGGATCTTTTTCGGGAATTCCGGGAATATCGTTTTTATCCCCGGTGTCACTTTGTCTGGCAAAGTCGATGATTTTTTTGAGCCGCTTGTAACTGTCTGCCTCGGGAAGCAAACCGCGCTCGACCAACCGGTCCAAACGCTCTTTGCAGATATAGTTGCTGCGGCCTTTCAAAACCGCCACATCGGCATCAATGGCAAGCGCTGCGCAAACGCGTCCTGCGTCCTTATTAAAAAGCTGATCCTGCAGAGTTTTACTTGCCGTAGAGACAATTGTTTTGGAGCGTGACAAAACCGCCGGAACCAGATAAGCAAAAGTTTTTCCGGTCCCGGTACCGGCTTCAACAACGGCTACCCCCTTGGAGTCAATAGCTTCAGCGACAGCCTTGGCAAATTGAAGCTGGCTGTCGCGTCTCTTAAACCCTTCGATTTGACGACACAGAGGACCGTCAGGGGCAAACGCATGCTCAATGGACGATTCAAACTGAGGTTTCATTAAAAGAATGAACCTTTTTCGGCTTGTTCTTTCTGCAGCTTTTGAGCCTCTTCACGCTTTTGGCGTTCTGCTTCATAAGCAGCCTTTTTGGCTTCACGCTTGGCTTTTCGCTCTTCAGCAGCTTTCATCATTTCAGCCTTGCGCTCTTCGGCAGCCTTCACCTTGGCATCGTAGGCAGCCTGGTTGGCTCCTTCCTGAGCCTTTCGGGCATTTTGCGCGGCTATTTTTTCATCAACGTTTTTGACATCGGCGCGTTTTGCGGGCATCGCAGGTCCCTGAGCCGCTTCTGCCTGGCGCTGCTGAGATTTGAAAATACGAATCTGGTGATCGGCTTTGCGAATCAGACGATTGGCAATACGGGTTCTTTTATAGAGAACCGTCTCTGCGCGATCAATACAGTCATTGACAAAAATTTTCTTCTGGCACAAATAGGTATGACCTTCACGAAGTCTCTGGATTCGCTTTAACTCCGCCTCACCGATTGCCTTACCTTTTTCGGCTTCTTCAAGAGTTTTAAATTCCGGATCGATGTAATCAGGATCAAGCGGACTCGGTCCCACAACACCGGCTTCCCAGCCTAAGGATTCAGGAGTAATGAATTCTGCATCCTCATCGGGCGCAGCGAAAACAGAACCGGCAATAAAAGCGGAGATCAATCCCACTACAATTTTTTTATACATGAAGGCACCTATATCCATTAGCTGCACGAATTTTAGATGAGAAGACCGCGTTTTGCCTTGTTTCTAATACGTCTTAACAGATCGTAGCGATTTCTAAAAATAAGAAAGAATTTTTTATTTATTTTTCTAAATGTTCAAGAAAAATTTATATGTTTTTATTTTTTATTCTTATAATAAATGCAGGTTTAACTGTCTTTTCAGGAAGTTATCAATGACTCGTCCCATTCGTATTGCTGTGACCGGTCCGTGCGGTGCGATCGGTTACTCGATTTTGTTTCGCATCGCCTCCGGTGACCTCTTCGGTCATCAGCAGCCCATTGAATTGCGCCTTTTAGACCGCAATACACCGGAAAGCCGCCAAAAGCTCAAAGGCACGATGATGGAATTGTCCGACTGCGCTTTCCCCCTTTTGGCTGAAATGAATGCCTATAGCGATGAACAGGAACTTTTTGACGGTGCCGAATGCGTCTTTTTAATCGGTGCCCAGCCCCGTAAGGAAGGTATGGATCGCGCCGATCTCCTGCGGGTGAACGGTCAGATTTTCCAGCGTCAGGGCAAAGCTTTGAATGAACGCGCTTCGCGCGACGTGCGAGTGCTTGTCGTCGGCAACCCCTGCAATACCAATGCCTACATTGCCATGCGCAATGCACCCGATCTCAAACCGGAATGCTTCTCGGCAATGATGCGTCTGGACCAAAACCGTGCCATGGCCCGTGTGGCAGAAAAACTTGAAGCACCGGTCAGCGGTGTCGAACAGGTTTTTGTCTGGGGTAACCACAGCAATACGATGTATCCGGATATTCGCTTTTTGCGCTACAAGGGTCATCGCTTAAGTGACCAATTTGATGCCGAGTGGCAGGAAAACTTTATCAAAGACGTTGCCACCCGAGGCAGCCAAATCATCAAAGCACGCGGTGCCTCATCAGCGGCCTCAGCCGCAAGCGCCGCACTTGATCACATGCGTGACTGGATTTTGGGCAGCCAGGGCAAGTGCTGCACGATGGCTGTGCCCTCTGACGGCAGCTACGGCATCCCCAAGGGACTTGTGTTCGGCTTCCCCTGCCTTTGCCCCGGTGAAGCACGCTACCAAATCATCAGCGACATGCCGATGACGCAGGAAGTTCGCCGCCGTCTGGAAATCACTCGCGATGAACTTTTGGCTGAAGCGGCTGCTGTTAAAGATCTTCTGCCCTAATGAGCGTAAACGAAGAAGAGCTGCTTGAACTCTTTAAGGGCGCCCGAGAGCTGCGGCGCCCTTTAAGTGTTCCTTTGTGTGTGATCGATACCAATGTCCTATTGGATTTGCTTTATTTTACAGATTCCAACTGCGGCAATCTCAAAAAATCATTGGATAGCAGATCGATTCAAGCAGTCGGTCATTACGACACTTTTTATGAATTTGCCGATGTCATCTCTCGTGAACAATTTCAGCTTAACGACATCGAAAAAGATAAACTCTTGCAGAGTTGGCTCAATCTTCACGCCATACTTGCCGAGCCTCTTGAAAAAGAGTCTTTCTGCAAAGATCCCGACGACGACAAATTCTTCAATCTCGCAAAAGCAAGCGGCGCCTCATGGCTCATTTCCAAAGACAAAAAGGTTCTGAAAGCTCGAGGTAAAGCCAAACGTTTCGGCTGTGCTCTGATTAAGCCCGAAAATTTTCCAATCTAAGATATTTTCTCCTTGCGGCGCGTCGCGCAAAGTGTCAAACTCTACTCAACGATCTGAGCCTCGTGGAGCTTATCATGGATTTTCTTTACCGGGATCAACTGCCAAACGCCGCCATTATCAATGACCGCATCCGCAAACTCAATCACATTATTCATGCCGTCAGCCAGTGGCGTGAGCCCCCTTTGGACACTCAGTGGCCGATTCTGGTCAAAGACAATATTGCGGTTTCGGGCCTCAGGGCAACCTCGGGCAGCTATGCACTCAAAGAGCTCAAATCCAACGACGCTTTTTGCATCAAAAAGCTGCGTGAGCACGGAGGTCTTCCCTTCGGCAAAACCACGATGAGTGAATTGGCCGGCTATTTAAGTTCAAAAATGCCGCCCGGCTATTCTGAATTAGGCGGTCAGGGAATCAATCCGATTGATTCCACACTTTCACCCGGAGGCTCAAGCTCGGGCTCAGCTATTGCTGTTGCAGCCGGTTTCTGCCACAGCGCCGTCGGCACTGAAACACACGGCAGTATTGTGATTCCCTCAATGGCCTGCGGTATTGTCGGAATCAAACCAAGCGTCGGCATGATTTCCAGAGAAGGCGTTGTCCCCATCTCTCATTCGCTCGATACACCGGGCGCTATGGCGCAAACTGTTGAAGAGGCTGCCAAACTCCTTGAAGCCCTGTGCGGTCAGGATCCTGAAGATGAGGCAACAGCCGTTTGCCCCGACAACGTTGATTTTCATACTGCTTTAGGTGAAAACAAAGAACTGATTAAACTCGCTCTGGCAATCCCCGACTACAGAGCATTTGACGATGAAGAACGTAAAGTTTTAACAAAGTTTGTCGACGCTGTCCGCCGAAACAATATCGAACTTGTTGAAGTGCCGATTAAAAATGTCGAAACCTATTACAGAATCATTTCGTCGACTGAAATTCAGGGGGACTTTGACCGGTTTCTTGCCAAATACGGAAACGGGAAAACGCCGGGCACCTTCAAAGACTTGGTCAAAATGTACGAGATGCGTGCTCTGCACCATCCCTATGGCATGGATCGCATTACCGGAGCTCTTGCTTATTCACCCGACTTGGATAACGAGGTTTATAAAAACGCTCTGAAAAAAGGCATAGGCAATTGCACTGAGGCCATTGATCTCACTGTAAAGCAAGCACAAGCCCAAGCGATTATTTGCGTAGGATTTACACCCTGGTGGGCGGTGGGCCGCGCCCCCTATGTCGCTTTGCCGCTGGCACAGCGCGCCAACCACGCGATGATCGGGATTACTGTGGGCGCAAGGCGGCTCGAAGACCGAAAAGTGATTGATATTGCCGCCAGACTGGAAAAAGTCATCAGACAAATTTTTTAAATGAGAACGCCGCGTCCTGCGGCGTTTCTCTTTAAAGCTTGGCTATCGCTCCCAAAAATTGAACGACGATACACGCAGCCATCACAATCAATGCGACGGCAATACCGATTTGCATGATGCGCTTAAACATTTAGTCCTCTTCTTTGATTTCCGCAGGCGCTAATGTATCGACTTTTTTCTCCCCGGGCAACTCCTCGACATCGCGAAGCCTGCGCCCCATTACATTGGTGCGGGTTCTCACCCCGGCGATAGCACTTTTAACCCCGTCGACTCGTTTTTCCATCGCATCGAGCGCGTCGGCAAATTTCATAAATTCACTCTTGACCTGTCCCAATACCGTCCAGACTTCCGCGCTTCGTTTTTGAATGGCCAGTGTTCTGAATCCCATCTGCAAACTGTTTAATAGGGCGCTGAGCACTGTGGGGCCAGCCACCGTCACTCTGAAATTATTCTGCAGATCTTCGATCATGCCGGGGCGTCTCAAACATTCGGCATAAAGAGATTCACTGGGCAAAAACATCACAGCAAATTCAGTGGTGTAGGGAACTTCCACGTATTTATCATGAATCTTTTTTGCTTCCGATTTAATTCGGTTCTCGAACGCTTTGGCATGCCGCTCAGCTTCCTGCGCATCCCCTGTTTCGCGAGCTTCTTCAATCTTTTGATAGTCTTCAACAGGGAATTTTGAATCAATCGGCAGCCAAACAAATTTCCCTTCGTCAGCGCCCGGCATCTTAATGGCGAATTCCACCCGATCATTGCTGTTGGGGCGCGTAGCCACATTTTCCTCATAGTGATTGGGAATAATGTTGGCCAAAATCGCCCCGAGCTGCACTTCGCCGAACGTCCCTCGGGTCTTCACATTGGTGAGCACCCGCTTTAATTCCCCGACCTGACCGGCTATTGTCCGCATTTCACCCAAACCGCTTTCCACGTCCTTTAAGTGAGAAGCCACTTGTTTGAAACTTTCCGAAAGTCTCGTTTCAAGCGTTTGCTGAAGTTTGGATTCAACCGTCTGACGCATCATCTCGAGTTTCGCGTCATTGTTATTCTGAAGTGTTTGCAGCTGACTGTTTAAAGTCATGCGAATACTGTTTAACTCCTGGTTGATGCTGGAGGATAACTGAGTAACCTGGGTCTTTAACGCTTCACGGGCCTGAAGCTGCACTTCCGTGTTGCCCTGATTCATCTTGCGGATTAAATCGGCAAAAGCCACCATGTTTTGGTTTTGAGATTGAGCGAGCCTATTCATCGAGTCATTCATTTCGATGCGCAGCTGGCTGTTGGCTTTTTGTACACCATCATTCACAGAGAGCTCGATATCGGAGCGAAGCGTGTCCGCATTGGTCTGCATCTGTTGAGCCATGACTGCCAACAGCTTGTCATGCTTTTTTGACCTGTTACTGACAATCAGAATCAGCAAAACAATGAGTAAAAAAGTCAGAAAGGCAAACACCGATCCCCATAGTCCCAGGGGCGATTGAGATAAAGTCTGAATAAAAGCAGTCATAACAAAAAACGGGGCCATTGTTGATAATGACCCCTAGTATAACGATGCGCGCTCCTCTCAGTTCAAAAGCGCAAAATTATTGTTTGATGTGCTCTTCGTAGTGAATCAAAAACTTCGCCAAATTAGGATCTTCAAAACTGTCTACTATGAGCCGATGTCCCGTATCCAAAGCTCGAATCGTCGTCATGTCGGCATCAGTGAGAGAAAAATCGTCAAGAGCAAAATTTTCAGTCATGCGATGGCGATGCACGGACTTCGGTATGGCAATGATGTCTTCCTGAGTTAAGAATTTAAGAGCCACCTGTGCTGCGGTCTTGTTGTAGCGCCGGCCAATCTCAGTGAGAATCCGTTGAGTAAAGAGCCCGTTTTGCCCTTCGGTCAACGGTGCCCAGGCCATCACTTTGGTTCCGTATTCAGCAACGAGTTGGCGCATGACTTTTTGCTGCGAGAAAATATGGGTTTCAAGCTGCACGACTGCAGGCTTGACATCAAAATGTTCTGCCAGATCAACAAAACGCGCACCGTAAAAATTACTCAAACCGATCGCACGAACCTTGCCGCTTGCATAGGCTTTTTCCATCGCGCGGTATGTTCCGTAGTAGTCACCGAAGGGCTGATGGATCAAGAGCAAATCTACGTAGTCGCTCTGAAGCTTGCGAAGCGAATCTTCAATGCTCGCCATGGCGCGATCTTCCCCCGCATTGGAGATCCAAACTTTGGTTGTCAGAAAAATCTCTTTGCGGTCAACGCCCGACTGCTTTAAAGCTCTGCCCACAGCCTCTTCGTTGAAATAGGCTTGCGCCGTGTCAATTGATCGGTAGCCGACGTCGAGAGCCGTACGGACACATTCTTCGCATACATCAGGACTGACCTGAAAGACGCCGTAACCCAAAAACGGCATCTGCACGCCGTTATTTAAAATCGTTGTTTTCATTTGACTACCTCGCTTAATCATGAATTTTGTGCAGGCCGATAAACTTAGTGACGCCCAAATCCTGGTCGTCATAAATCGGACTCTTTCCCGTATCAAGGGATGCGATTAACGTCATTTCTTCCTCGCTCAGAGTGAAGTCAAAACTGTTGAAGTTTTCAACGATTCTGGCTTTATTGATCGACTTCGGAATCACTGCCACATTGCGCTGATTGAGCCATTTCAAAATCACATTGGCGACGCTCTTGCCGTGCTTGTCGGCAATTCCCTTTAATACAGGATTGTTGAAAATATCGTTTTGTCCTTCGGCAAACGGCGCCCATGCCTGATGCACGATTCCCTCGGCATGCAAAAACTCATTGGCGGCTTTCTGTTGGAAGAACGGGTGCGTTTCCAGCTGATTGAGAGCCGGTTTGATTTCATTATGAAGAAACAGGTCCTGAAGGCGTTCATTGGAAAAACTGGTCACGCCGATCGCACGGATAAGACCTTCCTTGTGAAGTTTTTCAAGTGCGCGCCAGGCGGCGTAGTAATTGCCGTATGGTTTATGGAGCAGATAAAGGTCAATGTAATCCACATTGAGAAGCTTCAGTGATTTATCAAAAGCTTTTAAGGCATCCTCGTATTCATAGTCCTGTACCCAAAGCTTGCTCGTGATGAATATTTCTTCGCGTTTCAGTCCGCTTTGAGCAATGGCCTGACCCACTTCCTGTTCGTTAAAGTAACTTGCAGCCGTATCAATCAAACGGTATCCGACTTCAAGCGCAGTGCTGACAGCCTCAATTGTTTCAGATTTCGGAATTTGATAAACACCGAAACCCACTGACGGCATCATTACCCATTATTCAGCCGAAATTCCTTCATCGCAATATCTCCATAAAATAAAAGGACTTTTCAAGAATGGATAGTAAGATGCTTGTGCAGTAAACTGTTAATCAGTTTCGGAGACAAATTTTCACTATTCGGTGTTTTTATGACTGATAAAAAAGAAAGAGAGACTTCAAAACCCATTCTCTTTTCGGACTCTGTGACAACACTTTTGAGTCTGCCGGATCAAGACTGTGTGGTTCACATCATGTGTCAGCAAGGGGCGATGAGTCTTCTTTTTCAGCAGACTCATTTCAATGTCATACCGGGAGATTATGTTATTTTGCCGTCTCTGCGCCTGGCCAAATCTTTCGCAGAGTCCTCTGACTTCAAAGGTATCGTAATGGCGCTCGAAAGCCGTTTTGTGATGGGACTCACGCTTAAAAGCAATTACGGTGTAACCGGTCACCTGTCACTGCTGCAAAATCCCGTGATGAAGCTCAATAAATCCTGGCAAAAGCGATGCGAAACAGATCTCGAACGGATTAAAAACCGCTCTGAAGAATTCAGCAAACGCTTCGGCAGAGAAATGATCGAGCATCTTCTAATGGCGCACATTTTGGATCTGTACGAGATTCATGCGCAAAGTCATCAATTTGAAGAGATTTCGGATCGAAACGCAGATTTGTTAAACCGATTTATCACGCTGCTGATGAACGGAGACTTTAAAGAACACCGTGATCTCGATTACTATGCAGAAAAACTTTTTGTCACCGCCCACTATCTCTCAGAAGTGTGCCGACGAGTGAGCGGCAAAGGCGCGTATTACCGCAAGTTCCGTAAAGCCCCGGCATTCATGCCGAGGATATAAGGAACGCCGATTTTAATCGGCTATTGAGGCGTATTTTGTTGTTCAATGTACTGTTTAATGATAGATAGCGGAGCTCCTCCACAACTGGCTGCAAAGTACG
>ERZ779866.239-NODE-239-length-62419-cov-14.362934_pt1 | contig 62419 bp, 63 predicted proteins | sample MGYA00511248_ERZ779866 | MGnify/ENA primary metagenome ERZ779866 (study PRJEB29588, sample SAMEA2155758) | human gut metagenome | biome: human gut; feature: human-associated habitat; material: faeces | place: Denmark | collected 2008/2010 ... | reverse complement strand
TAAGCATGGGCCGGGGTGAAACTCCCGTGAGGTTGCAGCTAACAACCGCCCGTTTCAGCCTTATTTCTCATATCGTACAAGCCGGAGCGCATATTCTGTACTATGCCGCTAACCGGGAGGGAAAGAAGATGATTACCAAGTTACAACTTCAACAAATGAGAAATGTTGATATTACACAGGTTGACCGCAGCACTTTGGTTGATATTCGTAATATCCATATTGACAGTTCTTTGCCAGCAGCAAAAAAAATGCAAAGCTACTTGGAGCAGATCGTCAATCCGTATTGTTTTCTTTGCGGCGATACGCCCGTAAGAATACGGTTTGTCGCAGAGGATAGAACGCTAAAGCAATCATTGTGCGATTACTTTTTAAGTCTGAAATAACCGCCGACTTTCCCTAACTCTATGGGTAAGACCTTGTGATTACGGGGCGAAAATGGTATAATTAACTCGTAATTATAGGGGGAAAGGAGGTATAATGCCCCGCATACGCAAAGACAAAATGGCACGCAGTTATGCAGAGCCGTTTTGGAAAATTGGGCTATACATTCGACTATCCAGAGAGGACGACAACGAGGACGAAAGCGAGAGTGTTATCAACCAAGAAAAGATACTCCGCGACTTTGTAGACAGCTATTTTGAGCCGGGAACCTATGTGATTGTAGACGTGTTTGCCGACGACGGATTGACAGGCACCGACACAGCGCGACCAAACTTCAAACGGCTTGAGGGCTGCATTGTCCGAAAAGAAGTAAACTGCATGATTATCAAATCCCTTGCACGCGGTTTCCGCAACCTTGCCGACCAGCAAAAGTTTTTAGAGGAGTTCATACCCATTAACGGTGCAAGGTTTATTTGCACAGGCACACCATTTATTGACACTTACGCAAATCCCCATTCTGCAAGCGGCCTTGAAGTACCTATTAGGGGAATGTTCAACGAGCAGTTTGCCGCGACCACTTCCGAAGAAATCCGCAAAACATTCAAGATGAAACGGGAGCGCGGCGAGTTCATAGGCGCGTTTGCCCCTTACGGCTACAAGAAAGACCCAAACGACAAAAACAGCTTGATTGTAGATGAAGAAGCAGCGGAGGTTGTCAAAAGCATTTACCATTGGTTTGTCAATGAGGGGTACAGTAAAATGGGGATTGCAAAGCGGCTTAACCAAATGGGAGAGCCGAACCCCGAAGCCTATAAGAAGAAAAAAGGCTTTAAGTATAACAACCCTAATTCCGACAAAAACGATGGTTTGTGGTCTGCCAGCACGATTGTAAGGATATTGCAAAATGAAGTTTATACGGGCGTAATGGTGCAAGGCCGTAATCGCGTAATAAGCTACAAAGTACACAAGCAGATCAACGTCCCCGAAGAAGAATGGTTTGTCGTCCCCAACACACACGAAGCGATTATTGACAGGGAAACATTCGAGAAAGCGCAAGCCCTACATAAGCGCGACACAAGGACAGCCCCCGGCAAACAGGAAGTCTATCTCATGTCCGGCTTTGTCCGTTGCGCGGATTGCAAAAAGGCCATGCGGCGCAAAACCGCCCGCGATATTGCCTACTACTCTTGCCGCAGCTACACCGATAAGAAGATTTGCAGCAAACATTCTATCCGGCAAGACAAGTTGGAAAACGCGGTATTGGCAGCGTTGCAAATGCAAATTGCCCTTGTAGATCGGCTTGCAGAAGAAATTGAACGGATTAACAACGCGCCTGTTATCAACCGGGAAAGCAAGAGATTATCCCATTCCTTGAAACAGGCAGAGAAGCAGCTAAAACAGTACAATGACGCTTCCGATAGCTTGTACCTTGATTGGAAAAGCGGTGAGATTACCAAAGAGGAATACCGCCGCTTGAAAGGCAAGATTGCAGAACAGATACAACAGCTTGAAGCGAACATCTCCTATCTGAAAGAGGAAATGCAGGTAATGGCTGATGGTATCGGAACCGACGACCCGTATCTAACCGCCTTTCTGAAATACAAAAACATTCAGAGCCTTAACCGCGGGATTATGGTTGAACTCGTAAAAGCGGTTTGGGTGCATGAGAACGGGGAAATAACGGTTGACTTCAATTTTGCCGACGAGTACCAGCGAATTATTGATTACATCGAGAATAACCACAACGTTATCCGAGTGATTGAGAACAAGGCAATCTAACGGCTTGCCTATTCAACACAAAGGAAAATCTAATGTTGTGCATAAATAAACGGCTCTACTGGCCCTGTAGGCCCTATTGGTCTGACAGGGGAGCCGGGTCCCACCGGCCCTACCGGCTCCACTGGCCCTACTGGTCCCAGAGGACCGACTGGTTTGCCTGGCCAAATCGGCCTCACTGGGGCTACTGGTCCTACCGGACCGACTGGACCGCAAGGACCTGCGGGGGCAGCGGGGGAGACAGGGCCAACCGGGGCATCCGGTGAAGCAGGACCGGCAGGGGCTACCGGTCCCACCGGTCCTGCAGGAGAGATACCGGACGATGTGTTTGCCTCTTTTATCAATACCCAATATGTGTTGGTACCGGGAAGTCCTATAGCGGTATTTCAGGATGCATCTGACCCAACAGGGAATATCGTGCTGACCAATCCCCAAACGATTTCCCTCACCGCGGGGTACTATCTGATATCCTATAAAGTTTCGGGGCTGTTCCGGACGGCCAACTATATGCAGGTGACACCCGTATACAATGGGTCGGCCCACCTGGAAACAGGGATCTATTTTGCCACGAGCACAGATGGGTCCAGTGCCTACGGCTCAGCGTACCTGGTTCTGCAGGCGCCGTCGGATACCACTTTTTCTCTGAACTATTCGGGCTCGGCAAGCGCTATCGACGGGGAGATCAATATTACTATACTTAAGCTTCGGAGATCCATGTGATCCTTCCTACAAGGTAAATGAAAAGCCGTCAGCCTTTACAGGTTGACGGCTTTTTGTTTTAGACATTGCAAAGAAAATGCGATTCGTGGCCCTCTTTTACCCTTTGAATCAACGCACAGAGACCTCTTTGATGTTGAATTCCCGGCCGCTGAGCAGATCCTTGTCGAAACTGCCGCAGTCAGGGCAGTAGCCTTCGTTTTCCACCACGGGGAATTCCCGGCCGCAGACGCGGCAGCGGGCCACGGCGGGGATCGTCTCAATGACCAGCTTGGCTCCGGCAAACAGGGGACAGCGGTCTGCGGCGGCAGGAAAACAGGCCTCGAAGTAATGGGGCACCACTGAGGAAATCTCACCAATCTCCACTACCACTGTATCAATGGCGGTGATATCCTCCTCGGAGGACAGCGCTTCCTCCACCACCTTGGCCATTTGAAAAACCAGACCTAATTCATGCATGGGCCGGTGATCTCCTTTCCCAGGCGGGGCGTTACGCCTTCTTGCCGCTGAAGGTGTCCTTTACGGAGCGAACAGCGATCTTGCCCACCCGCTTGACCATATTGGGCGTCATTTTCAGGGGGATCTGCTCGTAGGTGTTGTAGGTGACATTATATTTCTTCACCAGATGGATAGCGTCAAATTTGCACTTGGTGGTGCACTGGCCGCAGCCGATGCACATCTCCTGGTCCAGCTCCACGGCGCCGCAGCCCAGGCAGCGTTCTGTCTCCTTCCGGATCTGTTCCTCCGTAAAAGTGAGGCGGCTGTCCAGGAAGCTGTCCTTAGGCAGCTCCCTGTGCTGTACCCGCTGGCGGGGCATCCGGTCAAAGCTCTCCAGATCGGCGGATTCTTTGTCCAGAGGCTTGTAGATCCGGCGGTCCCGGCCGGCAGTCATGCTCACGCCCTCCCATACATAGCGGTGAATGGAGATGGCACCCTGCTTGCCGGAGGCAATGGCATCGATGGCAAACTTAGGCCCGGTGCAGCAGTCGCCGCCTACAAACACGTCTGGCTGAGCGGTTTGCCATGTAAAGGAATCTGCCTTGGCGGTCTTTCCGCGGCCAAGCTCTACGGCGCTGCCCTCTAGCAGATTGCCCCAGCGGATCTCCTGGCCGATGCTCAGCAGTACCCAGTCGGCATCCACGGTGATGGTGTCGGAATTGTCGTAAGCAGGGTCAAAGCGGTGATTGTCATCAAATACGGAGACACACCGGCGGAAAGTGACGGCTTTGATGCGGCCGTTTTCTACCACCAGTTCTTTTGGTCCCCAGCTGTTGTGGATGGTGATGCCCTCTGCTTCCGCCTCCTGGATCTCCTCGTCCAGGGCGGGCATCTCTTTGCGGCTCTCCAGGCAATACATAGCGACGGATTCCGCCTGTTCCCGGACGGCGGCCCGGGCCACGTCGATGGCAACATTGCCGCCGCCGATCACCAGCACTTTGCCGTTTAGCGGCTGTCCCTTGCCCAGGTTGATAGAGCGCAGGAAGTCCACACCGGTCATCATGCCGTCGGCGTCCTCGCCGGCAATTCCCAGAGATCTGCCGCCCTGGGCGCCGATGGCCACATAGAAGGCGGCAAAGCCCTCACGGCGCAGATCGTCCAGAGTGACATCCTTACCTACCTCTACGCCGGTGCGGAAGGTGACGCCCAGATCCCGGAGAATATCAATTTCGGCCTGAATGATCTGCCGCTCCAGCCGGAAGGAGGGAATGCCCAGGGTCAGCATACCGCCCAGTACCTGCTCCTTCTCGAATACGGTCACATTGTAGCCGTCTACTGCCAGGAAGTAGGCACAGCTGAGACCAGCGGGGCCGGCGCCGATAACGGCAATAGACTTGCCGTAGTCGTGGGCCTTGGGAGGCACATAGCGGTTTTCTTCCTTTAGTTCCTGGTCGGCGATGAACTTCTTGATCTCATCCACCGCCACCGGCTCGTCCACACCGCCCCGGGTACAGGCACTCTCACAGCTTCTGGGGCAGATACGGCCGCAGACGGCGGGGAAGGGGTTCTCCTTCTTGATAAGTTCCAGGGCCTCCCGATACCGGCCTTGGGAGGCCAGCTTGACATAGCCCTGAACTGCAATGTGGGCCGGGCAGGCGGCTTTGCAGGGGGAAGTTCCCTCGTCGGTAACATTTTTCCGATTTTCCCGGTAGTTGACATTCCAGCGCTTCTCCGGCCAGACGTGGTCCCGGGGGGAGATGGTCTCCGGCTTTTCCTCAGCCGGGTTTCCGCAGAGCTTCTGCCCCAGCTTCAGAGCGTTGACGGGACAGTTCTCCACGCACTGGCCGCAGGCTACGCACTTGGTGCTGTCGGTCTCCGCCACATAGTTGGAGCGGACCATATCCGGGGCGTTGTAGTAGGCGGCGTTGCGGATGGCGTAACAGCCGCATCCGCAGCAGTTGCAGATGGCGTAGGTCTCCTCTCCGTCGATATTGGGTACCGAGTGCATAAGGCCGTTTTCCTCTGCCTTGCGGACAATCTCAAAGGCCTCCTCCCGGGTGATCTCCCGTGCCCGGCCGGTGCGGATGCAGTACTCCGCTCCAGCGTTGAGCTGCAGGCACATATCCTTCTCCAGGTGGCCGCAGCCCTCGCCCAGCAGCCGCCGGGAGGTACGGCAGGAGCAGTCCGCCACAGCAAAACGGGTGCTTTTGTTGAGAATCGTGGCGATCTCCTCATAGGGGACGCTGCGGCTGTCGCCGTCGATGGCGCTCTGAATAGGGATGACCCGCATAGGGGAAGCGCCCACTGGCAGCTTAGGGGAGAGAAGGCCGCCTCGCAGCCGGGCGTATTCCTCAAAGCCCGCCGGAATTTCCGGGTGCTTTTCACACTGAGCCCGGTTGTTCATCATTTTTTCCATGACACCGGGGACGAATACCGGCAGCTCAAAGACATCCACCCCATTTTCTGAGTGGAAGATACACACGCCGGCCTCTGCCAGCTGGTCTACCAGCCGCTTGGTTTCCTCCAGAGGCTTACCGCAGCGCTTGGCGATCTTCCCCAGAGGCATGGGACCGCGCAGTTCCATGGCCAGGGCTACCTCCGCCATTTCATCGGTGACGACGCAGTTAAGTACTTTGTATTCCGGGGCATTTTCATCCAGGGTGATGAGCATGGCCACCGGGCCGCTGATCTTTCGCGCCAGCTTCAAAATGTTTTTCCTGACTGCCATAGGTTGCTCCCTCCTTGTATGTGTATGTTCGTCCGGATGATCTTGTTTATGACTGCTGCCACTGCCGTACCTGATCCTGGAGCCACTGGCACCATGGCTCGATCCCCTTGCCGGTCTTGGCAGAAATGGGGAAGATAGGAATACCAGGACGCAGAGCGTGGACCCGCTGAGTAAAGCGTTCCAAGTCAAAATCAAAGCAGGCTGCAGCGTCGATCTTGTTGACCAGTAGTACGTCAGCTACGGTGAACATCAGCGGGTACTTCAGCGGTTTGTCATCTCCTTCGGGAACGCTGAGAATCACCGCGTTTTTCACGGCGCCTGTGTCAAATTCCGCCGGGCACACCAGATTTCCCACGTTTTCCAGGATCACCAGGTCCAATTGCGCCAAATCCAGTTCGTTGAGCCCCTGGCGGGTCATCTCCGCGTCCAGATGACACATCCCACCGGTGTGGAGCTGGATCACCTTCGCACCGGTAGCGGAGACAGTCCTGGCATCTACGTCGCTGTCAATATCAGCCTCCATGACGCCCACCCGCAATGTGTCCGACAGGCGGGGAATGGTCTGCATCAGTGTAGTGGTTTTGCCGCTGCCGGGGCTGCTCATCAGGTTCAGAAGAAAGGTTTTATTCTCCTTCAGCTCCTGCCGCAAGGCATCTGCATCCCGGTCGTTGGCAGACAGAACCCCTTGCTTGATTTCGATGACTTTAAATTCCACAGACAATTCACCTCCGTAGAGAAGAAAATACTTGGTAAATACTTATTTTATATTTTACCATTGGGTACCTTTCGCGTAAAGATAAACTTCCTGTACAGCAACTGAAAAACAGAGAAAAAAGCCCCGCCGCAAGTTGCGGCGGGGCTTTACTGTGCAGCTTAGCAATAAAACGGACTAGGGGAGAAATCAGTGGATGCGGATTTTAAAGATAGCCTTTTTGATGGTAGCCGGAGCACCTACCTGTACAGCTGTGCGATGGGCGTCGGCGGGATAGCAGAGAAGGAAATCTCCGGCGTTAAGGACTACATGGCTGTTGGGATCACCCTCCAAGGGGAGAAAGTCGTCCTTTTCTACGAATTCTTTCTGCTCCATATTGTCAATGAAATTTACATCGATCTGCTCGGGGCCCCGGAGCATGAAGTGCAGGTCCAGATATTGCCGGTGGGCCTCCCAGAACCGGTTTTCCGGGGTGGTGGTCTCATACTCCACGATGTTGACGAACAGTTCATCGCCGTCAATAGGATGGCTGCCCTTTTCATAGCTGAGGAGGTCATGCTCCCGGGCGTAGTCAAAGCACTTGCGGACATTTTCCTCCAGATACCCGAAGTCTTTCAGGTCGCGAATATTGCCAAATACCATAGTGGAAGCTCCTTTTCATCTGACAGTTAATTTTGAGGGGGAAAAGCCCCGCTCCTGCAGGGTGATCCGTACAGGGGCGAGGCTTCAAAGGATTACTTTCTGTAAATCGTGGTGTTGGGGTCGGGGACGCTGGTGTCCTTCTTTACAGCCCGCCAGATCATACTGGCAGGAATACCTACCACCAGGGACACAGCGATGGAGATAATGGAGTAAGACCAGATGGATACGGTGCCGGCAGGCAGACCGTATTTGATATACACCATCACCGCAGAGGCTGCGATAAACGCTAGAGTAGCGCCGAAGGTATTGGCCACCTTGGTGAAAGCGCCCAGGATGAAGGTGCCGATCAGGATACCCAGAACCAGGCCCATAAAGCCGTTAAACCACTCGTAGGCGGAGGTGACGCCGCCGTTGGCCAGGACCATAGCCACTACGATGGAGAAGATACCTACCAGCAGGGAGACCCACTGGCCGATCTTAGTCTGAGTCTCAAAGCTCAGCTTCTTCTTGGACAGGCGTTCCTGGATGTCCAGGGTCCAGCTGGAGGCCACGGAGTTAAGACCGGTGGACAAAGTGGACTGCGCGGCCGCGTAAATGGCAGCCAGCAGCAGGCCGGTGATACCCACAGGCAGCTCGAAAGCGATCCAGGAGGCAAAGATCTGGTCCTGCTGAGCAGCGGGAGGCAGAGGATTGCCCTGTGTCTGGTAGAAGGCGTAAAGGCCGGTACCAATGAAATAGAACACCGTGGCAATGAAGATGGAGAGGCAGCCATTGGCCAGCATCATCTTGTTGAGCTTCTTGGTATCGGTGGTAGTGGTAAAGCGCTGTACGATATCCTGGGAGGATACATAGGAACCCATGGTGTTGAAGCCGGCGCCTACGATCAGCAGGAACACGCTGTCGCGGAGGATGTTGGCATCAAAGATGGGCTGATCCTCTGCCAGGAACTTGTGGTTGTTGGCAAATTCATTGAAGATGGCACCGAAGCCGCCGTCCAGATGGGAGACCAGGAAGATCAGACCGAAGGTGACGCCGATCAGCAGCACGGAGCCCTGGATGAAGTCGGTCCACAGCACGGACTTCAGGCCGCCGGTGTAGGAGTAGATGATGGCGATGACGCCCATGATGATAATGAGGATGTTGACGTTGATCCCCATCAGGGCAGACAGGACCATACAGGGCAGGTACATGATAATGGACATGCGGCCAATCTGGTAGATGATGAACATCACCGCGCCCAGCACCCGCAGGAACTTACTGTTGAAGCGCAGTTCCAGGTAGTGGTAAGCGGTGTCAATGTCCAGCTTGCTGTAGATGGGCAGGAAAAAGCGGATGGTCAGGGGAATTGCCAGCAGCATACCCAGCTGAGCAAACCACATGATCCAGGTGCCGGCGTAGGAGTTGCCGGCCAGGGACAGGAAGGAGATAGGGCTCAGAAGCGTGGCGAAAATAGATACCGAGGTGACCCACCAGGGTACAGTGCCATCACCTTTGAAATATTCTTTTCCCTTCATTTCCTTTTTGGCGAAGTGCAGACCGGCAAACAATACCGCCAGCAGATAGACGATCAGCACAGCCAGATCGATGTAAGTAAAACCTTGCATGCCTTGCATGAATTGTTCACTCCCTCTCTTCATTTTTATATTAACCGGACCGTTGTCGGCAGGGGACATAGGGTGCTCTATCAATAAAAATTTTGATTGTTTTTACTGCCATCTTCGAAAAAAGGAACAGCGTTGCTTGCTGGAAGAAGGCAGCGGTCCTTTATTATGCGGTTTTGGGGGGAGAGATAAACAGGGAACAGCAATTTTATCCATTTTCAGACGGCGTTTGCCCGTTGTGATGTTAAAGAAAAACGGCAAATTATTTAACGGTTATTTTATTTAAGTTGTACAAATCTTTATTGAATTATAACACAAAAAATACGGAAAGCAACTGCTAACTTGAAAAAATGATAAAAGACTGTGAAAAAAGGGAAGAAATTCTGGGGAAAGTTCAAGGAAACGGGCGGAGAGAAAAGAAAACAAATTCATGCAATCGAAAAAATTTTTTCTTTTTTGTTCGCGTGCGAATAACTGGATTTCCCTGTCTGAAAAGGAGATGAAAAAGCAAAGGTCAACGGAGCACAGCGTTAAGAAATGATCCGCAGACCAAAGCAACAACTTGAAAAGCATGCGGAGGAAACACCTGTCAGCTGTGGACATGGGAGGATTCGACTGAGGCGGAAAAGTACAGGCGCCGGTACTCGTTGGGGAGTACCAGCGCCTGTGTTTTTGCGTATGTATTTGTACCCCATACCATGGAATTGTGGTGGGTCACGGATGCATCAGACGTTTGAGCTCTTCTACAAAAGCCTCCTCCACTGCGGTGAGCTTGTGTTGGTTCATATGGATCAGGACACAGTCCATTTTCACCTCTGGGTTGGCGATAGGGACGAAGCAGATCCCGCGGGTACAGTCGGAATTCAATCCCAACTGAAGCCCTATGTAGTAAGAATCCGTTGATCGCAGGAAGTCATATAAAGCGGCCCGGTCGCTGATCAGGATTCTCCGCGCAGTTGTCCGGTAGTCGTAGTTATTGACGCCGGAGCAGTAATTGGTGGGAACCACGTCGCTCTGGGCCATGGTGGCGTGAGGGAATTCCAGCAGCTGTACAGGCGTCACAAACTTTTCTTTGGCCAGGGGGTGCTGTTGACCGAAAAAGGCGCAGGCCTGCTGGGTGTCAAGAATCGTATAGGAAAAGTCGTGGCTCATGGCTGTTGCGCGCCAGTAATCCCGCTTGTCTGAGGGGGTAATGAGGATGCCTAGATTGAAAAGACCATCATAGACATGGGCAATGACTTCCTCAGTAGACCCCTCCTCAAAACAGACGTTCTGGAAGGCCTGGCTGGTATTTCGGTTACATAGATTGATCACAGCCCGACAGGCCACGGCATAGCGTACAGAGGAGACGCTCAGATGAAAAATATCTGGTTTATATCCGGTAAAGTACAACTCTTCCAGGTGCTTGTATTGGGCTTCCAGTCGGCTGGCATGTTTCAGGAACTCCTCGCCCTGGTGGGTGGTGGATATGCCGGAGCTGGAGCGCTCAAATATTTTGATGCCGATTTCTTCTTCCAGTTCCTTGATGCCGCGGCTGAGGGATGACTGAGAGATATACAGTTGTTTGGCGGCGCGGTTGATAGAGCCGCACCGGCTGATTTCCAAAGCATACCGAATGTAATTGATGTTCATATCACTGAAACCTCCGCATGATTCACCAGATACCTTGCTATGCTGCTTCGAGATAGCCAATATAATGTCAGTGCATACCTGCAATTTCGCGGTTTGTGATAAAAACGAAAGAAAACGTTTTAAATGCCGGGTTCTTACGGCACAATGCCGACTTCCACCCATTTTCACTCTTCAGTATAGTACCTGATCCGACAAAAATGCAAGAGGATAGTCATATTTGGGCTATGCACAAATTAGATAATCTGTATTAAAAATTGGGATTACCCTTTTGAAGAGACACTGCGATATAGTAAGTGACAAAGAAAGACTGGTCTTTTCCTTTCCTCATTTCAGACAAGCCGGATCAAGGAACATTCTCAGATGCCGGCGACTTCACATGACCTACCAGTATACCGGAAGAACGGCATCCTGGAGAGACGTCTCCGGAGAAGAGCCGCTGCCGGTCGAATTGTAAATAGGGAGGCTTCTGCATGTATGACATTCTGATTAAGAACGGGAAGATCATCGATGGACAAAACTCCGCGCCCTATTTTGCGGATGTGGCCATTCAGGGGGATGAGATCGTAAAGATCGGTAAGATCGACGAGCCGGCAGGCCGGGTTATCGACGCGGCGGGAAAGATCGTAACGCCGGGCTTTATTGATATCCATTGCCATTCGGACGCGATCGTATTCCATGACGCCAAGAATCCGCTGCGGCTTCGGCAGGGCTTTACCACAGAGGTCATCGGTAACTGCGGCATATCTGCTGCTCCGGTAAATCCCAAGAACCTGGATCTGCTGAGTAAATATTGTAATCCCTTCTATTCTAATGTCCCCGTCCCATACAACTGGAAGTCTTACGGGGAGTATCTGGATGAGGTGGAGGCCCATCACCCTATGCTGAATACTGCCGGCCTGGTAGGTCACGGTACGCTGCGTATTGCAGTTTCCGGCTTTGAGGCTCGGCAGCTGACGCCGGAAGAGCAGGAGCAGATGGACGATCTGATGCGCCGCAGCTTGGAGGAAGGTGCCTTTGGCTTGTCCTCCGGTCTGATTTATCCTCCCGGAGTTTTTGCCAACCAGGAGGAGATGCGCCATCTTGCCAGAGTGGTAGAGGCACACCATGGCATCTATACCTCTCACATGCGCAGTGAGAGTTCTGAGCTGGTAGAGGCGGTTCAGGAGATCATCGCTATTGCAGAGGAGACCGGTGTCAGCGTGGAGATCTCCCACCATAAAGCCCAGGGCGTTCAGAACAAGGGAAAGACAAAGGAGACACTGCGCCTCATCCGTGAGGCCAATGAGCGGGGCACCAACATCAACTGTGATGTGTATCCCTATGATGCAGCCAGTACGCAGTTCAGTGCCTGCCTGCCGCCGTGGGCCTTGGAAGGCGGCGTGGACCGTCTGGTAGCCCGCGTGTCTGACCCGGAGACCCGGGCAAAGATCATTGCGGATATCAAAAATGAGCATCCTACCTATGAGAATTTCTTCCAGTATGCCGGTTCCTGGGATCGGGTACTGATCAATGAGTGTAAGGTAAAAGACTATGAGGGCAAAACCGTCCTGCAAATTGCCCGGGAAAACAATGAGGACCCCTACGAGATGGCTCTGGACATCATCAAGAACAGCGAAAACAATGTGATGATGATCGTGTTCACCATGGACGAAGAGGATATCTCCCGTGTGCTGCAGGACCCCAATTCTATCGTATGTACCGATGGATTCCCGGGCCTTGGACCCTATCATCCCCGGTATACAGCCGCCTTTACAAGAGTGTTGGAGAAGTATGTAAGAGAGGAGAACCTCCTCTCGCTCCAGCAGGCCATCTACAAGATGACCGGCATGCCTGCGGAAAAGCTGGGCCTGCGGGACCGTGGCCGTATTGCAGAAGGCATGAAGGCAGACGTTCTGGTGCTGGACATGTCCCGCATCCACGATAATGCTGACTATCAGAACTACAATGCCTGCTCGGATGGTATTGATTATGTACTGATCAACGGCCATATTGCGGTGGACGACGGCCAGTTCCATCCGATCTGTGTGGGACGTGTTCTGCGGCGGCAGGATTGAGAAGGCCATCGTATCAAAATAAAGAGAACAGGAGGGACAGATGTGAGCGAAGAAAAGAAACGTATCGACCCTAACAGCCGGGATTATGACTTCAAAAAAGATATTGATGTTGATCCGCGGTTCAAGGTCTGTCTGAAGGAGCTGTTTATCAGCTTTGGTGTCTTTGTGGTGTTTGCCGCAGTGATGCTGTTCGTCGTCTTTGTGGTAGGCGGCGGAGACCCTCAGCAGTATACGTACATTTTGGGCATGCCTGCCTGGTATTTCTGGGTGTTTGTGGTATGTGCGGTGACGGCTGTGGTTGTTTCTATTATTCTGGACAAGTTCTTCCGTCATATGAGTCTTGAAGCGGAGGGCGAGCTGGAAGACAAGGCAAAGTAAGAGATAGAGGAGGGAAAACTGTGGAAGTATCAAGTTCAACCAAAACTGTCGTTATTATTGTATTCCTTCTGTATACCATTGCCCTCTTGGCGGTGGGTTATTTCTACAAGAAGAAGCTGGATGCGCAAAAAGATAAGTATGTAGAGAACTTCTACACCGGCGGTCGTGCTATGGGCGCACTGCTGGTGGCAATGATGGTGGCAGCTGGTATCTGCAGTGCTGGTACCTTTATTGGTTCTCCTGGAAAGATCTACAGCGGCGGGCTGTCCTGGGCGGCGGTCGTGCCCGGCCAGATGCTGATGAACCTGATGGTCCTGGGCGTGATCGGCAAGAAGATAGCCATCGTTTCCCGACGCTCCAATGTGCAGTCCTTTGTGGGCCTGCTCTATGACCGGTATAACCGCAACAAGATCCTGGCGCTGATTTCTGCTGTGATCCTGCTGATCTTCGTGGGCTACTATACCGCCTCTCAGTTCATCGGCGGCGGCCGTCTGTTCGAGGTAATGACCGGTATCCCTTACTGGGTTGGTCTGGTAGCCTTTACGGTGGTCGTGATCGTTCTGGCAGCGTTCAGCGGACTGCAGGGCGTGGCAGCGGCAACCGTGGTGCAGGGAAGTGTTATGACCCTTGCGTGCTTCCTGCTGCTGTTCCTGGGCTTTGGCTACTGCGGCGGAGAGGAGGCCTTCCGGAATCTTGCCCAGCAGAATCCTGACCTGGTATCCGGTGATGCCCTCTACAGCCCCCTGATGATGCTCAGCTACTTTTTGACCTTCGGCTTTTTCAATCCCGGGTATCCCCATGCGGTCATTGGCTGTATGTCCTATAACAGCACCCGCAAGATGAATACGGCTATTAAGATCGGTGTTGTGCTGGTGGCGGTATGGAGCTTGTCCCTGTCTCTGCTGGCCGGCGTGATCCGCAATGCCTTCCCGGAGCTGGCTGTTTCCGACTATGCGCTGCCTACTCTGGCAGTAGCCGCACTGCCTCACTGGGTGGCAGGCCTGACGCTGGCCGGTGTGGTAGGCGCGCTCCAGTCTACCGTGGGCACCATGGTCATCGTCATGAGTGCATCGGTGGTAAAGGATGTCTATCAGACCATGATCAAGCCGGATGCATCTCCCAAGACCATGAAGTCTATGACCAATATTGCCACTATCGTCATTACTCTGGTCATTTTCTTCCTCTCCCTGACGCCTCCCGATAATCTGCAGAACGTAGTCATATATGCGGTAGGCGGCATGGTATCCGCCTTCTATATCCCGCTGATTTTGGGCCTCTACTGGATGAGAGCCAATGAGTGGGGAGCACTGGCCGGTATGGTAGGCGGTCTGGTCACTTACCTGATTAATGGTATGGGGCTTGTGGACTGGAAGATGGGGATGGAACCCATTGTCATTGGTGTGATCGTCTCACTGATTCTTACGGTAGTGGTCAGCTATCTGACCCCCAAGTCTCCTTACCATATCATCGATCGCTGGTTCTCCCGGCATCCGCAGCGCCTGGCATAAGGGCGATGGCGGCCGTTGACTTGTGTGTGTGTCACGGATGGAGAAGAGAATAAAAAGCGTTTCCTAGCGAAATACTGGTGATGGGAATGGCACGGCGAAAGCCGTGCCATTCCTACTTTGAAGGGAGAAAATCAGCGGTATATGAATAAAAGACAGCTGATACTGACATGCTAAGACAAGATATGGATTTTTTTGACATTTGGAATAGATGGTGGTATACTATGCTAGCTTTTGCTGCGCAAAGCGTTAAAGAATAAAATGGAGTGAGGGATTTAATTTGAAACAACGCGAACAACTGGGGAGCCGGCTGGGATTTATTCTGCTCAGCGCTGGCTGTGCCATTGGCTGCGGTAATGTGTGGAAGTTCCCCTGGATGACAGGCCAGAATGGCGGCGGCGGTTTTGTGCTGCTGTATGTGCTGTGTTTGATCGCTATGGGGCTTCCTGTCATGATCATGGAACTGTCTGTAGGGCGCGCTGCCCAGGCCAGCCCGGTACGGATGTATTATAAGTTGGAAAAACCGGGCCAGAAGTGGCATTTCCATGGCTATCTGGCGCTGTTTGGCAATGCCTGCTTAATGGCCTTTTACACGGTGGTGGCAGGATGGCTGCTGTACTATTTCTATAAATTCCTGATTGGCGATATCGCTTCTCTGGGCTTTAAGCCCATGATCACCAACCCCGGTGTCAACGTGCTCTTTATGGCGATTACGGTGGCTGTGGGCTTCTTTGTCCTGAGCTTCAATCTGCAGGGCGGCTTAGAGCGTGTGACCAAGTATATGATGGTGGCACTGCTGGTTCTGATGGTTGTCCTGGCTGTGCGCAGCTTCACGCTGGATGGTGCGGCTGAAGGACTGTCCTTCTATCTCAAGCCGGATCTTTCCAAGATCAACGGCTCCACGGTAGTGGCGGCTATGAATCAGGCGTTTTTCACCCTTAGTCTTGGTATCGGTTCCATGGCAATCTTCGGCAGTTATATCGGTAAGGACCACTCTCTGATGGGGGAGTCGGTGAACATCATCCTTCTGGATAGCTTTGTGGCCATTACGGCTGGTTTGATTTTGTTCCCCGCGTGCTTTACCTATGATTTGGAGGTGGGTTCCGGTCCGTCTCTGCTGTTTGATACTATGGCGGCCGTATTTAAGAATATGGAAGGTGGCCGCTGGTGGGGAGCACTGTTTTTCCTGTTCATGGTCTTTGCCGCCATGTCTACGGTCTTTGCCGTCTTTGAGAACATTCTGGCTTGTGTCCGTGAAATGACCGGATGGAGCCGCCCTCGGGGGAGCATCATTTGCGGTGTGGTCATATTCCTGATGTCTCTGACTACTGCTCTGGGGTACAGTGTCTGGTCCGGCTTTGTTCCCTTTGCTGAGGGCAGCGCATGGTTTGATGTGTGGGATTTCCTGGTTTCCTATAATCTGCTGCCGCTGGGTTCTCTGTGCTTTGTTCTGTTCTGCTGCAACAAGTGGGGCTGGGGCTGGGACAATTTTGTGGCGGAAGCCAATGCCGGCCGGGGCCCCAAGGTCCGCAACTGGATGAAGCCCTTCTGTCAGTTTGTCCTGCCTGTGCTGATCATTTTCATTTACCTTTACGGAATGATCACCTTCAACTGGAGATAAGGTGTTGCAGGCGGTTCGGTAAATCTGCTTTTGAATACTGTTAGAAAAGCGGCTCTTGTCCCCATTGATTTGGACAAGAGCCGCTTTTCTGTATTTTTTCTTCTATACGGGACACTGCCATCGAGAAGAAGATCGCTGCTTACTGAAGTTTCAAAAGATAGAGATATTCCGGGCGGCCCCGTCGGTTTTGGGAGGGGGCGGTCCTTACTTCAGCCAAGCCCTCCTCGGTTAGCTGTTTGAGGATACGGTTGGCGCTTCTTACCGTTACCCCCAGACGGTCGGCAACACTTTGACTGGTGACCGGCTGGCCGGATTCGATGGTGGCCAGGCGGGAAATAGTGCGGAGAGAGATTCCGGTTTTTTGGGAAATATCCAGATAATAGGAGGAACCATCACGCCGGTTTACGCCGGAGTTGGCAGAAAGGAGGCCTTTGCTGCCAAAGACCTGGTACCCGCTGTAACCTTTCCCGTGGCGGATAGCCTCTGTCTGGGAGGCAGAGGCACCGAAGCGGGCCTCCTGCATATCGCTGCCTACGCCGTAGCCGATCTGGACGTCTTCCATGTGGTTTTCTGTCAGGTACTGCAGCAGGCCGCAGTGGGACAATCCTCCCGTTATACGCAGTACCGTTCGGAATGTGGTGAAAGCCTCGTAGCCCTGCGGACTGTTTTGTACGATAAAGTCTCCGCCGCAGTCTCTGGCGAATAGCAGGAGCAGTTCAAAAAGTTTGGTATCCTTCAGGCGCTGGGAATCGTCAGTGACCGGGGAAGAGAGGGAGATTTTTACCACGGCGGGGCAGGTTTCCTCCCGCTGTGACAGCTGAACGCGACTTACCAAGTGTTCTACTGCCTGGCGGATATGCTCCCGACTGGGAAAAGCGTGGTAATAGGGGATGTGGTTGCTCTGCAGGATCTTTTCCGCGAAAGTATAGCGGGTCACCACATAATCGATTTTATCCTGGGTATAGAGCTCATGATAAATTTTTTCCAGTGTAGGGGGGATATCCTGGAGGCTGGAAATGATGTAGGGTTCATCACCTTCGCTGGCAAGAGGAAAATGACAGAAACCGGTGTCACCCAGGAGCTCCGAGAGGAGGGCATGGGCGCTGTCGTCATAAACAAAGTCAAAGAATACCCGTGAAAACTGGATGCCCGGATGATCTCTGGCCATTTTCAAAAGCACCTGGCAGATGCCCAGCGCATCCAGATCCAGAGTTTCTACATATGGATAATCCGGGCAGGCGTTGCGGATATAAGCGGTCAATATCTGGCCGCCGGTAATGAATCCGTCCATACTGTCGCGAAGATCCATAAAATGTGCAACAAGATCTTTAGGGCTCTGGATGGGAAGATAGGTAAAGTAAATATCAGGAAAGCTGCCGCCGATTTTTTCTTTCAGATAGGACAGCATAGGCTCATAGGCTGCAACTGCGATTTTCAAAGCATCATCTCCTTGGCGGAACAATGGCGGTTATGTATTTCGATATATTTTATTGTACTCTATTTTGGAATAAAAGACAATCTCCTTTATATAAGGACATGCTGCCTGCGGACTGCGGCGGAAAAAAGGACATCTGAGGAATTGATGGCTCGGCTACAGAATATTTGTCATAATACTAAAAAATTGAATGAAACTTCGTATAAACAAACGAAAATCAAAAATCACTCCAGCGGATATTGACACAGACAGATTACTGTGCTATTTTCGAATAAAGACAACATCTTTAAATATGTCCTAAAAGGAAGCCGGTTGGATTGGAGAACTACTTTGATTTTGCAAATGGATCAACCCTGTTTTGGCTCTGCGTCCCTGTGATTGTCTGCGCGGTGGTGCAGGCACTGCTGTTCCTGAGAAAGGCTTGGCGGCGAGGTTTGGAGCTCGGCATGACGAAAGGTGAGATGAAAAAGGTTATCACCAGCAGCGCCGTATTTTCCATTGTTCCTTCGCTGCCCATCGTTGTCATGATGATGATGCTCATTCCTGTCCTAGGCAAGTATATTCCCTGGATGCGTCTGTCCGTTATCGGAAGTGGTACCTATGAGTACATGGCGGCAGATTTCACGGTAAAAGCTGCCGGGCTTTCCGGTTTGACAGACCCGGGCATGAATATGAATATTTTCATTACCATCGTCTGGGCTATGACCTTGGGCATCCTGGTGGGGCCGCTGTTTATTGTGCTCTTTTTCAAATCCTACGACAAGGGGCTGAAAACCCTCTCCGGGAAGAAGAACAGCTTTATGCCCTTCCTGATCAACGCCACATTTTTCGGCATGCTGTCCGTGTTTATCGCACCTATCGCCATGGATGTTTCTGCACCCCTTGGGATCTTGACTTTCCTGTGTGCAGGTATTGCGGCGATGATCATGAATTTTGCTGCGAAAAAGACGGGCGTCAAAACAATACGCGATTTTTCCTTCCCGCTGAGTATGCTGACAGGCATGATTTGTGCCGTCTTGCTGCAATTCGTACTGTAATAGGAGGCTGCTATGGATACATCTGAAAAGATTACCGCTGTTGAAAATACCGGTACAGAAGAACAGGATACCCGCTATTTCAACTCCATTCACCGCTTGGGAAGGATCTCTATGCTCATTACCCTTGCGGCCATGCTGGCAGTCCCTATTGTCAGTCAGCTGGTGACTGGCGCAGAGGTGAGCTTGAGCCAGTTGGGAATGGCGCTGCTGAGTGTAGGTGCACTGTTTGTCCCGCTATCTATCGTGGAAGTCATGTCCTATGCGCCGTATCTGGGGGCAGGAGGTACCTACCTGGCCTTTATTACGGGAAACATCGGCGGTATGAAGCTGCCGGCTGCTATTGCGGCAGTGAACAACGCCAACGAAAAGCTGGGCAGCAAAAAGGCCGAGGTCATTGCCATTCTGGCGGTAGGCGCTTCCTCTATCGTAACGACTACTGTGGTGTTCCTGGGTATGCTGTTCCTCAGCGCCATGCTGCCGATCCTGCAGCATCCGGTGCTGCAGCCTGCCTTTGACAACATGCGGCCCGCCCTGATCGGTGCCTTTGGTGTTCCCTTTATCATCAAATCCATCAAGGAAGCGGTGCCGCCTCTGGTCATCGCCTTCCTGGCAGTGGCGATTATGGGCCTTGCCACATTCTCTACCTATTCTACCTATCTGATGCCTGTATTCATGGTCATTTCCGGCGTATGTTCCTACTTTATGTATAAGAAGGGCTGGCTGGGGAAAGCGAGCGATAAGTAAATGGATTTTATAACAGCAAGCCGGGATATAGAGCAGCAGATCATTGCGGACCGGAGGTTTCTCCACCAGCATGCGGAGGTAGGCTTTGATCTTCCGGAAACCAAGGCATATGTAATCAGCCGCCTGAAAGAGCTGGGGTATACGCCAAAGGAGATGGGGCAGGGAGTCGTTGCTCAGCTGGGAGAGGGAAGTCCCTGTATTCTGCTGCGGGCGGACATGGATGGACTGCCCATGGAGGAAGAAAATGATCTTTCCTTCCGGTCAGAAAATTATGGAAAAGCCCATACCTGTGGCCACGATATGCATACCGCTATGCTGCTGGGCGCAGCGGCGATCCTGGCCCGCCGGAAGAAGGAACTGCACGGTACAATAAAGTTCATGTTCCAGGCAAATGAAGAGGGGGGACAAGGCGCCAAGGCTATGGTTGATGCAGGCGTCCTGGAAAATCCGAAAGTGGATGCCGCCATTGGAATGCACACGGCGGCTGCCCGGGATTCCGGCTCCTTTTACTATGCAACGGGGTCTACAATGGCCTCCAGTGATGGCTTTACTGTTGAGATCACTGGAAAAGGCGGCCATGGCGCAGGGCCGCAGTTCTCGATTGATCCGATCAACATTGCCTGTCACATCCACCTTGGCCTGCAGGAATTGATTGCCAGAGAGGCGCCTCCTGCGGAGGTGACGGTCCTTACCATTGGTTCTTTGCATTCCGGCACTGCGGGAAATATCATACCTCAGACAGCGACGATGCAGGGGACACTGCGTACCCACTCCGAGCAGACCAGAACAAAACTGAAGCGTCGGATGGATGAGGTGTGCCAGTATACTGCCAAGGCTTTTGGCGGAGAGGCGAAGCTGACATTTTCGTTTGGAATACCGGTCCTGTTCAATGATGCTGCCATGGCGGAAACGCTGGCACAGACTTTGAAAACGCATTTTGGAGAAGATTGCGTACATAAGATCGACATGAAACTGGCGGGATCGGAGGATTTTGCGGAACTTTCTCTCCGGGTCCCATCCGTGTATCTGTCTATTGGCACGGGTCATGAGAAGGATGGTTTTCCCTATGGTCAGCATCATCCAAAGGTTATATTTGACGAAAGCTGCATGAAAAACGGTGCTGCCGCATATGCGGCGTGTGCCTGGGAGTGGCTGGAGGCTGCCAGAGAGAAGTAAAAGTAGCAGCTGTGCATCTGCGGCGCTTTTACCATGCAGAAAAACACAAAAAAGGTAGGACAGCATATGCTGTCCTACCTTTTTTATTATAGTGTCCGGCATCCCTGCAGCACCGGTAGTGTGGGGGTATCAATCATGGGGGAGGGACATCTGATGAGAGGAAGATGTATTGAGCAGGTCCTGATGCCTTTTTACCTCGGCTTTCCATGCGGCCAGACCCGGAGCGGACGGGTCGTCCAGAATCTCCTGAGGTGTACCGCAGCATGCAATACGTCCCTGAGAAAGAATGGCTGCCCGGTCAGAGAGGAGGAGGGCTTCCCCGATGTCGTGGGTCACCAGCAGCGTGGTGAGGGACATTTTGCGGTGGAGATCCCGGACAAGATCCTGCATGGCATGGCGAAGATCCAGATCCAGACTGGAAAAGGGCTCGTCCAACAGCAAAAGCCGAGGCTTCACCGCTACTGCCCGGGCCAGGGCGACCCGCTGCTGCTGGCCGCCGGAGAGAGTATGGATCATACGTTTTTCTGTGCCGCTGAGGCCTACAGCTGCCAATAGTTCCCTGGCGGTTTCGCGGCGTTCCTCTTTGGGGACACCCTGCATACGGAGGCCAAACGCCACATTGTCCTCTACCGTCAAATGGGGGAAAAGCCGCAGATCCTGAAACAGAACAGATACACCCCGCTTTTCCGGCGGTATCCCGGCGGCATTTTTGCCATCCAGGAGGAGCTGCCCCTCTATCATGGGAAGAAGTCCTGAGATGGTTTTGATAATGGTAGTCTTGCCGCTTCCGGAAGTCCCCAGAAGAGAGAAAAACTCTCCTTCCTCCAGGGCCAGATCAATGTGATGGAGGACGACGTGTCCCTCGTAACCCAGGCAGGCCTTCTGCAGTACAAATCGATTCATAGGATTCCTTTCTCCGCGGCGCAGCGGTAATGGCGGCTCATCAGGCAGGAAAAGCCGCCATATACCAGCGCCGATATGGCTACAAAAGCCAGGGAATAGGCGGCGGCGTGGAGACGATCACCGCTTTGGATAAACGGTACCACGATCATTGCAAAGGTCTGTACCTGCCCGCCTCCGATCATCAGTGTCAGAAAATATTGTCCGAAAGAGACAACGAAACCCAGCGCAGTGACAGAAAAAATAGCGGGGATAAGGAGGGGGAGAGTCACCTGCCGTAGCACGGCGGAGGGGGAGGCGCCCAACGTCCGGGCCTGCTCTTCCAACCGGGTGCCCAAACTCCCGGTTACATCGGTAAGCGTCCACACGGTATAGGGTAAGATGACAATGCAGTGGGAGAGGATAACCCCACCTACGGTGTCAATGATCCTTATGCGGGTGAACAATGTCTGCAATCCGATAAAGTAGGCGGTGGAGGGCAGAAGGACCGGCAGCAAAAGCAGTGCCCGGACGAAAGTTTTCCCGGGAAAATCCAGCAGAGCCAGGGCACGGGCGGCCGGGAGGGAGAGCAGTGTGGTCAGCGCCGCGCTGGTCAGAGATAGAAGGATACTGCTGCCCAGTATGGACAGTGTGCTGTCGGAAAAGACGGACATAAGTCCCTGCAAAGAAAAGGTTCTGGGCAGGATCTCTGGCCAGGCCCAGCGGGCTGCGCATGCACTCATGAGGAGAAGCAGCAGTGGAAGAGCCAGGGCAAGGAGCCAGAGCCACAGGACGAATTTTTTCATCTCAGATCTCCTTTCCCGCAGCAGCGGCACGCCGGAAAGCCAGTAGATACAGTATGGTCAGAAGACCGCCGAAAGCCAGCATCAAAGTGTTGTATACCATGGCGTAAGGGCGGTCAGACAGATTCGGAGACAGGAACGCAAGATATGCCGTTACCGGCAGAGTGCGCGGCAGGGTAGCGCCCAGCAAAAATGGCAGTTCATAGGAGCCGAAGGAGTAAGCCAAAATGATGAGGAAAGCACTGCTGACAGACGGTTGGCAGAGGGGAAAGATCACATACAAAAAGGTTTGTCGAGAGCTGGCGCCCAAAGTGCGGGCGGCCTCTCCATACCGGGCGTAGACCCGGCGCATCAGCAGCAGGACGACGCTCATCACGTAGGGGGCCTGCTTGAGCAGGTAGGCCAGGATGATCCCTACCCCCAGCCCGTCCTGTACCAGCAGGGGAAATTCCCCGGCGGCGGAGATCAGACCGGCGGAGCCGGCCAGTCGTGAGAAGAAGCCGGTCTGGGAAAAAAGGGTGATGATAAGGAATGCCGCTACGGTGTGAGGAAAGGTAACGGGCACTTTAAACAGAAAATGCTCTCGCTTTCCGGTGCAGACCAATAACGCGCTGACCCCCACCCCGATCCCCGTGGAGAGCAGGGCCGAGGTGAGGGAGAGATAAAGACTGTAGAGCGTTGAGGAGAGGAGAGTGCCCTGGGAGAGGACTTCTCTATAGTAGGACAAGGTAGGTTCGGTCAATCCTGCGGCAGGGAAAATGCCGAAACTCTGTAAGACACCGTCCGCAAGGCCAACGATAAAGAGGAGCATCAGCATTAAGACCGGCAGAAGAAGCAGGTAGGGGTAAGCTTTTTTCATTTTCCCGGCACTTCCTCCAGCCAGATTTCCTCAATGACAGGCACCAGCCCGGCAGGAAGCTCCGGCAGACGGTGGGTCAGCAGCTCCTCCTGGGAGAGAGACCCTGCGCCGGTGTCAATGGCGGAAAAAACAGCCAACTCCTCCTCGGAGAGCCGGTCCATGTCCAGTACCGGCAGGGCGCCCCAGACGGTAGGTTCCATTTTGGAGGCCTGCATAGGGATGGACAAAATGGCGTCAGCCAGGCACAGGGCACCGGGAATGTTGCCGCTGTTACCGGCGATGGCCACATAGTTGGTGTTGCCGATGGTGCCATTATCAAAGACGAAAGCCTGGCAGGTATCGGTATACTGGCCGTTTCCCATCATGGAGGAGACGTGGTAGGGGTCGTAGCTCATAGAAAGCAGGAGCTGTCCGTCCATAAACATGGCGTCGGCCTGGGCATCGGTGGCAGGGAAAGTACGGCCTCCTTCCCAGAGGTAGGGATTGAGTTGTCGGAGGAACTCCATGGCAGGAGCGATAACGGAGCGGACCTCCTCTTTATCCGCGTCACCGTCCAGAGACGCCACTGTCTCATAGCCGCAAATTTCATAGATGATATTGCGGACAAAGGCACTGCCGGTAAACCCCGGAGGGGCTTCGTAGGTAAATTTCCCGGGATTTGCCTGGCAGAAGGCGAGAAGCGCCTGTGCGGAAGTGGGCGGGTCGGGCACAACAGCGCTGTCACAGATCAGTACCAGCTGGGCCTTGGCGTAGGGAGCCTCATAGCCGTCAATGTCCATGCCAAAGTCGGTGGTGACCTCGGGAGAAGTGGCGTCTACATAGGTGTTGAAGTTGGGAAGATACTGGCAGAAGGGGCCAAAAAGAAGCCCGTTCTCTTTGGCGGTGGCAAAGTTCTCACCGTTGATCCAGATCAGATCGATACTGCCGTTGGTGTTTCCGGCGGCCTTATCACCGGAGAGTTTATTGAGGATCATGTCGATGTCCATAGCTACCCGCTCTACCGTGATATCGTAGGTTTCCTGGCAGTAGGGGATGAGGGTGTCGTCGATCCAGTCGTTCACCAACTCGTTTCCGCCCCAGCCGTAGAAAGTCACGGTGGTACCCGCTGCGGCGGATAGGACAGAATCCCACTGTTCATAGTCTACAGTGATATCCTCCGTATTGACCGTATCATCCGTATGCGAGCAGCCTGCACTGAGAAACAAGATGCCCAGTGCCAAAAGAAATAAAGCATGTCGTTTCATGGGTGGGCCTCCTCTTCCATTTCTTTTATGATGCGGTGGGCGTCTATCAGCCTTTGGAGGATAGTGATGCCGATCAGTCCGGCATAGATCCAGGTGAGAACAGAGAGGGCGCTTGGGAAAAGCATCATGGCCGTGAAAGCCAGGAAGCCCTCGGTGCGTTCCATCAAACCAGCCTGGTAATAAAAGCTCTTTTTGCCCTTTTTAGGGGTCAGCATGCCGGTGGTAAGAAATACGGTCATGGAAATCAAAATGGCAGACACCAATCCCAGTAGTGGCAGCAGACAGTCGGGCCGGCGGAGAGCGAGCCCCCATACGATGGACAGCTCCACCAGCCGGTCACTGATGATGTCCATCTGCGCACCCCGGACGCTGCTGCGGCCGGAACGGCGGGCCATCTCTCCATCTACAGCATCCAGCAGGCCGGAGAGCCACAGGAGGGCCACAGCAATCATTGGATGCTCGCTGTAGAGTACCGCGCCGCTGGTAATGCCCAGGATAAAAGCCAGGGCTGTCACCTGATTGGGGGTCAGCCCCAGCCGGAGCAGAAGGGCGGCGATGGCAGAAAAAAGACGGTTGGTATATTTTCTTGCGTGGGTGTCTAGCATGATGGGTTCTCCTTCGCTTTGACGTTGGCCACTCGGTTGCGCCAGGTGCGCGTTCTGCTGGGGCCGAAGAGAAGTTCAAGGACATGTACGGTCTCCAGGCCTTCGGAGCGGAAAGCATCCAGGCATCCCTCGCAGAAGCTGGTGACCGTCATACCTTGGGGAAATTCCTGTATTCTTCTGCGGCGGATCGACAGACTTTTCTCTGGGTCCGTAGCAGGCATCATGTGATAATTGCCGCAGCAGATAGTTTTCTCCCGACAGTGCTGGGGCTCTGTCACTGTAACACTAGCCATCTGCAGCAGGTGACGTACCGCCTGCTGCACCTCTGGGAACTTGCGGGTAGGACAGGGGTCATGGAGCACCACATCCTGAATCTGAGGACAAAGATCCTCGGGCTGGATATATTGCGCCATGACGGGCCAGAGAGAAATGATCTGAAAACCAGGGAGGCTCTGAAGTTCTAAGGTACAGTTGGGGCAGGCAGTGTAGATCCGCTCTACACCATTTCGCCGCAGCATGGTGAGAAGGGCCTCCTGACGCTTTGCCAGGCGCTGGGGCTGAAGATAGTGGGTGGGCTGCCCACAGCAGGCGGCGGCCAGCCCGATCCCGGGCTCTGCCCGGCGGAGGATAGTCATAATATGGGAAATGATATGTGGTTCCAGTTTCATCAGGGCGCATCCCGGCCAAAAGACAGCGGTACTGCGGCTGCAGTGCATCATGGGAGAGCTGAAGGAGACGGCCTGATGAACGGCCATACTCAGCTTATTCATGGTTCTCCTTCTGGGCCTTTGCGGTCTGACGGTCATTATACATCCGTTTGATGATCATAACAGCGATGCTCAGAGCGAAGATACACAGCAGGGCAGTGACGAAGTACTTGACGCCGCCGGTGAGCATGCCGCCCACATAGGAGTAGATAATGGTGGCCGGCAGCTGACCGATACCGGTGGCTACCAGGAAGGGCAGGAACTTGATAGGGGTGAGGCCGGCGAAGTAGCTCACCGCGTCAAAAGAAACGAAGGGCAGCAGTCGGCAGATGAGGATCGTCCGGCTGCCGTATTTTTCAAAGTAACCCTCCACACTGGCCAGTGCACCCCGACCGGCATATTTTTCCACCGTATCCCGGCCCAGAGCTCGGGCAATGTAGAAGCACAGCACAGCGCCCGCCATGGCGCTGGTCCAGGAGAGGATAGCGCCTTGCCACCAGCCGAAGATGGCCGCATTGGCGAAGGTGATCAGGAAGGCGGGGAGGGGAGCGAGGACGGACTGGAATACCATGAGCAGGAAGGATACGATCATGGCATAGGGCCCGTAGGAGCGGATGAATTCCACCACCGCATCTACGTTGGCAGAGCCCAGTACGGCGGAGATCTCGTTGACATAGTTCTTGACAGCCGGGACAAGGAAGTACGTCAGGCAGAGCAAGATCAGTACAAGCAGAACGATCAGACGGATCAGAGACCTGCGGTTAGTCTTTTCCATGGTTATTCTCCATTTCGTGTTGTTTTTGGGGGAAAATACGTTTGCTCAGCAGAGAGGTGACTGCCAGCAGCAAAGCCAGAAGTCCGAGGGCGATCCAGAAGTGGGGGGATGTGGTATCCAGCGCCTTGTCGCCGATATTGATGAAGACCAGCGTGCCGGGGATGATGCCTATGGCGGAACCCATAAGGTAAGCAGCCAGGGAGATATCCGTAAGGCCAAAGGCGTAATTGATCAGGTTATATGGGACAGCAGGGATCAGACGAAGTACGATGAGAAGGAGAAAGCCGCTGCGCCCGCTGTTGGCAAAAAGCCTCTGCTGCCAAGCGGGGGAAAGCTTGCGGCTGAGAAATCCCTTGACTTTTTCGCGTCCTGCATAACGGGAGAGAAGGAACATCAGCGTACAATTGAGCATCGCCCCAAGAAAGGTGTAGACGCTTCCCCAGAGCAGACCGAAGAGAAGCCCGCCAGCCAGAGCAAGGACGGCTACGGGAAAAAAGAATACCGGCAGCAGCGTAAAAAGAAGAATGTAGCCCAGCGGAGCCAGGGAACCGCTGGGTTCCAGGAGTGCTTGCAGATCCTGGGGGGAAACTGCACGGGCACACCACCAGGAGAAGGCCAGCAGAGCGGCAATAAGGAGCGCGGCAATGATGGCCGCTTTTTTGGTTTGAAACACGGAGATGACCTCCTTCCTGGGGATATGGGCTTCACTTTAGCTGACCAGTCGGTGCAAGTGTGACGGTCAGGGTAATAATCACGCCGGATCCGGCTTTTACGGAGCCTGCGCCTCCGCGGAGGTATGAACGCCTGAAGCGGCCGCCTTACGGTGTAAGGCGGCCGCAACGGAGAAGCCAGTGTATTCTCCTGGACGACTAGCTGTCGTATCGATGCCGGCTTGAAGAGAAAAGCTCTGCGCGATCTTACTTTTGCTTCTGGTATAAATAGCAAAAATCTATATGCTAAATGATAGTACCATTTGAAGGTCATAATGTCAACACTTCGTTTTATACTTATATTGATATATAAAAACAATATGTAACAAAATTATTTGCCGATTTTTGGCTAAAAATAGAAAAATATTTTAGAGAATATGTATTGACAAAATAAATAATTAGAATTATTATTGTGATGCTTATATATAAAGCAAATAAATATTGGGAGGAAAACTATTATGAAGAAGTTTCTTGCTGTTGTTTTGTGTGTAGTGTCCATCTTGGCATTTATGACTGCCTGCGGAAACAATTCACAGAACAATCAGGACAACAGTTCCAGTGGCAACAACTCTGTTGCGAATGATGGCATCACTGCGCCGGAAAGCGATGTGGAGATGCAGTATATGAGCGTAGAGGATGCTGCCGGTGTGCTGGATACAGATGGCTATCTGTTCCTGGATGTACGTAAGGCGGAGGACTATGATGCTTCTCACATTCCCGGTGCTGTGTCTGCGGATATGGATGCCGCCAAGAACGGCGACTTTGATGCGGGTGTAGCTACCATGCAGGCAGCAACGGATGGTGTGGATGATACCCTCATCGTCATCTGCTATTCCGGCAAGTCTTATGCGCAGGCTACTACCAACGTCCTCTCTGCTCTCGGCTATGACATGTCCAAGGTTTATACCCTGGAGGGCGGATTTACTGCCTGGACGGAGACGTACCCCGATAACGTGGAGTAAGATTTTCTACGGTAACAGCGAACAAAAAGAAAATAAACGCCGGGTTATCATTTGATGAACCCGGCGTTTATTTTATCGTGCAGCGGTTTCTGTGGTGCAGGATAATGTAACATTAGAAGTATACAACGGCTGTAAGGAGATATTGGCAGCATAAGAAAAGCAGGGGAGTGCTGAAAGAGATTAAGGGCTTGGAATGATATGGTATCGCATCTGCCGTGCCTTAAACCAACAGTAGTGACCATCATCCAGATCCTCAGGCGTTGCATTTTCATCGTCGATCAGGTAGATAAAATCGCCTTTTCGGAGCAGCGAGGCGCTGTACCAATAAATGTCACATTGCTGCGGATTACGGATTTCTGCGTTACAGGCAGCATCCCCCGCAAACCATATTTCGATCCGACAACCCCATACGCCGTCAAACAGAACATATATGCTGTCATCCTCCTGGTGAAATGCCAGAATGTAGGCGTCATGGAAGCAGCGTGAGGCGAACATAAGGTTTTCAAGATCGTCATTGCTGGTCACGTCAACATATGCGTGATAAACATGCTCTGCGTCCATCTGAATACATCTTTTCAGAGAAGTGGTATCCAGTGCTATTTCATCTGAAGAAAGATCGGGGGACTGGAGGAATGAAACGCAGCCTTGTCCTTCGGAGTCCAGTACCCAGTCGGATTGATCTGCCTCCACGATCAATATGCGGGGATCTAGCCTTTTGGATTTTTGGGGAAAGAGATAGTGTTTGACCAGACAGGTCTTGTCCTCGTTAAGGACGAGATAAAAGTAATCGCTTGGATTTTTCCTGGGCTTCTTGAACAGCCCTCCCGCCTGAGGTTTAGAGAAAAAACCGAATACCACAGAGGTGTAAAATCCGCCGCGGTCTTTCCTTACAATAGCATACAAGGCCTATCCGTCCTTTCCTGGTAAACTATAGCCTGCCATTTTTTTATGACCTGGGTATATGACCATTTGATTATACCATATCTTTATGTTAAACAAAAACATCAGACGATACATCAGAAAAGCTATGCCGCCAGCGGGATCACCCCGCTGGCGGCATAGCTGCTTTTCAGATTATGGATATGTACAGAGTATTTGAAGGAATCTTACTGCATGCTGACCCAAAGGGCGGGACGAGTCCCATGGCCTGCATTTGTGCAGTCACCGTAGAGAATTATTGTCCCCACATCGCTCATATCCGCAGCACGGCCTGCTTCACCACCGGGGGATCTCAGGAACCACCATTCCGCAACGCCTTCGTTATATGCGATCCGGCCCTCGTTATACTCATCATCAATGAAATATTCGCTGTCGGGATTTCCGTTTTCCAGCTGACCGCTGTCGCCAAAGTATTTGACTACCTCTTCAATGCTCAGCAGAAACACCTTGTCCTGAGTATCTTCTCCGCCTTCCACATTGAACCACTCATTATCAGGCGTAGTGACAGCTGTCTCAATAATTTTCTGCTGCTCTTCTTCACTGAAATTATTGGTAATAAAGTCGCTGTTGAGATAACTGCGAATATCAGAATCAGCCCAGGTGATTTCGGTGCAGGATTTGTGATACGGTCTGAACTCAATAATATCTTCCGTAAGCAGAAGAGCTTTTCCATCCTGTACGTCAAGGACTTTCCAGGTATAGTTACCAAATTTTACATCTTCCTGCCCAACAGTCAAGGTTGTGAGATCGGTTGCGGGAGTGTTCTCTGCGGGGTCCTCTGCGGGTTCAGATGTATTTTCGTTTTCATTTTCGGAAACGGTATTCTGATTATCTTCAGCCTGTCCGTTGTTGCCCTGTCCGTTGTTTGACGAGTTGCTCTGACAGGCAGCCAGCATAAGAATCATCATTGCTGCCATTAATACAGCCATTACCTTTTTCAGTTTCATTGCGATATCCTCCTAAAATATAAAAGTATTTGATAAAATATTGCTTAGTCCAGTGTGATCCAGAGAGCCGGACGCAGGCCCTCTCTTTTTTCTGCAAAATATCCGCCCACTTCCAGCATGCCACATCTGGCTACCATTGCGGTGAACTCGGGCTCGATACCCGGAGAGCGGAGCCACCAGCGTTCATTAGCATCCTCAAATTGAGCGATCCGGGCTTTGCCGTACTCGTCCTCAATGCTGTAGCTGCTGTCGGGATTTCCGTTTTCCAGCTGGCCGCTGTCGCCATAATAGCGGACGACTTCCTCAATGCTCAGCAAAAATATTTTATCTTGCGTATCGGGCCCGCCTTCTGTCCCAAACCATTCATTGTCCGGGGTGCTGTTTGTTACCTCGATGATCTTGCTTTTTTCCTCATCAGAAAAGTTCTCGTTGTAAAAATCTTCGTTGAGATACTTTCTGATAGAGCTGTCTGCCCAAACGATAGCTTCGTATTCTTCATTAAAGCGGATCATTTCGAGTATGTCTTCTGTGATCAATAAAGCTTTGCCATCCTGAACATCCAGTACTTCCCAGGAATAGGGACCAAATTGTACATTTTCTTGTCCGACGGAAAGATCATCCAGGCCCGAGGAAGTATCGGACTGACATGCAGTAACGGTGAGTATTATGACCATTGCCGCAATAGCTGCTGCGATTTTTGCGGGTTTCATCGTAAAATTATCCTCCTAAAACCTCTGTAGTAAAATAAAATGCTACGCAGTTTTGACCCAAATCACAGGCCGGATACCGAATTCTGTTTGCACGAAGTAACCGCCAACCTCGATGATCCCTTTATGTGTTACAACGGCAGCGAACTTCGAAGAGTTTCCGGGGGAGCGGAGCCACCACCATATATTTTCATCGTCGTACTGAGCGATTCTGTCACGATTGAATTTGTCATCGACATTATAGTGATGCTCCTGCTGGCCACCAGTGAGCTGGCCGCTGTCACCAAAATACTTTACCGCTTCTTCCACGCTCAGCAATGACACCTTATCCTGAGTATCATTTCCGCCCTTGGTATCGAACCACTGGTTATCAGGATTAGGATTTGTCACCTCAATGATTTTTGCTTTCTCTTCATCTGAAAAAGAATTCTCGAAAAAATCACCATTGAGATATTCCCGCAGGGAACAGTCTTCCCAGGTGATGCTTTCATACGTTTCGTGATAGACGGCTTTTTCAATAATATCCTTTGTAATAAGCAGCGCTTTGTCATCCTGAACATCCAATACCTGCCAGATGTAGGGGCCAAATTGAACATTGTCCTGGCCGACGCTCAGGCTGCTCAGATCTCCGGTTGGCTCTGATTGGCATGCAGTTATTATCAGAACCATCATTGCTATTAGGGATACAACGGTTATTTTCTTTCGTTTCATCAGCAAGTCTCTCCTCAAACACACTTCTCATTTTTCATGTAATACAGAAGTTAAGAAGTCTTGACCCAAACAGCGGGCCGAAGACCATGTTGCTCCTGTACTTCATAACCACCTACTTCAATCACACCTTCACTGGTTATAACAGCAGCGGATTTTGCATGATCCCCTGGTGAACGCAGCCACCACGTTGTATCTTTCCCTTCGTATTGCGCGATCCGTGCCTGGTCAAATTCGTCGCTGATGCTGGTTCCTCCTTCTGATGAACCGCTTGTCAGCATGCCGCTGTCACCGTAGTAACGGACCACATCATCAATACTCAACAAGAAAAATTTGTCCAGGGTATCGCCTCCGCCGCTGGTACCAAACCATTCATTTTCATAGGTTCGGTTCATAACTTCAACGATTTTTGCTGCGTCCTCATCACTGAAATTTTGATTCAGAAATTTGTTGTTCAGATAATGTCTGACATCAGAACCGCTCCAGTCAATGCTTCGCTGGGCATCATTAAATGAGATTTGATCGATTACATCTTCAGTGATCAGAAGGGCTTTGTCCTCCTGTACATCCAATACTTCCCAAGTAAAGCTTCCAAATCTAATGTTTTTTTGCCCTGTGGCGAGTTTGCTGAAGTCTGTAGTTGGACTGGATTGACATGCACTTATTGGGAAAACCAATAAGAAGGCCAGACATAAAAAAAGTAATCTGCTTCCTCTAATCTTCAAGTTTCCACACTCCTCAACACAAAATTGCTTAAGGCGCAAAGCGTTTACATTCTATGCCTGCTTTTGGCAATAGTCCAATTGCAAATCCATACTAAATTACAGTTATCTATTAATTTTTACTATTGAAAAAATTATGATATTGAGATTTAACGTGTGAAGCAATAGCGCGAAAGTATAATAAAATGTAAGAACAAAATATAGAAAAATTCTTTACAGCGGATAATGTGAAATTTAAGGAAAGGTGTGTTATAATTTTTTACACTTAAGGGTGAATTATGGAATTGGTTTGCAGTATCTGCTGTCACAGAAACTGGTGACGATTAAAAAAGTCCAAGTAAAACACGACGATATGGTGAGCTGAATGAAAACATTATATTTCAATGGCAATATTTATACCGGTGATGATTTTGTAACTGCTTTACTGGTTGAGGATGGCGTGATAACGGAGATAGGGAGCGCTGCGGAACGATCCGCAGATGAAGTAGAACGAGTGGATCTCCGGGGAAAAACGGTGATTCCTGGGTTCAATGACAGCCATCTTCATTTGTATGGTTTGGGAAAATATCTTAGGTCGGTTCAGCTGGCTGGATGCAGCAGTATAGAGGATATGATTGAGAGGACCAGAAGGTTTATCAAGGACAATCAGATCCCTCTGGGAAAGGTTGTAACAGGCCGGGGATGGAATGAGGATTATTTTTCCCTGGAGAGGAGATCTCCCACAAAGAAAGACCTGGATAGAATATCGACGGAGCACCCTGTTATCCTGAGAAGAGTGTGTGGGCACATTGCGGTGTGTAACTCGTTGGCACTGAAAATGGCAGGGATAGGCAACGATACACGGCCTGTACTCGGAGGACAGATCCTTCGGGATGAAGAAGGAAACGCCACTGGAATTTTTACCGAGAACTCCATTGAACAAATAGAAGCGATCATTCCGCCGCCTTCCGTTCAGGATATCAAGGACGCTGTTACTACTGCTATGAATTGGGCGGTATCTTTTGGCGTTACATCGATCCAAACCAATGATGTCAACGATGATTTTTCTCTGATTCACGCTGCGTATCAGGAGCTGGAACAGGAAGGGAATCTGAAGGTTCGTGTGACGATGCAGAACTGTTTCACATCTGCAAAAGGTTTTAAGAAATATCTGGAAGAGGAGGCAGGGCTGAAGGGCAGCGATTTGTACCGGCCAGGGCCGCTGAAATTGTATGCTGACGGTTCTCTTGGTGGGCGCACAGCGCTTTTGAGCGGGGTATACAAAGATGATCCATCTGCCAGTGGAGTTCAGGTGATGTCGCAGGAAGAAATGGATACCTTTTTTCGGATGGCAGAGGAAAAAGGGGTACAGGTGATTGTGCACGCTATAGGAGATAGAGCTGTCAGGATGGTGATTGACGCTATAAAGCGCACCGCTTCTCCGGGCAATCCGCTAAGGCATGGCATTGTGCATGCACAAATAACGTCGGAGGATATTTTAGAAGAGATACGGAAAGAGAATATTCTGGCGTTTGTTCAACCGATATTTCTCCATTACGATATGCACATTGTGAGGGAGCGGGTTGGTGAAGCACTGGCGGCGACGTCCTATGCTTTCCGGCGGATGGCTGATAGCGGTATCCATGTGTCTTTTGGTACAGACTGCCCGGTGGAAGAGATCAGCACGTTCAACAATCTGTACTGTGCTGTTACCAGTCAGGATCTCAATGGGTGGCCAGAGGGAGGATTCTATCCCGATGGGCGTTTTCCGGTACGCCAGGCAGTGGATTGCTATACCTATGAGGGGGCATATGCCTCCTTTGAGGAAGGGAAAAAAGGAAAGCTGCGCATAGGGTATGCTGCGGATTTTGCAGTTTTGGACAGGAATATTTTCCAGATCGATCCCAATGAGATACGCGATACAAAGGTTCTTCTTACGGTGATGGGTGGGAAGAAAACCTATCAAGCGGAGGAATGGAAGGCGACTGCACCACATCCTGAAAGAACTTTCTCCGGGAATTAGATGGAAAGAGGAGGGATGGATGTAATGGGAAAGATGATAAAAATATTGTTTTTGGGAAATAGTCATACCTATTTTAATGACATGCCCCAAACTTTCAAAGAAATTTGCCAAGCCTATGGAATAGAGGTAGATGTGACAATGCTGGCTTTCCCGGGGGTGACATATGGTTGGCATCTTAAGGAGCGGTATCACCTTAGATTTGCCTTGATGTATGGGGACTATCAGTATATAATTATGCAGCAGGCATCCCACAGCCCGTGTCCAAGTATGGAGGAGACATTGCGCGATGGCATGGAAATCATTGAGCTGGCTAGAAAAAATGGCGTAACGCCGATCCAGACCATACCATGGGCGGAGGAAAGATTCCCGCAAAACCAGGAAAAGATCAATAAGATCTACCAGGAACTGCAACGGAAAACGGGCGTGACACTCAATCCTGTCGGCTATGTTTTTGAGAAGCTCAAGGAAGAACTGCCGGAAATACCTCTCTATTGGAAAGATGGAGAACACGCCTCTTACTATGGCTCTTATGTAAATGCGCTGACCACATTTTCTACTCTGTTTGATGCGGATATCATGCTTGCGCCCGCAAAGGCACATAATTTGTATCCATTGGCGGAGAATATCGGGAACGCTTACCGGACGGGTCCGATTATGGAAAAGAAAGGAACCGAAGTAGTGATAGAGGACAGATATGCCTATGTCATCAAAAAGTGTGTAGAGCAGTATTGCAGTAAGAAATAGGCAGTGGGTACTAAAAAAATGCTGGCCTGCTGGCATGAGTAGCGGTGCTGTGCGTAACCGCAGAGAGATTCAATATAGCAAAGGAGAAGGTATCATGCTCAAAACAAACCGGGAAGATCTTCCCATATTGTTGGTTCAGGGACAGGTACGTCATTCCAAGGGAAGTATGGCTTACCGACACACCATCGATGGTGAACCGTTCACCCTACCGGGTACCGGCGGGATCACCCTGAATGCTAAGATCGGCGATCGGTGTGTGGGTTGGGCCGCCGACCACCTGGAGCCTGGTGTTACTGCCCGAAATGAGAATGATGAGTACAACGCTGCGCTTCAGGGACTCAGCTGCATCGGCAACACCGCCATCGTTACCAGCGGCGATGCCAAAGGCGCTCGGGGCTTTGTTACCGGCAAGCATGGTGGCTGCGAGCACCTGCTGTGCTGGTTTGACCAGGAGACCATGGAGAAAATGTCTATTGGCGACAAGATCGATGTGCGCAGCCAGGGACAGGGCATGAAACTGCTGGACTACCCTGATATCCTGCTGCGGAATATGAGCCCTGAGCTTCTGGAGAAGATGAACATTACTGAGGTGGATGGAAAGCTGCGGGTTGGCGTGGCCAAGATCGTTCCGGGCTGCATTATGGGTTCCGGCTTGGGGGCATCCACATCCTATTACGGCGACTATGACATTACCCTGCATGACAAAAAGCTGACTGCTGAGTACGGCCTGGACAAGTTGCGCTTCGGTGATATTGTTGCCATTCTGGATGCGGATACCCGTTTTGGCCGCAATTTTGTTACCGGTGCTGTTACTATCGGTGTGGTGGTCCACTCTGACTGTATACTGTCTGGCCACGGCCCCGGCGTTACCACCCTTATGACATGTAAGACCTCTCTTATTGAGGCCGTTATTGATGAGGGCGCTAATTTGGCGGATTACTTTGTCAAATAATTCTTGTGAAGAGACATTGGAAATTTATTTTTGATCCTGAATTTGTGTTGCACCTGTGAGAGGGGTAACTGATCTTGCAAAAATCAAAGCCGGCATGCCCGATGGGGGCTGCCGGCTTTGATATATTTTGTCGGAAATATATTTTCCCTCTCTCCCCAGAAAAAATAGTTCCGACAGGGAAGTGTAGATCAATATTTGCAGAATTGCTCGCGAATAGAAGTCATTTCCTGGACGATGTCATCTACATCCAGAACCATTTCCATCATGCCCACCTGCTCATCATAAATGGCGGGGTCAAATTCGCCCTTGATCTCAGGCTCACAGACATGATATACCTTGAGTCCCAACGAGACTCCTGTCAACGGACCGGCATAGGTGGGGTCACCATTGGTGACTGTCTCAGCGGCGAGGCCGGAAGCTTCTCCTTCAGCTGCCCCCAGGAGAACGACGACGTTCTTAGGGCCATACTGTTCGGAAAACTCCTTGACCCGCTTCTGATTTTCCAGATCCATTGCACCAGCGGCCGTTCAGACGAAGCACTCAGTAGAGGAAAATACAACTTCTGCTCCGGCGCTCTCCGCGCAGGCCTCGATAGCCTGGCCGGGAATGCCGTCCCGATCACCGATAATGATCACTTTCTTGTCTTTTAAGGTGCCCATATAAGCGCCTCCTTTCCTTCCAGGATATGTCTAAATCTTCCTGGCTGGGCGGGGCGGCTATATCACCCCACCCAGCCGGGATGCTGGGACGCGATCTTTTATATTCTGGTTTTGAACACTGTCTGCTCGCTGACTGGTGTAGCCAGAGCCTGCAGTGCCACACCTACTCTGTGGTAACGCAATTTCCACTGCTCTTCCCGAGGACTGTTGGGATCGCCCAAGGGGTAGGGGATCGAAATGGTGGGAACGATACGGTTGGCGCCCACCGTGGTGGATACCGGGATCAGGTTGCACATATGGACCACCGGGAACCCGGCCTTTTCAAACTCTTTTACCATCGTTGCACCGCAACACGTGCAGGTACCTCAGGTGGAGCCCATGATAATGGCATCTACCTTGTCCTTTTTGAAATAGGGAATCATCTCTTGGGCCATGCGCCGGGCCTCTGCCTCTGTCGTACCGGTACCCACGGTGCTGTAGAAGAACGAATGGAGACGACCAATGACACCCTCTTTTTCGTAAGCTCGCATGGCGTCAATAGGCATAATAACATTGGGATCGGCGTTAGCGGCAGCGGGGTCGAAGCCGGCGTGAATGGTCTTGAATACGCCACTCTCCAGCCGGTCCATGCCGGAAATATCATAGCGGCCCCAGCGTGTGGCGGAAGCGGACTGAATCCGGTCGGGGTTGTCCACGGGGACGATGCCGCCGGTAGTTACCATGGCAATGGTGGCCTTGGACAGGTCTGCCACAGGAGGTGCGATGGGTACCAATTCCTTCTTTGGAATGGCCAGTTCGGTTTCATAGGGAAGGCCATTCATCTTCCGGATCAGCATCTGGACCGCCCGGTAGGCAGCTGTATTTTCCCGTTTATCCTCCAGGAAATACTCATGACGGCAGCCGCGGGGGAAGTACCCCTCGGCCTTGGCTCCCAAAGTGGGCTCGCCAGCCAGCACTTTATTGACGTACTTTACCATCTTTGATACGTCCTGACGCATTTTTACAGCGCCGTTGCCGCCTTCAAAAATGATGACATCCTTTTTAAACATCTCCACGCCAGGGTTTTCCACGTGCATGGAGGTTACAGCGGGAATGTCCAGTTTTGCCTGAATGGCTTTGCAGATGGTACCGCAGGCTACGCCGTAGCGGCCTGCCTGGAAAGCGGGTCCGGCAATGAACAGATCCGCCTGCTTGCCCTCCAGAAGCTGGAGGATTCGGTCCACAGCCTCATCTGTGCGGGACCCCATGAAATTATCGCCGCAGACGATGGTGTAGGTCACCTGGGCATCCTTCAGGGCTCCGTTGATGGCCATGGTGGGACCTACAGTCCCTTCCACGATATAGGGCTCCTGATCTGCCTTTTCCTCGCCGCCTACGCCGCCGAAGAACTGATTGATGTAGCAAATGACATGTTTCATAGATGGATGCACCTCCTTCTCTTAGTATTCCAACATGGTCTTGACAGACAGACCGGAGATATGGTCACCACAGAACCAGTTGTTGTCCTCCATAATGATGGAGCCGTCATCCCGGGCGGACTTGCCCAGTACCTCGTCATAGCCCCAGGAGCCGGACATGCCGTCCCGGTTCATGGCCTCCAGGCAGCCGATCACCGTCTTGCAGGCGGGCAGTCGGGACAGCTCTGAGACGTTACCGGTGGATACCAGGGCGGTGAGCTTCTCGTCCAGGGTCACCAGGGGCTGGGAGAAGCCGTCACGGCCGGTACACTCGTTGGACACGCCTACCACGGGAATGCCGGCGTCCTCCAGGATCACCTGGCAGCGGACATAGTCCGTATCCGGGTTACCATAGCCCTCTTCCGTTACGATGGCGTAGTCCACGCCCAGGTTAAGGGCCATATTGCGTACCATGACAGCAGCCCGCTCCTTCTGATCCAAGGCTACGTTCAGCATGGACATGATCACGCCCACAAAGTTAAGGCTCTTTCCGTCCTCGGCAAAAGGCTCCTTGATGATGGGGAAGTTCTGCATCTCGTAAGTGGACCACTTAGAGGAGGAGGGCATAAAAGATCCGGAGATGATAGCTCCGTCCAGCACCTCGGTGGGGCTGACGAAGGTGGGCAGATACTTGTTCATATCCCAGCCGTAGAGGAGATCGTTGTAGCCCAAGGCCTCCATTTGGGACTGGGGCTGCATGACCAGGGCCACATTGGGCAGATCATTGCGCGCAGAGCTCCGCTTCAAGATGGGATCGAAGACGTACTCCTCTGTGTCCTCGGCAGGGAGGGCTTTGACGATTTTACCCAGATACTCCGCCAGCCGGTGCCCTGCCCAGCGGAGGGCGTGGTTGCACTTTTGCTGCTCGTGGCGCTCGAATTCCTCATCGGTATCGCCAACCAGGCAGATATTGACCAGCTTGGACCAGTAGGTGTGCTTGGCACCCTCGCCGCCCATGTCGATAACGCCGTCTCCGAAGGAGCCCCAGTTCTTGGCTATCACGGTGACGCAGCAGCCCTTGAGGGCCTTCAACTCTCCGTCTCCCGCAGGGACCACATCATCTGTGACCCCGGGAAACAGACAGCGGCCGTCCATACGGCAGCGGGGCTCAATGGTTTCGATGATCGGCACAATTCTGGTGTCATCGCCTGGCCTGGCAATGACAATATCCAGGTCAGTGATATGTTCGTCACAATCTTTCAGATAGGCGACAGCGGCATCCTTGTTGATGTAGAGAATGCCGTCCTCAAAAGCGTCCCGCTGACTCAGCTGGACGTCTTTGACATACAGATTTCCGATATTCAATTTCGTCTGATGTACCACTCCTCACTTTCTGTTCTTACATTCTTTAACATACAGAAGGCGCGTACAGAGTAGTGGATGAGCTGTCCGCCTTTTACTAATCGCGATTATAATATTTTGAAAATGAATTGTCATCAAGTGACTTATAAAAATTTGGGGCAGGAGGGAGGGATACATGGGACCGCAAAACATAAAACAGCGGTACACTCTATGGTGTACCGCTGTTTGCTGCACTGATTATTCGGATTTTGCTGTAAGGAACTGAATAGCCGCCAACATGCGATCTGTCTGCTGCTGATTAGCCAGAGTGCCTGACTGGGCATCGCATTCCTCCAGCAGCTTCCGGAAGTAGCATATGGTCAGGTCGTTGATAAGGGGCAGATGCGCTGCCGGAAAGAAGCCCTCCTGGGCCAGAGGAGCCAGCACCTTCTGGTTACGGGCTTCCAGATCTCCTGCCAGCAGCATTTCCCGCACGGGACCGTCTGTGACTGCAAGTTGTCCGGGATAGATTTCGTAGTACCGCAGCACCGTCTCCGCTAAAGGTTTGCTGTGGGGGCGAAAAAATAGGTGATAAAATATCAGTGGATGGGAAAAAGCGTGGAGGCAGAAAACTTTCCATGTGTGTAGATAAATTTCATATGCGCTTTGTAGGTGAGGAATATCCGCTGCCAGCGTACGGCAGTAATTCTCCAGATAGCTCATGCTGGCCAGGGTGATCAAATCGTCCGCGTCATCAAAATATAGATACAAAGTGGCGCTGTTGAGTCCGACGGTCTGAGCCACTTTTCGGATGGATACCTGCTGAATTCCTTCCAGATCAATGATCTCTCTGGCACAGCGGATAAAATTGGCGGTGATTTTATTGCGCTCCTGCGGCGTATATCGGTTTCTTCCCATATCATTTAGGCACCCTTGAAAAAGGGGAGGCCGCCCTCCTCTGGATAGATCTGCTAGTTACTTTTATAATATAGATTATTAAAAAAATCAAGGTGAATTTTTTTATAGTTATTTTATATAGATCAATAATTGCGTTTGACATTTGTTCCGATTTACATATATAATATAATCGCGTTTATGATAAGTGGATGAGCGCTTTTACTCCCATCTGCCCGCCTTTCAATATGATTGTGAAAGGAGTGCTTGCGTGAGGAGAGAAAAGGTCAATATGGTATTTCTGACAGCGGCGGCACTGGTTGCAGTGACGGCCCTGTGGGGGCTTTTGCGCCCGGAGCAGCTGGAGGCGACGGCAGGAGTTCTGTTTCAGGGCATCACCGGCGGCTTTGGCTGGTTTTGTCCTTTGGCAATGACTCTGTTTACCGGCTTTGCTGTTTGGATCGGATTTTTCAGTAAATATAAGCACATGCGCCTGGGCCCTGATGATTCCCGACCGGAATATAGCAATACCGCATGGTTTGCTATGCTGTTTTCCGCTGGGATGGGCGTGGGGCTGGTGTTCTGGAGTGTGGCGGAGCCTCTGCAATTCTACGTGGAGCCTCTTGGGGCAGAAGGAGGAACAGCGGCGGCAGAGGAGTTTGCCTTTGCCAAGGCATTTCTCCATTGGGGGATCCACCCATGGGCCAACTACGCCGTAATGGCCCTGGCCCTGGCTTACATGCAGTATCGGAAGGGCCAGCCCGCCCTGATCAGTTCTCTCTTTGTCCCTGCGGTAGGTGAGAAGCGTACCAGAGGGGGCTTGGGTAAATGTATCGATGTGCTGGCTCTTCTGGCGACTGCTGGCGGGGTGTGCACCACTCTGGGGCTCGGTGTTATGCAGATCAACTCCGGTATGAACTTTATTTTTGGTATTCCTGTTACCACAGTGCTGGTGGTGGGAACAGTCATCGTCCTCTCGGTGATTTATGTGGCTACCGCTGCAGCAGGGGTGGAAAAGGGAAGTGCGCTGGTCTCCAATGCCAACGTGGTGATCGCCGCCGCAGTGGTAGTATTTCTTTTTTTTGCGGGCCCTACGGTGGATATCCTCAACAATTTGACCGAAGGGACCGGTCTCTACCTCTCCCGCTTTATTTACGACAGCTTTGCTCTGGGTGCTTTTGAACACAAGGAGTGGTACAGCAGCTGGACCATTTATTACTGGGCTTGGTGGATTGCTTGGGCGCCTTTTACCGGCTCTTTCATTGCGAGAATCTCCCGTGGCAGAACGGTAAAGGAGCTGATCGCTGGAGTCATGCTATTGCCTGCAGCAGCCTCCATGGTATGGTTTGCCGTGTTTGGTACCCTGGGAATGGATTTAGGTTTGGATTTTGCCCGGGAGGCTGTTCAGTCCGCATCCACGGCGCTGTTTACTGTCCTGTCCCAATATCCTCTGGGAAAAATCCTTTCTGTGGTTATGCTTGTCCTGGTGTGCACCTTTTTTTGTGCCAGCGCCACGTCTGCCACTATTGTTCTGGGCATGTATTCGGAGCACGGCACGTTGAACCCCTCCAACCGGAGCAAAGTCATCTGGGGAGTTCTTTTGGCGGCTTTGACTCTGTCGCTGATGCTCTCCAGCGAAAACGGTCTGGACATGCTCAAGACCCTTTCCATTGTCGTTGGATTCCCCTTTGCTGTTATCAAAGTGCTCTCCCTGGCCTCTTTCCAAAAGGCTCTGATGTCGGAGGACACCGAAGCCATTGATCAGGCCTATTCCGACTCCCGCAAAAAGAAACCGAATACAGCCTCACAGCAGTATGAATAATACAATAATTGCCTGGACCCGGCAGGTCCCGGAGGTGTGGGACGAGCTGCAAAATACTGGCACTTATTATGTGCGGGAGGCGTATATTCGGAGCAAAAACGGCCCTATCTCCGACTACTATCTGGAGTTGTACCGCTGGTATACCCTTCGCTGCCGGAGCTATCTTGCCATCCCGGAGGGATTGTCCTATCCTATCTGGCTGGCGCTGACAGAGGAGGCAAGGCTTCCACCGGCGGAAAATACCATCTCTCTCACTCTGGAGGTCCCTAGTGAGTGCCTGTTCATTATGGACTATGACAAATGGGGATATCGGGTGAACCACTGGTATATTCCAGTGGACGCGGAGGATGAGCGCCGCTATAACGAAGAGCTCAAGCGCTGCGGCATTGACAACGAGGCACTGCTGATTATGACGGACAAGGGAAATTACTACCCAATGCTCCGGCAGAAGATCATCCGCAGCTGGGACCGGCTTTTTGCCGGTCCCTCTGCTAACCCGGACGCCAATGTAGGCACCGTCTGGGAGATAAAGGCGGACTGGGTGAGAGAGGTGGAGATCTATGGTGCATGACAGGGCAACCGTGACACTGTGGACGGCTCAGCGGCAGGTAGTCCTGGATACGCTCATCCGTGATGGCGTATATATGGTGAAGCGGACCTATATTGATGAAAAATATCAGGAGACAGCATGGATATTCCGGGAGGCCTATAGCTTTTTCCGGGAGACTGCGTCCTCAATCCTGCCGCCTCCAGAAGGAGCTCAGTCGGGGATCTGGCTCTATCAGGATCTCCGGTGGGCCGGAGCAACTGCGGATTCTCTGCTGCTGCGGTTGGAGGTGCCGGTGGAGCAGGCCATCTTTTTCGACCTGCGCCTTTGGAACCGAATATTGAATCTTCAGTTTCTAGGAAAAGATCTGCAGGAGGAGCAGGCTTTTGCCCGGGAACTGGAGCGGCTGGGTCTGAAAAGTACCATGCCGCTATTCCAGACCCCGTACTATCCGCTGCAGCGGCGGGCGGTCCGGCAGAGCTGGAAGCGGTTGTTTGAGCCGCCTTTGCCGCCGGAAACGTATCGGCAGGCGGCTGTGTGGGTACTGGAAAAAGAGTGGCTGAGAGAGGTCAAATATCCGGAGGGGACAGCGTGATGTCAGTTTTCCTGGTCACTGCGGAAGCGTAATGTTCCATCTCGGTGTCTCTATATATGGGAATGAAAGGCCAGCCATTGGTAGATACCAACGGCTGGCCTTTCATTTTCTTCAGACGCAGGGATGAAACTGCGTGACCGCAGTATCCGTCCGCTCACGAAATGCAGCGAAAGACGGTGATGAATATTGACCAGACCAACACGAATCATGACCAGAGCAATCCTCCAGAGCATGTGTATATGCAAAGTGTAATCTGGAGAAAAGTAATCGCTTCTGCTGATTGCATATGGCAGTATGACGCTTCATGATATGGTGTCAGCTTTCTGCCTTCGAGAGCATCATCCGCCTCAGCGCCGCGGCTGCGGCGCTGAGGCATTTTGTTTTATCTTCCAGCAGGATGATTTCCCTTTCAGGTTTCAAGCCAATCACTTCGATGGGGACGATCGTCTTCTGTTCGAGATCCCGCTTGGCCATGAATTCCGGCACGAAACCAACACCAAGCCCTGCTTTGATCATCGGCAGTATCTGGTCGGAGGTGGCCAGATCAATATCCGGTTGCCACTCCAGGCCATAGGGGAGGAACAAGTGGGAGTAGAAATCGTAGGTCTTTGCATGCCGTCCCAAACTGACGATAGGGTAAATAAAGACTTCGTCTGGAGTGATCCGCCGCTCTTTAGAATAATCAGAGCATGCCGCAGCGACAAGAAGTTCTTTAAAGGCTAAAAGGGGAGTGCTCTGTATATCGGGCAAAAAATCGATGGGGGAGGTGACGACAGCCAGATCCAGCAGCCCCTTGCGCAAAGCCGCTGCCGTGCTGGAGGTAGATCCATTGGTGATGTGAAGGCGGATGCCCGGATATGCCGCCCTGAATTTTGCCAGCACGTCCAACAGGACGCCATACAGCGCGGTTTCCGTAGCCCCGATCCGAATGGTGCCTGTGCGCATCTTTCCAACGCCGGACAACTCGTTTTCCGCTTCTCTCAGCTGAGAGTAGGCGATCTGCACATGGGCATACAGCTTTTCACCCTCCGGTGTGAGGGTGACGCCCTTGTTGGAACGCGTCATCAGCCGGCAGCCAAGCTGGCTCTCCAGGTTATTCATATATTTTGTGATGTTGGGCTGGTTGCTGTGCAGGATCTCTGCGGCATGAGAGATACTGCCATACTTGGCCACATAATAAAAAATCCTGTAATAATCATAGGAGACTTTGTCCATGTGCTTCCTCCATACACGATCCGTATATCGGCCATGTAATATATACTTTTTACATGGTGATGAAATGATTATATTCTATGTGGATGGAAAAGTCTATACGAGGAGGGTGCGAGTATGGAAAATTTCGCAATCTGCATTGGCCGCGAATATGGCAGCGGCGGCAGGGAAGTGGGGGAAACACTGGCTCATAAGCTGAATATCCCGTGCTATGACAAACTGCTGATCAAGCAGGAGCTGGCAAAAGACGGCGTCAGGGATGGTGTCTCGGACCAACTGGACGAGAGACTGCCTGCAGCGATCCTGTCGGGCAATGCATTCGCGGATACTGCGGCGATCATGCAGAATTTTTACTTTTCTGATGGGCAGGCCGCTTATGCTGTGCAGAGGACTTTGAAGCGGCTTGTGGCGGAGCAATCCTGCGTAATAATCGGAAGATGCGCATCTGTATTCTTGTCTGGTTTGCCGCTGCTGTCGGTATTTGTCTATGCGGATGATGCCGATTGCCTGCACCGCATTGAGGAAAGAAACCATATCTCGGAAGAGGAGGCGCGCAAGCGTTTCAAGCAGATCAACAGGCTGCGCAGACAGTATTTCGACTTCTATTCTGACACGGGGTGGGGAAAGCCGGAGAGCTACGATCTCATGCTTTCCAGCAGTGCTCTGGGAATAGAAGGATGTGTAGAGCTGATCCGCGAGAGTCTCTCCTACAGAAAGGCGGTGTGTTCTCATGAATAAGGATTTGACCGTCGGGAAGCCATCCACGGTTCTATGGCAGTTCTGCCTCCCGCTGTTTGGAAGCATTATCTTCCAGCAGATCTATAATATTGCCGACAGTCTTGTGGCCGGGAAATTTGTAGGTGAGGACGCCCTTGCCGCAGTGGGCAACAGCTATGAGATCACGTTGATTTTTATTGCCTTCGCTTTCGGGTGCAATATCGGCTGCTCTGTGGTTGTATCACAGCTCTTTGGCGCCAGACAATACGGTGAAATGAAGACCGCAGTTAGGACAGCGATGATCGGGAGCGCTGTGCTGTGCCTTGTCCTGATGGCAGCCGGCATTTTGGGCAGCGGGACTCTTCTCGTATTGATTCGTACGCCGGACAATATTTTTTCCGATTCCAAGCTGTACCTGGATATTTATGTGTGGGGGCTTCCGTTCGTCTTCTTTTATAATATCTCCACGGGAATTTTCTCAGCCCTTGGCGACTCCAAAACGCCGTTTTGGTTCCTTGCTGCGTCATCCACGGCCAACATCTTTGTGGACATCCTCTTTGTAAAGGCGTTTGGTATGGGTGTTGCAGGCGTTGCATGGGCGACCTTTCTTTGCCAGGGGGTCAGCTGCCTGCTGGCGCTGCTGTTCGTGCTGAGACGACTGCAAAGCATTCCCACCGACGAGAAGGGTGAGTTGTTCTCCTTTGAAATGCTGAAAAACATAGCCGTCATAGCGGTTCCGAGTATCATGCAGCAGAGCTTCATTTCTGTCGGAAATATCCTGATACAGAGCGTCATCAATGGATTTGGTTCCAGCGTGATGGCAGGATACTCCGCAGCAATTAAGCTGAACAATCTGGTGATCACTTCATTTACGACGCTGGGCAACGGCATCTCCAACTACACAGCTCAGAACCTCGGTGCTGGCAAGCTCTCGCGGATAAGGGATGGTTTCCGTGCCGGCATGAAAATGGTATGGCTGCTCTGTATCCCTCTATTTTTGCTGTATATGTTCTGTGGCCGGACACTGGTTTCGTTTTTCATGGACGAACCCTCCTCCCAGGCCCTGCAGACTGGAATTGAAATTTTGCGGATTCTTTCCCCCTTCTACTTTGTCATTTCGGTGAAGTTGGTGGCGGATGGCATCCTGCGCGGTACCGGAAGGATGAAGCAGTTCATGGTGGCAACCTTTACGGATCTGGTGCTGCGGGTGCTCCTTGCGTTTCTTCTCCCGCAAACGGCGCTGGGTTCCTTGGGTATCTGGTGCGCGTGGCCCATCGGCTGGTCGATTGCCTGCGCTTGTTCCGTAGTATTTTACAGAAAGGGCGAGTGGATACGGGCGGATTCCTGATGGAGGTCCCCGCCTCTTGTCATTGAGTTTTTGACGGGGTAGTACCATCTTATGCAGAAGGAGGCTGGTAGCTATTGCTATGGCCAAAGGAAGGGTATCTCTGCTGCACGCTATGCTTTCTGGGGACTTGCTGGAAGGCAGTGGGAAAACCGATTTGCCTTAAACATCGTTTTGCCAGAAAAAAGCGTTGATGTGTGTTCGTGATCGTTCATCTCGCCAGGGACACGCTTCCCATCTCTCGAGAGAAGAAAAGATATTCCGCATTTCATCATTCAAAGGATAGAGATATGCTTCTCCTTCATGAGAAATACTGCCAAAGAACAGCTCCCCATGAGAAAAGAGACACAAATCCGAGAACCAAGGAATAATCTCCCCGGCGGGTTGACCAATTGCTTCCTGAAGGAAAATATCCTGATATAGTGCACAGAGCGCTTCTTTTAGGCCTTCATCTGCATGATAGAGGTATCTACCCATTTTTGTGCTGCCTCGGCCATAGCCAAACCAGCGATCGGAGATCGTGGTGCCAACCAGCCAAGGGTGCAGTGCAGTTTTATACTTTTCCCACTCATTCCTCCTCTCCCAGGCCTGAGGAAAGCGAGGAGAAAGAATAAGATCAAAGTAGCTGGAAAGTGTCAGTTCATCAACAGACGGCCAGCAGGCTTCCAAAAGCTGTCGAAGCTGCAACACATTTGAAGAAGCGCTATTTCCTCGTTCAGGGCCAAAATATTGAAGCCATTTCACCATTGGATCACCTCTGGGGGAGTTTATTCTTTTAACGGTGCCCGGCCCGGGCGTATAGAGAGCGGACAGAGTGATACTGTCTGCTGATGTCGAGGGTGGGAAAAAGGCGGCCTGGGCCAGTGCGCTTATTCCAATTTATCTGAAATCAGGATGTGCAGGGAAGGTCAACTATTCGAAAAACCGCTTAGTTGATCTTCCCCGTATATTTCATCCTATAAAGGCAGTTCGTTTTCTCTTTTGTTGATGTCTCGTATAGAAATGGCAAGGTTCAATAGCATTAGCAAAAGGATGGATACGATTAGAACAAGAATGATTTTTTTGCGGTATGCTGGCATGCCCGGTGCTATGTAGGTGATGGGGAGGAAATTAAAATAAGAAAGAAGGCAAAGGCTGCAGACTGCAACAGAAAGACCGTATACGGTCCAACGAAATTTCTGCCCACGAATTTCACGGTATATGAAACGTGTTTGATTATAACCGAAGAGAATTGCCAGCAGAGGTAATAGACTATACAAAAGGAGTAATTCCTGAGAAGACAAAGTAATCATCTTAGGAATTAAGAAGATGGCACCTAGAGCAGCTGATATAAGGAAGCTAAACACTTTTTTCATACACTCACCTCTCAGAAAACAGTTCGACTGTGGTGACTCAATTAGCACACTGAAAAACCACTTTTCTCCTGATATGCTGGGAAGATAAGTCTGCTCGCTCGGAAAATTCTTTATGACGTAAACTAACTTATTCCTTATGCTCTTGGATGTTGCATCTGATCACTTATTCAAATCTATTGTAATACAGTTGCTGTAAAATAACAATTTTAATTTCTGATGGCAACACCTTTCTTGCGGTTGCAAACGAAAATTCACCCTCTCCGTTCCGGCTGATGATGACAAGGGGACATTTTTGTGGTAAAATAATTACCATTCAAAACCATGAGGGGAGAGCCCAGGGGCAGGGAAAAGGAGGGAAGGCGGCATGAAGCGGACGAGACGGCATGGTATTGAGACGGCGGATGGGACGCGGTATACCGGCTGCCGTCCTGCTCTCTGTTGGAAATGTGTGACCAGGAGAAACGCTGATGTGGCTGAGTGCGGAGGGAGAAATCAAAGTCATTTTGATTGAACCTTTCCCATCAGCCCGGGAAAAGAGATTCTGCTCAGCGGGATACAGGAAACCCGATGACGAAGAAAAGGGGGAAAAGAACAAAAAAGCGGCCATTTGCATTGGCGGTCTGTGTGTTCCTTATGCTGGGGTTGCTGTCTGCGGCGGCGCTGGCGGCAGATTCCGGCTCTCACATCTATGTGGGCGGTGTGGAGCTCACCGGCAGTGCGGATGCGCCTGCTTACGCTATGACGGATGAGAGCGGCAAAGTGACACCTGGCGGCAGCGAGGATAACTATCATGTCAAATGGGATGGCATGACACTCACGCTCAATGGCGCCAACGTACATGGTGGGTACTCATACATCGATATTTACGGTGATCCTAACAGCACTGCCATTTACCGCGACGGTGCCTTTGAGATTGCAATTGTAGGGGAGAATACTGTCACCGGCCCTGACTCCGACGGCGACCTCAACAACGGCATCGCTGCCATGGGCGATCTCACGATCTCCGGCAGCGGAAGTCTTAAGGCCACGGGCAGCTACGATGGCATCTCCTCCCAAGGCGGTAACATGACTATTCTCAGCGGCAAGGTGATGGCCGAGGGTGGGTCCTGTGGCATCGCTACCTATGAAGGCGATCTTACCATCTCCGGTGGTGAGGTGACAGCTACAGCTACCGGCAGCTATTTCCATGCCGCCTCTGAGAGCAGTCTGGCCTACGGATGCTATGTCGAGGGTAATTGCACCATTTCCGGTGGCAAGGTGACGGCCACAGGTCATGCTGCTTCTTCCTATAGCACTACCACATGCGGCATCTTTGTCTTTGGAGATGACGGCTTCACCGTCTCCGGTGGAGAATTAACGGCTACCGCCACTGGAGAATACGGAAACAGATTTGGCATCGATTCCTTCTGCGGGGCTGTCATCAAGGGCGGAACAATCACTGCAACCGGGTACTATGCCGGTATCTTTACCCACAGCCGCGATGACGGTGATATCATCATCGAAGGAGGTACCGTCACTGCCACCTCCGTTGATGAGGACGGCTATGGCATCTATGCCCGTACCAACATCATCAGGGGCGGCACAATCAGCGCCACCACTGCCGAGGATGGAGGATATGGCGTCTACGTCAAATTTGGCAACGTTGCTATCAGTGGCGGCACAGTCACTACAACCGGCAAAGCGGCTGGCTTCTGCTCCGAAGAGGGCGATGTCGTCGTTGTTCCCCAGGAGGGACAGCAGATTGCCATGACTGCAGGCGCAGATAAAGACACTGCAACGGCTGTCGATGGATCGCCCTTCCAGGAAGAGACTGACATCAGCGATTTGCTGAGCGGTATGAAATATGCCCGCTCTACCTCCAGTGCCGATGAACTGTCCTTTACCGACGTGGCGACAGACAGCTGGTACTACGATGCGGTGGAGGATGTCTGCGCCGCCGGCCTGATGAGCGGCACCAGTGATTCCACGTTCAGTCCCGATGTAGCCGCGTCTCGTTCCACGGTAACCGAAAGCCTCTGGCGCATGGCGGGCAGCCCGGTGGTCAATTACCTGATGGACTTCACGGATGTTGCCCCGGAGGCTGAGTACGGCGAGGCCATCCGCTGGGCGTCCAGCGAGGGTATCGCGGGCGGCTACGGTGATAAACGGTTTGGCCCTGATGACACGATTACCCGGGAGCAGCTGGCTGCCATGCTGTGGCGGTACGCGGGCAGTCCCGAGACCGTCGCTGACTTGAGCGGATATGCGGACGCTGCCAGCATCAGCGAATGGGCCCGGCAGGCTATGGCCTGGTGTGTGGAGCAGGGTATTATTGGTGGCGAAACCACGTCTACCACCCTCGACCCTCAGGGTGAGGTTACAAGAGCCCAGGTGGCGGTAATGCTGCAGAAGTTTTGCCAGCTGGAGCTGTGATATGATTAAGGAAAGCGCCGAGACGGAATATGATCTCCGTCCCGGCGCTTTTCCAAAGTCCCACTTTTTTTCGCGTTCCCGGCTCTGCAAGGGAGGAAACAGCAAGAAGAAATACAGAGCTTGAAAAAAAGATAATTAAGTTTTGAAAATATAGCTCAATATGGGGTGGCGTATTAGGGCCAACTTACCTTTAAAATGTAGTGAAAATGGGAAATTGGATTTCAACCAAATGTTTTGAACAAGTTGAAAATCCACCGATTTTCAATAAAAACATCGGATTTTTAGCCAGAGTGTCATTGAGTGATCTATGAAAATCCAGTAATATCAATGGCTTGTAAGCAGTCGGTAAAAGGTTTCACCTTAAATTGTACGCTCCCACACTTTTACTTGTGTGATTACATCGCGCAGACGATCACCACCAATTATATACTCCAGAACTTCGTCGGCGGTATCACACCATTTCTCGGTCCGAGTGGTTATTTCCGCAGGGCCAGCTTGACAGATCATCATTTTAGTTGCTGCGCCTGCTGTGGGAGAAATGCAGCCAAAGCAACAATACATAATGCCGTTCCATTCGAATTGAATTTCTCCGCCGCGCCTCATACACCACTTAAAATCGCTGATTGTTTTGAATCGATCGTCCTCAAATGTATTGGTTGGTACAACTGTCTTCATAAAATAGTGTCTACTTTCACGGTCAAATGCTTTTTGAGAACGTTCGATCTTACGGAGGTGAGGTCCTAATTCATCCCAATAGGCATCGTGCGTGTGAGGATTATCGTGAAATTTTGGAGTTCTGTGATCAAAATAATGAGTCTAGGAATCAGCCTTTCCATCTGGGCCGATATGAGTCTCATACAAGTCTCCCTTTTTGGTAAAAGACTATTTTGCTTCAGCCTGTTTACCAATAAATTTTTCATCGGCGGGGTTGGAAGGCTTCCATTTCCCAGCGTATGCACTGCCGCCCCCCTTGCCAATTAAGAACAACTCTATTGTATCATGGTTGATATTGAAAGAGCCTCCAATTTTAAAACATTCCAAATCTTCTTTCTGAAATTCCGTTTCGGATAAGTACGACCTGACCAGGTGTCCCGACTACAATATACTGCCGATGCCGACAAGAAGTACCTCTTTGATATAGAATGCCTCTAGGGCGCGACGGCAGAGTACGCGGTCGGCCATCTATGGCAGCTCGTCGGCCGGGATGTGCAGGTACTTGTCGATGTCCGAGGGTGAGCCGAGAAGGACGGTTATGACCTTGCCGGAGGTGAAGAAGTTGACGCTGCCGACCAGCTGGAAGCCGCAGTTCGCTCACGGGATCATGCTGCAAACAGTTTCATGCAGCTCGTCCCCGTCGCCCGCGACCACGGCAGTGTAAAAGGTCTTGTGTTTCACAGGCCGCACTGTCCTTCCATAACAAGCCTTGGCAGCATTATTGCATATACTGCCCAAACTCACAATTTTTTCTTGCACCTTATAGCTAGAGGAAAATGTAAATAGCGTATGCATCGTGCCTGGTCTTCCGCCGGCCTCGCAGGGGAAGGTGGGATACGGTCGTGATATAATTTTTTGCGCGGGTAAGGGACGCATAGTATAATTTCAAAAATTATGACAGGTCGCGTTTAATTGTATGAGCTGAAATTTACATGACATCGGAGCAGGAACAAAACGGATAATAAATTGTTCAGACAGAAAACCATTGACCGGGTGTCGTATTCTGAGGCGATCAACGACCATATGAAAGTTTTTTCACCCAAAATATGGATAGTTCTGGCGGCGGTGGTTGTGCTGCTCATCGGCGCCTGCGTGTGGGGGGCGGCCCTCAACCGCCGCAGCTGTCGAAGGGTCTGGAAGATGACTGAATGGCAGAGGGAGCGCGTTTATTTGGAATACAGGGAGAAGGTTGCAGCCTGAAGGAGATAGCGCAGGAAATGGGCATCTCCTATTCCGGAGCGAAGCTCATACACAAGCGTGCTCTGGGGAGCCTGCGGCTTATCATAGCGTGAGAATTTAAAAAAACTTTAGCCCTCCGCGCCCGGCGCTCGTATAAAGAAATGAAAACACTTGATCATGGGGGCGACGACAGATGGCGATGCTCGTCAGGGAACGACTGAATTTGCCGGCGGATGAGAGAGAGACGCTGTTTCTGCTCTCATGGACGGGCAGGGCCGAAGAGGGCCTGAAGGCCGAACTGGGCGAGGATGGTACGATGACCGAAAGGGCGGCGCTGCTCTGCCTCGTGGGTCTGCTGAGCCGGCTGAGATACATATGCGAGGATGTTTTCAAGACTGAGAAAAATGCTCTCATAGTAGAGGAAAACCCGTTCATGGCCATTGACCCGGGGCTTGCGACGGCGGAGATGAAGGCGAAGGCGTCGGAGAAGCTGCTGCTCGAGCTGGAGCGCACGGGCGGCGGGCGTGTGTTTGAAAAGTATCCCCTGCTGCGCGGACTTCTGGACAGCCGAACGGAGAATTACATCCAGGTATGCCGCGAGCTTTTTGAGAGGCTTCGCTGGGATCGGGCCGAGATATGCCGCCGCTTTTTCGCGGGGGAGGACTTCGGGCATGTGACAGAGATAAAGGGTGATTCCGGAGACCTGCATTTCCACGGCCGAAGCACCTGCATCATTGTGACGGAGCGGGGGCGTTTCGTGTATAAGCCGCACGACTGCGGCATAGACGCGAGATTCCGGGAGCTGATTGGCCGCGGGTTTTCAGACATGATCCGCTCACCCGACTGCATAGAGGGCGAGGGCTACGGCTGGTGCGAGTACGTGACGCCGTGCGAGGTCGGCTCCAAGGCCGGTGCCGCGCGTTTTTACCGGCGTTTTGGCGGTGCCTGCGCGCTGATGCAGGCCCTGGGCGGCAGCGACCTGCACTCGGAGAACTGGATATGCAGCGGGGAGTTCCCTGTGCTGGTAGATGTCGAGACGGCGCTCTCGCCAGTGCCGCGGATATACAATGATAAGAGCGTGTTCCCGGAGCTTGTGACGGAGGAGGAGAACTTCCTCTACGATGCCAACCGCTCGCTGATGCCGAGCAGCCTGCTGCCGGCGAGGACAGGGGGCCGGGAGATGAGCGTGCTGCTGGACGACTCGGATTATACAAGCTGCGAGCCGGTGCTGAGCGGGAAAAAGCTCACGGTGAGGGGCTTCGAGGAGGAGTTCCTTAAGGGCTTTTCCGAGGGCTATGACAGATGCATCGAGCAAAGCGGTGAGCTGCTCCGGGGTCTGGAAAGCTTCTCGGGTGTCACGGTCAGAAAGCTCATGAGGAATACGGATAGCTACGCGAAGCTGCTGAAGAAGCTGTACAGCGCTGCGGCGTTGCGCTCAGGGGAGCGTCGGGCGGCGGCGGTGGAGCGGCTGGGGGACTTTTTCCGGCTGCACGGCGCGGAGCATATGCTCCCGATAGCCCGCTGGGAAGGAGAGTGCCTGCTCGAGGGGGATATCCCATACTTTAGCTCCATGGGCGGAGGGCACGCGCTTCTGGGCTGCGGCAATGTGGTCGTGGAGGATTTTTTCAGGCTGAGTGCGATCGAGAATGCCAGAGAGCGTATCGGAAGGCTCTCGGAGGCGGAGAAGCGCTTCGAGCTGGGCCTGCTGAGTCAGAGCATGAGCCGTGCGATGATACCGGTAGAGCCGATGAAGGAGCCGGAGCCGGAGCTGTCGGACTTCGAGCCCATGAGCCGTCAGACGGCTCTGGCCGAGGCGGAGGAGCTTTTCCGGGAGATAGAGGGCCTGATGCTGACAGGTCCGAGCGGGAAGCCTTCGTGGCTCATCGTCTCGGAGCGGGGCATGAACCTTGTGTCGATAAAGCCGACCTTCTTACAGGGAACCGCCGGAATGGGCACCTTCTTCGCGGCGATGTACGCCGCCGGCGGCGGGACCGCACAGAGAGCCGCGGAGCTGGCAGATATCTGCCTTGAGCAGCTCGAGGTCACGGCGGAGCAGCTTGGGGGGGCCAGATACATACCGGAGAAGGCGCTGCCGCTCGGGATATCTGATGGCTTCGCCGGAGCATTCCGGGCGCTGGATATCATGGAGAGCTGCCTGGGAACCGGCAGGGCGGGGGACCTCACGCGGAGGCTGCTTGAGCTACTGGGGAAGGCGGATATCGAGAACGCGCATTGTATAGACGTCTACTCCGGTGCGGCGGGACTACTGCTGGAGCTGTGCCGGGCATACGAGCACACAGGCTCGGATGTGGCGCTGGTACAGATGGAAAGGACGGCGGAGCGGCTGATCCGGGGCAGAACGCTGGAATACAAGGGCATGCTGCTCTGGGACACGATGGATAAGAAACGGCCGATAAGCGGGGCCGGGCATGGCCTCGCAGGCATAGCGGCAGCGCTGTTGGGGGCGTGGAAGCTGCTCGGCGGCGCGAGATACCGGGAGGCGGCACTGGCAGCGCTGGAGTTCGAGCACGGCATATACTCGGAGAAGCTCGGGACCTGGCCGGATCTGAGAACCTCGCCGGTGGCGTCACAGGCGATGCACGGGCTTTGCTCGGGCGCGCCGGGCATGGGGCTGGCGATGCTGTTCTGCAGGGAGAGCGGTCTGGATTCCACGGAGCTGGAGGAGGATACCGTCAGAGCGAGGCGCTGCTGCCTGACGAGCCGGCCGATCTACCGGGACCACCTCTGCTGCGGCAACAGCGCGGCGCTGGACTTTCTGCTCTCGCTGCCGGATTGCCGGGAGCACGCGGGCCGGCTGCTGGCCTTCATGAAATCGAGGAAGGATAGAGGCGGCAGATATCACTGCCTGCCGGAAAACTACAGACAGGTGCCGTGCCCCGACCTGTTTTTCGGCACTGCTGGCATAGGCTATGAGATGCTCAGATACGCACAGCCGGATAAGCTTCACCAGATACTGTTCTGAGCTCCGGATAAAGGGAAGGCAAACATCTTTAAAATAAGACTTGGTGAAAGGAACTGATGAACATGACTATCGAGGCATTGTACAGCAAGGTCATAGGAAGCGAGGAGCTGAAGGCGGCGTTTGTGGCTGCGGTGAAGGAGAAGAAGATCGCGGAGTTCCTGAAGGAGCAGGGCTGCGAGGCGACGGAAACGGAGGTCGCGGAGTTTCTGAAGTCAAAGCAGGGCGCCGAGGGCGAGATGGCGGACGAAGAACTGGACGCGGTAGCGGGCGGCGGATGCAACACTGCCGAGACTTTTTTATCCTGTGTTACCGTGGGCGTCTTCTGTGCGATGGATGCCATAAAGAGCGCGACGATGGATAAGCCTGAGGACGGCTGGGGCAATGACTGCCTCCTTTGCGAGCCGCTGTAGACAAATTGCGAGAAAATCTAAGGAAGAACTGTACACTGAGGTCATGGGTAGCGAGGAGCTGAAGTCGGCCTTCGTCGCTGCGGGGAAGGAGAATAAGCTGGGCGAGTTTCTGAAGGAGCAGGGCTGCGAGGCGACGGAAGCGGAGGTCACGGAGTTTCTGAAGGCGAAGCAGAGCGCCGAGGGCCAGATGCTCTGCAATGCATGATGAATCTGCGAAGCTATGAGTGCGGATCTTAGTTAAGACCGGAAAAGACAGCCGGAGGTTTTAGCAGCAGAAATAGGAGATAATAGGAAATGCGATATATTCTGAACAAAAACGTGGCGCTGCGCTCGTGGAAGCTGGTGCCGTACGCCTATTATGTGCGGGGGTATCAGTATGCGCAGAAGCTGAGCCGGGAACAGTTCGAGCTGCTGTCGCAGTGCGACGGGGAGCATGAGCTGGAAAATACGGGCCTGCTTGTGGCGCTGGAGCGTGCGGGCTTTGTTCACGAGGCGCAGGAGGGCGAGACCTGGAGCGAGTGGTCGAAGCCCAGGCGTTTTGACAACCGCTATTTCCCGAGTGTGAACTGGGCGATAACGGGCAAATGCAATTTCAACTGCAAGCACTGCTTCATGGCAGCGGACAACGCCCCGATGATGGGCGAGTTCAGCTGGGGGGAATGTGTCGCATTTCTGGATGAGTGCGAAAGGTGTGGCATACAAAGCGTGACGCTGACTGGCGGCGAGCCGATGCTGCACCCAAGGTTCAGGGACATCGTGCGCGAGATCGCGAGGCGCGGGATGTACCTCATCGAACTGAACACGAACGGCAGCTTTCTGTCAGCGGAGTTTCTCGACGAGCTGAAGGCGCTGGGCATGGATACTGAGATCAAGATCAGCTTCGACGGGATCGGCCACCACGACTGGCTCCGGGGCGTTCCAAATGCGGAGGAGAAGGCGCTCCGGGCGATGAAGCTGGCGAAGGAGAAGGGCTTCCGGGTCCGCAGCCAGACAAACGTGCATCGCGGCAATCTGGATGTCATGTATGATACCATCGCGATGCTGGACGGTCTGGGCGTGGAGGAGATACGCATCATCCGCACGACGGAGACTCCGCGCTGGAGGGTAAATGGCGGCGACGCGACTTTGGGCATAATCGAGTACTATGATGAGATGACGAAGCTGATAGAGCGCTGTCTTGGGAGCGGTTTCAAGATCAGCGTGGACGTGTGGCAGTTTGCGCACTTCCGGCCTAGAAAGGAGAATTACTATTTCCACCCGGTGCAGTCGGACTGCGGGAAGTACCGGGACAACATCCCGGTGTGCAAAGGCGCAAGGGGCACGGTGGCGGTGTCGTATACGGGAGAGGTCTACCCCTGCAACCAGACCTCTGGCACGTTTGCGAACATGGGCATCAGCTTCGGCAACGTGAAGACCACCCCGCTGCACGAGCTGCTGATGGACGGAAAGTACATGGAGCTTGTGACAATGCCGGTGTCGGACATCCGCGAGGAGAACGAGATATGCCGCGGCTGCCAGTATTGGCGCTGCTGTTTGGGCGGTTGCCGCGCGATAGCCTTGGTGTTCACGAAGAACTATAAGCATTTTGACCCGGCCAAATGCGCGTTTTTCAAGGGCGGCTATATGCAGAAGCTGGACGAGGTGTTCAGCCGTGCGGATAAGCCCTATACCTGCCTGTCTGAAACGGGAGACATGGCGAGGGAGGGTGAGCCGGAGAACCTGAAGAAGCTGCGTGAGCTGCTGGGCAGCTACGCCTGAGAAGAATAAGAAATAAAGCCCGGCCCCTCCTGTCCGATAAGAACCGGACAGGAGGGGCTGGACTGCGTGAAAGGCCGATGTGTACTTTTTTTGCTCCAATCTACTTCATCTTTGAGCCTATTGGGCCGCACTATTTCCGTGTGACCTGGGACGGTGTGTGGTTGGTCTTGCGGTCAGAAACGCCCCCAACCCTTGTCGGTAGCTTTTGCCGACAGGGATGGGGAGCGTTTTTTCTTATTATCTGCATTGTAACTCGAAAGGCAGGGTATACAAGAAATTTCGGAGCCGATTACCATTCAGAAACGGTCCGTAACGCCAAGATAGAGATCACTCCTCCTGCTTGTGCAGTTTTCTGGCCGTCATTGCGGAATAAAATTCGCTGGCACCATCCAAAATCAGGGTGATGCCGAAAATCATAATGGTCATCTTGGCTACAGAAAAGGGATTGAAGACCAACAGCGCGCCAACCAGAATTGGAAGCAGAGCAGAGCAGAGATACATACCGGGATCCTCAGAGAATCCCGAATGCGGAACGCCTGGATCGCCAGTGGAACCTTTCCTATGCCGTCCAGCAGCAACAGACCGCCCAGGACAAAGGGGAGGAACGAGAGGATTACTGCGGGCCGGAGTATGGTGAACAGGGCAAACGCCAAAGATATAACCCCTAAGAATAACTCACTCACAGAAGGAGCGCCATCCTTAGTACTTTGGAAATACCGCCACAGATGACTTAAGCCGTATGCCGCAGTCCCTGCAGCCAGGGCCCAAACAAAGACCGTTCCTGTAACGCCGGGGAAAAGCAGCAGCAAAAGCCCCAAAAGGATATACAATACTGCGATCCAAATCGATGCGGATCTGCTCCAAAAGAATTGAACCATATACGCTGATAAGCCATGAAACCGCTGCCGAGAGGTTTCATGATTTTTTCCTTTCTATAAAAATAGATCCGATTTTCGGCAGAGAGAAGCATTTTCGGTACCTTTGTCCGCAGAGACGGGTGGATATTCCAGTCCCTGATTTCCTACATTATACTCCTGCAGACAGAAGTGAGCAAGGCGTTTTTCCAGTGCCTGACTTAGAAATTGAGGGACTGTAAACAAAAAGAGGCATTTTTCTTCCAAAGATTAAGAAATCTTAAGAGAATATTCATGCGCATCTGCCAGTCGCTGTGATATAATCTCAAGACTTAATCAAGACATAGCCTGGGAGGACCGGACATGAAACGCATTATTACAAAGGGGATTACCTACCTGGAGCCGCTGGTCGGCAGCAGCGAATGATACTGGGGAACTGACTATGCCAACGGCGACCTGCATGAGGCGGAGGAGCTGTTCCGCAGCGGCCACCCTATCCAGAGCAACCGGCTTGTTCTGGTCCGTTGTCCAGAGGGCACGGTCTATGAGCCAGTATGCATAAAATCGGGACAGTACTTGGGCAGACCAGCGTATCACGACGGTCAGGTGGCACTATTGCTGGTGGACTTCCTGAAAGGAGAAATCCACATCCTTGCATTGCACGAGTTGACTGGAACTACTCAGTCGCTGGCGGTACTGCCCCTCTCCATTGCGGATGACTGCTGTAACCTGATGCTGGAGACCCCACCTCTCATGTTGGTAAGGTCAGGGCATAATAACAGGATTCAACTCCTGTGGCCAGAGCGACGGGATTTTACGGTGGAGGACAACGAGTATTTTGCGTTTCTCGATGGAACCAGGCTGTATACCACAGTCTGGTACGAGGACCCGGACTACCGGGAGGAGGTTCTGGTGCGGGATTATGATAGCCGGGAAGTGCTGGAGCGGATACCGGGGAGTCTCCGTTTCATGCCGGACGGCCAGAATTGGCTTTTGGTGTGAGGAGTGGACTATGAAACCGGATATTGAGAAAACAAGGGCCTATTACCGCAATTTTGGCCCGGAGAACATTTGTAGCTGTGCCTACTGTCAGAACTACTGTGCCAGGGCAAGGCGGCCTATCCGGAGGTGGCGCTCTATCTAGACTCCCTGGGAGTAGCCATCGAAAAGCCCTTTGAGACTTCTCCGTTGGAGCCGGACGAGAACGGATACCTGGAATACTGCGTCTGTCAGCATGTCCTCTTTGGCATTTGTCCGGAGGATTTCACCTATCGAATCGGGGATGTGACCTTTGGCCGCTCGGACTGCCATCCCAGTACGAAAATTGCCGAGGAGCATTTTGTGCTGGACTTTTATCCTATCAGGCTGCCATTTGAGGAGCCGAAAAGCGAGGTCATACAGCGACGAAATGTTTGGATTGCGGAGCTAGGACACGGCACAGCAAAGTGCATCGGCGCTGGTTTTGAACGTTGATATCAGTTTACCTCAGAGACAGAGAAGGCGAAAAAAGGAATCGCGGGATTTCTCACCCGGCAGACCATCACCATTCCGTCTACCCTGGCGGAGCACCCTGTATAGCACTGCCCCCAGGTGTAAAAAAGTTCTGATGTGGGTGGACAGCAAGGAATAAACACGGAGCAAAACGGAGGCAGAGGATGGAGCAAACATTTGAAAAATGGCATCCCTATGATAACCTGGATACGATGTGGATGATATATGGATGGGGCCGGATGAATACACCTTGATTTTGTTGCCGGATGGGAAACACAAAGAGGAGATGGAAGGGCAACGACTGATGCTCACCTGGGAATCCATCGTCTGCTATCAACTGCCCGGGGAACGTTACCGGGAAGATCTCTGGATCTCTGATCCTGAGCAGGCATGGCCTTTCTGGAAAAGTACAGACTCTGCATATTTGAATACAGTCCAAGAACGAAGTGCCCTCCTACCTGAGGGCGCTGTCCACTAGCTGTTTGTGGGGACAAATTTTGTTGTGGATGTGATTGCAGAGCAGCTGCCTAAGGTCTCTGTGATCGCACCTAGCGTTCGAATCACTCAAACGCATTGCAAGGAGATCGAGTTACAGGGGTACGTGGAAATACCCATGGAGCTATCGGAAGATCAGTTTCTGGATCAGTTCCTTACGTTTTTTGAAGTAAACAGATGGAGCTTCGGTGGTGGTGTACGAACCATCGTAGATGGTTGCTATCTCAACGAGGATGGCACACCGGGAGAGCAGGTTTGGCCAGAAAAGGAGAGGAGCCATGCTGGAACATCATTTTTGGGAAAATTTCAGAAAGTGGATCCCACACCAGAATGTGGACGAAGTCTATGATGTGGAGAAGATTGGATTTGAGGGAGAGGAGGGCTTTGTGGTCCTCCTGCGTCCCGACCATTACCTAGAGGAGAAACGGTCGGAGTGGGCCCTTCGGCTGGTGTGGGACAGGATCGTCTCCTACACTGTCACCGACGAGAGCTACCGACCGGAGCTTTGGGTATCTGAGAAAACGCCGGACTGGGCGCTCTGGACCTTCTATCTCAGCGAGACCTCCGACCATCTGACCAGGTTCCGGAAAGAAAACTACCTTGTTTCAGAGAACACGCACCACTTTTTTATCTGCGGGACGAATTTGATGGCAGACATTTTGTCTGACGAATATCCCACAGCTACATTTCTGAAATGTGTCCCCAGACTGCGGTGATACTTACCAGACGGAGGATGAAGTGGTATGCTATATAGTTTGTCTCTGTTTAACGAGTGGCAAGAAGGCTTTTTTATTGGGCTGTTTGAATCAAATGAGAAGGCCCAACAAGTGGCCGAACATTACTTATCCGCCGTTCCCGGATTTCGGGATTATCCCTGTACTTACGAGATCACAGAAAAGCCGGTGGCTGGTACAAGCGGTCGGCCCGGAAAAGTTTACATGATCTGGGGCTGGAACGAGGGCGAAAATGGAAACGAGACCGATATCTGGAGCAGCGGCTGCTATGTGGACGAGCAGAACGCCCGACGAGCTCTGGAAGAAGCAAGACAGAGTATGAACAAGCAAGAGTGGAGCCTGGATATCTACCGCGTTGGTCAATGCCACTGGACCGAGGGCTTTACAAGAGTCTTTTCTTCAGAATAAGAGCGATAAAGGAGAATTGTATACCATGAGCGAGATTTGTTGAAAGGAATGCCCTTTGCTGCATACCTTGAAAAGTATAAAATATTTGAGAAAACTATGCAGTCTATGATGGGGCACCTGAAAAATTGGTACGATGATGAGCCGGAGGATTTTCGGAGAGAAATGGGGGCTGATTACCGGTTTGTGGCGGAAACTTATCAGTTCAAGCGGAAAATTGCCGCAATCGAGAAAAACTATATGTATGACTCGTCCTTATTCTGCATCGCTTTCAGTATGGACATCTATGATGAGGGTAGTTGTGCGGCAATTTACACCGCAATTTTTGACCTTAGCGGCAACTGGATTGATGACCTAATGCGCTGATAGCGATCGGCCATTCGTGATAGATTTTCAACATCAGACATAGCATACGAAAAGCGTTTCGAGGTTCATGAGCAAAAGGAGGTTTTCCGTGAGTAACTGTGTTTTTATCGCCGCAGATTGTCCCCTGCCCGAAGTTGCTCCATCGCAGGAGTATCCCTTCGAGATCAATTTGGATACTGGCACTATCTTCGATGGGGGAGCGGATGACAATTACTTCCTCCTGCCCTTTGACGAGGTATATCTATACTGCGAGAAGAAATACGGCGTTTATCTGGAACTGCCTCAATTTACCGTTGGACGGGCCAGACAAATTATTGATTATATCAGATCGGCTCTGGCGCAGGCCAAAAGTGTGGAAATTTGGAATGTCTGGCTCTCTGGCTATTGGGAATTTGATGACAGACTGCATATCTGCAAAAAAGCAGTTCCTATTTGCGAATTGACCGTAGATGACATAAAAGAGATTGTCCAAGCTGAGAACTGGGATAACAAGGATCACAATCGATCGTGCTTCTATTGCCTGGAGATAATTTGACCATTGTAGGGAGCTGCGTGATACAGGAGGTGAACTATTTTGGATGCTTTTGTAATTTGTGCGGACGGGTTTATTTGGATGGAGGACGATTCCAAAGATCTGTGCCTCCACGGCCATATTACTGGTGCAGATTGGCAAAACTGTAATGGAATATGATGGGATCATCAGAGCGTGCGGTTCCCATGCATATGATTGTTTCTTATTAGGAACGCTGTAAATACAAGGCTTTTCGGAGCCTACAATCCGAAAAAAATAATATTTGATCTATCACATTACGCAGAAAGCCGTCCAGGTACTATCTTGGGCGGCTTTTTTGCGTGGATAGACCGGAAGGAGGCAGAAAAATAATTACAGAAA
>ERZ779866.237-NODE-237-length-62561-cov-8.350638_pt1 | contig 62561 bp, 51 predicted proteins | sample MGYA00511248_ERZ779866 | MGnify/ENA primary metagenome ERZ779866 (study PRJEB29588, sample SAMEA2155758) | human gut metagenome | biome: human gut; feature: human-associated habitat; material: faeces | place: Denmark | collected 2008/2010 ... | reverse complement strand
GGCCGCCACTTTCAACGAGAAAGTAAGGCACCCGGAAACAAAGTGCAAGAACGAAACAGGCAGCGCTGCAGACTATGTGAGCGTAGAGATCAGATCTGACCTGTGCAAGAGATATGTGGCCAGGATAGTCAAGGATGTCAAGGTACAGCCGTCCCCGTGGTGGCTGCAGAAAAGGCTCATCCATGCCGGCATGAGACCGATCAACAACATCGTCGATGTGACCAACTTTGTAATGCTGGAATACGGCCAGCCTATCCACGCTTTTGACATCAACAGCGTAGCAGGCCAGAAGATAATCGTAGACACCGCTTATGAAGGCGAAAAGTTCACTACCCTGGACGGGACCGAAAGGACTCTGGACGAGACCATGCTGACCATCCACGACGCAGAAAAGTCCATCGCCATCGCAGGAGTCATGGGCGGCCTCAACTCCGAGATCGAAAACGATACAAAGACTATCATCGTAGAGTCAGCCAACTTCCTGGGCAACAGCGTCAGGACCACTGCCAAGAAGGTGGGTCTTAGGACTGAGGCTTCATCAAGATATGAAAAAGGCATAGACCCTAACCTGTGCGGCAACGCAGCCGACAGAGTCTGCTATCTGATAGAACTCATCGGCGGAGGCACCGTAGTAGGAGGCAGCGTAGATGTTTATCCTGAGCCGGAAGAACCTAAGAAGATCCTGGGCAGAGTCAGCAGGATAAACAGCGTCCTGGGCATACAGATCCCAAGGGAACAGATGGCAGGTTATCTGGAAAGCCTTGAAATGACCGTCGAAGGCGAAGGAGATGAAATGTATGTGACCCCGCCTACGGTAAGACAGGACATAGAAATCGAAGAAGACATCATAGAAGAAGTAGCCAGGCTTTACGGCTATGACAAGCTGCCGGTGACCATACCTAAGGGCAGCAACGAGGCTTCCCAGCCTTATTCAAGGGATGTAAAAGATCTGGCCAGAGAGACCATGTGCGCTCTGGGATGCGACGAGATACAGACATATTCCTTCGTAAGCCCTAAGGGCGTGGACAATCTGAGGATCGGCGAGGACTCATGGGAAAGGGGCTTCGTAAAGATAATAAACCCTCTCGGTGAAGATACTTCCGTCATGAGGACCATACTCATGCCGGGACTGCTGGAAGTGCTGGGCAGGAACTATTCAAGAAACAATGAAGCGGTCAGAGCTTTTGAAATAGGCAACACCTTCATGGTAAACCTCCTTGACGAAAAGGACCTGCCTACGGAAAGCGACGCCATGTCAATAGGCTTCTACGGGGACGGAGAAGATTTCTTCACCCTCAAGGGAGCCATAGTGGAAATGCTGGGCAAGCTGGGTATCCACGATCTGGAATTCATTCCGGAAAAAGAATACGGAGCTTTCCATCCGGGCAGATGCGCCCGCATAGCTGTCAGAGAGACCGTAGACGGACCTGACGGACCGGGCGAAGAACTTACCGAGATAGGTATAATGGGCGAACTCCACCCTGATGTTGCCGATAAATACGGTATCGGAACAAGGTGCTACGCAGCAGAACTGCTTTTCAACATCATCATAGAAATGGCTGATCTTGAAAAAGCATACAAGCCGCTGCCGAAATACCCGGCTATCCTCAGGGATATCTCCCTTGTAGTCGACGAAGACATGGCAGTAGGCGACATACAGAAAGTCATCATGGCTGCGGGAGGAGATCTGCTCAAGAGCGCAGACTTGTTCGATATATACAGAGGACCGCAGGTAGGAGAAGGCAAGAAGAGCGTGGCCTTTGCCCTGGTATACAGGCACGATGACAAGACGCTCACAGACGAAGAAGTAGATAAAATACATGAAGAAATACTCAAAGCTCTCAAAGAACAGCTCAATGTAAACCTAAGAGATATATAGGAGATATATAAGGAGAGACTCATGGAAAACAACAAGGTCAATGTCAGGATATATGGTCAGGAATATACCATAGCCGGAGAAAAAGATGAAGAAACCATCAGAAAGATAGCCTCTCATGTAAACGATAAGATGAGACAGCTGGGCCGGGGCTTTTCCACAGGCGGGCAGGGTACCCTTGCAGTGCTTACGGCTATCAATATCACAGACGAGTACTTTGACGCCATGGCTCAGATGCAGGAACTCAAAGAAGCCAACGAGAAGCTGAGGGAAGAGACGGAACATTATCTGAAAATGTGGGAGGAAGCCAAGCAGAACTTTACCCAGTACAGGGAAAATGCCGCCAAAGTCTCAGCCGAGAAAAAAGCCGCAGAAGAGAAGTGCACAGAGCTGGAAGCAAAATGCAGCGAATATGAAAACTCATATTTTGACCTTCAGATGGAAAACATGAGACTGAAAAGAGAGCTGGAAGAATATAAGGAGTTAGATGAAAGATAAAACACTCAAAACTCTCGAATACGACAAGATACTGAGCATGCTGGCCGCCGGGGCTTCCTCGGCGGCGGCAAAAGAAAAGCTGCTCGGCCTGTCCCCCATGACCGATCAGATCTCCGTCATGGAAGCTCTGGGTGAGACCACAGAAGCTGTCAGCGTTATCGTGAGAAAGGGAAATGCTCCTCTTGGACAGCTCTATGATATAGACGGAGCCATGAGCTTTGCAAAAAAAGGCGGAAGCCTGACCATGAAACAGCTTTTACAGATCCTCTATAATATCAGGGTGGCTTCCAATGTCATAACATTTCTCAAGAGCGACCTTCCGGTCATGCCGGTGATCGACGGTATCAGAGATGCTCTGGAGACCTTTCCGCGTCTTGAAGAAAACATCGACAGATGTATCATTTCTGAGGACGAAATGGCAGATAATGCGTCTCCCAAATTAAAGGATATAAGGCGCAGCATCCACAGGCAGAACGACGCCATAAAAAACCGGCTCAACAATATCTTAAATTCTCAGGATAACAAGACATATCTGCAGGATTCCATAGTAACTATCAGAGACGGCCGTTATGTGGTGCCGGTAAAGGCAGAGCACAGGGCCAGGTTCCCTGGTATAGTACACGATCAGTCCTCCACCGGAGCCACAATATTCATAGAACCCCAGGTCATAGTCAACCTCAACAATGAACTGAGAGAACTGGAACTGGCCGAGCAGGTGGAGATCGAACGGATCCTGGCGGAGCTTTCGTCCAATGCGGCTGAGCACTACGCCCAGATAATGAACAATCAGAAACTCCTGACCATGCTTGATATTATTTTTGCCAAGGGCAAACTGTCCATAGCCATGAAGGGAGAAGAACCCCATATTACCTCGGATGGAGCAGTGACGCTCAAACAGGCCAGACACCCGCTCATCGAATATAAGAAAGCCGTACCCATAGATGTGTCCGTCGGAGACGGATATACCACCCTGGTGGTGACAGGGCCCAATACGGGAGGAAAAACGGTGACCCTCAAGACCGTGGGCCTGCTGACTCTTATGGCCCAGAGCGGACTGCACATACCGGCTTCGTCAGAAAGCCGCATATCGGTATTCGATCAGGTATATGCCGATATAGGAGACGAGCAGAGCATAGAACAGAGCCTAAGCACTTTTTCATCTCACATGAAGAATATCGTTGAGATCCTGCAGGAAGTCAGGAAAGACTGCCTGGTGCTGCTGGATGAGCTGGGGGCAGGGACAGATCCTACCGAGGGAGCGGCTCTTGCCATATCCATCCTTGAAAACCTCAAGGCCTGGGGAGCAAGGACCATAGCGACCACCCACTATAATGAACTGAAAAAATACGCTCTTTCCACGCCGGGAGTTGAAAACGGCTCAATGGAGTTTGATGTGCAGACCCTGAGCCCTACCTACAGGCTCATAACCGGCATACCCGGAAAGTCCAATGCCTTTGAGATTTCCAGAAAACTGGGGCTGCCAGAAAAGATCATAGAAAGAGCTTCCATGTTCCTTGAAAAAGGAGATATAGAATTTGAAGGCGTCCTGGACACCATAGAAAGGGACAGAAAAAAAGCCGAAGAAGAACGGCGCCAGGCCGAGCTGATGAACATTTCCGCCCGCCGCCGGGAAGAGGAGATAGCAAAGCGGCAGCAGGCCCTCCGTGAAAAAGAGGACCAGATCATCAGAAAGGCCAAGGAAGAAGCAAGGGATATACTTAAAGAGGCCCGCCGCACTGCCGACGATGTGGGCAAAGAGCTGCGGCGCATAAATAAGCTGGCCAGCGTCGGCGATATGAACCGCTCCTTCGACAGGAGCCGCCGAAAATTGAAAGAGACCGAAGACCGCTTTGCCGAAAAGCGCATAAAACGAGTGAACCAGAGCCCGGTAGACGCTTCGCAGCTCAAGGTCGGCGACCGGGTACGGGTAGTCACCTTAGATCAGGTCGGTGAAGTCATGACTCTGCCTGACGACAAAGGCGACCTGCAGGTCAAGATAGGGATAATGAAGGTCAACATCAATGTCAGTGACCTGATGCTGGTTGAGGAACAAAAGAATGTATCCGGCAAGGCTTCAAGCCGGTACGGGGGACTGTCCCTGAGAAAGGCCCAGACCATCTCGCCGACGGTCAATGTCCAGGGAGAGAATCTGGAAGATGCCATGATGGATGTGGATAAGTATCTGGACGACGCCTACATGGCAGGCCTTAAAGAGGTGACTGTCATCCACGGCCGTGGCGAGGGAATACTCAAGGAAGGCCTGCGCCGGGCATTTAAGAGCCATAAGCTGGTTGCCTCTTTCCGAAAAGGAAAATATGATGAGGGCGGCGACGGAGTCACAGTCGTCACCCTGAAGGAGTAGTTATGTATATAATAAGCGGATGCCTGTTGGGCCATAATTGTAAATATGATGGCGGGAACAACCGGAATGAAGATGTTATCCGGTTCTGCCAGACCCATGAATATATAATCGTCTGTCCCGAAAGAGCCGGAGGACTCCCGTGCCCCCGTCCGCCTGCCGAAAAATCGGGAAGCAGGATCATCAGCAAGGACGGCAGCGATGTTACGGAAGAATTTTTGCGGGGCGCCCGAATATCAAGGGACAGCTGCCTGAAAATGGCCGAACTTTCGGGAAAACCAATAGAAGGAGCCATACTCAAGGCCAACAGTCCTTCGTGCGGTATAGGAAAGATATATGACGGCACTTTTTCCGGAAAGCTGGTGGACGGCAACGGCGTGTTCGCCGGCATGCTGTCCTCCATGGGGATCGAAGTGATAACTGAAAAGGAGAAGATAAAATGGTAAATTTCAAGGAAGAAATAGCCAAGCTGATCGGAGAGCAGGTGCCAGGCCTTACTCCGGCAGAAATAGCGGATATGATAGAAGTCCCTCAGGACGAAAAAATGGGAGATTATGCATTCCCATGCTTTAAGCTGGCCAAAACCCTGAGAAAGGCCCCGCCGCTCATAGCGGCAGATGTTGCGGCAGGCATCGAAGGAAACTCACTGTTTGAAAAAGTCCAGCAGGTCAACGCCTATGTGAACATGTTCATTTCCAGGGAAAAGCTGGTATCAGATGTGATGGCAGAGGTCATCGGCCTCAGAGACAAGTACGGAAATTCCGACATCGGCGGCAACAGGACCGTGATAGTGGAATTTTCCTCGCCTAATATCGCAAAGCCTTTCCACATTGGGCACATCAGGAGCACCGTCATCGGAAACTCCATTAACAAGATATATTCGGCCCTTGGCTATAATGTTGTGCGCATAAACCATCTTGGTGACTACGGCACCCAGTTCGGAAAGATGATCTGTGCCTACAGGCACTGGGGCAACAAGGAAGATGTCATAAGGGAGCCTATAAAAACCCTGCTCAGCTACTATACTAAATTCCACGAAGAGGTGGAAGAACATCCGGAGCTGGACGATGAAGCCAGAGAGATCTTCGCCAGGCTGGAACACGGCGAAAAAGAAGAAAAAGAGCTCTGGCAGTGGTTCAGAGATGAGAGCCTCAAAGAGTTCAACCGGGTATATAAAATGCTTGGTATAGAGTTTGATTCCTATGCAGGAGAAAGCTTTTATTCCGACAAGATGCCGCGGGTGCTGCAAATGCTCAAAGACAAGGGGCTCCTCAAAGAATCCAAGGGCGCTCAGATCGTAGATCTGGAGCCTTACGGAATGACTCCGGCCCTGATCACCAAGTCCGACGGCTCGTCTCTGTATATAACCAGGGACATCGCTGCCGCCCTTTACAGAAAAGAACACTACGACTTCTACAAAAACATATATGTGGTGGCTTCTCAGCAGAACCTCCATTTCCAGCAGTGGATAAAGATCATAGAACTGCTGGGATTTGACTGGGCCCACGACAACATCCATGTGCCGTTCGGCCTGGTAAGCCTGGAAGACGGGACCATGTCCACAAGGCACGGCCGTGTGGTATTTCTTGAAGATGTGCTCAACAGAGCTGTAGAAAAGACCAGGGAGATCATCATAGAAAAAGGCGTAAATACGGATAATGTAGACGAAACAGCAAGACAGGTCGGCATCGGCGCTGTAGTTTTCCAGGAACTGTCCAACAACAGGATAAAGGACTATGTGTTCTCATGGGACAAGGTGCTGGATTTCAACGGCGAGACCGGGCCTTATGTACAGTACACCCATGCCAGAGCCGCCAGCGTCCTGCGCAATGCCGGAGAGGAAGCGGCTTCTGCGTCATGTGATGCTGCTAACCTGCGCCCTGAGCATATCACATCAGAAAGCGCTTATAAGCTGGCCAAGCTGATATACGACATGCCTCGCGTGATCGCCGACGCCGGAGAAAAGTATGAACCATCTGTGCTCACCAGACATATAGTGGATATGGCTCAGGCTTTCAACCGCTTCTACCACGACGAACACATTCTGGTAGACGATATGGAAGAAAGAGTATCCAAGCTGATATTGGTAAGAGCCGCCAAACAGGCCATAAAGAACGGCCTTTCGCTGCTGGGCATGGAAGCTCCGGAAAGAATGTAGATCTCGCCGGAGATGAACTGCCAGCGGAGCCGGGTTTCCGCTTCGGAGCCGGGTTTCCGCTCCTGAGAGGGGCGGCAGGCTTGCTCAGCGAGGCCGGTTCCAGGCTGCGGCCGTGAGGAACTCCGGGCGATTGACCAAAAATATAAAAAAATGATCTTTTGTCAATATCGGTTCTCGAAAACCAAGTTAAACTGATCCATATCCAAATCTGAAAGGAAACTAAGCTATGCGTTATATCGGAGATATCTACAGACCGCCAAGTGAAGCATACAGCCTGCTGGTACAGGTGACGATAGGCTGTTCCCACAACAAATGTACTTTCTGCAATATGTATAAGGAAAAGCAGTTTAAAGTCCGCAAACAGGAGGAGGTCTTGGAAGATCTGGCGTGGGCGAGAAGCCATTACGGCAGAGTGGACAGGATGTTCCTCTGCGACGGCGATGCCCTCTGCCTTGCCAATCATAAGCTGCTGACGATCCTCGACTATATAAGGGATAATTTCCCTGAATGTCAGAGAGTCACCACCTATGGCCGGGCTGCGGACGCATTGCGCAAGACTGATGAGGAACTGAAAGAACTGAAAGACCATGGCCTGACCATGGTGTATATAGGCGCCGAATCCGGAAGCGACAAGGTGCTCCAAAAGGTCAATAAAGGCGAGACCAGACAGCAGCTCATAGACGCTGTCCACAGATTGGAGGCTGCCGGGATAAAGACATCAGTTACCTTTATCAGCGGACTTGCCGGCCCGGAAATGTGGGAAGAACACGCCATAGAGACCGGGACCATGATCGCCGAGATGAACGCATCTTATGTGAGCCTGCTTACATTGATGCTACAGCCGCCTGCACCGCTGCTGGAGGATTACAGGGAAGGCAGGTTTAAGCTACTGACTCCGGAGGAAGTCCTGGCAGAGACATGTCTTATGCTGCAGTATGCCAAACCGGCCAAATCGTGTGTTTTCAGGAGCAACCATGCGTCCAACTATGTATCGCTCCGGGGCAACTTGCCGGAGGACAACGAGAGGATGATCGCCTCCCTCAAACGCTGCATGGAAGACCGAGGAATGCTCAAAGACGAAAGGTTCAGGATGCTGTAGGGCTGGCCTGATTTGCCGCAGAGGCGGCATGAAACGAGATTATGAAGATACTTTTAGCTGCGTTAAATTCCCAATATGTCCATTCCAATCCGGCGGTCAGATACCTTTACACGGTAATGGCCGATACGCCGGACGATGTACATATAAGAGAATTTACCATAAACAACGATCCATCATATATATATGGAGAGCTTGTGAGGGCAAACTGCGATATGGTTTGCTTTTCTTGCTACATATGGAACATTGAGCAGGTCAAAGCCATAGGATCGGACCTGAAAAAAGCCTGCCCGTCGGTGAAGATAGTCTTAGGCGGTCCGGAAGTAAGCCATGACGGACATATCTTCGCAATGGAAAATCCCTGGGCAGACTACATACTATGCGGGGAAGGTGAATATTCATTTTACAGGCTTGCTGAGGTACTCAGGCAAGAAGACGGAAGCTATACCGGAGGATCAGGCCTGGATGGCTCAAGTGATCTTAAAACAGTTCCCGGACTCATATACCGGCAAAACGGAAAGATATATATCAACCAGCAGATCGAGCCCATGGATTTTAATGCAATACCTTTCCTTTATTCTCTGCTGCCCTGCGAAAAAGACAAGGTCATCTACTACGAGTCATCCCGTGGATGTCCTTTCCGGTGCGCTTATTGCCTGTCCTGTATCGACAAAAGGGTGAGGTCCCTGGATATGGAGAGGATAAGGCGGGATCTGAGATATTTCCTGTATAAGAAAGTCATGCAGGTAAAATTTGTGGACAGGACTTTCAACTATGATGAAGAGCGGGCATGCCAGATAATCGGATTTATCCTGGAAAACGACAACGGCGTGACCAATTTCCATTTCGAGATCTGCGCCGATCTGGTTTCCGACCGGATGATAAACCTGCTCGCCAAAGCCCGGCCGGGACTGTTCCAGCTTGAGATAGGTATCCAGTCAACCAATCCTGAAACCCTCAGGGCAGTGGACCGGAAAGAAAATGTCTATCCTGTGCTTTATAATGCTGAAAGGCTGGCTGGACTGGATAATATACATGTCCATGTGGATCTTATCGCCGGGCTGCCATTTGAAACATATGAGTTGTTCAAGCGGTCTTTTAATAAAGTTTACAGGCTGGGGGCAGATGCTTTCCAGCTTGGATTCCTTAAAGTGCTGAAAGGTACCCCGATAGCGGCGATGAAGGAAAGGTACGGCATAGTGGCAAGGGAAAGAGCTCCTTATGAGATCATATCAAACATGTGGATGTCCGCAGGCCAACTGGTACGGCTGAAAACCATCGAAAACATGCTGAACATTTATTATAACCGGGGCGGGTTTTCAAGGGCCATAGAGGCGCTGACGGACGCTTTCGGAGGAAAGCCTTTTGATCTGTACGAAAGTCTGGCCGATTTTTATTATGAAAATGGATATCAGCATAAGAACAGGAAAAAAGAAGATCAGTACAGGATCCTGCGGCGCTTTATTATCGAAAGGACCGATGGTCCTGCCGCCGCTGATGCCGCAACAGCAGCCCTTGAAGAAGACCTGAGATCTGCCCTTAACCCGGAAGAGGTAAAGAGATTTTTGAAAAAAGGATGGGAGATTTAACCATGGATCTAAAAAACAGAGAAGACAGGATAGGCAAATATTTGACACCTTTCCTCAACGACTATATTTTTGATGAACTCTCAGACAATTATCTGCAAAAGTCCGGGCTTGCCGACATACTTTCAGGCGTGCCAGTACCAATAAGGAAAAATGAGATAGAGAGTATTTCCACCCTTTCCATAGCTAAGGCCATGGCTTTTGTCATAGGCTGCGATCCGAAGTTTGAATATAGTACAAACTATATATCATATATATTGAGAGTATCCGATAAGCGTTTTGCCAGCGGCCTTATCGCCGAAGGAGTGGAATGGGCGCAAAAGCGTGATTACGATTATGCCTGTGTTCAGTTCAGAGCGGCCATGATGATAGATCCGGATAATATTGACGCAGTGTATTGCTACGGCCGGGCCCTCAGAGATGCGTATGAGACGGCAGACGAAGAAGACTTCATTGCCAGGTTCAAGCTGGAATCCATAGAGGCATTTGAGGAAGTGACCATGAAAAAGCCAGATCATGCCGACGCCTATTATTTTTTAGGTTATGGATACATAAATCTGGGCCTTTATGTAAAAGCTAAATTAACATGGCAGGAATTTATGGCTCTTTCCGGCGATGAAGAAAAGAAAAAGGAGATACAGGCTCTGCTGGATAATCTGGACGATCCGGTAAGGATAGAGGAAGGATATAACAAGATAATCTCCGGACGATTTGAAGAGGGCGTGGATATACTTTCAGAATATAAAGACAGCCGGTATAAAGACTGGTGGCCTTTGTGGTACTATCTGGGCGTAGCCTCGATGGAACTTGGAAAGGTTGAGGAGGCTGCGGGATATTTTAAGACAGTCCTCAAATTGTACCCAAGCAATCAGGAGACCATGAAAGAACTGGTAAAGGCCTATGAACTGCTGGGTGATGAAGAAATGGCCCGGAAATATAGGAAAAAGATCTCTGTCGTGGCGGAAAACGCTGAAAAAGACCGTATAGAGGCTTTAGAAAGGGAAAATTCAAGCGGCGGAAAAATTTCGTGATTTTGCAAAAATACAGGGAGATTTTATAATAATCATACTTGACATAATTGATTGCCTGTTGTATAATAACTAATGTTGTCACCTGATGACAACATTAAGCGTTCCAAGGTAGCTCAATGGTGGAGCACTCGGCTGTTAACCGATAGGCTGTGGGTTCGAGCCCCACCCTTGGAGCCATTTTTTTGCCGGAGTGGCGGAATTGGCAGACGCACAGGACTTAAAATCCTGCGATCCTTACCGATCGTACCGGTTCGACCCCGGTCTCCGGCACCAATCTGTCGGTAAAAAAGATTGGGCGGAGACATATTCAGCAAGGTCGGACCATAAAAATATATATAAACGGCGCGGGGTAGAGCAGTTGGTAGCTCGTCGGGCTCATAACCCGGAGGTCGAAGGTTCAAGTCCTTTCCCCGCAACCACAGACATTGAAACGACGCACACATGCGTCGTTTTTTATGTTCGGAATATGATCGGAAGGACTTGAACCTGAGAATATGCGAGCGTGGCGCAAGGTTCCGGTGGAGCCTTGCGCAGCGATAGGTCCTAAACGGAGCCGGGCGAGGCGAGGAGTCAGCGACAAGGGGCGTGAGGCGGCAGTCAGTCCTTTCAACGCAACAGCCAACAAGGGGTATGAAAAACCTGATTGATGGCTGCCCGTTCTATAGGCAAGGGTATCTCCACCCAAACCGCACAATAATTGTTATCCAGAGGGAACGATTCCCCCTGAATTGGAAAATATACTTTGATTAGGGGGAGTCACTCCACCCAAACGATATAAAATTTCCCGTTTAGGGGGACAAAAAATTGAGAGGACCGGGGAATTTGACAAGCAAAATTGTCAAATCCCCGATCTTTTTCTGTGATTTCACAAAAACAGCGCATTTTCACTCCCCCTATTCCTGATGAAAATGTCAATTTCGGTGTAGAGGCTCCCCCTGATCTTTGTAAAAAACATTCCAGGGGGGAGACCAGAGACTAAATAACTGTTGATCAGCAGGATAGGTGACTTCAGATGATCATCAGCCATCTATTTCGGGGCAGAAGCAGGAATTTGCTGCACGCTGTGCATGCCCCAGGCCTTCCAGCCACAGCCTCCGGCCTTCCAGCCAAAGCCTCCTGCCTTCCAGCCAAAGCCCTCGGCCTTCCAGCTACCATTTCCCGCCCTTGACCTGCCGGCCCAAAGGTCATATAATTACACCAAAGAGTCAGCAGGAGAGACAGCGTATGAACACTATCATGAAAGACATGTGGAAAACATTTTTTGAATACCTGTACGACGGCATATTGATCGTAGACGAACAGCATGTGGTCCGATATATCAATCCATCATACACCAGGATTACAGGTATAACCGAAGACGAGATCGTAGGCAGGCCCCTAAAAGAAGTGCGTCCCGGAGCAAGGCTGGTGGAAGTGGTCAGCTCCGGCAACCCCATAGTGGGCGCCCTGCGCCGCGAAAAGGGCATAGACTATACGGTCAACATGTCGCCAATAATAGACAACGGCAAAATTGTCGGAGGAATTTCCATAGTCAGCAACATAGAGGATGTGCGAAAGCTGTCCGACACCATACATAAATACGAGAATGAGATACTGCGCCTGGAAAACCGCATACAGGCCATCAACCGTGCCAAGTACACTTTTGACGATATCATAGCAAAAGACCGGGTATCCCTTAAACTAAAGGCAGACGCCATGCGTATAGCCCAAAATGATACTACGGTACTCCTTATGGGAGAAAGCGGCACCGGAAAAGAACTTTATGCCCAGGCCATCCACAATGAGTCAAGGCGAAGGCACAACTCTTTCATTGCAGTGAACTGTGCCGCATTTCAGAAAGATCTGCTGGAGAGCGAACTGTTTGGCTATGAGGACGGCGCTTTTACCGGAGCTAAAAAAGGCGGAAAGATGGGGCTATTTGAGGCGGCCGATAAAGGAACTATCTTTCTTGATGAAATATCAGAAATGAGCCTGGAGACCCAGGGCCATCTGCTCAGAACCCTTCAGGAACACACCATAAGGCGGGTAGGCGGTATCAAAGAAATACCGGTGAACATCCGAGTCATAGCTGCTACCAACAAAAGTCTCGAAAAGAAAGTGGAGGAGGGGACTTTCCGGCAGGACCTGTATTACAGGATAGCAATATATCCGATCAGGATACCTCCTCTCAGGGAGCGCAAAGGAGACATAGAAGAACTGTCTGAGGCTTTCTGCGACGAACAGCGGAACGCTCTCAGAAAAAACATAGAAATTTCGGAAGATGCCAGGGCAGCCCTGAACGCTTATCAGTGGCCCGGAAATGTTCGGGAACTGAGAAACGCCATAGAATTTTCCGTGAATAACATGGAAGATGCCACCATAGAGGCCAGACACCTGCCTTATCGCATAAGGTTTGAAGGGGGCTCAGCGACCGACGGGCCTGTGCGCAGGCTGTCGGAGGTGATCCGCGAAGCAGAAAAAAACGAGATAGCAAAGGCCATAAACACATACGGAGGCGGCCTTGAAGGAAAGAAAAAAGCCGCAGAAGCCCTTGGCATTTCCCTGGCGAGCCTGTACAACAAGATGAAATAGGGCCGCCGGCAGGCCATCTTGGAGGCAGGCCATCTTGGAGGCAGATCATCAGCTGCCGGCAGAGTTCGACCCCGTCGGGCCGCTCTCAAACGCCCGCAAGCGCCCTCCGGCTCGTCGGTCCGGTGTTCTAAAATTCTAAAAATTTGGAACGGAAATTTCTAAAAATTTATAATCATTTCTGGGGATCAGGAAGATCTAAGCGTAAAAACCAGTAAATAAACGGTTTTTTACGCTTTTTATTTTGGCATGGAAGTTGCTTTTATAAGAATCAAAGATAGAAAAGGAGGTGCGATGATTGAAGACGATCAGAATAGGTGGCGGAGCAGGATATGGCGGAGACAGGATAGAACCGGCCCTGGACCTGATACGATTTGGCAATCTTGATTATATAATCTTTGAATGCCTGGCCGAACGGACAATAGCCATTGCCCAGCAGGAAAAGGAAAAAGACAGCAAAAAGGGATATAATGAGCTGCTTGAATACCGCATGTCAAGGATACTGCCTCTGCTCAAAGAGCATAAGGTCAAGATCATCACCAATATGGGCGCGGCCAATCCGCAGGCCGCTGTCCAAACAACCGGCAGGCTGGCGGAGGAATACGGGCTGAAAGATCTAAAGGTAATGGGCGTTATCGGCGATGATATCATAGACAAGATCGATGGATATATGGCAAATACGATCCTTGAGACAGGCATGCCCCTCAGGACAATAGAAGGGAAAATAGTTTCAGCAAACGCCTACATAGGTGCCGGCGGGATCGTTGAGGCGCTCAGGCAGGGAGCGGATATCGTCATAACCGGGAGAGTGGCTGACCCGTCATTGACTTTGGCGCCTGCTGTTTATGAGTTCGGCTGGTCCATGGATGACTACGACAAGCTGGGCAAAGGTACTGTCATGGGACATCTGCTGGAATGCGGCGCCCAGGTGTGCGGAGGCTATTTTGCAGATCCCCCTTATAAGGTGGTTCCGGATCTTTGGAATGTAGGCTTTCCCATCGGAGAGATCACAGAAACGGGAGAGATCACCATCTCCAAGCTGCCGCAGGCAGGAGGGCTGGTCAGCAGGGAAACCGTATCGGAACAGCTAATATATGAGATACACGATCCGTCAGCCTACTGTACTCCCGATGTGACTGCAGATTTTTCAGGAATAATCCTGGAGGAAAAGGACGGCGCCGTTTATGTAAAGGGCGCTTCCGGAAAGGCCAAAAACGGGAAATACAAGGTGAGCATAGCCTATAAAGATGGATTTATCGGTGAAGGAGAGATCAGTTATACGGGAAGCGGGGCAATGGAGAGAGCCCGCCTTGCCATTGAGATCATCAAAAAAAGACTTGAGCCATGGACAGATAGGATACAAGAGGTGAAATATGACATCATAGGCATTGATTCCCTACATGGAGACATTACAAAAGCCAGCGCATCAGCCCCGGCTGAATGCCGCGTAAGGGTCGCCGTACGCTCCCAGGACAGCTTTACTGCCGGCATGGCTGGAAAAGAAGTGGAAGCCCTCTATACCAACGGGCCGGCAGGCGGAGGAGGAGCGAGGCGGTATGTTAAAGAGGTCATAGCCGTAGCCTCCATCTTCGTTCCCGAAGAGGACATAAAAGAGGAAATGATAGTTTATGGAGAGGCGAAAGGAGATAGACAGTGAAACTGAGAGAAATAGCCCATTCACGGACGGGCGACAAAGGGAATATCTCCAATATTTCTCTTATCGCCTATAGAAAAGAAGATTACGGGACGATAGTAAAAAATGTCACGCCGGAAAAAGTCAAAGAATATTTTGCCGATGTGGTCAAAGGAAAGGTAGTCATATATCAGCTGCCTAACCTATGGGCCATCAATATTGTAATGTACGATGCCCTCGGAGGAGGAGTAACAAGATCTCTTTCTCTGGATACCCACGGAAAAAGCCTCAGCAGCCTGCTGCTGGACATGGAGATCGATGTGCAGTCCGCCGGGGCGGATAACAGCCGGGCTGATGTGAAAGGAGGCAAAAATGCGTCTGACTGATGAAGAAAAGAGAATGTTAAACGGGCAGGAGGGTGAAGCAAAGAAGCTGGCCATGGAAATCCTGACCCAGGTGGGAGATTCAATGGATGCAGATTCTTTCGTTGAAATCGCTTCAGTCCAGGCCATGGCACATTTTGGTTCTCTTCACATTGCAGGCAGGGACTGGCTTGAAAAACTGGCATGTCTGGGCGGAAAATGCTGCGTGCCGACCACCCAGGACCCGGCTTCCATCCCATTCAGTCATTGGAAAGAGATGGGATACGACGAAGAATATGCCAAAAATCAGTACCGTCTGGCGGAGGCCATAATGAAACTGGGAGAAATGCCAAAATGGTCCTGTACGCCATATTATCAGGGAAGCGTGCCGCGGCTTGGCCAGAACATAGCATGGGCGGAAAGTTCAGCTGTCAGCTTTGCCAATTCCGTCCTGGGCGCAAGGACCAACAGGACTCCGGCAGGTATAGCCATATGTGCAGCCCTGACAGGCAGGATGCCCAGATACGGTTTATACCTGACGGAAAACAGACGGGCTCAGATAAAGATAACAGTTGAAGCAGGTGAACTCACACCTCTTGATTATAACACTATAGGGATAATCACAGGGAAACTGGCGGGAGCCAAGATCCCGGCCATATATGGACTGCCTCAGTCAGCCACCAACGATGACCTTAAATATCTGGGAGCTTCGGCCGCATCCAGCGGATCGGTGGCGCTGTACCATGCGGACGGGATTACGCCGGAAGCCATACTTACGGATGTTTTTGCAGGAAAAGCCCCGGAAGAAGAAATGGTAATAACCAGAAAAGATATAGATGATGCAGCGGAGAAAATGACCAGCACCGGAGCGGGAGAGCCTCAGCTGGCTGTGGTGGGCTGTCCTCACTATTCATCAGAAGAAGTTATCAGGCTTGCCCGGATGATCGAAGGGAAAAAAGTGGCAGATGGCAAGGCTTTCTGGGTATTTACCACTGCCGAGACCGAAAGTCTCATGGAAAGGATGGGTCTGAAGGCTGTGCTGGAAGAAGCAGGAGTAAGGATAATGGCACAGACATGTCTGGTCATCAGCCCTCTCGTAGGCGGATATGAGAACCTCATAACCGATTCAGGGAAATTCGCCAGCTATCTGCCATCGGAACACAGCATAAGGATCCGATATGCTTCTGTAGAAGAATGTGTAAAGGCGGTGACGAGATGAGCAAAGAGATCAGGATAATCAAAGGCAGGGGGCTGGTCCCTGGGATGGCTGAGGGAGAAGCATTGGTGAGCAGGGAGTCCCTCGTATGGTCCCACGGCGTAGACCCTGCAAGCGGCAAGATCGACGATGTGAGAGTCAGTGTCTGCGGAGAATCAGTTAAAGACAAGATCCTAATATATCCTCTCGGAAAAGGCTCCACCAGCGGCGCCACATGGATGCTGGAGACCGTCCGCTGCGGCAACGGCCCTGCGGCTATCATCAATAGGGAAACAGAGCTCATCATAGTAGCCGGAGCGTTGCTTTCAGAAAAACTTTACGGCAAGACCATACCTGTAGTCGACCGGCTTTCCCAAGATCCGGCGGAGGTCATCCAGACCGGAGACTGGGTGCGGGTAGACGGTGAAAAAGGAACGGTAGAGATCATAAAAAAATAATATATCGAAAGGAGAAAAATCATGAACGCAATCATCAATGTTACAACTGCGATCGCCAACTGGTTTTGGGGATGGCCGATACTTATCATCATGATCGGCGGCGGACTTTATCTGACATTCAGATGCGGCTTTGTGCAGATCAGGAGATTCGGGTACATATGCTCACAGACTTTCGGAAAGATGTTCCAGAAAGCCGAAAAAGGCAAGATATCCTCCTTCGGAGCTGCCTGTGCAGCCCTCGGCTCGACCATAGGGTCCTCCAACATAGTAGGAGTGCCTGTGGCCATCGCCCTCGGCGGACCGGGAGCCGTATTCTGGATGTAGCTCATAGCCATCGTGGGCTGCTGCACCAAATACTGCGAGATCGCCCTGGCGGTCAAGTATAAGGCCAAAGACGAATCCGGCCAGTGGTTCGGAGGCGCTTTCAGCTATATCACCAAGGCTTTCGGCGGAAAGAAGATAGCCTATGTGGCCGGCATGATATTCGCCCTCTGCGGAGCCATCAACTGCCTGCCATCCTGCGCTTCACAGATACTTTCCGTAGCGTCCCAGGCAAAGACCTTCAGCTTTGATGAAAATATTTTCGCACTTGTGGTAATAGCCCTTGTTACAGTCATCGTTTTCGGCGGCATCAAGAGGATATCATCCGTAATGGAAAAAACAGTGCCGTTTATGGCCGGAATATACTTGCTTGGAGTGCTGATAGTCCTTATAATGAATTATGATAATATAATACCTTCCCTGATAGATATATTCAGGTATGCTTTTACACCACATGCGGCCTTTAGCGGATTTGCCGGTTCTACCGTAATGCTGGCAATGAGATGGGGCATCGCAAGAGGAGTTTATTCCAATGAAGCAGGCTACGGCACGGCAGCAATAGCTCACTCAGCCTCTGATGTCGATCATCCGGTAAGACAGGCTACATGGGGTGTGTTTGAAGTAACACTGGATACCCTGATGGTATGTACCGCGACTGCCCTTGCAGTCCTGACCACAGGGGTATGGACTCAGGAAGGCATTGATTCAGGAGCATTGGCTCAGGCAGCTTTCGGACAGAGCTTCGGCACATTCGGAGAGATATTCGTAGCAGTATGCATCTTCCTCTTTGCCGTTACGACCATAACCGTAGTAGTATATTACGGCGAGAAGAACATGCAGTTCGTTTTCAGGACCCGTACTGCCGGACTGGTCTGGAGGTGCGTGATCATAGCGGGAATGATATTCGCCCTGTTCGGACTTGAACTGACCATTGCTTATCAGTTCGTCGATTTCTTCGGCGCGCTCAAGATCATACCTAACATGCTCGCACTCGTATGGCTTGCTCCACAGATCGTTAAGCTCAACAAGGAGTACTGGGATACTCCGGGGCTGTATTATATGGCTGACATGGAAGCAAGGAGAGCAAAGAAGGCCGCAAAAAAGACGGCGTAAGAGGAGGAACACTATGAAAAAAGAAAATTATCAGCTTGCCGAAGCTCTTCGGCATGAGCTCCATCAACATCCTGAACTGTCATATCATGAGACATGGACAAAGCAGCATCTGATGGATTTCCTCAAAGAGCATACAAGTCTGGAACTTCATGACGATGGAAAATATTTCTACGCGGTGTACAGAGCGCCATCAGATTGCGCCGCAGCCGGCGATAAGAAAGCCATAGCTTTCAGAGCTGACTTTGACGCTCTGCCTATCGAGGATGAAATAGACAAACCATGGAAGTCATGCGTGCCGGGAGTGGGCCATAAGTGCGGCCATGACGGCCATGCGGCGGCACTGTGCGGACTGGGTCTTGAGCTTATGGATATGAAGCCGGACAGAGATGTGTATATGGTATTTCAGCATGCGGAAGAAACAGGCCAGGGAGCAGTCGAAGCACAGCAGTTCATCAAAGATAACCCGGATATTGGAGAAATCTACGCTTTTCATAACAGACCGGGAGAAGAACTGGGACAGATCCGCATCTCCAATACTGTAGCAAACTGCGCGTCAAAAGGAATGTCTGTATATATGAAAGGCACTCCTACCCACGCCAGCATACCTGAAAATGGAATAAACCCTGTGTTCGCCCTGACAGAGATAGTGAGGGCAATCCCGGAATTTACAGATCCTGACGCATATGAGGGATTAGTCCTCTGCACCATAGTTCAGCTCGATGTCGGTGATTATGCCTTTGGTATCGCAGCCAGCGAAGGAGTCCTGAGGATGACCATAAGAGCTGAGATAGAAGCCGAGATGGATCTGCTTCAGAAGAAGATAGAGGATCTGGCGAAAGCCGAGGCCGAAAAATACGGCCTTCAATTAAAGTTTGAATTTGAAGATGTGTTCCCTGAAACACGAAATGACCCGCACTGCGTAGAAAAGGTACATAAGGCCGCAGAAAAGCTTGGTTATTCTGTAGTGGAAAGTATCGCTTCAAGAGGTTCGGAAGACTTTGGATATTATACTAAGCTGATACCTGGCGCCATATATTATATAGGTGGAGGGGTGGATAAACCTTCTTTCCACACATCCGGGTTTGATTTCACAGATTCGATCATAGAAAATGCTGTGGAAATGTTCAAGGCGCTGATAGAAGAATAGGTGTCTGATGGCAGACAGGATATTTTTACCTACTGACAATATATAAAAGTGGGCCGGACAACATGCGTCTTGGGCAGTGTCCGGCCATTAAAAAAGTTTCACCTCTGCATGATCGCTGTGCTGAGGTGAAATTTTTTTATGACCTTTTCGGAAAAGCCGTTTTTAATGCCGGAAAGTTATATGCAAATACAGAGATGCAAATACAGAAACGGGAAATTTCAAAAGTTTGGGTGTAAATTTTCAGAAAGTTATGTTATAATGTCCGCATGGATCAAGTAGGCGCGGCGAGATGACCTGCCGGCCGCGCAGTGCGGCTTGCGCCGAGAGGAGGCGGCCATTGAACCGCCGAATGCCTGACTGGGTGGCGGTATAATGTCCGCATGGATTGTATAGTGTTTCCCGCAAGGCTTTGCGAGAAACACGGAGCGGCTTGCGCCGAGAGGAGGCGGCCATTGAACCGCCGAATGCGAGACTGGGTGGCGGTATAATGTCCGCATGGATTGTATGACCTTTCCGCCATAACGCAGTGAACAACCAACTGATTGATTGGTCAACGATAAAACAAACTACGGAGAAGAAAACCATGGAACACAAAATCTGGAATCCCCGGTGGGAATGTGCTACACGGGAGGAGAAAAACGAGATTCAGCTTGAAAGGCTAAAAAAGATCGCAGCCTACTGCTACGAGAGGGTGCCATTTTATAAGCAAAAGTTCGACGAGATAGGACTCAGGCCGGAGCACATCAAAACTCTCAGCGATGTAAAACATCTGCCTTTCACCACGGCAGACGACCTGAAAAATAACTATCCTTTCGGACTGTTTGCGGTGCCAAAAAAGGAGATAGTCAGGATACACGGCTCATCAGGCACCACGGGCAAACCGAAGATAGTCGGCTATACCAAAAACGACCTGGAAAACTGGACTGAGTGCCTTGCTCGCCTGATCACGGCAGCAGGAGTGACTTCCGACGACACTACCCAGATAGCCTTTGGATACGGATTGTTCACCGGGGGTTTTGGGCTCCATTACGGCATGGAAAGAGTGGGCGCCATGGTGGTGCCGCTTTCTTCAGGCAATACTGACAGGCAGATAATGCTCATGCAGGACTTTGAGTCAACTGTGCTGGTCGCTACTCCGTCTTACGCCCTTCACCTGGCCGAGGCCATGGCCAGAAAAGGCATAGACAAGAGCAAACTCAAACTCAGGCTTGCCCTTTTCGGCGGAGAAGGACATACCGAAGAAATGCGGGCTAAAATAGAAAATGCTCTGGGCATTCTTGCCACGGAAAACTATGGCCTTTCCGAAGTAGGAGGGCCGGGTGTTTCCGGAGAATGTTATCTTAAATGCGGACTCCACTTCGCAGAGGACCATTTCCTGCCGGAGATCATAGACCCGGATACTCTGGAGACCCTGCCTGCAGGCGAAAAAGGAGAACTGGTCATCACCACTCTGACCAAAGAAGGGTTCCCGATGCTCCGTTACAGGACCAGAGACATAACATGGCTCATAGACGAGCCGTGCAAGTGCGGCAGGACATCCATGAGGATGGCCAAGGTACAGGGTAGGACCGACGATATGATGGTAATAAGGGGAGTCAATGTATTCCCAAGCCAGATAGAATCTGTTATAATGTCAATCAAAGAAGTAGAACCTTTCTACGAGATAATCGTTACTACAGAAAACTATCTCGACAGGATAGAGGTCAGAGTGGAATTTTCTGATGCGTCATTGCTGGACGATTATGAAAAGCTTGAAGACCTGAGAGGCCGCATAAGGCATGACCTTAAATCAGTTCTCAATATAGACGCAAAGGTGACGCTGGTAACACCGGGGACTTTGCCTAGGTTTGAGGGAAAGAGCAAGAGAGTCATTGACAAGAGAGATCATAAATAGCCGAAAGCCCGGACACGATCGTCCGGAGCAGCCAGCCGGCACATATGGAATATTTACAGAAAGGCAGTTACAAAGATGGAAAAAAGAATCATGTTGGGCAATGAAGCCTTTGCACAGGGCGCTTACGAAGCCGGAGTCAAGGTGATCTCATCTTATCCGGGTACACCGAGTACGGAGATCACTGAAACGGCGGCAAAGTTTGATGAGATCCATGTGGAATGGGCGCCGAACGAAAAGGTTGGAGTGGAAGTAGCAATGGGAGCCTCTGTGGGAGGAGCCAGAGCCCTTTCCTGCATGAAGCATGTAGGGCTGAATGTAGCCGCAGATCCGTTTTTTACAGCAGCATATACCGGCGTTACAGGCGGAACAGTAATACTGGTAGCTGATGACAACGGATGTCATTCCAGCCAGAACGAGCAGGATTCACGCTATTATGGCAAGGCCGCCGGTGTGCCGGTGCTGGAGCCTTCAGACGCTCAGGAATGTAAAGACTACATGGTAAAGGCTTTTGATATAAGCGAAAAATACGATACTATCGTCCTCCTCAGATCCAACACCAGGATTTCTCATTCAAGAGGAGTTGTCACCATCGGAACCAGAGAAGAAAGAGAAAAAATACCTTATCAGAAGAATATAAATAAATATGTTGCCATGCCTGCCATGGCAAAACAGCTGCACATAGTCCAAGAAAAACGCATGAAGCAGATTGCCTGCGACGCTGACCATATGGACATTAACCGTGCGGAGATGAAGGATACCAAGATAGGCATCATCACCAGCGGTATATGTTATCAGTATGTAAAAGAAGCCCTGCCTGAGGCCAGCGTACTCAAAATGGGAATGATATATCCGCTGCCTGCGGGGATGATAAGAGACTTTGCTGCCAAAGTGGAGAAACTCTATGTCATCGAAGAAGGAGACCCTATATTTGAAGAACAGATCAGGGCAATGGGCATTGAACTGGCCGGCGGAAAAGATATGTTCACCATTCAGGGTGAGTACAGCGCAAATATGATAAGAAAGGCTTTTGGGCTGCCGCTGGCAGAGACCGCTTCGATCGAAAACGCTCCCGGAAGACCTCCGCTCCTGTGTGCCGGATGTCCTCACAGAGGTATATTCCATGTACTCAGCAAATTAAAAACAACCGTGCTGGGAGACATCGGCTGCTATACACTGGCTTCCCTTCCGCCTACATCGGCCATGGACACCTGTCTCTGCATGGGAAGCTCCATCACAATGGCCCACGGCTTTGAAAAAGCCATGGGAACAGCCAAGAATACCGTGGCAGTGCTGGGAGATTCGACTTTCTTCCATTCGGGCATAACCGGGCTCATCAACATGAACTACAACGGATCCAAGGGTACCGTCATCGTTTTGGATAACAGGATAACCGGAATGACCGGACATCAGGACAATCCGTCCACCGGAAAAAACGCCAAAGGTGAAGAAGCTCCGGCTGTTGATATCGCAGCCCTCTGCAAGGCCATCGGGGTCAAGCATGTTGTTGAGATAGATCCTTTTGACCTGAAAAACCTTGAAAGGATAGTCAAAGAAGAGACCGAAAGAGAAGAACTTTCCGTAATCATCACCAAGAGGCCTTGCGCCCTTATAGTAAAACAGCCGAATATACCTTATGTGGTAACAGACCGCTGCAAGAACTGCAAGCAGTGCATGAAGATCGGCTGCCCTGCCATCGAAGAAAAAGACGGCAGACCGTACATAGTACCTGAAAGATGCGTAGGCTGCGGACTCTGTGAGACCGTCTGCCCGTTCGACGCCATAGAAATAGTAAAGGAGGCCGCAAAATGAACAAAGTAAATATTCTGATAGTGGGAGTAGGCGGCCAGGGAACACTGCTGGCAAGCGTACTGCTTGGAAACCTTGCCATAGGCAAAGGCTACGATGTAAAACTTTCTGAGGTCCATGGAATGGCCCAGAGGGGCGGAAGCGTTGTCACCCATGTGAAGATAGACGAAGAAGGAGTTTCGTCACCGCTGATAGAACCGGGTGAGGCCGACATAATCATAGCCTTTGAGGAGCTGGAAGCATACAGATGGCTGCCGTATCTTAGAAAAGGCGGCAAGATGTATGTGAACACTCAGCAGATAATGCCTATGCCTGTCATCATGGGCAAGGCTAAATATCCTGAAGATATAATCATGACCCTTGAAAAGGAAGCGGGACAGGTCAAGGCTATCGATGGTCTTGGAATAGCTGAAGAGTGCGGCACGGTAAAAGCTGTTAATGTGGTCCTGCTGGGAGCAGCTTCAAAAGACTTGCCGTTTTCCGAAAAGGAATGGCTCAAAGTCATTGAGAATAATGTCAAACCTAAATTCATAGAGATCAACAAAAAAGCCTTTGAAATGGGGAGACAGGCATAACAAATTAATGTAACAGGAGAACAACGCCAATGATTTGGAACAGAGAAATGGAGTGCGCCGACCGAAAGACCATGAGGGCGCTTCAGCTCGAAAAGCTGAAAAAAACCGTAAAACATGAGTATGAAAATGTTGCGCCGTACAGAAAGAAGATGGATGAAGCAGGCGTAAAGCCAGATGACATCAAAACGCTGGACGACATAAGGAGACTGCCTTTTACTCAGAAGGAAGACCTGGCGGCCAGCTATCCTACGGGGCTTTTCGCAAAGCCTATGCATGAGATCGTCCGCATACAGGCATCTTCAGGCACTACAGGAAAACCTAAGATCGCAGGATACACCAGGAACGACCTGGATATGTGGGGAGAATGTGTGGCCAGGAGCCTGACCATGGCGGGCGCTGATAAAGACTCCATTGTCCATGTATCATATGGATATGGATTGTTTACAGGCGGCCTCGGCGCTCATATAGGGGCAGAGACCATAGGCGCCACAGTTATTCCTATGAGCAGCGGAAATACTCAGAAACAGGTGATGTTCCTTCAGGATATGAAAAGCACTCATCTCTGCTGTACGCCGTCTTATGCGCTTACCATAGCCGAAGCTGTGGCAAAAGCAGGTATCAAGCCTGAAGAACTGGCTCTCAAAGCCGGTGTGTTCGGAGCTGAGCCATGGACCCAGGCGATGCGGGACAAGATAGAAGCCGGTCTCGGTATTAAAGCCCATGATATATATGGCCTTTCTGAGATAATGGGTCCCGGAGTTTCAACAAGCTGTTCAGAAAACAACGGCATGCATATACAGGAAGATTATTTCTATCCTGAGATCATCGACCCTGATACTCTGGAACCTGTTCCGGACGGAGAAAAAGGAGAACTGGTAATAACGACCCTGGGAAAAGAGGGCATGCCTCTTATCAGATACAGGACCAGGGACATCTGTTACCTGATGAGAGAAAAATGCGCCTGCGGCAGGACAACCGTCCGCATGAGCCGTGTATTCGGGCGTACCGACGACATGCTCATCATCAGAGGCGTAAATGTATTCCCATCACAGGTGGAAACGGTAATAGCCAAGTTCGACAAAGAGCTGACCATGAATTACAAGCTCTACATAGGCAGGGAAAACAATACTGATACTTTTGAGCTGGCAGTAGAACTGGCTGAAGGCCTGGCCCTTGATGATATAGGGTTTGTCGAGATGATGAGGGGCAGAGTGGAACATGCCCTCAGAGACATCCTGGGCATTGGATGCAAAGTCCGCCTGCTCAACGAAGGCACTTTGCCGAGGAGCGAAGGCAAGGCTGTCAGAGTGGAAGATACGAGAAAGCTGTAACCCATCAAAAGGAGGAAAACCATGTTAATGAAGCAGATGTCCGTATTTGTGGAGAATACGACGGGAAGATTGTCAGACCTGACAGGAGTCCTGGCAGAAAACAACATAGACATTATAGCCTGTACCATTGCAGATACCGTGGATTTCGGGATCCTCAGATGTATTGTGGAAGATCCTGAAAAAGCAACGGAAATCCTCAAGGAACATGGCTTTACTGCCAGCATAACAGAAGTGATCGCAGTATCTGTGGAGGATAAGCCGGGCGGACTTGACAAGATCCTCAAAGCCTTTGCTGCTGCCGGCATAGGTATAGATTATATTTATTCGACCATAAGAGCAGTAACAGGAGAAGCCACGATCATAATGAAAGTGGAAGAACCGAAAAAAGCCCTTGAGATACTGGGGATGTAAAACTGAAAAACGCTCCTTGAACCCGGCACCTTCTTTGGTGCCGGGCTTTTTATGCTGTTGCGTTCACTGAAAATATTGCATGCTCCTGATAGCTGGATCGGAATCACGCATGGAAGGAGAGTTTTTTGACTATATTTCCATGGATGTGCATGTCTTTATGCGGGACATACTTTAAGGCGGGGTTCCTTGCCGCCACAGACTTCATAAAGTATGTTTATTCATGATATTGCAATAATATTATAAATATGGCATACTGAATACCGGGGAGGGGCAAAAGGCGATGAAAAAGATATTTACGAGGATGATCTTTGCTCTGCTGGCGTGGATTATAATATTGACTGGCTGCTCGCCGGCGAGTGACGAAACATATAACATGAAGGCTGAGAACATGCGGCTGGAGATTGCTGTGACAGGAGAGTTGGAAAAGGCAAAAGAAAGATTGAACAGCGCAAAAGGCAACATGGAGGATCAGATCCTGAGTACGGCAGAAAGTCTTTCTTCCATGACTCTGGAGGAAAAAGTGGCTCAGATGTTCATGGTACGCTGTCCATCGCCGGACGCTGCCGCTGTTCAGGAAAAATACCAGTTTGGAGGGTATATACTCTTTTCTGCTGATTTCAGGGACAATACGCCGGACCAGGTAAGAGAGCATATCGCAAGCTATCAGGATGCCGCCAAGATACCAATGTTCATAGGAGTAGACGAAGAGGGAGGCATCGTAAACAGGATCAGTCTTTATCCTCAGTTCAGAGCAGTGCCGTTCCATTCTCCAAGGGAACTGTATGATGAGGGCGGATGGGAACTTATAAAAAGTGATACAGAGGAAAAATGCAGGCTTTTGGGCTCCCTGGGCATAAACCTTAATTTTGCACCTGTGGCTGATGTGCCGGCAGATCCTTCAGATTACATGTATCCAAGAGCTTTTGGGGGAAGTCCGCAGGACACAGCACAGTATGTCAGGACTGTTGTGGATGTGATGGAACAAAACGGGATAGGAAGCGTACTCAAACATTTTCCGGGATACGGCAGCAATGTGAATACCCATACAGGCATCGCCATTGATGAACGCAGCCTTGAAAGCTTCAGGCAGAATGACTTTCTGCCCTTTGAAAGCGGCATAGAAGCAGGAGCGCCGGTGATATTGGTGTCACATAATATAATAAATGCTGTGGACAGTAGCAGGCCTGCGTCCCTGTCGCCGGCAGTCCATGATATCCTGAGAGAGGAGCTTGGGTTTTCCGGACTCATTATAACTGATGACCTGTATATGGATGCGATCAGTCAGTATACTCAAGGGCAGGAAGCTGCGGTCATGGCCGTCATTGCCGGAAACGACCTGCTTTGCTGCACAGATTACGAAACACAGTATCCGGCTGTAGTCCAGGCGGTCAGGAACGGGCGGATTTCTGAAAGCAGGATCGACCAGTCAGTCGCACGCATCCTGCTCACCAAGAAGATGATGGGCATAATGTAATTTGGTTGGGTCAAAAAAGAATGTTATGGTTGTGTCAAAAGGCAAAAGCATATGGTATAATGAACGCATATCATGGGAACATCCGGTTTGAGGATATGGGATTATCCTTAGCTGGGCTGGGACCTGGAAAGAACGGAGGAAAAAATGAAGATCAGGGATTTTAAATTGGAATGTTACTTTGGACTTTATGAATTTACTGCTCCTTACCTGCTTACCCAGTCGGACTGCGAATCCATGACCACAGAAGAACTGCTGGCCATGGAACCGGGCGCCAAAGAAGGCTATCTGAAGCAGTGGCTGGGCTATACAGAGACCTGGGGCGACCCGGAACTCCGCAAGATCATAGCAGGACTCTATGAAGATATGGAAGACAAAAATGTACTCGTTTTCCACGGAGCACAGGAAGCTCTGTTCGCATACATGAATGTCATGCTGGATCCGGGCGACCATATGATAGCCATGTATCCAAACTACCAGTCAGCATATGAAGTTGCCAACTCAGTGCCTGGCTGCGAATTCGACAAATGGATGATCAGGGACGACGGCGAAAAATGGGTGGTAGACTTTGACGAGCTGGAAAGCCTTATCCGTCCTAACACCAAGGTCATAGCAGTCAACTCGCCTAACAACCCTACAGGATATACATTTACCAACGCTGAGATCGAAAGACTCTGCGACATCTGCCGCAAACACGGCATCTATCTCCTGGCAGACGAAGTTTACAAGGGAATCGAGATGGACGGTGAAAAGAGAAACTGGATGGCCGACCGCTACGACAAGTGCGTTTCCCTGGGCGTAATGTCCAAGGCATACGGTCTGGCAGGCCTTCGTGTGGGCTGGCTGGTATCCAAGGATGTGGAAACTCTCAGCAAGGTAGTTAAATTTAAACATTACATGAGCATATGCGACTCCGCACCGTCCGAATACCTTTCCAAGGTAGCCCTCAAGCACAGCGACGAGCTGCTGGAAAGAAGCCGCAAGCTGATCGAGGAGAACATCAAGATCGCCGATGGATTCTTCAGCAAATACGACTATCTGTTTTCCACAAGACCTATCAAGGCCGGTCCGGTGGCTTTCCACAAACTGCTCATCGACATGCCTGTGAAGGACTTCTGCCAGATGGCCGTAGACAAGAAAGGCGTCCTGCTGCTGCCTGCAACCATCTACGATATGGACGAACAGTATTTCCGCGTAGGATACGGCAGAAAAGGCGTACCGGAAGCTCTTGAGAAATTTGAAGAATTCCTTATCGAAAACGGATTTACCAGATAAGGGGGGCGCTGGAAGATGAAAACTTTGCTCCTCAACTTAAAAGATGTTGAAAGCCTCCTTTCCATGGAGCAGGTCATAGAATCGGTCAGAGAAGGCTATATGGCCTTCGACCGGGGCGAAGTACAGCAGCCGGACATCGTTTCCATGGAAATGCCGGAAAACAACGGGGAGACCGATATCAAATCCTGCTACAGCAAGATGAACAAGGTCGCTTCGATCAAGATCGCATCAGGCTTTTATGATAACGGAAAGACCAACGATCTGCCGACTATGATAGGCACCATCCTGCTCCTGGACGGCACCACCGGCGAGATACTCTGTATCATGGACGGAAGCCTCATAACAGGCATAAGGACAGGGGCCGCCGGAGCGGTCTCCTGCGGCCTTCTTGCAAGAAAAGATTCCAAGACCGTAGCAGTGTTCGGCGGCGGCGGACAGGCCAGGATGCAGGTGAGAGGGATCTGTACCGTCATGGAAAACATAGAGAAGATCAATGTTTTCAGCCAGTATCCGGAAGAACTGTTCAGCTACAAGACCGAGATGGAAAAAGAAACCGGCAGGCAGGTGGTCATCTGCCAGTCTCCTGAGGAGGCCATGAAGGACGCTGACATTGCCGTATCCACCACTCCGTCCAGGGAATACATGGTCAGCGCCGGCCTCGTAGGACCGGGAACTCACATAGTCGCCGTCGGCGCCGATATGGCCGGAAAGAATGAGTGGGATCCTGCGATCTTTGGCAGAGCAAAGGTAGTCAACGACAGCATAGCCCAGTGCGTTGCCAGGGGAGAGACCAGGAACGCCATCGTAAACGGCATCATCAAAGAAGAGGACATCTACGGAGAGATCGGAGCCATCCTGAGCGGCAAGCTGCCGGGCAGGGAAAATGACGACGAGATCACTATATTTGACACCACAGGGATGGCCATTCAGGATAATGTGACTGCCGTAAGAGTATATCAGGCGGCTTTGGAAAAGGGGCTTGGACAGTATTTTGAATTCTTGTAGAGACCATGAAAACTGTTGAATTTGACTGGAAGCCGGACAAGGACAGCCGGGAACCGGTATATAAGCAGATAATACAATATGTGAGAGAAAAAGTGGGCAGCGGCGACTGGGCGATCGGGAGCCGTCTGCCCTCTCAGCGTGCTATGGCAGAGGCTTTCGGCGTCAACAGGAGCACCATCGTTGCCGCCATGGAAGAACTGATAACCTGCGATGTGCTGGAAAGCGATTTCGGCGGAGGCACAAGGGTAAAGAGCAATACCTGGTCCCTTCTGGCCAGCCGGCCGCCGGACTGGAACCGGTACATAGAGAGCGGACCTTTCAAGGCTAATCTGGAGACCATCAGGACCATAAACAAACTGGAATTTGAGCCGGGTTATATCAGGATAGGCACAGGAGAGCTGTCGCCGTCCCTGTATCCGTCAAAACTGGTCAACAAGATACTGAAAAAGCTGCCATCCAGGATGACTTCCCTGAACTATCTGGGACCTCTGGGCCTGCCGGAGCTGAGACAGGTACTGGCAGAAAGGCTTTATGCAGAACAGAACATCCAGTGTACGCCGGGGAACATCCTGATAGTGTCAGGCTCATTGCAGGGCCTTCAGCTTATTTCTGTATGCATGCTCAAGAAAGGCAGCATGGTTTATACGGAAGCCCCAACCTACCTGAAATCTCTCCAGGTCTTTCAGTCGGCGGGAATGGGCCTGATGGGAGTGCCCATGGACCAGGAAGGACTCAAATACTGGGAGATAAAAGACCGATCAGACAAAGGACTGATATATACCATACCGACCAATCAGAATCCCACAGGTAATGTGATGAGCCGGCAGAGACGGCTGAACCTTTTGAATTTCTGTCAGAAAGAAAGGCTGCCCATCATCGAGGACGATGCTTACGGCCAGCTGTGGATAGATGAAAAGCCTCCAGAGGCCATAAAGGCTCAGGACAGGAACGGGACCGTCATATATATGGGTACCGTTTCAAAGACCATGGCTCCGGGCCTGAGGACAGGCTGGGTGGTAGGCCCTGAATCAGTAGTCTACAGGCTCGGCGATGTGAAGATGCAGACCGACTACGGGGCAAGTTCCGTATCCCAGTGGATAATGACTGAGCTGCTGTCAGGAGGAGATTATGATATATATCTGGACTGGCTGCGGGGAGAGCTGAAACAGCGGAGGGATAACGCCCTGGCCGCTCTGGAGCGGTATTTCGGCGGCATGGCCCGGTGGGATGTCCCAAAGGGAGGATTTTATATCTGGCTCAGGCTGAATGGAAAGGTGCCGGTGGACCGGCTTTTTCAGGAAGCCCTTAAACACGGGATCCTCTTTAATCCAGGAAACATATATGACTATGCCGAAAACAGGGCGATCAGGCTTTCCTATGCCTATGCTGAGCCTGAAGAAGTGGACAGAGCCCTGGAAATCCTGGCATCACTGGTGGATAAATCCTCAAAGCTGTGATAAAGGAGGGAGACCGAAGTCAAGGCTGCGGCGGCTCAAGCTGTGTACGGCAAATTTGTATTGACATCACCCCTTTTCAGGTAGTAAGATATATTTGACAATCGAATAGATAAAAGTAAGACAAATCGGAAGCCGGTGAGAATCCGGCACTGTGTCTCAGCACCCGTGAGATCTACGAAAGGAACTGGCGTTACGGCGCCGGCCATTGGAGCATAAGCTTTGAGAAGGCGTTCCCGGTAGGTTATAAGGATCAAGTCGGTAGACCTGTCTGCTTTAATGTATCGAGTCTTCTGAGGTGAGACTGAGATTTTTTCTTTGCCTGCGATAAGCGGAGCAATACGGTTTGCAGGCAGACGGCGATTAAATATCAGTAAGCGTCCCTCTTTGGAGGGGCGCTTTTTTAGGCAAGCTTTTCATCCTGCGGGGTGTTGGCTGCCAAAGGCTTCGCCCCGCTATCCTAAGCACCTCGATCAGCTATTGCTTTTATTTAAGAAAAGAGGAGAGGATCATGTTAAAAAACAAGAACATGAAAAAATGGCTGTCAATGCTTTTGATGATCGCCATTATGATGACCATGATTCCATCGGCGGCTTTTGCACAGAGCGGCCAGATCACGGTAAATGTAAAGATTGAAAACACAACCTTTACTGAAGACATGGGAAATGGAGCTCCTTCATGGAGCGGTACTCTGATAGACACGAAGGTAACTATACCGGAGGGATCGACGATGCTTGATGCCGTAAAGGCAGCGGCGGAAGCTGAAAACAAAAGCATTGTCGAAAACGGATATATAAGTGAAGTTGAAGGGCTGGGCGAGTCCGATGCCGTGGCATATTCGGGATGGACGGCCACACTGAACGACTGGTTTACGAATGTAGGTATAGGAGATGTGACGGTTGAAGATGGTGATGAGATCGCACTGCTTTATACAGTTACCTGGGGAGACCTGGGCGGAGTGTATGGAGACAATGACAAGACTGTCAAGTCACTTGAAATAAGCGGAGGAGAGCTCTCTCCGGATTTTGACAAAGACACAAAGGAATATACACTTTCAATAGACTCCGGCATAGAAGAAGTATATATCAGACCGACTGCATCCAATAAAAATTTCCAGGTAAAAATGATCTCAAACGGCCAGGAATACAAGATGACAGAAGCAATACCAGTCCAGGACGGTACAGTCATAGAAGTAGTATGCGGCGATCCAAGCTGGCCTACCATGAACGATGCCGCAGATGTTCCTGCAGAGACATATACCATTACGGTAGATAAGCCGGAAACAGTTGATGTTACCATAAGGAACCAGAAAGCAGGAACATATTTGAACGGGTTCAGCCAAACGGTAACGGTGGCTGCGGACTTGGCGGAAAGTTACGGATACAGTGACAGTGTAACAGATGGCGTTTCGGCCCTTGATGCCCTGGTAAAAGCTCATGAGATGATATACGGGGAAGAATTTACAGCCCAGACCAAAGATGATTATCTTCAAATGAGCGGAAGCACCATCCGGAAGATATTTTCTGTTCCGACATATTCCACGGGATTCCTGGTGAATGAAGAATATCCTGTATACCCTGGAACAACAACAGGCTCGACTGTGGATACACAGGAGATTTTTTCAGGGGATGTAATAGACTTTTTCATCCTCACAGATGAGAGCTTCTTAACCGATCTGTACACATGGGTTGACGCACCGTCTTATGCTTCATCGGGACAGAAGATAACTGTAACGGTTACCCAGAAGATGTTCCTCATGATGATGCCAGAATATGATTATGATAAAAGCCCGATGGAGGATTCACAACTTGTTTGGATAAACGCTGAAACCGGAGAAGAAACAGAAATAGACGGAGCAATTACAGATGAAAACGGGCAGGCAACATTTACCATACCTGATGATATGGCAGATGGGAAGTATTATATCGCTGCATCCTCGTCAGAATGGGAGTATGTGATAAAAAATCCTGCTGTGATCTATATAAACAAAGATAATATCAGTGCAGAAATCAGCCTCCATGACGGTATGGACAAGGCTGCCCTTTACACTGAAGACGATACATATAAGAAGAACGACCTCCTTGAAAATGTCCAGGCCCAAAACGGCAGCTACACATTTGATATAGCTCCGGGCAGGTACATCCTTGAGGCTTTCACAGAAAACAGCATTGCCGGTTTGGGAACAGACACCCAGACAATGACATCCCTGGGGACTGTGGAGATACTCATTGACGAAGACAATGCAGCTTTAGAGGTAATGGCGGTAAATGCCTCTTGTACCAACGAAGGGTGGACTTACGGGAAAGATTATACGATAGAAAACATCAAAGTGCGTGGAGATTCCGCTTCAGATGGAGGATACAGGTCAGTACAGGCAGGTGAGGCTGCCGGGAGCGGTCCTTTGACATTTATCCTGCTTAAAGGCGATACATATTCATTTGATGTTATTCCTCAAGGCGACAAGGCAGAAGCTTATGCATCCATGACCGTCAGCGGTACGGTGACATCAGATGAGGACGGGGATATTACTTTTACCGTTTCACAGAAAACGACAGCCCCTGACATCGACGCAGAGACCATCAGAAAAGCCTACGAGGAAACAGGCGCATATCTTGCAGACATTGCCGCAGAAAACGGCTTGACTGTAGCCTCCGAGGGCGGAGACTGGATCGTACTGGGACTTGCCAGGGCCGGATATGATGTTCCGGACAGCGTGTATCAGCAGTATTATGATAATGTCAAGGAATATGTAGCGGCTAACATAAACGAAAACGAGCAGCTCCACAGATCAAGATCCACTGAGAACTCAAGGGTGATACTGGCACTGACCGCCCTGGGACTGGATCCGTCAGATGTTGACGGGCACAACCTGCTGGCTGGGCTCTCGGACATGGAATATGTGAGCAGACAGGGGATAAACGGCATAATGTATGCGCTCATAGCCTTTGACAGCGGAAATTACGACATACCAGCCGTATATGACGGCGGAGTCCAGGTGACCAGGGAAGGCCTTATCAGCGCCATACTGGATGCACAGCTGGATGACGGAGGCTGGAGCCTTGCAGGGGCTACGGCAGACATTGATATGACAGCCATAGCAGTGCAGGCCCTTGCTCCGTACTATGATGATAATGAACAGGTGAAAACGGCAGTAGATGAAGCTCTCCAGCTTCTTTCAGAAAGACAGTCAGACAACGGCGGATACGGAAGCTTTGAATCCGCCAACATAGAATCATGCGCTCAGGTCCTTACGGCTCTGACCGCCATGGGCATTGATCCCCTGGAGGATGGCAGGTTCATCAAAGACGGCAATACGGTTCTTGACGCCATACTGGGATATTATGTGGAAGGCGGAGGTTTTGAACATGTGTCCGGATACGGGATCAATCAGCTTGCCACAGAACAGGGTTATTATGCTCTTGTATCCTATTACAGGATGCTTGACGGCCAGACTGCCCTTTACGATATGACTGATATAAAAGATGAACCGATCTTTTCGCAAGATGCATCCGATACAGAGCAGAACGGACAGGAGGACAACGCAAACACAGAAGGATCTGAAACGGTCAAGACCGGAGATCAAAACGATCTTGCCATGCTGTGGGTGATCTGTGGGCTTGGAGCAGCAGGGACTGTTTTTGCCGCATACAGCCGCAAAAAAGAAAATTGAAACTGATAATTTAGGAGAGATAATTGGAAACGAAGAAACAGAGAAAGATCTTTAACATAATAATGGTCGCTGTGATCGTCCTGATAATAGCGGCAGGCATAGTATGGGCTGGTTCCATGAAAGGATGGTTTTCCGGCGGAGATGATTCCTTTGCAACTGCATCTTCCGTAACGGGAGTGGTCAATGTGGAAAGGAACGGAGTCTCCTTTGAACTGGAAGAAGGCGCGTCTTTGCAGCCAGGAGACAAGATCACCACCAACAGCAAGGCACAGATGCGCATATCAGCAGGGAAAAACACATTTACTATGGCTGAAAATACCACAGCTTCCGTAAATGAAAGGGATGACGGCAAGATTACAATGTCCCTGGGGGCAGGAGAGATATTTGCCGTCCTCAACGATGGAGAAAAATTCGGGCAGGTCAGCGCCATGGACACAGTCATCAATGCTGACGGCACGGTCTTTTCTGTCAATGTGCAGACAGGCTCCATGGGAGTCAATGTCTTTGAGGGCGATGTGACTGCGTCAGCGGGCGACGGTGCAGAAACTGCCGGAGCCGGAAAAGCGGTTTCCATTGTTGGGACAGAGATGACTTCAGCAGATCTTTCCATTGCATCTCTCAACGAATTCAATATAACTCAGGCCATGGAAATATCTGATGACCACGATATTTGCTTCACAAAAGACCAGCTCCAGGAAGAACTGGACAGACGGCAGGAAGAGGCATCAGCTCTGGAAGAAGAAGCAGAAGGACAGAATGATACTTCCGGGGAAAGCGGCGGCCAGCAGGACAGCAACGGCAAAGACAGCCAGTCTGCAAGCGGCGGCAGCAGTCAGGGAGGGGACCAGCAGACCTCAGATACAGGGAACGGACAGGCCTCTTCAGGAAGTGAGTACGAATATACTTGTACCATTGAAATACGATGTGATACAATATTAAATAATATGGATGATCTGGATCCGAGCAAGGCAGGCTATGTGCCTTCAAGCGGATATTTGCTGAAGGCTGCAAAAGTAGGCTTTAATGATGGGGAAACGGTCCTGGATGTGCTTAAAAGAGCCTGCGATAAGTACGGGATACAGCTTGAGTATTCCTATACGCCTATGTATGGCAGTTCGTATATAGAAGGTATAGGAAATCTGTACGAATTTGACTGCGGGCCTCAGTCCGGATGGATGTACAAGGTCAACGGATGGTTCCCTAATTACGGATGCTCGGCATATAAAGTCTCAAACGGAGATTCCATAGCCTGGTGCTATACATGTAAAGGGCTGGGCGAAGATCTGGGCGCTGCCGGAGTGCAGCAATAACCTGCACGCAAAGGATGAAAGGATAATTGATGTCAAAGTCAGATACATTTTCCACATATAATCCGGTGATAAATTTCATGTTTTTTATCGGGGCTGTCGTATTCGGGATGTTTTTTACACACCCGCTGTACTTGGCATGTGCTGTCATCCTTTCATCCGCATATCATATAACACTTACCGGGACAGGCGGCCTGCGGTTTCTGGCAGGCATGGTACCGCTTTTCATCATCCTTTCAGCCATAAGCCCGCTGTTCAATCCAAACGGTCAGACGATCCTTTTTACATATCTGGGCGGCCGTGCGTATACACTTGAATCGCTGTATTACGGCATGGCTCTGGCCGCAATGTTCATCTCTGTGATAATATGGTTCGCCTCATATAACAGGGTAATGACCAGCGACAAGTTCATGTATATCTTTGGCCGCGGGGCACCGTCGGTCTCGCTGGTCCTGTCCATGATACTCAGACTGGTCCCGGCTTTCCGCCGCAAGATATTCCAGATAACAGCCGCCAGGAAGTGTGTGGGAAAAGCCGGAGATACGGGAACAAAAAAAGAAAGGCTGGACAACGGGATGACTGTGCTGTCTACACTGACAACATGGGCTCTTGAGGGAGGCATAGTCACTGCCGACAGCATGAGGAGCAGAGGCTACGGCACCGGCAGGAGGACCAGCTTTGCGCTTTACAGATTTGACAGGCGGGATGGCATACTGATGGCCCTGATGACAGTGCTCATGATCGTCATCCTGTTTTGTGCGTTTATGGGCGGGACAGGGTACAGCGCCGGCGGGAACATATCTGCCGGACCTTATACCATATGCGGTGCTGCGGCTTATGGGGCATTTTTGGCAGTACCTACAGTGATCGATATAACGGAGGAGATAATATGGCGCATTTTGAGATCAAGGATCTGAGTTTTTCATATCCTACAGCCAATGGAAAGCTTGCCTTGAAAAATATAAATCTTAAAATCGAACGGGGAGAGTATCTGACGGTGTGCGGAAAGAGCGGAAGCGGCAAGACAACGCTCCTCCGCCATCTCAAGAGTGTTCTCGCCCCGCACGGAAACCTTTCCGGGGAGATCATATTTGAAGGAAAGCCTCTCAGGGAAGCCGACCTGCGGGAGCAGTCCTCCAAGATCGGTTATGTGATGCAGAATCCTGACAATCAGATAGTAACAGATAAAGTATGGCACGAGCTGGCTTTCGGCCTTGAAAGTTTAGGAGAGGACCAAAAGACGATAAGGCTCAGGGTAGCCGAGATGGCAAGCTATTTCGGCATTCAGGGATGGTTCCGGAAAGATGTGTCCCAGCTTTCCGGAGGACAGAAACAACTGCTGAACCTGGCATCCATCATGGCGATGCAGCCTTCGGTACTGATACTGGATGAGCCTACGAGCCAGCTGGATCCCATAGCAGCAGCAGATTTTCTCAATACGGTGAGGAAGATCAACCTTGAACTTGGAACTACGGTCATAATAACAGAACACAGACTTGAAGATGTTTTTCATGCATCGGATCGTGTAGCGGTCATGGAGGACGGTGCTTTGCTGGCTGTAGATGAACCGAGAGCGATAGGGGAATTCCTGAAAAAAGAGAACAATCAGATGTTTGCAGCCATGCCGTCACCTGTGCAGATATATTATGGTGTGGAAAATGACCTCCAATGTCCTCTGACGGTCCGTGAAGGACGAAACTGGCTCAGCAGCCTGTTTGACGGCAGGAAGATACAAGTCCCTTCGATCGGGGAAGAACCGCGCAGAGAAGAAGAAACCGGGGTTCCCGCCATAACCCTTAAAGAAATATGGTACAGATATGAGAAAAATTCTCCAGATGTTCTCCGGGGAGTCAGCCTGAATGTGCCTAAGGGGTCCATATTTGCCATAGTCGGCGGCAACGGGACAGGCAAATCGACAACCTTGAAATCCATCTGCAATATATGCAGACCTTACAGGGGACAGATACTCATATCAGGCAAGAGGATCGAAAAATTCAAGAACGATGAGCTCTTTAAAGGCAATCTGGCCATGCTGCCTCAGGATCCCCAGAGCCTTTTTGTCAAAAAGACGGTAAGGGAAGATCTTGAGGAAATGCTGGTTTCCGGGAGCAACAGGGATCAGATTGAAAAAGTGGCGGATATATGTGATATATCCCACCTGCTGGACAGCCATCCATATGATCTTTCAGGAGGAGAACAGCAGAGGGCGGCACTTGCAAAGGTGCTGCTCACAGAACCGGAGATATTGCTGCTGGATGAACCTACCAAGGGCATTGATAACTTTTTTAAGATAAAGTTTGCTGAAATATTGAAAAAGCTCAAAGGACAGGGAGTAACTGTGCTCATGGTCTCCCACGATGTGGAATTCTGCGCCAAATACGCCGATATGGTGGGCATGTTTTTTGACGGGAATGTCATAACGGTCAACACTCCGCGCAGGTTTTTCTCACAAAACAGCTTTTACACTACGGCTGCCAACAGGATGAGCCGCCATCTTTTCCAAAATGCCATAACCAACGAGGATGTGATAGAACTATGCAAAATCAACAAATGACCACAGGGAAAAGCCGCAGGGGCTTTTGGTCCGCCCTTATAGTGATGGTGATCCTGATACCGCTGACGGTGGGTATTTCATGGTATATGGGTGACAGGAGATATTACATAGCCAGTGTGCTCATAATGATATATTCAATGCTTCCGTTTTTTGCCAGCTTTGAAAGCCGCAGACCGGGCGCAAGGGAACTGGTGACGCTTGCGGTCATGTGTGCCATTGCCGTAGCATCAAGAGCTGCATTTGTGTGGGCCCCCAATTTTAAACCTATAGGGGGAATAGTGATGATAACCGCCATGGCTTTTGGCCCTCAGGCCGGATTTATGACAGGTTCTCTCAGCCTTATCGTCAGCGACATGCTGTTTGGGCAGGGCCCGTGGACACCATGGCAGATGTTTTCGTTCGGGCTTTTGGGGTTTATTTCGGGACTGCTGGGCAGAAAAGGGATCATCAAGGCAGAAAAACCACTTGGTGCTGCCATTGCCGGCTTTGTAATGATGGTGGCCATGGTCGGTCCGCTTCTTGACACATGTACTGTTTTCACCATGGCTCAGATGCTGAACAGAGAATCCGTCCTTGCCATATATCTGTCGGGAATACCTGTCAATGTGAGCCAGGGGATCGCTGTTTTCCTGTGCGTATTGCTGCTGTCAAGACCTATATCAGAAAAGCTCAACAGGATAAAGACCAAATACGGGATGATGGAAACATGAGATTTGACAGTTATCATCCGGCCATCAATTTAATATATTTTACGGCAGCCATCGGCCTTACCATATGGTTTGACCATCCGGTATATCTGGCCATATCATATCTGTGCGCATTTGTCTGGTCGGTCAGGCTGAAGGGGAAAAAAGCCCTTATATTCAACTTCTTCCTCATACCATTTGCCATGATATATGCATTTTGGTATGCATATTATAACCATTTTGGAGTTACTCCTCTGAAACAGAACATAGTTGGCAATCAGATAACCCTTGAGGCTCTTATGTATGGACTGAGGATAGGCTTTACAGCAGCTGCGGTCATAATGCTCTTTTCATGTGTGTTTGCCGTTGTTTCATCAGATAAGATCGTTTACCTGTTTGGAAGGATATCGCCTAAGCTGTCGCTTTTTTTATCCATTATGCTGCGGACTGTGCCGAGGATAAAAGAATATGGACACCGTGTCAACAGGGCTCAGATGGGAATAGGCAAGAGCCCATCCCAGGGCAGCCTGCCACGCAGATGTATCAACGGGTTGAGAATGATATCCATTCTGATAACATGGTTTACGGAAAACTTCGTGGAAAGCGCCATGTCCATGAAATGCCGGGGATATTCTCTGAAAGGCCGTACAGCGTTTTCCATATACAGGTTTGATAACAGGGACCGGGCTTTTGTCACAGGCATGTTTGCGCTGCTCACTGTGGTAATGATAGGATGGATCCTGGATCAGACGCATATTTACTATGATCCTGTGATGATATTTCCGCCTCTGACGGTGATGTCGCATGTTTTCTTCACGGCATACGGAGCATTCATGCTGATGCCGCTTATTTCACAGACCATCGGGGAGAGACGCTTTGAAGCTGCCAGAAACAATATATGATAGGGCTCAAGGCCATGTCCTTTTCAAGCCTAAGGTTGACAAGAAAAAATAAGGGTGGTAACATTTTACCATCCGATATTTTTTTGAGAAAGAAGGTCAGCAAATGGGAAAAAACTATAAATTTGAAACTATGCAGATCCATGTTGGTCAGGAAAAACCGGATCCTGCCACCGATGCCCGCGCAGTACCTATTTATATGACAACATCTTATGTGTTCAGGGATTCCGCACAGGCCGCAGCAAGATTCGATCTGAAAGAAGAAGGTAATATATATACGAGGCTGATGAACCCGACTACGGATGTGTTTGAAAAACGCATGGCAGCCCTTGAGAGGGGAGTAGGAGCTCTTGCGACAGCTTCCGGGTCGGCGGCCATAACCTATGCAGTACAGAACATAGCCATGGCAGGCGATCACATAGTATCAGCTTCCAATCTTTATGGAGGGACATATAATCTCTTTGCAAACACCCTCAAAGACCAGGGACTTGCAGCTACATTTGTCGATCCGGCCGATCCGGATAATTTTGAAAAAGCAATACAGCCAAACACCAAGCTCATTTATGCAGAAACCCTTGGAAATCCCAATGCTGATGTGATAGATATAGAAGCTGTGGCTGATGTGGCTCACCGTCACGGCATACCTCTGATAGTAGATAATACTTTTGCCACTCCGTATCTGCTCAGGCCTATCGAGCACGGAGCGGATATAGTGGTGCATTCTGCCACAAAGTTCATTGGCGGCCACGGAGCAGTAATGGGCGGCGTGATCGTAGATTCGGGCAAGTTTGACTGGACGCAGAATGATAAATTCCCAGGCATTTCCAAGCCCAACATGTCGTACCACGGCGTGGTGTTTACAGATATATGTAAAGATCAGGCATATATAATGAAACTCAGGAACACGCTCATGAGGGATCAGGGTGCGGTAATTTCACCATTTAATGCTTTTATGCTGCTCCAGGGTCTTGAAACTCTTTCCCTGAGAGTTGAGCGCCATGTGGAGAACGCGCTCAAGGTGGTCGGTTTCCTCAAAGACCATCCAAAGGTAGAAAGGGTCAGTCATCCTTCCCTTGAGCAGGGATATGGAAAAGAACTCTATGACCGCTATTTTCCAAGAGGAGCAGCGTCAATATTTACTTTTGATGTGAAGGGCGGAGCCGAAGCAGCCAAGAGGTTCTCCGAGAGCCTTGAGCTTTTTTCACTGCTGGCAAATGTCGCCGATGTAAAAAGTCTGGTCATCCATCCGGCCTCAACTACCCATTCCCAGATGACTGAGGCAGAACTGAAAGCAGGTGGGATCAACCCTAATACCATACGCCTTTCCATAGGGACGGAGCATATCGATGATATAATCGGAGATCTTGCACAAGCTCTTGACTCCATCTAAAGTAAAAGCCAGTAAAGAAAGGAGCGTGATATGAAATGCCGATAAAGATAGCCAACGGGCTTCCGGCACGAAAAACCCTTGAAAGTGAAAATATCTTCGTAATGGACGAGAACCGGGCCACGACCCAGGACATACGGCCTTTGAAGATCATCATATTAAACCTTATGCCGACGAAGATAACCACCGAGACCCAGCTGGCTCGTCTGCTGGGGAACACGCCGCTCCAGATAGAGGTGGAGCTTCTGGCCATAAGTACCAGAGCGCCCAGACACATATCCAAGGAACATATGCTTACTTTTTATAAGGTGTTTGATGACATCAAGGATGAGTATTTTGACGGAATGGTGATCACCGGAGCGCCTGTGGAACTGATGGAATTTGAGGAAGTGGATTACTGGCCCGAAATCTGCAAGATAATGGACTGGAGCACTTCACATGTGTACAGCACATTCCATATCTGCTGGGGAGCACAAGCTGCCCTTTATCATCATTACGGGATACCAAAGAGGAGACTGCCGGAAAAGATGTTCGGCGTTTTCAGCCACAAGGTGACCCACAAAGGTTCTATTCTTTTCCGCGGTTTTGACGACACCTTCATGGTGCCACATTCAAGGCACACTACTGTGCTGAAAGAGGACATTCTTAAAGTGCCGTCTCTAAAGATTCTTGCTGAAAGTGAAGAAGCAGGCGTATATGCCATATCTACCGATGAAGGCAGGAGGATATTCATAACGGGTCATTCAGAATATGACACCGATACTCTGGCTCAGGAATATTTTAGAGATAAAGAGGCAGGACTGGAGATAAAAGTACCTAAGAACTATTTTCCTGAGGATGATGACAGCAGACAGCCATCATGCTGCTGGCGGTCAGGCGCCAACCTGCTGTACTCCAACTGGCTCAATTATTTTGTATATCAGTCTACACCTTATGATATAAATACCGTTCCGGCGTTTAGATAATAGGGCAGATGACCAATAAATTCTGATGAATATCACAGGAGGAAATAAAATGTATGTAACTTGCTTGGACCTTGAAGGCGTACTTGTCCCTGAAATATGGATAGCTTTTGCAGAGGAGACAGGGATCCCGGAACTGAAAAAGACCACCAGAGATGAACCTGACTACAACAAACTGATGAACTACAGACTGGACATCCTCAGGCAGCATGGACTGGGACTCAAAGAGATACAGGAGACCATATCGAAGATAGATCCGCTGCCAGGTGCAAAAGAATTTCTGGATAAACTGAGGGAAAGCGGTCAGGCCATAATAATAAGCGACACCTTCACCCAATTTGCCAAGCCGCTGATGAAAAAACTGGGATGGCCTACGATCTTCTGCAATGAACTTGTGGTGGGGGAAAACGGAGAGATCACCGATTTCAGGATGCGTATAGACAGGTCTAAGTACAGCACGGTAAAAGCGCTCCAAGCCATGGGCTTTGATACCATAGCATGCGGTGACAGCTATAATGATCTGGAGATGATAAAGGCAGGAAAGGCCGGATTCCTTTTCAGGAGCACAGACTCCATCAAGGAAGCTAATCCTGATGTTCCTGCATTTGACAGCTACGATGATCTGTTTGATGCCATAATGGCTGCACAGAAATAGACAAAAACTAAACCGGACCCCGTTTCAGCCCAGATGCGGAAAACTGCCGTGTCAAAATGGTACCGGAAGTTTTTTGACAGGGATCATAGCCCCGGTCCGCACCTCGTTTTACGGGTGGCACCGATTATTCTGGGCAGGACGGCAGGAAATTGACAGACGAAGAAAAGCAAGGGTGTGTACACCCAAAATAAATAAAATTACGATTTCAGGGGGAGCCGCTCCCCCTGGAATTATATTTTTGATGAATACAGGGGGAAAGGCTCCCCCTGAATAGATCATTTTGCCTGGAGCAGGGGGAAGATAAAACAGTGTTTTTTCAAAAAAAGCAGAGGCAGGGCAGGATTTTGACAACTATAGCTGTCAAAATCCCGCCCTGCCTTAATTTCTGATCCCCCTAAATCGGGCATTATATATGATCTGGGTGGAGTCGCTCCCCCTGGATCAGGGATTTTGTATGATATTGGTGGATTGATGGGGCAAGCACCTTCCGCACAGCAAGGACCTTTCGCACAGCAAGCACCTTCCGCACAGCCAGATCCACTTTGTGCAGACCGCCAAAGACCCGCAGTCCGGTACGGACATTCCATGACGGGAAGCCCGTCAAAGACGCAGTATGTTCAGCAGAAGTACCCGGCCATGACATTACCCAGCCATGACATTACCCGGCCATGACATTCATCAGAATTTTATCCTTCTGCTGTTTATGCCGACATTCAGAATCACTCCTACGGAGATCATACTGGCGATGACCGAAGTTCCTCCACCCGAAAGGAAAGGCAGAGTTATGCCTGTAACCGGCATGATGCTCATTGTCATTGCGATGTTTTCAAAGATCTGGAACAGGAACATGGCGGTGAAGCCAACTACTATGAGTGCGCCGTAAAGATCAACGGCTTCCCTTATCACACGGATGAATCGGTACAGAAGACCGCCATAAAGGAGGATGACGATGACGCCTCCAATGAAACCCAGTTCTTCAACAACTACGGAAAAGATAAAGTCTGACTGCTGGACCGGGATAAAATCCAGTTCTTTCTGCGTACCGTTAAACAGCCCCTTGCCGAAGAATCCGCCTGAACCTATGGCAACTTTGGATTGCCATACCTGATAATTGCCGGGCAGGTTCAGGTTGTCCGGATGAAGGAAGGCCTCGATACGCTGCTTCTGATACTCGCCGAGGAAGTTGTATATCACCGGCAGAGCTGCAATGGCGGCAACTATGGATTTAAGCAGGATCTTGTAGTCTATGCCTGCAAAAAATACCATGAATAGCCATACTATCATATACACCAGGGCGCTTCCAAGATCTTCTTTCAGGACTATGGCTATGATAGGCAGAGCATAGAGTCCGGCAAGGATAACGCCGCGGAATTTCTTTATGTCTTCACGGTGGACAGAAAGGTAGTTGGCCATAAGCAGGATGAAAAGTATCTTTACAAACTCTGACGGCTGCAGGGTGGTTACACCCAGATTCAGCCATGCCCTTGAACCATACTGTTCCAGGCCTATGCCGGGGAGATATACTGACAGCAGCAGGACAATGGATGCGATGTACAGGAACTTGCTGAGCCCCAGAAAAGCTGTATATTCTATGCGCAGCACAAAAATGAGCGCAACAAAGCCTAAAACATATGCCAGCGCCTGGACAAGGACAACCCTGCTCATGACAAAACCGTCATCATATACTGTGCTTTCCAGCATCAGAAGGCTTATGCACCCCAATATCCCCACAAGTATCAATGTTATCTTATCTGCTTCCCGTAATGGGGAGAATAAATTTTTCATTCCAAAATTGACCTCTTTTAAATGTTCATGCAAATATCCATGGTAACAATTATAACCGCAATCATCCGATATATCAAGCCTTCTACAGTGAAGAACGGGAGAATTTAAAAGTATTATTTACATTTCCTTTATTTTGAGATATAATAACCATGTATGAATAAAAAACTGAATAAGAAGGAGGTGTTGTAATGGCTCCAGTCGTTGTAAAAATTATTATTGCAGCCTTGGCACTGGTCATAGGCGCGTTAATAGGATATATTTACAGGAAAAATGTCGGAGAGAAAGCTATCGGAAGCGCAGAGCAAAAGGCAAGGAACCTCATACTCGACGCTGAGAACAGATCCGAGACAATGAAAAAGGAAGCGATCCTCGAAGCTAAGGAAGAAGCCCACAGGCTAAGAAGCGAAGCCGAGAGAGACGCCAGAGAGAGACGAGCGGAAGTACAACGGTCAGAACGCAGGCTCATCCAGAAAGAAGAGTCTATTGACAGGAAACTTGAAAACATCGAAAAGAAAGAAGAAAGTATAGCCCAGAAAGAACAGAACATCATCAACAAGCAGAAAGATCTTGATACCATCATTTCAAAACAGCTTGAAGAATTGGAAAGGATTTCGGGATATACTGTAGACGAAGCGAAAGCCATATTGCTTTCCAACATTGAGAAAGAGGTTCGGCATGACGCTTCCGTCATGATAAAGGATATAGAGACCAAGGCCAAAGAAGAAGCGGACAAGAAGGCAAAGAACATTATAACAGGCGCCATACAGAGATGTGCGGCCGATCATGTGGCAGAAAGCACCGTTTCGGTAGTGGCTCTTCCCAACGATGAGATGAAGGGAAGGATCATCGGGCGTGAAGGACGAAATATCAGAGCCATTGAGACTTTGACAGGAGTAGATCTGATAATTGATGATACCCCTGAGGCCGTTATCCTTTCTGGCTTTGACCCTGTCAGGCGGGAAGTGGCAAGGATAGCCCTGGAGAAGCTCATAGTTGACGGAAGGATACATCCTACCCGCATAGAAGAAATGGTAGAAAAGGCTGAAAGGGAAGTGAACGCCACCATCAAAGAAGAAGGTGAACAGGCCGCCTTTGAGGTAGGTATCCACAATCTCCACCCTGAACTCATCAAACTGCTGGGCAGACTTAAATACCGGACTTCATACGGACAAAATGTCCTCAAACATTCGGTGGAGGTGGCCCATCTTGCCGGACTTATGGCGGGAGAACTGGGACTTGACATCAAGCTGGCAAAGAGAGCCGGACTGCTCCACGATATAGGGAAAGCTCTCGACCATGAAGTAGAGGGCACTCATGTGGATATAGGAATAGATGTCCTCAGAAGATACAAAGAATCTGAGGCAGTTATCAACGGCATGGCTGCTCATCACGGTGATTATGAGCCGAAGAGCATGGAGGCCGTTCTCATCGCAGCGGCTGACGCACTGTCGGCGGCAAGACCGGGAGCAAGGAGAGAAACTCTCGACGCATATATCAAGCGCCTTGAAAAACTGGAAGAGATCGCCAATACGACTCCGGGAGTAGAAAAATCATTTGCCATACAGGCAGGAAGAGAGATAAGGATAATCGCCAAACCGGAAGAAGTCAACGATGAGGAGATCGTTTTCCTGGCAAGGGAGATTTCCAAGAAGATAGAAGCAGAGCTCGAATACCCTGGTCAGATCAAAGTAAATGTGGTAAGGGAAACGAGAGCCGTTGATTATGCAAAATAGATACAAGCTGTAAAGGCTCCTTTTGAAGGGAGCCTTTTTTGACCCTAATGTCACAAACGGCCACAGGCCGTATGGGAAAGGAGAAGTATGACAACGACGCTGACACCGCAAGAGAATAAGACATTTTACAGCCAACTTGTAACCGTGGGGATACCGGTGCTGATGCAGCAGCTCATAGCGGTAGGCCTCAATCTGGCTGATACGATCATGGTGGGCAAAGTGTCCTCAAACGCTTTGGCTGCAGTCGGAGCAGCCAATCAGGTATATTTCGTGTACAGTGTTATCCTTTTTGGAATATTCAGCGGGGCGGCCGTATATACGGTGCAGTATTGGGGAGTAAAAGATCTGGCCAGCCTGAGAAAGATACTGGGCATAGATTATGTTATGTGGCTTGCCTTGACCATACCTGTGGTCCTGCTGGCGTTTTTCGCTTCGCCGGTGCTTATGGGGCTGTTCACAGATGACCCGGAGGTCATAGCTCTGGGCGGCGACTATATGCATATAGCCTGCTTTTCATACATATTCAGCGGATTTACATTTTCAGTTACATATAATTCGCGGGCCATCATAAGGCTAAAAGTACCGACCGCCATCAACTGCGTTGCCATCCTCATAAACATTACACTGAATTACTGCCTGATCTACGGCAATTTCGGCATGCCGGATCTGGGCGTAAAAGGTGCAGCCATAGCAACGCTGATAGCCCGTGTCATAGAGGCGGCCGCAATGTTCATATATGTATATTTTTCCAAAGATCATCCGCTGGCGGCAAAACCAAGGGAATTTTTATCTTTCGGGAAGGATATGTATAAAAGCGTTATGAGGACTGCGGTTCCTGTAATGTTCAACGAAGGCTGCTGGGCGCTGTCAGTCTCAATGGTCTTTGCCGCCTATGGCAAGATAGGACCGTCGGCTCTGGCTGTAGTACAGGTGGCAAATACAATAACTGAATTCCTGCAGACGGCATATGCCGGAGTCAGCAATGCCTCCACGGTAATAGTCGGGCAGGCAATAGGCCAGGGAAAGATCCACCATGCGGTCATATACAGCCGCAGGATCCTCAATCTGGCATGGATATTAAATGTGGTGATGACGCTGCTGCTGATATTTATCAGAGTGCCGATCGTTCAGATATACGATTTTGATGCGGAAACTACAAAGCTGCTGCTTTCGTCAATGTTCGTGTTCGCCATCGCCATAACGCCTAAGATGCTTACATATGTGATAATATGCGGCATACTCAGGGCCGGCGGGGATACATTCTACTGTATGGCAGTGGAAGCTTCCCTGAACATGCTCATACAAGTGCCGCTGGCTTATATATCTGTCCTTGTGCTGGAACTGTCGCTGCCTGTGGCCATTGCAGTAGTTGCCATTTCCGATGTGATAAAGGCCATACTCTGCTACAGGCGTTACCTGAGTAAAAAATGGATAAACATCTTTACAGATTCACAGATACAGGATTAGAGACCAGGAAAGGAATGCAATGTTTGTTTATTTGGATAACAGTTCTACGACCAAGCCCTATCCGCAGGTCATAGAGACCATGACCAGGGTGCTGTCAGAGGACTTCGGCAATCCGTCTTCCCTCCATACTTTGGGTTTCACGGCGGAACAATATGTCAAGACTGCCAGAAAGGCAATAGCTGACGCCCTTGGGGCAAACAGCGGAGAAATCTATTTTACTTCCGGAGGTACAGAGGCGGATAATACTGCGATTTTCGGAGCTGCCCAGCTCCGCCGCCGCGAGTGCAAAAAGATCATAACCACCGGAGTTGAGCATCCTGCAGTGCTGGAAGCGGCCAGGCGTCTTGAGGCCATGGGCTGGCAGGTGGAGTATATAGGCGTTGACGGGAAATGCCGGCTCGATATGGATGCGCTGGAAGCGGCCATGACTTCCGACACGGCCCTTATTTCCGTAATGTCAGTCAATAACGAGACCGGTACGATAATGCCCATAGATGAGATAGCCAAAGCCAAAGAAAGGTTTAATAAGGAAAATGGCGCCCATATACTGCTGCATACCGATGCAGTCCAGGCCTTCGGCAAGATACCGGTCACAACTGCCGGAGTGGACATGATCTCTGTCAGCGGGCATAAAGTCCACGGCCCAAAAGGAATCGGTGCGCTTTATGTGAAAAAAGGCCTGAACCTGCCACCGTTTATCGTCGGAGGAGGTCAGGAAATGAACATGCGATCCGGTACTGAAAATATGCCTGGGATAGCCGGGTTCGGCAGAGCTGTCCAGATTTTCAGCGAAAATACCAGAGAACGGGCAGCGGCCATGTCCGCCGCCAGAAAGCGGCTCCTCCAGGACCTCATGTCCGGAGCAAAAGATATTTCCATAAACAGTCCGGATGGAGATGATGCCTGCCCTTCGGTGCTGAACATATCTTTTTTGGGAGTAAGGGGGGAAGTACTTCTCCATACTCTTGAACAGGACGGGATATTCGTTTCAACCGGGTCAGCATGTTCATCCAATAAAAAAGGACGCAGCCATGTGCTAAAAGCCATGGGCCTTTCCGACAAGGAAATCGAAGGTGCAGTCCGTTTCAGCTTCAGCGAGTTCAATACCGTGGAAGAAATGGACTATGTTGCGGAAAAGACAATACAGGCAGCAGAAAGATTCAGAAGATTAGGCAGGAGATAAGATGAACGAACAAAATATTTTTATAGTAAGGTGCGGAGAAGTGGCCCTTAAGGGTATGAATAAGCCGTATTTTGAGCGGATGCTGGCTGACAGGATCCGCCGCAACCTGAAGAACATCGAAGGGGTGAGCGTCAAACGCAAGGATGGGCTGATCTTTATCAGGTCAGAAAAAAATACAGACCCAGATACGATCATAAAGGAGACGACAAAGGTTTTTGGAGTAGATTCTGTCAGTAAGGCCATAGAAGCGCAGCCGGAACTGAACGCCATAGGTGAGGCGGCAGCAGGATACATGATGGAGCTGATAGAAAAGCGCGGGGTCAAGACATTTAAAGTCGCAGCCAAGCGTGCTGACAAGTCCTTCCCTGTAAAATCGCCGGAGATCGGCCGCATAATTGGCGCAAAGATACTCATAGGCTGCAAGGTGCTCAAGGTCGATGTTCATCAGCCGGATGTGCTGCTCCATGTGGATGTCAGATCAGACAGGGCATATATCTATGAGGGTAAGATCAATGGCTTCGGAGGGCTTCCTCTGGGGACCAACGGAAAGGGTCTGGTGCTTCTTTCCGGAGGGATCGACAGCCCTGTCGCCGCATGGATGATGGCCAAAAGAGGAATGCTGATAGAAGCGGTGCATTTCCATTCGTATCCGTATACAAGCCCCAGAGCCAGGCAGAAAGTAGAAGAACTGGCGTCTATACTGGCATCCTACTGCGGGGGATTTAAAATGCATGTGATAAACCTGCTCCCGATACAGGAACAGATCGTTGCAAACTGCCCGGAAGAGGAGACGACCATATTGGTACGCCGTTTTATGATGCGTATAGCTGAAAAGATTGCCCAAAAGCGCAGCTGTATGATGCTCATAACAGGAGAAAACCTGGGGCAGGTAGCCAGTCAGACGGCAGAGGCCCTGGTGGTCACAGACGCTTCTGTGACAAGACCTGTGATGCGTCCGCTGATCGCCATGGATAAGACTGAGATCATGGACAAAGCCAGAGAGATAGGTACTTATGAGAAGTCTATCGAACCATATGAGGACTGCTGTACGGTATTCCTGCCGAAACATCCGACCACCAAGCCCAAACTTGAGCGTATACTGGAATCAGAGAGCAGACTGGACTGTGAAGCCCTGATACAGGCTGCCGTTGAGTCAGCAGAAACGGTGGATATCCGCCAGGCCTGAGCGGTTAGAAAAACGGCATGATCCGGGGGGATTATTTCTGCCCTATATATTGCATGGAAACTGTTTTAGGTGGAGCTGATCCGCCTAAAACTTTTTTTTTGCCTGAGCGGATGAAAATGGGATATGACTATGTGGTATTTATTCCCGGTCAAATCATCTCTTTTTCTCCCCAGAATCTTTACAATATTTATACCATGGACATCCGGAGGACGGTTATACTGTAGTCAAGAAAACCGGAGGACAGATATGCGTATACTGCTAGCAGAAGACGATCCGAAGCTTCTTAAATCACTTATACATATTTTCAGGAACAACCGATATATCACAGACGGCGTGTCAAACGGCGCAGATGCTTTTAATTATGCGGCGACCGGAGAATACGACGGCATCGTCATGGATATCATGATGCCGGAAAAAGACGGTCTGATGGTCCTTAGAGAACTCAGAGAGCAAAATATCACAACACCGGTGCTGCTGCTTACTGCCAGGACAGAGATCCCCCAGCGGATAGAAGGGCTGGACGCAGGGGCAGACGACTATCTGCCGAAACCTTTTGCGGCTGCGGAACTTATGGCCAGAGTGAGGGCAATGCTCCGAAGAAAGTCAAATTACACCCCGGATATCCTCAGCGTAGGCAGCACTGTCCTTGACCGCGGCACTCTGGAGGTGTCATGCAGGGAAAAAACAGCATCCCTCAGCGCAAGGGAGTTTCAGATCCTGGAGATCATGATGCAAAACCCCAGAGTCATCATACCGGCTGAACAGCTCATGACACATATATGGGGCTGGGATTCGAATGTTGATATGGGCGTGATCTGGGTGCATATTTCAAACCTCCGCAAGAAAATCGGAACAATAAACGCTCCTATCACGATCAAATTCATAAGAAATGCCGGCTATATGCTGGAGGAAATATGATGGTCAACGAACTGAGAAAAAACTTGTCAGGGTATGCGGGATTTCTGCCCTTGCTCTTCTGGCGGTCATTTACGCATGCATATATATCCTCAGCGCACGACAGCTCAACGGTGCGATGGACATGCTTGCCGACAGGATATCAGAAAACGGAGGAAGTTTTCCGGAATATTCAGCCGGAGAACAGGAGGATATGGGGGGACCTGCCCCAGGATCCATAAACGAAGAGACCAGATTCAGCGTAAGGTTTTTCATTGTCAGTTTTGACGATGAGGGTCTGGTGACAGGGGAAAACATTGCTGCCATGCGGTCAGTCACCCAGCAGTCAGCGGCAGGATACGGAATAAAAGCGGCCGCCTCCGGCAGCGAAAGAGGCTGGATCGATGATTACCGGTATAAGAAGTATGAAAACAGCCAGGGGTATGACATCGTGTTTGTAGATGGCGCCATGAACAGATCCGTGTTCCGGATGACCATGCTCTCGGCAGGAGCCGCACTTACCGGCAGCGGCATTGTCCTGTTCATCCTGATGGTGGTCTTTTCCAAAAGAGCCGTAAGACCCATTGCAGAAAGCTACGAAAAACAGAAGCAATTTATAACGGACGCCAATCACGAGCTCAAAACCCCACTGACACTGATAATGACCAATATAGACATAGTCCAGTCAGAGATAGGCGAAAATGAATGGCTGCAAGACGCCAAATGCGAAGGCAGCAGGATGAACGACCTGATAAATCAGATGGGGATACTGACAAAAATGGATGAAGGAGCAGACGGCGGCGAAAAAGCAAGGCTGGATCTGAGCGGATTGGTCACAGAAAAGGCAAGATCATTTGTACCTCTGGCAGAAAGCCGGAACAAGAAGCTCATGGCTGCCATTGACGGCGGAACGGTATGTCTCGGTCACAGACAGGCCGTGGAAAAATTGATGGACATACTGTTTGACAATGCGATAAAATATTGCGATGAAGGAGGAACCATAACAGTGGCACTGCGCAACAGGAGAAGGCCGCTGCTCACCGTAGAGAATACATACAGGTCTGCTCAAAATGTAGAAACTGACAAGCTGTTTGACCGTTTTTACCGCGGGGACAGATCGAGAACCCCTTCAGGCGGATTCGGCATCGGCCTTTCCATCGCAAAGGCCATAGTAAAAGACCAAGGCGGGGAGATAAACGCATATATAAAATCCGGCGATATTGTCGGATTTAAAGTAGTATTCAGATGAAAAACCATCAGGACCGGATTTGCGAGAGGATATATCCGGTGTACAAAGGCATGCTGTCTTTCGTGCACTTAAGGCAGCAGTCCGGTAAGACAGTCCCTTTGTGTACCTTTTATGGAGTACATGGAGGGACTTTTTTCTTTTTCATCACACAAATCTTTAGCCGCGATTAAGGACAGACAGGTACAATGACCAGAGAATGTAAAGCCCGGCGGATAAAAGGACCGGGAAAGGAGGAAGCAGTGATAGAAGTCAAACACCTCACCAAGCAATACGGCAGGCATATCGCCGTTTCAGACCTGTCATTCACCATCGAAAAGGGCAGGATATACGGGCTGCTTGGACCAAATGGCGCAGGCAAATCCACTACCATGAACATAATGACAGGATGCCTGGCAGCCACTTCAGGAGAAGTCATGATCGATGGATATGATATATTTGAGGACGCTTTCAAGGCCAAGAAGCTCATAGGATATCTGCCGGAGCAGCCTCCCCTTTACATGGACAGGACTCCGAGAGAATATCTTACATTTATAGCCAGAGCAAAGCAGATACCGGAAAAGGATATAGAGAAAAATATAAAATCTGTCATGGATACCGCAGGCATAAGCCATGTGAGCGACAGGCTCATCAAAGTCCTTTCCAAAGGATATCTGGCAGCCGGCGTATATGTATGGGTAAGGAGGAAAAGGAGATGACCAGATCAAAGAAACTGTGTATAATGCTGGCGGCGCTGCTGATCGTAGCCTCAGGTGCAACGGCTGCTGTAAAGATGGCCCAGAACAGCGCTGAGACAGAGACCGGACAGACCATACTTGCTGTGGACAGTGAAGCAGTAAGTTCGCTGAGCTGGACATATAACGGAGAAGAAATGACCTTTGACCGTTCAGACGAAAACTGGCAATATACAGAGGATGCCGAATTCCCTCTCGATGAGGATTATATACAGACAATGCTCAGCACTCTCAGCGAGGTCGTGTCATACAGGACCATTGAAGACTCCAATGATCTGGAACAGTATGGGCTTGAAGAACCGGTCTGCCAGATAGAGGTGTCCCTGTCAGAAGAAAACGAGAAGGGACAGACGGAAACAGAGACGGTGAGTCTTTCCATAGGCAGCGAGAGTTCCATGGGAGGAAGGAGATATATATCCATAGGCGATGGCAATGTATACATGGTCGATTCGTCTGTGCTGGACAGTTTCTCGTACCAGCTCCTTGATGTTGTGGAAAAAGACGAGATACCGTCAATGACAGAGACCAGCGGTTTTACCATTGAAACCGACGAACAGACCATGGATATAGATTTTATGGAAGAAAGCGGCCTTGCCTACAGTGATGAATATATCTGGTTCCTCAATGAAGACGGGGAATATACAGCTCTTGATACAGACCTTACATATGACCTGTTTGATATGACTGCCGCCATGGTCTGGGATGACTGTGTGGATTACAAGGCTTCGGAAAACCTGGGGACATATGGCCTTGATGATCCGGCTGCCACCGTTACCGTAGAATATACGGATATGGTGCAGACGGATACAGGAGAGACCGATGAGGATGGAGAAACGGTGTATGAAACAGAAAAAGTTGAAAAGACCTTTGTCCTGGAGATAGGAGATTACACAGGAGATTATTGTTATGCCAGGGTGGCAGGATCAGACATAGTGTGCCTGATAGACGCTTCGATAGCAGATGCGGTCATGTATGCTGATCCGGAAGATCTTTTGCCTGATGAGATACTTGCAATAGATTGGGATGATGTGACCGGAGCCGATATCAGTCTTGACGGCACTACATATCATTTTGAAAAGGTTGAAGAAGAAGTTACAGATGATGAGGGGAATACTTCTGAAGAAACTGTCTGGGAAATGGATGGAGAAGAGACAGACATACAGACTGTGCTGGACAGCCTGACGGAAATGGCTTCTGCCGGAAGTGAAGATGACATTTACTCCAGGGGAGAAGTACAGATAAGCTTTGTTTTTTATCAGGATTCAGAAAACTTCCCGGAAGTGACCCTCGATTTTTACAGGTATGACAGCGACAGCTGCCTCGTGAGCCTTAACGGAGAAATGCGGCTCCTTGCTCCTAAAGATTCTGTAGATACGGTGATAGAAGATTTCAATCTTCTGATAGCAGGGTGACACATAAGTTTCACCCTTACGGTACAGAAAATTTAAGGTTGCCTTCGCCAAGACCACCATGGCGGTGACCATGGCCGCCTTGCTTATGACGGTCGTACTTGCCGGCTGTGGAAACAAAAGCAGCTCCGATGAAACCGGTTCTGCCGTTTCAGAGGTATCCGCAGCTGTGATAGCGGCCAGTTACGCCATGTCCATAAGTTTGCACCCAGGAAAATGTTCAGCCCCTGATCTGATCTATCCCTTTGTTGGCCAATCCGTCAACAACATGGTTCATTTTTATTACATAGATAAAATCCGCATATGAAAAACTGCTGCCGTTCCAGCTCAGGAACTTCTCATACAGGGATGTCAGGGCGGGACTTTCCGGCAGCTGGTCTCCGCTGGTTTCAGGAAGCCTGACATGGCCTTTTACCCGGTAAAAGGTAACATCGTGTTTTCGCACCAGAGACAGGAGCTCTTTCCACAGATCCTGATTTTCCACCGCCTTGTGAGCGGCGTTGCGCCATTTGTTCTTTTCCCATGATTCATACCATTTTTCTCTGAAGCAGTTTGCCACATATGCGCTGTCAGTAAAAACATGGATAGTCAGTCCTTCTTTTTTCAGGGCTTTGAATGCTTCGATCACGGCGGTCAGTTCCATCTTGTTGTTGGTGGTGTCAGCCTCTCCGCCCCACAGTTCTTTACGGCGGCCTCCTGCTTCCAGGACTGATCCCCAGCCCCCGAAATTTGTCCTTTCCTGATTGCCCGAACAGGCTCCGTCAGTATATATCCTTATCACATCCATAGATGACCTCCTGAAAATCTTTTCATATCTTAGTATATTATGGCTTATTTCAGGTGATTTTACAATGAAAAAGTGGTATAATCCCAAGGTATGGTAAAACAAACAGGAGAAAAAATATGAACTTAGGAATCTGTACCATGGCCAGCAGCAGCAGCGGCAACTGTTACCTGGTAAAGAGCAACAGGACTAACCTGCTGGTAGATGCAGGCGTTGCAGGCCGCAAGGTAAAATCAAATCTTGAAATGCTCGACATAAGACTGAAAGATGTGGATAGCATCCTGCTCACGCATGAACATGCGGATCATATCAAATGCGCCAGCGCATTGTATAACCTGACCAGTGAAGCGATGTTCGTAGCCACAGGAGGCACTGCGGAAAGTCTTATCATAAACAGAAAAAAACCGGAGGCAGATAAGGTCAGGATCATTTCCGCAGGAGAGACATTCATGATAGGTGATATTCAGGTGACGGCAGTTGAGACTTCCCACGATGCCAGAGAACCGGTGGCTTATACATTTGCAAGGAACGGAAAGAAAATATCCATAGTGACCGATACGGGTATCGTGACGCCGCAGATAGAAAAAGCCATCGCTGATTCGGACATACTGGTCATCGAAGCCAATCATGAAGAAAATATATTGATGTACGGACGCTATCCATATAATGTCAAGCAGCGTATCAAAGGAGACAAAGGGCACCTGTCCAACGAAACGGCAGCCAGATGCATATGCGGCATGCTGAGGAACCTGTCAGAGCCAAAGGTGCCGTACATAATACTTGCACACCTGAGCAAAGAAAACAACTCTCCGCAGCAGGCCCTGCTCACGGTGAGAAATTTCATCGAGGAAGCCGGATTCTATGCAGATAAGAGTTTCAGGCTCCATGTGGCAGATCTAAATGAGATGGGAGACCTTATAGCGGTTTAAGGTGAAAAATGAAGATACAGATAATATGCGTAGGAAAACTGAAAGAAAAATACTGGACATCTGCCTGTGAGGAATATATGAAACGATTGTCCAGATATTGCGATGTCAATATCACAGAACTAAAAGAGGCAAGGCTGCCGGACAGCCCTTCTGCGGCGCAGGAAAGACAGGTGATCGAAGAGGAAGGAAATTCCATCATCAGGCATATCAAAGATGGCGCATTTGTCATAAGCCTTGAGATAAATGGAGAAAGCCTGGATTCCCGGCAGCTTGCGCAAAAAATAGAAAACCTTATGGTCACCGGAAAAAGCCATGTGGTGTTTGTCATAGGAGGAAGTCTGGGACTCAGCAGTCAGGTGAGCAGCAGAGCGGACATGAAGCTGTCCTTTTCAAAAATGACTTTTCCCCATCAGATGATGAGGGTGATCCTCCTTGAACAGATATACCGGAGTTTTAAGATCATAAATCGGGAAACATACCATAAATAGAGAAATAACTGCTTTGCAGCCGTCCAGCGGGACGGCTTTTTTATTGGAACTTTCAGGCATAGACCCGAATGATATTTTTTTGGAGAAAAAAGAAAAAAACTGTTGCAATGAAGTGTGAAATGTGCTACCGTTTACTTATTCACAAACGAAAATAAAAAATGTTTAAAAATATATAAACGATATTGCAGATGAGCCCGTCGGGCAGCAGCAAAAGGAGGTATCCATGCAGTTCAAAGAATTGACCATTGAGGAATTGACCAGAGGATATGCCTGGTCAGACGAAAAAGGCACATTTGTCTGTATATTCTGCGGTGAAGAATATATTGACGGGACTGTATATGAGAGCCACGGAAGGATGATGACTGCTGAAAGAGCAGTAAGGGAACATGTGCTTGAAGCCCACGGCGGAGCTTTTAAGGGCCTTATAGGCCTTGACAAACAGATAAATGGCCTGTCTGATATCCAGAAACAGATCCTTGAAGGCATGTATGCAGGAGACGATAATAAGGCCATAGGTGAAGAAATGGCCATAAGCGCCGCTACGGTAAGGACTCATAAGTTCAATATCCAGAAGATGAAAAGAGAAGCGAGGATATTGCTGGCACTATTGGAAAACATAGAGAATGAAGAAGTGGTCACTGCCAGGAGAGTCCTCCTTGAACAGATGGACCGGGACAGGGAAAACGAAGTGCCGGAAAATGCAAACGGCTTGCATCTTGACCGCTCGATCACCGGCAACAGCCTTCATCCGTTTTTTACAAATTTCTATCTGAAATGAAAAGGCAGGCGGCCAAATGAAAAAAGAAGAGATTTATAAAGATAATTTATCCGAACTCAAGGAAATGATAAGCAGAGCCGAATACCTCAAATATACACTGGGCTCTCTGATCTACTGGGACAAGATAACCTACATGCCCCCAAAGGGGATAGAATACAGGACCAGGGTTATGGCTTTCCTGGCTGATGAGCAGTACAAGATACTTTCAGCGGAGAGATTTGAAGATCTTGTCAGCTATTTTGACGGAAACGAGGCAAACGACGAAAAAGTCAACGCCATGATAAAGCGGATAAAGCGAAACGCCTTTTTCTCTTCAAGCATACCTGAAGAAGAATACAGCAGATATATCCGGCTTATCGCAGTGTCTGAACAGATATGGGAAAAGGCAAGGAACGACAACGACTTTGAACTTTTCAGGCCTTATCTGGAAGAAATTTTTCACACCTTTAAGGCATTCTCATCCTATTGGGGCGGGGGCGATGATCCGTATGATGCGCTGATGGGATATTACGAAGAAGGACTTACAGTAAAAAGGATAGATCAGATGGTCGGACAGCTCAAACCATTTTTGACCGGGCTGGTCTCGGCCATAAAGGACGGCCGGCAGGATGCCGCAGTCAAAAGGCCGTCTGCCGTCAATGTTAACGCTGGCGACCAGCAGCTCATATGGAAGATCGTACTGGAGACCATGGGATTTGATTTTTCGGCGGGAAGGATAGACATGGGAGCACACCCGACCGTACTTGCAAATTCACCTTCGGATGTGAGGATTGTCAACTCATACAGGGAAAATGACATGGGATTTGGATTGTTCAATGTGCTCCATTCCGGGGGGAAAGGCATATACCAGCAATCCATAGATGAAGGATTGCTGGGCTCTTTCCTGGCAGAAGCGCCTTCTTTTGCCATGGAAGAAAGTATAGGAAGGTTTTACGAGAATATCATAGGCCGCAGCCGCGGGTTTGTCAGCAAGTTCAGGAACGAACTCGGCGTTTTTCTGCCGGCAGGTTCAAAGCTGACAGCGGAGCAGATATACAGGGACATAAATCTGGCAAAACCTTCAGCGATCCGAATAGAAGCGGACCAGTTTACTTATCTCTTGCATATAATCATCAGATATGAGATAGAAAAAGATGTTATAAACGGCAGGCTGGCAGTTGGAGATATCCCTGCGGCGTGGAACGACAAATACAGAGAGTATCTTGGAGTAGCGCCGGAAAACGACAGAGAAGGTGTGCTGCAGGATATACATTGGGCAGGCGGATATGTGGGATATTTTCCTTCATATATCGTAGCCTGTCTTGGAGCGGTCCAGATCAAGGCGGCCATGGAGAAAGACCTTGGGGATCTTGACCAACTGGCGGAAACCGGAAGGTTTGACATGATAAAGAACTGGCTCGATGAGAAGATCTTTCGCTGCGGAGCCATATACAGCACCAGGGAGCTGATCCAAAAGGCAACCGGCGGGCCGCTGGAGGCGGAACATTATATAGATTACTTACGGAAAAAATTTTCCGAAGTATATAAATTCGAAATCATTTCAAATAAGGAGAAAGAACAATGAACAAGATCGCACAAAAGCTCGGTATGAATGAGCAGCTGTCAAAAAACTTTTTTGCGATAATAGTCGTTGCTTTCGGCGGAGCTATAATCTACGGGCTGCCGTATTTCAGATACGACTATTACGATGCTTACCTTGAGGTCTACAATCTGACGGACTCTCAGGCCGGCGTGTTCGGAAGCATTCTCGGTGTATTCGGCATGATCTCATACCTTTTCGGAGGTATCGTAGCCGACAGGTTTTCAACCAGGACCATCCTGACCGTATCGCTGATCGGAACAGGTCTCGGCGGATTTGTACATCTGCTCCCGCTCAACTATACACAGCTCCTCTGCCTGTACGCTTTCTGGGGCATAAGCTCTTTGTTTGCGTTCTGGCCATGCTGCGTTAAAGCTGTCCGTATCCTGTCAGGCAGCGGCGGACAGGGAAAAGCCTTCGGTTTCTTTGAAGGAGGCAGGGGCGTAGGCGCCGCCTTGATGGCATCCGGAGCCGTGCTGGCTTTCAGGATAGGCGCAGGCGCCATTGAAGATCAGGTTGCCGGAATGAAGGCAGCAATAATCTTCTATTCTGTACTTACGATCCTTATGGGTGTACTGGCATTTTTCTGCGTAAAAGATGACAAGATGGAAAAGAGCGACAGGGTCACATTCAAAGGTATAGGGGAACTCCTGAAGATGCCTGCCGTTTGGATCATCAGCATGGTAACTTTCTGCAACTATGTGTTCACCCAGATGTACTACTATCTGACTCCGTACATGACAGAGCTGCTGGGAGCTGCCGTTGTAGCAGGCGCTTTCCTTGCATCTTCCAGAAGATGGTTCTCCCTGTTCGGTAATGTAGGCGGAGGATTTATCACAGATAAGGTGGGGACCGGCAGGATGCTGCTGATTTCCTTCCTTGTAATGGCTGCAGGCATAATCGTCATCATGCTGCTGCCTCTGAGCCCTGCAAGCACTACCATTTTCGTGATCCTTTATATAATCGTGTATATCTTCTACAATGTAAACTATGCCATGACATGGGCAATGATGGATGAGGGAGCTATTCCGGAAAGATTGTCCGGAAGCGCCGCCGGCGTGATCTCCACCATCGGATATCTTCCTGAGATATTCTGCTCACTCCTTGCCGGAAACTGGCTGGAAAACAATCCGGGCGTAGAAGGATACAGGATGATCTTCATTTTCCTGACCGTAATGCTTCTGATAGGAGCTGTATTTGTCCTGATATGGATGAGATATCTCAAGAAGATAAAAAAATAGGAAAAAATAGGATCGAAAGAAGCATAGTGATATGAAGATAGAGAACAAGATTGAATGCATCTTTGAAAAAGTATACATTGAAACCCCTGTCGATACCGACGGAGATGGCAAGGCCGACCTGATCGCTGCATATATCAGGCGGCCTTCCTATACAGCAGACGGAGAAAAAGTCCCGGCTGTGCTGGTTGCAAACCCCTACCTTATGACCTGCAACGAGGACTGGTATGTTCCGCACGATGTGAACAGAGAAGTAAAAGTTTATCCGCAGCAGGACATAAAGGAAGAAGATATAAAGTTCGATTTTTCCGCACCCCTTAAAAGCGTGCCGACTGTGACAAGACAGACCGCAGGATATGCGGAAAATGCCATAGTTCCTGAAGATGTACAGTTTGAGTGTATCTCGGATCTCTACAGATATCTGAACCAAAAGGGATATGCTTCTGTCTTCTGCGGAGGACTTGGCACAAGAGGTTCAGAAGGCTATACGCTTTCGGGATCCAGAGAGGAGATAATGGCATTCAGATCAGTCATAGACTGGCTCAACGGCAGATGCCGGGCATTTACCAACAAAACAGACAATATAGAGGTAAAAGCCTCCTGGTGTACAGGTAATGTAGCCATGTCAGCCAAATCATACCTGGGGACCATGTGCATAGGAGTGGCGGCAACAGGCGTAGAAGGTCTGAAGACCATAATACCTGAAGCCGGTATATCCAACTGGTATGATTATTACAGGAGCGGCGGTCTCAATGTCCCTGCCCTTGAATGGCAGGGGGACGACCTTGATATACTTGCCAAGTACTGTTTCAGCAGGGCGAAAGATCCGGAGGATTATGCCGGTGTCAAAGAAGGGTATGCCGCTGCTTTGGACAAACTGGTAGAAGGCGAGGACAGAGATTCGGCCAATTACAATAAATTCTGGGATGAAAGGAACTATCTGAACCAGATAGATAATTTCAAGGCATCTGTTTTCATCATACATGGACTGAATGACTGGAATGTAAAGACCAACCAGTGCCTGCCTCTCTTCAAGGCCCTTGAGGAGAAAGGCGCAGAACGCAAGATATTGCTCCATCAAGGAGAACATATATATGTTTATGATCTCGAAGGTTCCGGTACTTTGGCAATGGTGGAAAAGTGGCTTGACCATTACCTGAAAGGTATAGACAACGGCGTAGAGAAAGAACCGAAGGTCCTGGTGGAAAGCAATGCTGACCAGAGCAAGTGGATGGCAGGCGATACATGGCCTCCAGCCGACTGGAAGTATGTCCGTTTTCCTGTTGAAGCGGAAAAGGATGTGGTCATAACTGATGATCTAAGCGCAACCGTATATGATAGGAAAGCTGATAACCAGAAAGACTGGCTTGATGAACTGGTGCTCTCCGAGGACGAGTCCTACGCTAACAGGGCAAAATGGGTCTGGGATCCCTTTGAGGCCGCAGACAATGACGCCCCCCTGAGGATAGCCGGAGAGATCAATGTGAAATTTGAGGCTGCCATTGACAGGGAGACTGCCATACTCAGCGCCATGCTGGTGGATCTTGGACGGGAAAGACGCATAACAGCCGAACAGGTCCCGGTAGAAGGATGCGACGACGGTACATTCCGTTTCGGGTTAGAAGAGTCTCCTTCTGAATACAAAGTAATAAGCAGAGGCTGGCTCAACGCTCAGAACAGGACATGCTTATGGAGCAAAGAAGAGATCAAGCCGGGAGAGACATACGGCTATGAAATAAAGATGGTGCCTACAGACCATACGCTCATGCCTGGTCACAAGCTGGCATTGATCATTTACGGTATCGACGCTCAGCAGACTCAGAGACCTGAAACGGTAACAAATATAACCATAAAAGGCGGCTCTGTAGCTGCAAAAATCCCATTGTCAAAAAGTATACAATATTTTTAGCAAAAAAGGTCAAAATTCATATTGACAACAGAGGAAAAGAGTGCTAAGATAACAAAGCTGTCACCTTGAGGGGGACGGCGGGCAACTTGAAAAAAACTGAAAAAAGTAAAAAAAGTTGTTGACAACAGCTTGGCGATGTGCTAAGATGTTAAATGTTCGGCCGCAAAGCCGGGCACGAGGGGAAATCCTCAAAGAACCTTGAAAACTTCATAGTATGGAAATTTAGTCAAAGAGAATAAATTCTCAAAAACTAAAGGAACAATCAGCGAAATTGGTAAAACAATGGAGCGGATGTTCCTGTCAATTTCTGAATCTTAAGAACAATAATAGACGCGATAGCGTAAAGTCCTAAAGAAGGATAACTTGTTTGTAAGATAAGAGGATAGTAAAGGCGAGAGCCTTTAATATACGATTTAAACAAAGAGTTTGATCCTGGCTCAGGATGAACGCTGGCGGCGTGCCTAACACATGCAAGT
>ERZ779866.233-NODE-233-length-63095-cov-6.059851_pt1 | contig 63095 bp, 83 predicted proteins | sample MGYA00511248_ERZ779866 | MGnify/ENA primary metagenome ERZ779866 (study PRJEB29588, sample SAMEA2155758) | human gut metagenome | biome: human gut; feature: human-associated habitat; material: faeces | place: Denmark | collected 2008/2010 ... | reverse complement strand
ATTGGCAGTCCATTATTAAGTTTTTTATTATGTTCCCTTTGTACACCGTTGCAAGCAAAAGCACAGAGACATTACTATCAGAATTACAAAAAGCGGCTAAGGGAAGCGCCGTTGCACAGGCCATTTTAAGATACCAACAAGATAATAGTTTTAAGTGTAAAAGCGACTCAGATCAAATTTCCATTCAAAAGTTTTTCCCAACCTGCGGCCTTATGGATGAATATTTCCGTTGGTTACTTCTTTAAGTCAAGCGGACAAGGCATTTTCTGAGCAAGGTTCCTATTTAATTCAGCTAAGATGTGCCAAAACAGTCATATTTTCATAAGGACATAGCAGTTTTGAACTGAGTTAACAGAATAAGAACTGAATGGAACTCCTACGGATTTCTACAAATAATTAAAGACGGGGGATGGCTGATAGATGAAATCAGCCATCCCCTTAACACAATTAAAAGATTTTTCTTAGAGTCAATGTTGTATCGACATCGAATTCTTCGCTGTTTGGCAATTGAAGATTTGAGATCATGCCATAGGATTCTTTTGCGCGGATGATGAAATTCCACTTTTTTCTTGTAAGCGGTCGATGTTATTGACACTCTGCATAGCGTTCACAACAGTAAGCGTGTGTACACAAAAATTTGCACAAAGAGTGACGCCCTTTTGGACGCCACTCAAGAGATAAGTGAGGTTTTCGTTAGGGCGCTTTTACAGTGGAGGTGGTAATAACCCGACTGTCATATTCTGAACCGACTTTTGCAAACACTTTGACATTTGCATAATAAAAAATTCCAGAGGTCAACTGGCAGTCATAATAGCTCTTACAAATATCGCTATTCGTCTCAATTAAGCCGTTGCTGGTTGATCCAGTAATGCTGGTAACATAGCTACCATCAGCTTTATAAATGTCTACAGTCTCTACGCCAATGGAACTTGCCAGTTTGTTTGACTGCACATCATAACTGATACTGATCATGCCTGCACTGTCCCCCGCCGTCAGGCCAACATTGTAGCTGGATAGCGTAAGGCTGGCCCGCATATCAGGAGCTTCTAATGCAGAGACTGAACCGTAGCAACACGCAATCACCATCACCGCCACAAGAGTAGATGAAAAAAGCTGTTTCATGTTACTTATCCTCCAATCGAATTGTACGGGGACAACGTATTTGAGAAAGACGGGATAAGGCGGGACAGGACGGGAGACGGCGAGAAAACCCGCTGTTTATGCGGGAAACGGGGCATTTTCAACCGGGACGGGCCCGCGATGGGGCCGCAAATTATCAGACAACTTGAGCGAAGGGCGTCGAGGCGATCGGCGTCCTTTTTTCATGCCCTGGCGAGCCCTGGGAGGCCCAGGAACGGCGGCGGCGCGTCGGGCGCATATCAACCCGCCGAGGGGCGAAAAGCCTTGATACAAGGCCGTTTTCGGGCGCAAGAAGGGCCGCTCGGCCCGTCCCGGAAGTCACAGCAGCAGACAAAGAGGACGGGCTTCGCGGCCCTTGAGGATAGTATAGCAGACGAGGCCCCGGAAGGCAAGCGGGCGAAGCGTGCAAACAGGGCGTTAAACCGTGCAGGAATTAACAGCAGGGGGCAAAAACAGGGGTTCGGCGGCGCAGATCGGCGGGGCGGGCGCGTTACGAGCCGTTAAACGGGGCGTTACTCACAGGGCGGCGACGGAGCGGAACCAGGGGCAAAACGCCCGCTCGCAATTCTACATTTCCCCCAAACCCGTGTAGAATTGTAGAATTGCCCGGAATACGCGGGTTTTCCAGGGGTCGGGACGCTCTCCCGGCCTCCTTTGCAATTCTACAGACTTTTGATTTATTTTTTAATCATAGCAGGGCAAAAAAATCAGGCGGTTCCGTCGCGGGCTTCACGGCTCTCGGCAGGGCCGCTTTTTTCGTCGTCGCTCTCGTCGAAATATGTCCAGAAGATAGACTCTTTTTCCCCGTCGCCGAGGCGCGTGTATTTGAAGTGCGTCAAGTCAAAGATCTCCTTTTTTGCCTCCTCGGGCAAAAGCCGGAACATGGCGACGAGGTCGGCTTCCATCGAAGACAGCGGGATGCCGTCGCAGCTCGGCACGGTGGGAGTGTTTGGGCTACTCCCGTTCACAAGATAGTCGATTGTTACATTTAGCCTATGAGCTACTTTGCGAACGCTTTCAATATTAGGGGTTTGTGTTTCCCAGCGGCGAATAGTGGCGTTTGCAAGGCCACATTCCCGCTCGAGCTGCTTGACGTTCAGACCTTGCTCTTTTATAAGTTCGTGAACTCGTTCAAAGATAGTCATAGTGAATAAACTCCTTTTTATTAGTGGATAGGCTATTTCCATATTGACAAATAGTGAATAGGCTACTATAATAGGATTAGATTAAAAAATTAAGCAAAACAAGCATACCACACCGACCACAAAAAGGAAAGCGTAAAGGAGGCCGAACATGAGAAACGGCAGAAAGCCGACCAGGAAGCAGAAGATCAGGCTCGGGCAAGCGGGCCTCGCGCCGGAGAACTGGCTCGTCGTGCGGCAGAAGCCAGACGGGGAACTCATCCTCCTCCACAAGCGCACGAACACGATCCGGGTCGTCCCCTCGCTGGGACAATGACCCACACAACGAAAGGAAGGAGCAGCAGCATGAACCGCTACAAAGTCACAGCCACCAGGAGCAACGGCACGGAGCTCTCCGACTACTTCATCGAGGCGACGGAGGGTGCGGCCCGGAAAACCTTTAAGGAGTGCTACAGGAATGAGGAGTACAGCGACGTCAAGGTCGAGCTCGTCGCGGAGTACGTCCAGGCCACCAAAGAGCAGGAACGGGAGGCCCTGGCGAAAATCGTCAAGATCATCGAGGGCCTGGGCCCGGGCTCCTATGTGGGGATAGCCTTCGAGGGGTGCTTCAAGGATGCCGAGGACAACATCGAGAACGACTTCGGATGCAGCATGAAGCAGAAGCTCGAGTCGGCAGAGACGCGGCTCGCGGATGCCGAGGAACGGCTCAAGGAGCTGGACGGGCTGATCGCGAAGCTGAAAGAGGAACGGAAGGCCCTCGAGGAGAAGCTCGCGAAGCAGAGCCTCCCGGAGTGGCTTCGGTTTGACCTTCACGCCCTCGCCGCCGAGGACAGCGCCGCCGCCCGGAAGCGGATGGAGGAGAGCGCCGAGATTATGGCGGAAACGGCAGACAAGCCCCGGGACATCGCCTTCAAGGGGGCGGTGGAGTCCTACCGCAAGGCGAAGGAGCGGCGCGAGCGTTGCGAGCGTCTGCTCGCTGGCCTGGATGAGAACGCGCCGACGCCGAAGCAATAAGCCGAAACGCCCCTCGGGGCGTCATCGAGGGGGAGCCCGCCCTCGATCTGATGATGGCAGGGCACGGAACAACAGGAAGGAGCAGCAGTATGAGAAAGATGAAGAAGATCAACGGCTACCTCGTCGTCAAGTTCAACGCCCGGGAGCTCCGGGAGTATGAGGGCACGGCCCTCGGCGAATACGGCGTCATCGACGCCGAGCTCTACACCGGCATCCTGGACATCGACCGGGGCGCGATGGAGTACGACAACGCGGGCAGCATGGAGGAGGCCGTGGAGCTGGCCCGGGGCCTCGAGTCGGAGCTTGACACCGAGGAGCCCGAGGTCAAGGTCACGATCGTCAAGGAGACCGACGAGACCACCGAGGAGGAGGAAGTGGACGCGCAGCAGATGATCGCCGGATGGGAGAACACCCTCCGGGGGCAGGTCGCGAGCCCCCACTACAAGGACGTGGACGCACGGACGGCAGCGCATGAGCTATACGGCTACAAGGCCGCGCTCCGCGACCTGGGCCTTCTGGATCGGGAGGACTGCTTCGTTCTCCCGGACACCTTCGGGGCGTGGCCGGGCCGGGAGGAGCGGACGACCTTCAAGCACCTCCACCCGGAGCTCAAGCGTCACCGGGAGACGGCGCAGATCTACGCCCTGGGGCTGGCGCTGGCGGCGGACTGTCCGCCCAACGATTGCCGGGTTTACCTCAACATCTTCAACGGGGCCCGGGAGCTGGACGCCGCCCTGGACAACCTGGACGCGGAAGGCGCTCCGGCGCTCGCCTTGCGGAAGGCGCTCCGAGAACGGGTCGGAGAGCTGGCGGAGATGTTCGACGGGAACTTCGCCGTCAAGCAGTATCGGAAGGAGGCGAGATCATGAACGGGTTAGACCTCTTTAGATCCCCAAAGACGGCGGCGGACGAGATCGCCGACATCGTCTCGGCACAATGTCCGCCCGTTGTCCCTGAGAACTGCGACGCCTTCTCATGCCGGGAGTGCTGGCTTGCGTGGCTGACTACAGGCGAACCGCCAAAAGAAAAGGGGCCGTCCGACAAGCAGACAGCCCCGGGCAGAGACTCCGCTCCATACTACCCGCCCACAGAAGCAATCAGAAAAGCAGCAGAAAGACTTAAGGACGGAAACATGGAGTACACGGCTATAGCTCTTATTCGGGCTCATGATGGCGAAGAACTTCCACAGCCTTAAACGCATACGCCCGAGCGATGATCGAAGCTGCATAGTATGTTTCACGGCATACCGCTATAATTGCTTCCTTTTGAGCGTCGCTAAGGTTGGCTCCGGCGTGTTCATCGGAGTCGAGGATGGTTTTGCGAAGGCGCTCCCCGAGAATAGACCAGTCGGCGTCACGACAGGCATCTACCTCGTCATGAACTCGCTCCACAGCGTTGAGAACATCGTCACACATTTAGATCACCTCCTCCCCGGGCCGGAAGCCCTACTTCGATTATACCAGCGCCGGGGAGGGGCACACAAGGAGGAAACAGCAGCATGAAAGCAGAACTCAAACGAGCCGCCGACCTCGTCGCCTTCCAGCGGCGGGAGGCCCTGGCGCGGAAGCGGCTCTCGGGCGATCCCCGGAACCCCTTCCGGCCCCGCTACGGGGCGGAGCTGACCTTCACGGCGGCGGCGCAGGAGGCGGAGACCCTGGGCTATATTCTCAAATTACTTGAGAAGGAAGCGGCCCGGGAGTGTGCGCGGCGGGTCATCCCCACGCTGGACGCGATCCTTGACTTTGTCATCGGGTTCGGGCTTCTGGCCCTGGCGATGCTGGGCGTCGCCGCCGCGTGTGTGGCAGCGGGAGCGCCGGACAGCATCACCCGGACGGCGGCGCTTTTGGGCGTGGGTTTCATCACAGCCCTCTCGCTGCACCGCCTGGGGCGGAAGTAATTCTAAGAACGACTACACAGGAAGGAGGACAGCGATGAAAAGCAACGGCAAACTTTGCCCCCTGGGGAAGCTCGTCGTCAAGGCGCTTGCCGACCAGGAGAAGACAAAGTCGCAGCTCGCCGCCGAGATCGGGACGTCGCCGCAGTATCTAAGCTACATTCTCTACGGCGTCCGCTCGGGCGAGAAGTACCTCCCGGCGCTCATCGCGGCCCTCAAGCTCGACCCCCGGAAGGTCGAGAAGGCAACGGCAGCATGACAGCAGGAAGGGAGGGACAGGAGTGCCGGACGTATTCATCACCATGAAGGAGGCGGCGGAGTTCGAGGGCGTGAAGTATGGGACATTCGCCCAACGCATCGCCCGCAACCCCAAGCAGTACAAGACCAAGACGCAGCCCCAGGAGGGCGGAGGCAAGGAGCAAGTTTTGATTGCGGTCTCCTCGCTCTCCCCAAAAGGCCGGAAGGCGTGGCGGGCGGCGCAGAAAGTGGACGGGAGGGATGTCGTCATAGAGAAGCGAGCAGAGTCCGCGCCCTGGTATGTGGGCGTCGACCTCAACCACTACACCGAGCAGCATAAGAAGGAGTTCTACGAAGCCGTCGAGCTGGCGGCACGGGTTCAAGACTTCATAGAGTACGACGGCCCGGAAAACCGCACGGCCTACGCGGAACGCTACGCGCTGGGGCTGGGCGTGAGCCCGCAAACCCTCTACCGCTACATGAGCAACGTCCTCAAGGCGAACGCCTGGGCGCTCAAGCTGGAGAAGGAGGACGGGCAGAACCGGGACTACTTCCGGGCGCTGGCCTTGTGCCGGAAGCCGAAGGAGAAGGCAACCTTCCCAAGCCTCACGGACGAGCAAAAGGCGCTCATTGAAAACATCTGGTTCGACCACCGCTTCGCCGCCAACCTGGGGACGATTGAGATGCTCTATGAGAAGTTTGAGGAAGTCGCCGAGGGTCGGGGCTGGGAGAGCTACCCCAGCATCAAGACGGTCGCCCGGTACATCAAGCACCTCATGGACAGCCGGGGCGCAGAGTCGGCCCGCTACCTCGCGGCCAACGGTTCCCGGGAGTGGAAGAACAAGAAGATGCTCAAGGGCAAGCGGGACGCGACGAGCCTCAAGGTCATGGAGTACGTGGTCGGCGACGAGCACACCTTCGACTTTTGGGTTCAGTGGGTCGCCCCGAACGGGAAAGTCAAGGCCGTCCGTCCGAAGCTCGTCGCATGGATGGACATGCGGAGCCGGGCGATCGTGGGCGACGTGGCTTGTGTAGACGCCAACAACCAGACCCTCAAGGAGAGCCTTGTGAAGATGCTCTACTCCCACCCGGGCGGCGTCCCCCACATCCTGCACGTGGACAACGGCAAGGACTACACGGCGAAGACCATGACGGGCCAGAGCCGGAAGAAGCGGAACATCGAGTTCGAGTTCGACGCGGAGACGGTGGGTTTCTACCAGAGTATCGGCATCGAGGAGGTGGGGCGGTCACTCCCCTATCAGCCGTGGGACAAGCCGATCGAGCGGTTCTTCTCGACCGTGTGCTCCAAGTTCTCAAAATGGTTTGAGAGCTACACGGGCACCCTCACAGGCTCCAAGACCTACGCCAAGCGGCAGAAGGACGTCGACGGGATGCTCGAGCGCGGGGAGCTGCTCACGATGGAGGAGTTCTTCGAGGCGTGGACGGAGTGGAAGGAAACGAAGTACCACACCCGGGAGCACCGGGGCCTCAAGGACGCGGGCGAGAAGTGGGTCACGCCGATCTCCCTCTTTGAGAACGGGGAACGCTACGAGAAGGCAGCACCGCCCCGGGAGTATGCGGCGATGCTGCTCATGAAGGCGGACACCGCCCTCGTGCGGAACCAGGGGATCACCAAGTTCGGGACACTCTACACGGACTACGAGCTTTGTCACTATGTCGGCAAACACGTCGGCATCAAGTGGGACATCGACGACGTCACGAAGCTCTACGTCTTCGACGAGGAGGGCCGGAAGATATGCGAGGCCGTCTCCGCCGAGCTCCTGGCCTTCGGGCCCCACTGTTCACAGGCGGCGCTTGAGCGCCACCTCCGCGACCAGAAGCGGCAGGAGAAGGAAATGCGCGAGATCCTGGAAGACATGCGGAGGCCCTACGAGCTCCGCGTCCAGGAGGGCGGACGCCCCTCGAGCGCGGTCGGCATGATCGACCTCACCATCAAGGCGGAGCGGAGCCCGAAGGTCATCGCCCTCCCGAACGACAAGGAATACCGGGCGGAAGCGGCGGCAAGCCGGAAGGCCGGGAAGAAGACATCCGGGGACGAGTTCCTCACCAACAAGGCAGACGACGCCCTCGCCCGCTTGAGGGCTATGAACGAATAGGAGGTACAACATGGAAGTCACAGCAGCAGCGGCCCAGGCCGCAACCTATACCAACAGCAAGAGTCTCGCGGAGCAGATCAACGACTACCTCGCGGCGACGAAGACCAGCATCGCGACCCTGGCAAGCGAGATCCCGGGCTATTCCCGCCCGACGATCTCCCGCTACCTCTCGGGCAAGTACGAGGGGGACATCGCAGCCATTGAGAAACTGCTCGCGGACTGGCTGGCCGGGCGCACCGGGGAGGACGTGGCCCTCCCGGAGCCGGGCCGGAAGACCGGGACGAAGCCCGCCTTCTTTGAGAGCCGGGACGCCCTCAAGGTGCTGGGCGTGTGTCAGAGCTGTCAAGAGTACATCGGGCTCGGCATCGTGGTCGCCCGCAGCGGCTACGGCAAGACCTACTCCCTCCGGCAGTACGCCAAGCTCCCCCGGGTCGCCTATATCGAGTGTGACGACACCATGAGCAGCCGGGATCTTGTGGAGGCGATCGAACGGGCCCTCGGCATCCCCAGCGGCTACGGGACGATCTGGCGCAGGGTCAACGGCATCCGGGACTATTTCAACACGAACAAGGGCTACCTCCTCATCATCGACGAGGCGGACAAGCTCGTCTCGAAGTACACCCAAAAGAAGATGGAGATCCTCCGGGCGATCTTCGACCAGTCGGACGTGGGGCTCGTCATCGCCGGGGAGCCGAAGCTCGAGGCGCAGATCAAGACTTACCTCGTCCGCATGGCGAACCGGGTCGACTTCTACGTCAGCCTCAAGGGGCTTGACCCCTCGGAGGTGGAGGGCTACCTCGCGGGCTTCGAGGTCGCGCCGGACGCGATGGTCGAGCTCAAGGCCCGGGCCTGCAACATGCAGACGGGATGCTTCCGCCTCCTCGACCGCACCCTCTCCAATGTGTCCCGCATCCTTGAGGAGAGGGGCGAGAGGGTCGTCACAGTCAAGATCATTGAGCAAGCCTCGAGCCTCATGATGCTTTGACGCGGAGGAGGCCGGGACAATGAACATGAGAAAGCAGCGGCTCATGGGGCTCGCTATGCTGGCGATCACCGCCCTCATCCTGGTTATGGCCCGAGGCGGGAGGACGCCGGAGGACAGCGACGCGACCGCCGCCTTCCTCACCGGGCCCCTGGGCTTGTATATGCTCCTCTCGAAGACCTACATCCTATACGACGGCGAGGAGCAGGAGGCGGGCGGGCAGAAGGAAAGCGTCGGGGAGGCAGCTCCCCGGGCACATAACAAAACTACAAGAAAGGAAGTTGTCAACACATGGCAAGAAAGAGAGTGGTCGAGCCCTCGGGCGTCAAGACCTGGGAGGACGCAAACGACGCCCTCCGTCAGATTGCGGAAGCGCAGCTCGCCCTCGCGGACATTGAGGGTGAGATGAACAAGCAGATCCTCGGGGCGAAGAAGGCCGCAGAGGAGCAGAGCAAGCCGTACAAGGACAGGGTCGCCAAGCTCGAGCGCGAGCTCAAGGATTTTGTCACCGAGCACCGGGCAGACATGGGGAAGACGAAGACCCGGGCCCTCACCTTCGGCGAGGTAGGGTTCCGGCTCTCGACCTCCGTGTCGCTCCCCCGGGCGAAGGAGAAGATCGAGGAGATCATCCGCCGCCTCAAGACCCGGCAGATGATGGACTGCATCGTCGTCAAGGAGGACGTCTCGAAGGAGGCCCTCAAGAAGTACGGCGAGGACACCGTCAACGCGGTCGGCGCTACCTGGAAGCAGCAAGACGTCTTCGGCTATGAGCTGAACTTCTCGAAGCTGGAACAGGTCAAGGCCGGGCAATAAGAGGGCCGAGAAACGAGGTGTAAATCATGGCAGCAGCAACAACACGCAGCGGGCGGAAGCTCCCCTCCATCCGCACCCTATGGGCGATCGCCAAGTCGCCGGAGCTGGGGCTCACGGACGAAGACCTCCACGGGGTCGTGTACCGGGAGACGGGCAAGGGGAGCATGAAGCAGCTCACCCAGGGCGAGATCACCGCCGTCGCCCGCGTCCTGCAAAACATGAAGGACAGCGCGGCCCGGGGGAGCCGGAGCAAGCGCACGGATGAGGGCGGCAACCCCACGACCGAACGGCAGCGCCGGAAGATCTACGCGCTGACCGAGGCCCTCGGCTGGAACAGCGACAAGCGCCGGATCGAGGGGTTCGTGAAGCGGATGACGGGCATCGACCGCCTCGAATGGCTGGACGCGGGCCAGTGTGAGAAGGTCATCGAGGGGCTCAAGGCAATCCTCGCCCGGGAGCAGCGGAAGGAGGGCGCGGATGGACGTCGGGACAAGTAAAGGGCTTGAGAGCTTCCTCGCCTTCCTCCGGGAGACCACGGAACGGCACAGGATGGCGGAGGCCGACCGCGCCGAGGCGGAGGCCGCGACGCAAGACCTCCTCCACGCGCTTGAGCTGGGAGACGACAAGGCCCCGGGCCGGGCGCGGCTGGGGCTCAAGATCCGGGAAGTGCGGCGGCAGCGCCGGACGGCGAAGGACATCGCGGAGCAGACCCGGCCCGTGGTGGATTGGGTAGAGCAGAACCGCACCGTCATCAAGGGCCTTGAGCGGCTTTTAGGCGATGTCCGCAAGCAGGAGCGCCGGAGCGAGGGGCGCAGCTATGCGCCCCGTACCCACATATTAGAGGACATACGGCGCGACGGAGAGAAGGAGGGGCAGCATGAACAACTTTGACGAGCCTGTCAAGAAGGCGGAGACCGACGCGGAGATCCTGGACGCGCTGCAAGGGGTCAAGCTGGCACAGGACGAGATCCGGCGCGGGGCGTGTGGCGGGATGGGGCTCGCCTTTTTCCGAGCCTACTATGAGAAGCTCCCGGAGGAAGTCGCCCACCGCCTCACGGAGATCGACGCCGAAGCCGTGGGGCACATCACCCGGGCGACGGGTCTCAACCTGTCCGGCTCGCTTCTGGATCGGTTCGGGGAGAAGCTGGCAAGCGACGCCGCCTTCGCCCAGGTCATCCGGGCGGCGAACGTGTACCGGGGGCGGCTGGGCTACGCTCCCCTCGGGCCGGACGGCTGGCCGGAGCAAGGGGAGGCCACACCATGAAGGGCCCGTTCCGCTGCTCCGATTGCGAGCACATGGGACTCATGGGGCGGGCCCGCCTCACCAGCGGCACGTCCTGGGGAGGCCCTCGCGGTGAATGTTGGTGCAAACACCCGGAAGCGGAGGCGAGTTTCGCCGCCTCCGGGAACCGCTCGGCCCCTTGCTTCATCGCCTTTACTGCACCAGGGGGAAGCACCCCCGCGATCAAAACGTCGCCGAGGTGGTGCCCGTTGAAACGCCCAGGGGCCACCAGGAGCCCCGGCAAGGGCCCCTCGACGGGTTGAGGGGGAAGTTATGCCAACGAAGAAGAAGCGCCTCACACGGCGCGAGAAGGCCGAGAGAGCAGCGATGAAGAAGGAGCTCCAAGCGAGAGGAGTCCTCCCGCCCGACAAGCCCCGGCTCGACCGGAAGAAGTTCGCCCGGGAGACCTGGGCGGAGTTCGAGGCGCTCTTTAAGGCGAAGCCCATCCGGGCGGAGCTGGCGCTCATCAAGGCGGTCGGCTTCATGGTGGGGCCGGAGATGCACAGGGTCACGCCCGAGGAGGTCGGCGTCCTCAAGCTGCTCAAGCTGGCGGTCGAGTACGACGCTTTTCTCGACAAACTTGAGGCGGAGGGCCGCGAGACGTACACCACGGGGGAGCTCGTCGACGAAGTCGTTCTCCCCATCATCAAACTATAGGAGGTTATCACAACATGAACGAGAACATCAACACCAGACCGGCCCAGGAGCCGGAGATCAACGAGGTCGACGGGGAGCCCATCTTCCACGCCGACGAGGAGGAGGGCGACGACGATGAGTAACGTGAGGATCTGTCTGGATGCCGGGCACGTCGGCAGCCGATACAATCAGAGCCCGGTCGTGAAGACCTACTACGAGAGCGCGATGGTGTGGAAGCTGCACCTCAAGCTCAAGGCCCAGCTCGAGGCCCGGGGCTTTGAGGTCATGACGACCCGTGTGAACATAGACACAAACCTCGGCGTCTATGAACGCGGGACGGCCTCGAAGGGGTGCGACGTCTTCCTCTCCCTGCACTCCAACGCTTGCGGGACGGAGAGCGTCGACTATCCCGTCGTCTACCGGGCCTACGACAACAAGAACAACGTCGACGCCCTGGCTCTCAAGATCGCGAAGAAGGTCGGGGAGCTCATGGGGACGGCCCAGGCCGGACGCACGGCCACCCGGAAGAACAGCTCCGGGGGCGAATACTACGGCGTCCTCCGTGGGGCCCGTGCGGTGGGGACGCCCTACTACATGCTCATCGAGCACAGCTTCCACACGAACACGAAGGCGACGAAGTGGCTCTCGGAGGACGCCAACCTGGACAAGCTGGCCGTCGCCGAAGCCGACATCCTGGCGGAGTTCTTCGGGATGGAGAGTTCCACCACCACCGAGAAGACGGCGATCATGGGCAAGGCCCAGGCCACCGCGTCACAGATGGCGGCGTTCTGCTTGAGCAAGAACGCCTCGCCGCAGCTCCCGAGCTGCACCGTGGAGGAGCTGGCCCGCATGTTCATCGAGGAGGGCGAGGCCGAGGGCGTCCGGGGCGACGTGGCCTTCGCGCAGAGCCTCCACGAAACGGGCTATTTTAAGTTCGGCGGGATCGTCCTTCCGTCTCAAAATAACTATGCCGGGATCGGGGCCCTCAACGGCAACGCCACGGGACAGGCGGCGAGCTTCCCCGACCCGCGCACGGGCGTCCGGGCGCAGATCCAGCACCTCAAGGCATACGCATCCACCGAGGCCCTCGTGAACGCTTGCGTCGATCCCCGCTTCTCCCTGGTCGCCCGTGGCGTGGCCCCCTATGTGGAATGGCTGGGCGCGGCGGACAACCCGCAGGGGCGCGGCTGGGCGGTTCCCGGCGCGGGCTACGGGGCGAACATCGTGAAGCTGCTCGGCCAGATCCTCGCCTTCCAAGACCCGGGGGACGGCTACCCGGAGGGGACACCCGACTGGCAAAAGGCGGGCTTTGAGGCCCTGGTAGAGCGCGGCATCATCAACTCCCCGGACGTGTGGAAGGCGAAGTTCGACCAACCGATCAAGGTCGGGGAAATCCTGGCGATCATCGGCAGGATGTAACAGGAAGGGAGGGCGCAGGACATGGATAAACTCGCCGAGGGTTTGACGCTGGAAATGCTTCCCGAAGGGCTCTACCGCATGATCGCCGAGGCAATCGGGACGGATAACTTCTATAAGCTCGCCGAGGTCGTCGGGGGCACGACGGTTTACATCCCGAAGCCCGAGAGCGTCACCCGGCCCGTCCGCGACGCCCGCATCAAAGAGGAGTTCAACGGCTACAATCACCCGGAGCTCGCCCGGAAGTACGGCGTCACAGAGCGATGGGTTCGCCGTATTTGCGGCCCAGGGCAGACGGAGGGGCAGCTCGACATCTTCGACTATCTCAACGACCCGGGGCAGGAGGACGACGAGCCCCTCTCATGAGCGGCAACTCTTAGAACTGCTTCGTATATAAGTTTCCGGGAACGGGATTTAAGATAAGAGTACAAGCTATAGCTTGTACTCTTATTTTTTGTCCAAAGGAGGCAGACACACATGAACATGGAACTCATCCAAAGCGCAGCGAGCGACGCTCTTGTCAACGTCGTTCTCGCGGTCATCGCCCTGGCCGGGGCCTACGCGGTGTACTACATCCGCCTGGGCGCGGCCAAGCTCAAGGAGCAGACGGCGCAGATCAAGGACGAGGCGGGCCGGAAGGTGCTCGAGGACGCCCTTGACGACGTCGTCAACCTTGCGACGGTCTCGGTGGGGGCGATGGAGCAGACCACGGCGAAGGCGCTCCGGGACGCGGTCAAGAGCGGCAAGGCAAGCCGGGAGGAGCTGCTCGCCCTGGGGAAACAGGTCTTTGACGAGGTGAAGGCGGCGATCAGCCCCCAGGCGCAGAAGGTCATCACCGACAACCTGGGCAGCTTCGACAAGTACCTCACCGCCGTCATCGAGGACGCCGTCCTCAAGGTCAAGCAGGAAGACCCCTATCTCACACTCTCCGGGGAGCTGCTTGAGGGCGTCGCGCTGGAAGACAAGGCCGGAGCCGCCGCGCAGTAAGGAGGGGCCGACATGGACGGAGCGACAATCGCGATGTTCGTCTTCCAGACGGTCATCACGGCGATCATCGGGGTCGCCGCGTGGGGAGTGAAGAACGCGATCGGCGAGATGAAGGCGGCGGTCTCGGAGCTCAAGGCAGCGGACAAGAAGAACGCCGAGGAGATCGCCGCCGTGCGGACGGAGCTCGGCGACCTCAAGGCCGACCTCCCCCTCATCTACACGACCCGGGAGGACTTCATCCGGGTCTCGAACAACATCGACCAGAAGCTCGACAAGCTCCTATACAGGGGCGCAGCAAAGGAGGGATAAAAGCGTATGGCATACTTTGACGACATGACGGAGCAGGAGATCCGGCAGAACAAGGCGATCCGGGGCTACATCGTCCGGGCCCTGGCAAAAGGCAATCAGAACTCGCTGCTTGTGCGGCAGATCACGAACGCCCTCCTCGCCGACAACCTCATCACCGTCCCGGACATCTCGAAGCAGCTCTCCTATTTGGAGGACGGCGGCTACATCGAGTTCACAGACAAGCGGGCCACGGCCTACAACGCCTACCGCCGCGACGCCGTCATCCAGCTCACGAAGGCGGGCGTCGACCTTGTGGAAGGCACGAGGGACGACCCGGGCGTCGATGTCTAAGAAAGAGCGCCGGAGGACGCGGATCAGCTCGACGATCGACAAGCTCCCGGACGACATCAAGACGGAGCTCGACGTCCGGCTCGCGGACACGGCCAACACCTACGAGGAGCTCTCCGCGTGGCTCAAGACGGAGGGCTACGAAATCAGCAAGAGCGCGATCGGGCGCTACGCGATCCGCAGCACCCAGGCGGCGCAGCGGGTCGCCGAGACCCTACAGCGCACCCAGGCGATCGCCCAGGCGGTAGAGGCGCACCCCGACCTCGACTACACGAAAGCGGCGTCGATGGTTCTCATGGACGGCCTCATGCAGCGCGTGAGCACGGCGGAGGGCGACTTCCAGGAGATGCCGCTTGACAAGGCGGGGCGGCTCATCGCAAGCCTCGCCCGGAACGCCACCTATGAGAAGCGCGTCCGGCAGGACATGAAGAAGAAGGCCGAGCTTGCCTTCGACCAGCTTGAGGCGGAGCTCATGGCGGCGATCAAGCAGCACCCGGAGCTCACCGGGGAGCTGCACGACGTCCTCTCAAGGGCGAGGGAGAAGGTGCTCGATGATGGCGAAGATTAACCTCAAGGACTACCTGGAACGGCTCGAGGAGCCGGAAGACCGGGAGGCGGTCGCAAGCCGGGAGTACCAGCGGGAACTATTTGAGCAGTATGTCCAGAAGGGGACGAACTTCCCCGAGCTCCGGGCGCAGCTCCTCGAGGAGTACCGGGCCGGGGCGGAGCTCACGGGCCCCCAGGGGCTACGCCGGAAGCTCGGGGCGGTTGACCTGGGCTACTTCGGGCGGGCCTACCTCCCCCACTACTTTGTGAGGCCGTCGCCCCCGTTTCACGAGGAGCTCGACCGCATCTTCCGCGAGGGCGTCATGAAGGGGCTGAACCCCGCCACCGACGCGAAGGAAATCAGCCGGGCGGACGGATGCCGGAGGGCGGTCGAGGCCCCGCGTGGACACGCCAAGAGCACGAACTTCACCTTCAAGGACTCCATCCACTCGGCGGTGTACGCCTACAAGCACTACGAGATCATCCTCTCGGACAGCTCGGAACAGGCCGAGGGCTTCCTCTCCGACATCAAAACGGAGCTCGAGGAGAACGCGGCGCTCCGGGAGGACTTCGGGGAGCTTGTGGGCCGCGTCTGGAAGGCGTCGGTCATCCTCCTCTCGAACGGGGTCAAGATCGAGGCGCTGGGCGCGGGCAAGAAGATCCGCGGACGGCGGCACAAACAATGGAGGCCCGACCTCATCTTGTGCGACGACCTCGAGAACGACGAGAACGTCAACACCCCGGAGCAGCGGAAGAAGCTCCGGGACTGGTTCTACAAGGCGGTCTCGAAGGCGGGCGACACCTACACGGACATCGTCTACATCGGGACGCTGCTCCACTACGACGCCCTCCTCGCCAATGTCGCCAAGAACCCCGAGTATGAGGCCGTCCGCTACAAGGGCGTCATCTCCTTCGCGACAAACACGGCCTTGTGGGACGCCTGGGAGCGCATCTTCACCGACCTTGAGAACCCCAGGCACAAGGAGGACGCCGAGGACTTCTTCAAGGCGAACGAGGCCGCGATGCTGGAAGGAACCGCCGTCTTGTGGGAGGAGAAGCTCCCCTACTACGCCCTCATGGTTATGAGGGTATCGGAGGGCGAGGCGTCCTTCAGCAGCGAGATCCAGAACGAGCCCATCGACCCGGAGAACTGCGCGTTTGCCGAGGAGTGGATTGACTACTACGACGACGGGCAGCTTCCCCCGGACTTCTCCGAGGCGCGGTTCCTGTTCGTCGCGGCGAACGACCCCTCCCTCGGCAAGAACCGCAAGAGCGACACCTCGGCGATCATCGCCGTGGCGAAGGACACCTCGACGGGGTATATGTACGTCGTGATCGCCGACATCGCCAAGCGCAAGCCGGACAAAATCATCGAGGACGCGATCGAGGCGTCCCGCCGTTTGAAGCGGGAGTACAAGAAGCCCCTCTACAAGTTCGGCGTCGAGACGGTTCAGTTTCAATACTACTTCGCCGAGATCATGCGGCAGAAGTCCGCCGAGATCGGCGAGTACCTTCCCATCGAGGAGATCAACAGCGTCCAGAACAAGGACGCCCGCATCCAGTCCTTGCAGCCCTTCGTGAAGAACGGCTACCTCAAGTTCTCCAAGCGGCACAAGGCCCTCCTCGACCAGATGCTCAAGTACCCAATGGGGAAGAACGACGACGGGCCGGACGCGCTGCAAATGGCCGTCTCCCTGGCCCTCTCGGTCAAGGTGGGGCAGCACACGGATTATAAATCAGTTTTGGGCCGCGCTATCAAGTTCAGGCGCGGGGCCTACTAAGGAGGTGAGGCATTATTAGTACAGTTATTCACGAGAACACAATCATTCACGGAGATAGCCTCACCGTGCTCCGGCAGATGCCGGACGAGAGTGTGGACGCAATTATCACCGATCCTCCCTATGGCATCAACTACCACACCAAAGGGACAGGGGCTTCCATCAAAAATGATAAATCGCCGTTCATCTGGTTCCTATATGATGCTTTCCGCGTACTCAAGTCGGGAGACTCGGGGCGTGGTTCGCTAATCTGCTTTACTCGCTGGGATGTGGAGCAAACCTTCATCGACGCCATGAAGCTGGCGGGGTTCCAGGTTAAGAGTGAGGTTATATGGGATAAGGTCATGCACGGCATGGGGGATTGCAAAGCACAGTTTGCGCCAACTCACGAGAACGTCGTCTTTGCAGTCAAAGGGAAGTTTAGCTTCCCGGGCAAACGTCCGAGGGATGTTGTCACATATCACAAACTTGCAAGCGGGGAAATGATACATCCAACGGAGAAGCCGGTCGGCTTATTGACAAGCCTTGTCAATGCGGTCACTAAACCCGGCGACCTCATCCTTGACCCGTTTGCCGGAAGTGGCTCTACTCTTGTCGCCGCAAAGAAGTCGGGGCGGCGGTTCATCGGCGTGGAGCTTGACGACGAGTATTATGAAAAAGCACGGCGGCGCATTGAGGAGGTGGTCGAGTGAGCAGCAAGGGAAAGCGGTGGAGCCTTAGAGGTTTGTTCCAGCGCCGCCCCGAGACGCGGGAGGTCGCAGCCGCCCAGGTAACAGACAAGTACAGCGAGTACCCCTCGGACGGGCTCACCCCCGTCCGGCTGGCGGAGATCTTCAAGGAGGCGGACGCCGGGGACGTGCTCCGGCAAGCCGAGCTCTTTGAGGAGATGGAGGAGAAAGACCCGCACCTCTTTTCCCAGCTCCAAACGAGGAAGAACGCGGTCACGGGCCTCGACTATGAGATCATCCCCTTTGACAGCGACGACCCCAGGGACAAGGAGATCGCCGAGTTTGTGGAAGCGCAGCTCGGCGGCATCGAGGGCTTTGAGGACATCATGCTCGACCTCCTGGACGCGATCGGGAAGGGCTTCGCGGTCTCGGAAATCATGTGGAGCTACGACGAGGGGCACGTTGTCGTCGGCGACATCCGTTCCCGTCATCAAAAGCGGTTCTTTTGGGACAGCGTCGACGACTCCTTCAAGGTGAGAACCCAGGAGGCCCCGGAGGGCATCGAGCTCCCGAAGAACAAGTTCATCGTACACAAATACAAGGCCCGCAGCGGCCACCCCTCCCGGGCTGGCGTTTTGCGCGTGGTCGCCTGGATGTACCTCTTTAAGAACTACACCCTCAAGGATTGGGTCGCGTTTTGCGAGGTCTTCGGGATGCCGCTCCGCCTGGGGAAGTATCAGCCGGGCGCAAGCGAGGACGACAAGCGGGCGCTCATGCAAGCCCTCGTCGCAATCGGGGCGGACGCGGCAGGCATCTTCCCGGACGGCACGGCGATCGAGTTCGTGAACACCGAGAAGACCAGCTCGACCGACCTCTATGAACGGCTGGCCCGCTATTGCGACGAACAGGTCTCGAAGGCGATCCTCGGGCAGACTTTGACCTCGGACTCGGGCGGCGGCAGCTACGCGCAAAGCAAGACGCACAACGACGTCCGCCACGACCTCACCGTCGCGGACTGCAAGGCAATCGCGGCCACCCTCCGGCGCGACCTCATCCGCCCCCTGGTGCTCTACAACTTCGGGGAGGACAAGCGCATCCCGTACCTCCGCTTCGACGCGGAGGAGTCGGAGGATCTCACGCAGACGGCGACCGTCATCGGGACGCTCATCCGGGAGGCGGGGCTCAAGGTTCCGACAAGCTACATCTACAAGAAGTTCTCCATCCCGAAGCCCGAGGGCGACGAGGAGGTCGCCACCCCGCCCGGGCAGACGGCGCAGGGGGCGGGGTTCGGCCCCTTCTCCTTCAAGGCGCAGCCCGGCGAGCCGATTGCGCTCAAGGCCGGGGACGGAGCGGGGCACGGGACGCAAGAGCGCGTCGACCGTCTGGCGGCAGCGGCCACCCGGAAAAGCGCCGGGGCCTTCAAGAAAGCGTTCGGCCCGGTTCTCAAAAAGATTGAGAACGCGGAGAGCCTTGAGGAGCTCCGGGACATGATGGAGGACGAGAAGGCCGTCGCCGAGCTGTTCGGCGAGATGGATGTCTCGGAGGTGGAGGAGCTGCTTCAAAAGGTCATGCTCTACGCCAACCTCGAAGGGAGGGCGGCGGAAGATGGACGACATTGAGGCCGTATTCAACCGAAAGGACATGACCTTCGAGGAGGCCGTTCAGTATTTCAAGGAGCGCGTCCCGGTCACGGCGTCGGTTTTCTACAGTATCGCGGAGAAGTACCGGGGGCTCGCCTTCACAGTGGGCGGCTACACGAAGGCGCAGATCCTCAAGCGGTTCTATGAGGAGATCCTCGCGGCGCTGGAACAGGGGAACCCCCTCTCGGAGTTCCGGCGCAATATGAACGAGTTCCTCGAGGTCGAGGGCTATGAGGGGCTCGACCCGCTGCAAGCCGACCTCATCTTCCGCACCAACATTCAAACGGCCTACAATGTGGGCCACTATGAGCAGATGACAGACCCGGGCGTCATGAAGCTCCGCCCCTACTGGCAGTACGACGCCGTCAACGACGCCCACACCCGCCCGAGTCACCTCGCGATGGACGGGCGGGTCTTCCCGGCAGACAGCGAGGTGTGGAATACATGGTTCCCGCCGAACGGGTTCCGATGCCGCTGCACGGTCAAGACGCTCTCAAAAAGGCAGGTCGAGGCCCGGGGGCTCAAGGTGGAGCAGACAGCGCCGGAGGGCCTCATGCCCGACCCGCACTTCTCGACCAACCCGGCAAAGGTACGCTTCGAGCCCGACCTCAAGGACTACCCCGCGCCGCTTGTGAAGGCGTACCAAAACCGAGAAAAAGAGAACCCGGGCAAATAAGGCCCACAGAGGCCCCAGGAAGGGCCGAGGGGCCGGGGAGTGTAATTCCCGGGGCGCGGCAGGTTCACCCCGTTATAACGCGGAATAACGGCGTTTCCGGGGGCTTCAAGCACCAAGCAAAGGAGACAGGCAGAAAATGAGCGATTTTCTCACCCTAAAGGGGGGCGAAGTGGATGTCGGAGGAGCGCCGGAGGTCATCTCCGTTTTGCCCTTCGGCCATGTCGTGAGCCAGAAGGGAGAGTTCGACGTCGACGAGGAAAGCCTCGCCGCGATGAAGGCGCAGATCGCCGAGCGCGGCGTCGACCTTGTCGTCGACTACGAGCACCAGACCCTCACAGGAGACCGGGCCCCCGCCGCCGGATGGGTCAAGGAGCTGTTCGCCGAGGACGGGCACATCAAGGCCCGGGTCGAGTGGACGCTCCCGGCGAAGCAGTACCTTGAGAACAAGGAATACCGCTACCTCTCCCCGGTCATCACCGTCCGCAAGACGGACAACAAGGCGACGGGCCTCCACTCCCTCGCCCTCACCAACACCCCAGCGATCGCGGGCATGACCCCGATTGTAAATTCATCCACATTTGAAGGAGGCAAAACCAACATGAACGAACTCATCAAGAAGCTCGCGGCGGCGCTCGGCCTGGGCGAAGACGCGGGCGAGGAGCAGATCCTCGAGGCGCTCTCCGCTTGCATCGAGGAGAACAAGGCCCTCAAGGAAGCCGCCGAGGGCAAGAAGCCCGGGGACGGCAAGCAGCCGCCCGAGGAGGACACCGTCGTCGCGAACAAGGCCGTCTGTGAGCTCCTGGGGCTCAAGGCCGGGGCTCCCGCCGCCGAGGTCGCCGCCGTCATCATGTCCCTCAAGGGCGGCATCGACGGGCGCGTCAAGGCCCTTGAGGAGCAGCTCGCCGACCGGGATGCCGAGGAAGCCGTTGAGCTGGCGCTCAAGAGCGGCAAGATCACCCCGGCACAGAAGGGATGGGCTAAGGACTACGCCCTCAAGAGCCCGGAGGGGTTCAAGTCGTTCCTTGAGAAAGCGCCCCAGGTCGTCCCTATGAGCGAGGTCGCGGGCGGCGAGGCCCTGGCACTCAAGGGCAAAAAGCCCGACGAGGCGACGATGCTCATTTGCAAGCAGCTCGGCGTGAGCGCCGAGGATCTGGAAAAGTACGGCATAAAGGAGGAGTAACATCATGGCAGCATTGACCAATGTGAGAGACACGTCCGAGCTCGGCGGGAAGTACATCGCCCTCCCTGTCAAGGGCGCGACCACCATCTATCAAGGGGCGATCGTGGCGGTTGACGCCAACGGCTACGCGATCCCCGGCAAGAAGGCCGCAAGCCTCAAGGCGGCGGGCCGGGCCGAGGAGACCGTCGAGAACAAGGGCGGGGACGGCGACGCCGTCATCCGCGTCAGCCGGGGAACCTTCGTTTTTGAGAACTCCACCAGCGGCAAGATCACCGCCGCCGACGTGCTGAGCCTCTGCTATATGGAGGACGACCAGACCGTCACCAAGACCGGGACGGGCGCGTCCGTGGCGGGCCTTGTCATCCGCGTGGACGACGAAGGCGTCGCCGTGGAGATGGGCTTCGGCCTCACCGCCCCCGCAGCCGCCGAAAAGTAAAACAGAAGGAGGACAAAGAACATGATTGTAAACCAGCAGACTTTGAGGGGGATTTACGTCGGCTTCAACACCTTGTTCAACAAGGCGTTTGAGGGCGTGACCCCGCTCTACACCGAGATCGCCACCGTCACCCCCTCGACCACGGACTCCGAGACCTACGCATGGCTCGGCGACATCCCGGGGATGAGAGAATGGATCGGCGACCGCGAGATCCAGAACATCACCGCGAGCGACTACACCATCAAGAACAAGGACTTCGAGCTGACAATCGGCATTGACCGCAACGCGATCGAGGATGACAAGATCGGCCTCTATAACCCGTCTGTCCAGATGCTCGGCCAGTCCGCAGCAGCCCACCCCGACGATCTCATCTTCAAGCTGCTCGCGGAGGGCTTCTCCGAAAAGTGCTACGACGGGCAGCCCTTTTTCTCCGACGCCCACAAGGTCGGCAAGAAGGCCGTCTCCAACAAGACCACGGCCAAGCTCTCGATGGAGTCCTACATCGCCGCCCGCGCCGCTATGATGAGCCTCACCAACTCGAAGGGCCGGGCGCTGAACCTCATCCCGAATGTGCTCGCCGTCCCGCCCGCCCTGGAAGCGACCGCCCGGGACATCCTGGTCGCCGACTACATCAACGGCACCAAGAACACCATGCAGGGCACCGCGAAGCCCCTCGTCATCCCGCAGCTCGCCGGGCATGACTCCAAGTGGTTCTTGCTTTGCACCTCCCGGCCCATCAAGCCCCTCATCTGGCAGCAGCGCAAGAAGCCGAAGTTCGTCTCCAAGACCCAGGAGACCGACGACAACGTCTTCATGAAGAAGACCTTCCTCTATGGCGTCGACTCCCGAGGGAACGCGGGCTTCGGGTTCTGGCAGATGGCATACGCCGGAGACGGCACCGCCGAAGCCTAAGCCCGGCCAAGCAGACGAAGGGAGGGAACGGCGTGAGCTACAGCACGAAAGAGGAAGTCCGGGAGATGCTCAAGGACGACGCCCTCAACGCGATCATCGGGGACACCTTCATCGAAGACCCCGCCGAGCGTGAGGAGCTCGTCGCGCCGATTATTGAAGGCGCGATCGCCGACGCCGACGCGGAGATCGACGGCTACCTCGCCAAGAGGTACGCCGTCCCGCTCTCCCCGGCCCCGAAGGTTATCAACAAGTTTTCAAAGGACATCGCGGTCTATAACCTGTTTTCCCGGATCGGCATCGACGAGAGCACCGACCAAAAGACCTACCTCAACCGCTACAACGCGGCGATCAAGTTCTTTGAGCTTGTGGCCGACGGGAAGGTCTCCATCGGCACGGAAGCCGACGACCCGGCAAGCGCAGCCGCGACCGGGTTCTCGGCGAAGTCAAACACCCGGCTTTTCACCCGGGGCAGCATGAGGGGGATGTAGGGCGTGTATAGCATCCGACTGCAAGGAGACACCGCCGCCCTCCTCCGAAAAATGCGGCGTTATTCGGAGCTTGACAGGAAGGGCCTCAACACCGCCCTCGCCGAAGGCGTCCGGGAGTCTACCCTCGAACGGTTCAAGCAAGGCCGGGGGCCGGACGGCAAGCGGTGGAAGACCTCCATCCGGGCGGCAGAGACCGGGGGCAAGACCCTCATCGACTCCTCCCAGCTCCGCAACTCCATCAAGACGACGGCGGACGCCTCCGGGTTTGCGGTCGGCACAAATGTCAAGCACGCGGCAACCCACCAATTCGGCGACAAGGGCCGCACCATCCGGGCAAAGCGGGCGAAGAACCTCCGCTTCCAGGTGGGCGGACAATGGATCAGCAAGAAGAAGGTCAAGGTCAACATCCCCGCCCGGCCCTTCCTCGGCCTCTCGGACGAGGATATGCAGGAGATCAAGGCCACGACCGAGGAGTTCATCGGGAGGGATGACTAATGCTCTACAAGGAAAGCAAGGAATACCTCCTCGACAAGCTCAAGGCGGCGGGCCTCAAGTCCAAGCCGTACACGACGCAAAAGGCCCTCGAAAAGAGTCAAGAGAGTCACATCGGCGCGGTGCTTTTTGAGTCGGAGACCCTCCTCCGAAACGGCTCCAAAACACGATATAGAGACCAAGAGGGAGCGCAGAAAAAGAGGAGGAAGGTCTTCGACCGGGCCCTCGCCTTTACCGTGATAATCGGCGACTATACCGACGAGGCGGTCGAGAGCATGTTCGGGGCGTTCCTCTCAAGCCTCGACCGGGGCATCTACGTCAACGGGGACTTTGTTCCGATCGAGGTCGAGGGGGCGGACTGGGTCGACAAGGACGACTCTATTCTAAAGGCACAGGTCGCCGTGCAAATCAAGATAAGGTTTGACGGCGGGGTTTACAGGGACACAGACTTCGCGAAGGTCTCCGACGTCGCGGTTGAGTCCATCACCAAAAACGAGGGAAAGGAGTTTATAGATGGCGAATAAAGCAACATCGGCCCCCGCAGCTACACAGGCAGCGGGGCCGCAGGAACCGAAAGCTCCGGGGCTCTTTGAGATCGGGGAGCTCCGCAAGAAGCACAAGGTCGGGCGGGCCGTCTTCGCGGGCGTATGCAGCGCCCAGGGCTGGAAGCCCGGCAGGGCCGTCACCGAGGAGGAGTTCCTCGCAGCGGTCAAAAATTTTGAGAACGCCCCCATGAACGGGGCACACACCACAAAGGAAAGCGAGGCGAGACGATAATGCTCCGAGATGTCAAGCACACTGTCACGGACGGCCTCCTCGGGTTTGCCACCGCGACGGGGGACGGAAAGAGCCTCAAGATCGGCGTCTCTCCGATCGTTTCGGACACGCCGATCATCATCACCGGGGATATGGACGCGGCGAAAATCAAGGCCCGCCTCGGCCTGTCCCCTCTGGCGGATGCCGTCATGAGCTCCGTGCAGTTCGGCGCGTCGCGGATCTACTGTCTCCCGGTCTCCGCTACCACGGCGGGCAAGCTGGGAAGCGTTTCTAAGGACGGCGACGGAGGGGGCTCCGTCACCGTGGACGGCTCTCCGACGAACGCCTTCTCGGTGGTCGTCAAGATCACGGCGCAAGGCGGGCTCAACTCCGCCGCCTTTATCTGCTCCATTGACGGCGGGAACAGCTACACCGACGAGATCACCGTCCCCGTCACCGGGGAATATGAAATCGAGGGGACGGGCCTCAAGCTCAAGTTTACGGAGGCGACGGAGTCGGAACAGAAGCCGAGCTCTTTCCTCGTGAACGATGTCTATAGCTTCACGACCACCGCCCCCACCATGACGAACGGCGACGTCCTGGCGGCGTTCACCAAGCTCCAGAAGTTCGCCGAGGAGTATGAGTTCATCCACGTCGTCGGCGAGAGCGACCTCCCTCTCTGGCAGGCCGTGAGCGAGGCGCAAATTGAGCTCCGGGACACCTACCACAAGCCCGTGTTTGTGGTCTTCGAGGCGGCGTTCCCCCAGGCGGGGGACGAGGGTGAGCTCGACTTGCGCGGCAGCGGGGATCTCACCGATTGGGCCCTCGAGATGGAGGCCAAGCGCAAGAAGGTCAAAAACTACGACATCCAGGTCGTCACCGCCTGGGGGCGGCTCGTCATGCTGGACGGCACGACGCAGATCGTCAACCTCGCGGGTCTTGTGTGCGGCCTCTACGCAAAGGCGGCGGTGCAGGAGTCCATCGGCAAAACCAGGGCGGAGGCCGGGTTCGGCATCCCGAAGACGAAGCTCCTCGAGCTGCTCCCCGCCGGGATGGACAACTCCATCATCGAACTTTTGGACGTGGCGGGCTACCTCACGTTCCGGGAGTACGACGGGCTCGACGACTTCTTCGTCTACCACACAAAGATGATGAGCCCGGACGGGAGTGACTTCCGCTATGCCGAGGATGTCCGGGTCAAGAACAAAATCATCCGGGAGACCCGGAAGGAAGGGCTCCTTCTGCTCAACGACGACATCGACCTCGAGGACGTCCAGGGCGAGCTTGAGACCCGGGCGAAGTTCATGTTCGTCCCCTTGCAGCGCATGATCGACGCGAAGGAGATCAGCTCCGCCGAGATCACCGTACCCGAGGGGCAGGAGGAGACCATCCTCGAGGACGAGACAATGCGGGTCAAGATCCGCTATGTGTCCCGGGGCTACATCCGGGAGGTCGAGGTAGACCTCGGCAGGGCGCAGCCCAGCGACTAAGGGAAGGAGGTTAAAGAGCTATGTCCCTAAAAGTAAACGGCCAGACCTACGGATGGGGCGACGTGGACGTCAAGATCCCCGGCCTTGTGCTCGTGGTGCAGGAAATCAGCTACGACGACGAGCAGGAGATGGAAGAAAGCTACGGCAAGGGCTACCGCCCCCGAGGGTATGGCAAGGGCAATTATAAGGCGTCCGGCAAGATGTCCATGCTCCGGGACGACTACGACGACGTCCTCGCCTACTGCAAGGCGAAGGGCATCCCGTTCTATGGCATTGAGTGGCCCTCCGTGGTCGTCTCCTACGCCAACGAAGGGGAGCGCACCCGGATCGACGAGCTCAAGAAGGTCATCCCCACCAAGCGCAGCCACAAGGCCGCGCAGGGCGACAAGTCCCTCACGGTGGACATTGACCTCATGATCGTCGGCGGCATCGTGGAGGACGGCGTCGAGCCCACGAAATAAAGGCGTTATCTCAAGATAATCGAGAACAGGAGGACAAAACACTATGGAAGACATGAAGAAGGAAGTCGCGGGCAAGAGCCGCGCCGAGGAAATGAAGGAGAAATACGGCAAGGTCTACCGCGTCGGCGCGACGATCGAGGTGGACGACGAGACCGAGAAGACGGTCGAGTTCTACTTCAAGCGCCCCTCCACGGCGAGCTATGACAGATACGTCAAGACTACCGCCCAGGGCGCGACGAAGGCCCTCAAGACCTTCCTCTTTGACAACGTGGTCGCGGAAAGCGAAGCGGATCTCGAGGCCGACCTTGAGGAGTTCCCGGCCCTGGCGCTCTCCATCGGCGAGAAGCTGCTCGGGATGCTGGGCCTCTCTAAGCAGACAAATTTGAAGATGCTCTAAAAGAGCAGCTCTCGGAGGTGAAGGGAAACTTTGTGGAGACCGGGCTTCTGGAAATCCACCGTTTCCTCCCGCCGGCTCTTTTAGAGGGCTTCAACATTGAGGAGATCGGCCTCGACGAGTTCCTCCGCTACGTTGCGAAGGCGCGGTACATCCAGGAGCTCGAGGAGGGCATCGTCGCCCGGGCGATCTCCGAGGTTTTCTCGGAGTAGCCGGGCGGCGTCGGTCGCCTTGATTAAGAGCACAAGGTCGCCTCCATACGTTAGGAGGTGAAAGGCAAAGCATGAGTTTAGAGTCCGTGTTCCGGTTGTCGCTCATTATGAACCTGATCGACAACCTAACCGGGCCGATGGCTGGCGTCACGTCCAGCGTCGACGGAACCGTCTCCAAGCTGCAAAAGGTCAATTCAACTCTCGGCAGCGTGGCAAAGACGGGGGCCGTCATGCAGGAGGTGGGCTCGCAGATCACGGGGGCGGTGCTGTCCCCGGTCGAGGCCACCTTCGAGACAAGACGGGCGATCGGCGAGCTGGCCTCCCTGGGCGTGAAAGACCTCGGGGCGGTCGAAGACGCCGCTCGAGCGTTCAGCGACCAATGGGCCGGAACCACGAAGGCCGACTTCATCGCGGCGGCCTACGACATCAAAAGCGGCATCGCGACGCTCTCGGACGAGGGCGTCGCGGAGTTCACAAGCCTCGCGGCCCTGACCGCGAAGGCGACGAAGTCCACGGCGGGCGAGATGACCTCGCTATTTGCCACGGGCTACGGCATTTATAAGGGCTACTATGACGACATGAGCGATCTCGAGTTCGGCGAGATGTTCTCGGCGGGGATTGCTAAGTCGGTGCAGCAGTTCAAGACGACGGGCTCCGAGATGGCCTCGAGCATTGAGAGCCTGGGCGCGTCGGCCACGAACGCGAACGTCCCCCTTGAGGAGCAGCTCACCATCCTCGGCATGTTGCAGGGGACAATGAGCGGCAGCGAGGCGGGCACGAAATACGCCGCCTTCATCCAGTCCGCAGCGAAGGGCGGCGAGGAGCTGGGCCTCTCGTTCCTGGACGCAAACAACCAGCTCAAGAGCCTCCCCGAGATCCTCGACCAGCTCCGGGGCAAGTACGGCGACACCATCGACGCGATGGAGAAGCAGGAGCTCGCCTCCGCCTTCGGCACGGACGAGGCGGTCGACCTCATTGACCTCCTCTACAACAAGACCGAGGACTTGCAGGGGAACATCCTCACCATGTACGACGCCCTCGGCTCCGGCACAGGGGTCGCCACGGAGATGGCGAACGCAATCAACGAGACCGAGCCGGAGCGGTTTGAGCGGCTCACGCAGCGCATCCAGAACGTCAAGGAGTCCATCGGGAACAGCTTGCTCCCCACAATCAACGATCTCATGTCGACGGGCGAGCAGGTGCTCACGAAGGTCGGCTCCTGGGTCGAGGAGAACCAGGAGCTCGTCCGGGTCATCATGCTTGTCGTCCTGGCGATCGGCGGCTTCCTCACCATAGCGGGGACGGTCATCGCCGTTGTCTCCGGCGTGGGCCTCATTATCACGAAGACGATCTCCGGGTTCAAGCTCCTAAAGGCCGGGTTCCTATTGGCAAAGGGGGCGCTCACGCCGCTTATAGCGAGCGTGTGGAGCTTCACAGCGGCGCTTTTAGCGAACCCCGTGACGTGGATCGTCATCGGCATTGTGGCCCTCATCGCGGCCCTGGTGCTGCTCTATAACAAGTGTGAGTGGTTCCGCAACGGGGTCAACGCAATCATCGACTTTTTCAAGGAGAAGCTCGGCGCGGCCCTCGAGGTCGTGACGTCCATCTTCTCCGGGATCGGCAACGTCATCGGCTCCGTCATGGGAGCGGCGAAGACGACCGTCTCCCAAAACCTTGACAACATGCGCTCGGCCTATGAGTCGCACGGCGGCGGCATCCGTGGCGTGGCAGCGGCGGCGATCGAGGGCGTCAAGGGCATTTATACGGCGGGGTTCTCGTTCCTGGACAACCTCACCGGGGGCAAACTCACGGAAATCAAGAACAAGTTCGTCACCTCTGTCTCGAACATCGCCTCGGGCGTCGCCGAGCGGTTCACAGCCGTCAAGACGGCGTTCACGAACGGCATCAACGCCGCGAAGAACATCGTCTCAAATGCCGTGAATTGGTTCTTTGAGTCCGGCAAGCGGGTCATCTCAACATTTGCAAACGGCATCAAGTCGGCGTTTACGGGCGCGGTGGACGCGGTCAAGGGCGGACTTCAAAAGATCCGCAACCTACTCCCGTTCTCGGACGCCAAAGAGGGGCCGCTCTCGACCCTGACCCTCTCGGGTCAGCGCACGATGACGACCTACGCCCACGGCCTCGAGCTGGCGCAGGACGCGCCCGCACAGGCGATGGAAAAGGGGCTCTCCGGGGCGAAGGCCACGCTTGAACGCGAGCCCGCGAAGAAGGTGAGCCTCACGGACACCAACGGCGGGAAGGAAGACAAGCAGGGCGGCGGCTCCGGCGAGGGCAGCTCCGGCAAGCAGGTCATCATCCAAAAGCTGCTCATCCCCGTCGACCTCAAGAAGATCAAAGACCTCGAGCAGCTTCTCGCGCTGCTCAAGGAGGCCGAGGACTACGCCGAGGCCAACGGCAGCGAAGACCCGGAGGGCGACCCGGATGCCGCTCCGACACCAGCGTAAAGGAAGGGAGGAACGACCGTGATTTACACCGAAGACCAACTCGTCAAAGTGAACGGGGTCGTCCTCCCTGGCCTTGTGAAAAGCATCGAGGTCAAGGAGTCGGCCAAGATTGACGAGCAGGAAGTAGAGGGCAGCGCCACCAAACCCAAACAGGCGACGGGCTACGAGGACGCAAAGGTCAACATTGAACTCATCCTCGACGACACGCCCACGGCCACGAAGTACCAGCGGCTTGAGACTGTCCGGGCCCTTTTTCGGACGCCCGGCCAGTCCGTCCCGCAGCCGATCCCCATCGTCAGCGAGGACACGGCAAAGCACGGCATCGACAAGGTGCTATTCAAGGGCATCACCCACAAGAGCGAGGTCAAAAAGGATCAGCTCACCGTCTCCCTTGAGTTTTGGGAATATGTCCCGCAGACAATCCAGACGACGAGCAGCTCCTCGGGGAGTTCCTCGGGCGGCTCCTCTGGCGGGAAGACGGTGAACCAGCAAACGACCCTCTCCTCGGACTATCAGAAGTATTTACAGGCAAACCGGGGGAAGTCGCCCGCCGTGGACGACGCAAGCGCGGCGGAGGCCCTGGACAAAGTGGCGCAGATGCCATACTAAAGAAGGAGGCGCAACGTGGAGACACTGGAATTATTTTACCCGCAGATCGCGGCGCGGGCTGGCCCCTATATATTCGACCGGGGCGTCGAGATTGAGGTCTACTCCGCGAAAACGTCCTATTTTGATTGGGCGAAGATCCGCTTCACCGAGCAATTTCAACCGAAGCTCACCCTTGCCCGGAAAGACCCGGCAGCGATAGAGCTCGGATATAACGACGTCTTTGAGGAAGTCTTCTCCGGCTATGTCGCCAAGCCCTACAACGGCGGCGGGTTCATGGACGAGATCACGCTCAAGGACGAGATGCTGCTCCTCGAGGAGACGCAGATCAACAACACGTTCCTCGACACCACCCCGCAGGAGATGATCTCCTACTTCCTCGCGCAAGCGGGGCTCTCAAAGATGAAGCTCTCCGCCACGGGCTACCCGGAGCGCAAGCGGCTCCCCATCCGGCAGATGAACGTCATCGAGGCGATCAACGCCGTTCATGCAGCATGGAACATCAAGCAGCCGTTTTTCTTCTCTGGCGGCGTGTTCTATTGGGGAGAGAAGCCGGAACAGGAAAAGACCTACATCTTCGAGTATGGGGTCAACATTATCGCCCTCACCCGCATCGGGGGCGCGTGGGAGCTTGAGACCGTGTCGGCCCCGTTTGTCCGGCACTCCCACAAAATCAGCGTAAAACATCCCAAAGTGAGCGGGGAGTTCGAGGTCGCGAAGGTGGTCTCGGCCACCAACGACGACGGCTTCATCCGCACGAAGATTTATTTCTAAGAACCAGGAAGGGGGGCGCGGAAGTGCTTGAGCAAATGATAAAGGCGGTAGCGAAGAAGCTCATCGCGCAGGAGTACCCGCACGTCAAACTCCCCGCCGTGGTCTACGCCACCGTCAGCGAGGCGGCGCAGCTCGGGGAGACATTCGAGCTCGAGGAGCCTGTCATCCACAACGACGAGACCGGGAGCAGCTACAAGGGCCACATCACGGCACACTGGAACGAGTACACCCTCACCGTCGTCGACCGCTTCGGCAACGTGGACGAGACCTTCCCGGCCCTCCCGGGCGTCCGCTCTAAGGCGCAATACAAGGCCGGGGCCGTCGTCGCCGTGGCGCTGGCCTACGGGGACAGCCCGGCGATCATCGGGGAGGTGCAGCTATGACGGGCCTAAACGACACCGACATCCGCCTCACGGACGCCTGGGAGCTCACCAGGGCAGCGGACGGCGACGCCCCTCTCTGCTCCGGCCTGGATTGCCTATACCAGAATATCATCCTCGAGGCCCTCACACAGCCCGGCGATCTCTTTTATGACGCCGCCTTCGGCTGGGGCCTGTATGACTTCATCCAGTCCGAGGACGGCGACCTCGTCCGGCTTGAGATCGCGCAGCGGGCGCGGCTGGGCCTCCAAAGGCGGGAGGTCATCGTGCCCGAGAGCATCGAGGTCGAGGTCAGTTTTTCCGACGATGTCTTCCGCCTCTGGTGCTCCTTCCGATTTACGGACGAGGAGAGCCCCCGGGAGCTCAACGTCGTTGTCAGCGCGGTTGATGTGGAGGTGATAACAGTATGATTGACAAGGATATACTCGACGAGGTGCTCCCGGTTCCCGAGCTTGAGACGCTCAAGGAGCAGACCATCGGCGAGCTGAAAGAGGAAGGTTTCGCGATCACGAACTTCCACTCGGGCGGCGTCTTCTACACGCTGCTCCTCATCGTCCTCCGCGTCAAGGTCGAGTTCACGGAGCTGCTCCGGGACGTGCTGAACAACATGTTCCTCACTCACGCCTCGGGCGTGTGGGTCGACCTCAAGGCGGCGGACTACGGAAAGAAGCGCAAGAAGGCCCAAAAGACCCAGGGCCTCGTCACACTGTCCAGAACAAACGACCAGGGCGAGGCCGTCAAGATCCCGAAGGGCCATGTCTTCAAAACGGAGAAGGACGTCAACGGCGAGGAGCTCCGCTTCTTTGTGCTTGAGGCGGCGGTGCTGCAAAAAGGGGCTCGGTCGGTGGACGTCCTGGTCGAAGCGGAGAAGGAGGGCTCCCGGTACAATGTGCCGGAGGCACAGATCACCCGGAGCCTCACGTTCCTCAATGGGATCGACGGCATCTCAAACGGCGAGGACTGGATCGTCCGGGAAGGAAGTGACACCGAGGACGACGAGAGCCTCCGCACCCGGGGCCTCCGTTCCTGGTCGGAGCTGGCGGCGCGGTCGATTGAGGACACCTTCATCAACACCGCCGAGGCCGTCCCGGGCGTCCTGTTCGCGCAAGCGGATTGCGACCACCCCCGGGGGCAAGGGACGGTTGACGTCATTGTCACAGGCACAGCGGGAGAGGCCACGGAAGGACTCCTCAAGGAAGTCCGGGAAGCCGTTGACAAGATCGCCGGGCCATACGATAATGTTATTGTAAAGTCATCTGTCACCGCACCACAAGATATTGAGGTTACAGTCACGACCGCCGACGTCGCAGCGGAGGAGGAAGTCAAGAACCGGGTCAACGCAATTCTCACCGATCTGCTCGCCGTCCGCAAGGGCCGGAGGTTCAACGAGCTCCGGCGCTCGGACATCAACTTCGCGATCCGCAGCAACTACAGCGCCGCCACAAACACCGAAATCACCAAACCCGCCGAGGACGTGGTTCTTGACAAGGACAAGGTCATCACCCTCGGCACGGTCAAGGTCACGGTGAGGAGGGAGTGAGCGGATGAAGCGGTTCGGCACGTTCGGCGAGTATATGTTCGACCTCCTTTTTGCCCCGCTCAAGCGCGGCAAGCGGGCGGCCAATCAGTTTTACATCTTCTTCAAGGTCGTCGGGCGTATCTTCGACGGCATGAAAAAGGACGTCTTCCGGGTTCGGAGTGAAGCGAACGTCGCAAGCGCGAGCCCGGTCATGCTCCCCGTCCACGGACAGGATCGCGACATGCCGAGACTTGAAGGCGAGGACGTGGAGAGCTATCGGACGCGGCTTTCCATGAAGGGGGTCATCTCCGAGTGGAGCGGCACGAAGACGGGCATCCTCTACGCCCTGGCCGCGCTCGGATATGAGGAGAGCACGATTGAGCCCTTCTCCTACCAAGACCCCGAGCGGTGGGCGGAGTTCATCGTCTTCCTCAAGGGCTCCAAGCAAAGCGGCATCAACAATCTCACCGTCATCGACGCGGAGGTTCGGAAGGTCAAGGAGGGCAGCTCAAAGCCCGCCTACGGCGCGGAGGCCGGGAACGGCATCGAGATCCGCTCCCAGGTCTTCACGGGCTTCTCGAGATACCCCCGTTGCGGAGAGATTGTTTGCGGAGTCTGGCCCCGTGTGGTTAGCATCGGCCACCTTTTGGCGAGCGACATCCAGGCGGGCAGCACCCGGGGCTCCGGCGAGGTCGAGTTCCCGAAGGTGGGAACAATCGCGGCCTCGGAAAAATTCTATCAGCCGTGCGCCTTTGTCATGTACGAGGGCCTCGCCTCCTGCATTGAGGCGGGCTCGGAGGCAGACTCCGGCGCGAAAATATACCCCATGTGCTCTCCGGCGCTTCGCTGCTCCGGGACAACATACATGACGGAAGGAGGGGAAGCAGATGCCGAAAACACTCACAGCGGTCGGCATTGAGAAGATCGGGCGGCGCTTTGCCGACTCGGTCGACCATGCAGCCTATACGCTGAACGGCGCACCGAAGACGGTCAAGCCGTTCCGCAAGCTCATCGAGGCGGACACCGTGAAGATTTACGTCTACTTTGACGACACGGTTTCCGGGAACGTGGCAAATGTGCAGCTCGTCGACACGGACGGGGACATCATCGCCCAGACCGAGCGCACATTCGAGAAGCCGCCGAGCAAGGGTCTCTATGTGGCCTTCAAATATAACATTATTGAAAAAGAAACGGAGGTAGAAATTGTAAATGGAAGCGTATAAAAAGATCGGATGGCTCGACCACGTCGAAGATGTCGCGACGGGCGAGGTCATCCAGGAAGGGACGCCCGTGAGTCAGACGAACATGAACCACATGGACGACGGCATCTTCCAAAACCGAGAGGCCGTCATACTCCATGAGGCGCAGATCGCCGACGCACAGAAGGAGATCAAAGTGCTGAAAGACGCCACGCTCAACAACATGACGAACAACGTCTTTCTCATCAATTTTGACTCTGTCAACGCGGTCGCGATCACGTCCGGCATCTATGACTCCGTGGCGCGGAAACTCTATGTATAACCTCGCTTGTCTTTCCGGGAATGGCGGCTATATGGTCGCCTGTACCCGTAAAGAGGCAAGCTGCATACTCGGGAACTTTTTCGGCGAGCTTTGCCCGATATGCGAAATATGCCGGGAACTCCTGGATGACGAGCTCGCCCTCAAGACCGCGAGCGGTCTCACTCTCGAAGGGGAGGCCGTCCTTGTCATTGAGGGACACAGCTCCATCACGGGAAAACCCGCGAAGGTAAAGCTCACCGACTACGGCTTCGAGTTCTTCGGGGACATCACCGAGATCGCCCGCATTAGAAATGCGAGGTGCTGCTACATTGGAACCGTCCATACTGCAAAAGAAGGCTGAGATCTTCCTCGAGAGAGATGTCTACCCCTTGCTCAAGAACTTCCCCCAGGCCGAAAAGTTTAGTTTGTCGCAGGAAATCAAGCAATCGTGTTTTAGGCTCATCCGGGCGGCGGTCATGGCGAACAACCTCACCGTCGTCAAAAAGCGGCTTGAATGGCTGGATGAGGCGGACGCCGAGAAGACGCTCCTCCTCGTGCTGTTCGGGGTCGCCCGGACACAGAAGTACATCACGGAGAAGAAGATCCACGAGCTGCAAACCAAACTCAACGAAATGGGGCGCATTATTGGAGGCTTGCAAAAGCACTTCATCAACAACCGATAAAAAGTAAACCGCACCTACTTAGGGTTATCTCTGTATGGCGTCGAACCGTGCGAACCGTGGGTACAACTCGGCCCGCAACTGGAATTGGAACAACTCGTCCAATCGGAACGCGAACCTCGGTTTCCGCCCCGCCTTGTAGGTTTTACGTCATTCGCGGCTACGGCTTCGAGTGCGTGTCCTTGTTATACTTCAAGGGAGAGGTAATCCTTCGCCTTGTCTAAGACGGCGTAAAAACAGTGACGACCCCGAGCCCGCCCTTTTGTATGGGGAGGCAAGGGCAAGTCTACAATGTGGGTATAAACCCGCGTCATAGGTGCCAAGCCGTTCCCAAAGGAAAGGATGCCACAATGACGAAATTCCCCTTATTTATTAAAACCGCGCAGAATATAAAATGCCCGCAGATCCCGCCGATCATGCCGCTTGTGCCCTATGAGGAGGCGGTCGGCTACGAGCGGATCAAGGGCGGCTACAAGCAAGCCCTAAGAGGGCGAAGAAAGTACACCCGGGAGGCCGTCAAGTACGACCTGTTCCGGGAGAAGAACAACGTCGACCTCTGGCGGGAGCTCAAGAGCTCGAAGTACACGCCGGGCCCGTATCACTTCAACGTCATCACGGAGCCGAAGCGGAGAGACCTCTCCATTCCACAGCTCCGGGACAAGGTGGTGCAGCTCGTCATCCACGAGGAACTACAAAGCATGTTCCGGCCCGTGTTCATCAACGGCTCGTTTGCTTGCCAGTACGGGAGAGGCCCGATCCGCGCCGCCTTCAAGGTGCAGCACGACATGAGGGTCGCCCGGATGAAATGGGGCGACAACGCGGCGATCATCAAGATCGACGCCCGAAAGTTCTTTTATTCCATCGACCGCGCTCTGCTCAAGAAAATCCTTGCGAAGCGGTTCAAGAAGCTCAAGAAGAAACGCCCGGAGACCTATGAGGATCTCCTCCGCTTCTATCGGCTTCTTTGCAAAGTGATCGACAGCTCGCCGGAGGGCGAGACGGGCATCCCTCTCGGGAATGTCAGCTCCCAAGACTTCGCGAACATCTACCTCAACGAGCTCGATCAGTTTTGCGTCCGCTTTCTCGGCGCGAAGCTCTACACCCGGTACATGGACGACATCGTCATCGTTGCGCCGGACAAGGAGACCGCCCGGGAATGGCTGGCGAAAATCAAGGTATTCCTCCACGAGAGGCTACACCTTGACACCAACAAAAAGACAAAGGTTTTCTATATGCGGCAGGGCGTGAACGCCTACGGCTTCAAAATCAAGGCCACCCACATGATGCTCCGCACCGAGTCCAAACGGAGGGAGAAGCGGCGCGTCAAGGCGATGGTTCGGAAGATGAAGGAAGGCAAGATCACGCGCTCGGCGGTCGTCCAGGCGGTCAACTCGTGGCTCGGGTTTGCTCGCTGGGCGTGTGCCTACAATCTCGCGAAGAAGATATTCGCGCCCTACCGCTTCATCAAAACGGAAGGAGCGATCCCCTATGGCGCAATATCTCGGAACCGTCAAGCTCGGCGGCTTCTACAACAACGGCGCGATCTTGAAGCGCCCTACAAAACCGTGGCGTCCTGACGGTGATGTAGGCGGAAACTACGGCGTCGGCGACATCCCGCAGATGTCCGGCAGCATGGCGAACTATACCTTCGGAAATACCCCCAGCGCGGACGCGAACAAGCTCCAATGGGTCAAAATCAAGGACGGAGACAAGACGCTGCTTATTTGCGACCGCGTCATTCTGGTTTCGGTTTCCTGGGACGACCTCAACTCACAGGGCTACATCACAGGCAAGACTGTCACCATCGACGGCGCAAAATACAAGTGCCGCGTCCTCACAGGCGGCAGCAACCGAAGGAATGGCGACTCCTATGCGGGCGGAACACCCACTAATAACGAGTGGGACAGGTTCATCACCCGCGAGGAGGTCATCTCGGGCCTCCCGGCCCCGGTCTCCTCCGACCTGGACAACAACCTTAACTCGACCGACCAAAACAGCGCGCATAACAAGTTTTGGAACTGGTATGGCGTTTATTCCTGGTGCCAGGAAGTTTTTGCGGATAATGCGTCGAACCGTGCGAACCGTGGGTACTACTCGGCCCGCTACTGGAATTGGGACAACTCGTCCAATCGGATCGCGTACCTCGGTTTCCGCCCCGTCCTTGAAGTCCTGAACACTGACCCTCTGATCTCTGACAGTGACAGAAATCTCGGAGACAAGAACACAAACTTCACGATCGAGTACACGGTCGACGACGCCGACTCCGGCGACGTCTTGACGGCGACGGAGTCGCTTGATGGGCGAACGACGAAGTCGTTCGCCCCGACGCGAAAAGCGAAAAACACGATCTCCATCAACATCAAGGAAGTCTCCCTCGGGCAGCACACGGTCAAGGTCGTCGTCACGGACGGCCAGGGCGGAACGGCTACCCGGACATGGACATTCACCCGAGTCAACTCCGCCCCGGTCATCTCCGGCGCAGACACCAACCTCGGGGACAAGAACATCGGCTTCACGTACACCTACACCGTCGACGACGCGGACGGGGACGCCGTCACAGTCGTCGAGAAGCTCAACGACGAGACCCTCCGCACCCTCAACAACGCCCCGAAGGGCGAGCAGCTCTCCATCTCCATCACTTCGGAAAAGCTCTACGCGCTGGGGCTCAATACGGTCAACAATCTCGTCATTGAGGCATCGGATGGGCAGGGCGGCACATCCTACCGCCGCCTCACCTTCAAGCGCACCAACTCGGCCCCGAGCATCTCCGGCGAGGACAAAGACCTCGGGCAGCAGACGGGCAGCTTTGCGGAGACCTACACCGTCACCGACGTCGAGGGCGACAACGTGGTCGTCACGGAGTTTGTGGACGACCAGGAGATCCGCAGCTATCAAGCGACGCTCGGCGAGGAGGAGACGATTGAGCTCTCCCGGGAGAAGTGGCTCACCCTCACCAACGGGGCCCATCAGCTCCGCGTGGAGGCCGTGGACGGCAACTTCGCGACGAGTGTGAGAGTCTGGAATTTCTCCAAGAAGGAGACGGTCATCAAGTTCCAATTCGCAAAGCCCGAGGAGACGGACGCCCGGGCGACGAAGATCCTCATCACCCCCACATGGAAGATTGAGGGCTCGGTCGCAAAGGTCGAAGCGTGTAACAATGCGTTTGACGCGGCCCCGACCTGGGAGGACATCACGGCGCAGGTCGCGATCAACCGGGTTTTCAACTTCACGAACGAGACCAAGACCGCCGAGAAGTGGGGCGTCGACGTTCGTTTCACCATCACGAAGAATGAGGGGTATGAGGGAGAGGTTTCGATCTCCGGGTTTGGAGGTGCATACGAATGATGCAGTATTTAACACCGAAGAAGTCCATCAAGGCAATCTCGGACGCTCAAAAGCGGAGTGAGTCCGCCCAGGCCGTCGCCGAGCTCATGTTTGTCAAAGCGGCCCAGGCCCAGCAGCTCGACGACGCCTCCATCGCAAAATATCCCGAGTTCTTTGTCACCTGGGATGAGAATTGGAGGGGCAAGGCGGGCGACATCGTCCAGGACGAGGGGAAGCTCTACCGCTCCATCCATGACGTCACCGACGCCGGGCAGAACCGAAAACCCTCGGAGACGCCCTCCATGTGGACACAGATCGGCAACCCTCTCGAGGAGTTCCCCGACTGGGTGCAGCCCCTCGGGGCGCATGACGCATACAGCAAGGGCGCGAAGGTTTCCCACAACGGCGAGAAGTGGACGTCCGACGTCGACGGGAACGTATGGGAGCCCGGCGTCTATGGCTGGACGAAGTACACCGAGCCCGTGAAGGCCCAGGAAGGGCCCCAGGAGCCCGCAGAAGGCCCGGACGAGGAGCCGGAAGGGTAAACCCCCACAAGAGGGCAAAAGGCAAAGGGAGGGGCGGCAAAAGCCGCTCCTCCCGGAGCCTAAAAAAGCCCGCCCTCTTGCGTGGGCCGCTCCCCTTGTTGGGGGGGCGGTTGACGCAAGTGAGCGAGCCTCGGAAATGCTTCTAAGAATGGGCGGATTTTTCTCAACTATCCTGTCTCTATTTCTCAAAAATCTTGTCGCGCTACACGAATCCACAATCGCCTTCACCTCGTCTATTTGAAGATTTCCAGAAATCGTTTCGACAAAAAGTCCATCAGACCATACTGCGGTTATAGCATCTAAATTTGACATGATATAAAATGTTCTTGACCCGCTGACATATTGTTCAACCAGGGCATCGTCCTTTTCAAAGATGTGTGTATTCAAATAGGATGTTGACCGGTAGCGGGTAATGTTTAGATTGAAAAAAAGCATATCTCCATCGCTGAAAAAGATGTGTACTGTATCACTTAATTTATCACTTAGAATTTTGGGGTCAGATGCCTCAATACCTACTGGATACCATGTTGGGGCTAATTCTTCCGGTATTTCGCAGTCTTTCAATGCACCTTTAATCACATTGCAGGTTTCAACATTTTCGAGATTTGGCGCTGTCGTTTCCTGGTCCTGTGGGATACTGTGGGGGAAAGATACAAAGTGAAATGTTTCATCCGTCCACCGTCCAATCGCACCAAATACATCTATGCCCGCAGCCTGAGCGCCAATCAGCATTGCAAACATAAAAATCACCGTGGCGGCGATAGTGCCTAACACCCTTATCCAGGGACGCTTCGGGATAAAACCGACCATAGTAACGGCATCTGTCACGCTCTCTGCGGTCTCCTCGGGATAGAGCGTTACGCCATTCATCTCAGGGATATTGTAGTATGTCTGAAATTCCTCCAACGCCTTGTCCACATCGGAGAGGCGACCAGTGGGAATGGCTTTCTCCCGTTGCTCTATCACCTCCAGAATATGCAAAACAACCTCATCATCGTCATCATCCGGCGATTTAATATCCGCACACAGAAGTTCCTCCAGAGCTTCTGTGCTCAGCCGATCTAAGTGGGCATATGTATTTTTCTTGTTTTCTGTGTGCCCATTCATCTCCCGAGCCCCCTTTCTATTTATTTATGTACGCCGCTTGAAAAACGGACATCATTTTTCTATTTCTTTTTCTTTTTATGGTCAGGAAATTCTTCCGATAGTTTCTGTCTTATGCGCTGCATCCGTTTTTGACAGGCCCATAGGCTGATACCTAATTCCTGTGCGACATCAGAATAGCAGGCGCGCTCTATGGCTATCCGCTTCAGCATGGTTATTTCCGTTGGTGTAAGTGTCTGTCGGATCGTTTCTTCCACGGACGCTCGTTGCTGCTTGTCCTCTTGCTCTATTATCGCATCTTCTACAGAGCCTGCGGAGGATACTGCTGGTGTTTCCGGGGCATCCAGCGAGAGATACCGCTTCAAATACCGTTGACGGGTCCTCTGCTCGTTCCGTATTTTATTCTTTGCTGTCCGCTTTAACCATCGGATTGGTTCATCTGCTTTCATGAGGGTATCAATCTTTTCAACAGCTGTGTGGAATGTATCCTGCGCAATTTCCTCCGCACGGTGAGGATCAGAAATATGAGCCATGGCATAGAGCTTAATTTGGTTGAAATACTCTCGGTAGAGCACAGTGAAAAATTCTTCTTGGTCGGGGCGCATCTTCGATCACCTCTTTTTTTGCCTGTGGCTTGTTGGCATCCCAGCCCTTGTCTAAAATCTCAGCACATGGGCATGGCATACAAGTGCCGAGATATGCGTATACTAACCTCTTTGCGGCTATTCTACCATACGCAGACACCATGATGAAACTATTATTATAAAATTTTAGCAAATCCTGTCCGCTTTTCAAGATAGCGTACATATAACAACGAATACAAACAAATAAAAATTTGGCATTTGGCACATGCGCATATCAAGCAGGTTTGCCATATTTACAAAATGACTGTGTGGAGAGGAAGTGAGTCCAATGGGCAAGTTTTTAGGAAAAGGTTTGTAGGAAAACCTTTGATAAATCATTCAAGAGTACCATAATTTTCTGTCACTAAATTGAGACTCGAGTTTTGCAAAAATAGTAAGGAGGAACTGAAATATGGCGCTTAACGAATTTGTTCAGACAGCACTTGACGAAGAAGGATACGAAGAGGGTTCTGACGGTTATACCAAATATGGTTCATGGTATGGTTTAGCAAATGCGGACTGGTGTGTCATGTTTATTTCTTGGTGTGCAAACCAAGCCGGAATCATGACCACATCTTCTACGGGAACTGTTCCTAATGTTCCCAAAATGGCAAGCACTTCCGCTATGTACACATGGTATACTAACAATCGCAGAAATTTAGCACCATCGATGTCAGCAAGCAGTCCCAATAGACTCCAGGTCGGTGACATTGTTGTCATTAACACGCAAAACGGCGGGACCGTAACTGACCATGTTGGCATTGTTGTAAGTGTGGATTATGATGCTGGCACAGCTGATGTAATGGAAGGCAATCGTAGCAACAAGGTAAAGAAAGTTACCTATACAAATCTTGTGGATTCTATCGGCTATACGATTGTCTATCTTTGCAGCAATCACACGAGCTACTAATATCTATGATATGAGCGGCTCTTGCATAGTGAGAGCCGCTCATAATTTAACGGCTACACAAGAAATATAGTTTTCTATCAGCATTTAAATTTATGTATAGATCATAAGACGGAAGTTCTATATTACTGACCTTTGTTAGACGAAAGGATGGATGTTATTTTGAAAAAGGCAACACTGTGCTTACTGCTGGGTGGGATTCTGGCCATTTTACTACTGAGTGCTTGCACTTCCGCAGAGAGTGGGAATTCTGACTCAATTATAGATAAATCTCCTAGTATGGGCGCCGATGAGGATAACCAGGAAGCATCGGAAGTAACGATCCTTTCTGTAGATCAGCCGGCCTTGAGCCTCTCCATTCCCAAAGCGTGGGAGGACATTGCAATTATTAAGCGACAGACTGACATCCAACAGTCCGCAGAAGCGAAGGACGGTACACTACTCTTTCAGCTCTATGAAAAAACAGCCTATACCACGGACGAGGCAATGGGCAACGTATGGAGCCTGGTTGCCTTTACTAAGGATGCCTTCAAGGAAAAATTTGGCGATGCGGATCTCGCCACGGTCATCGGGGTGGAGAGCTATGTACTTGGAAGTGATAGTGACTATATTTACCTGCTCGTAAGACCATCCGATGTACAGTTTCTTGAAAATGATGATACATCACTAAAACAGTACAAACAGCTTCAGCAGGAGTCCCAGGTAGTTCTTGCAGGCTTTCTGAAGGACAATAGCATTACCGTAAATGAAGACTGCCCCAACAGTTCTTGTTACAAAGTGGCTCATGGCGCAAACAAGTAGTGTTCAGAGTATAGTCGCACGAGGTTGGCTTAAAGGCCTCTATTTCGGCAGCTGAGTTCTATGTGCCAAGCAAAATATGGTACAGACACTCTGAATCGACAAGGATTTATCGACTCGCCCGGTTATTGGACAAAAAATTATGGTAGATTTCTTTACTATATATGGTTCTTCTTCCGGGTCTCTCTAACTTGTTAAATAAGTTCGTCCCGTAAACAGGATTATTCTGGTGCTGGATGCGAAAAATTATTTCGTTCCTTATCTATCGTGTGCTTGCGTGCTAGCTTTACCAAAAAGGGGCTCCGCTTTCTATTAGGGATGAGCAAAACTCTGATTTGTTCGCAGTGACATACAATATATAGATTCTGTAACAATTTGTAACTCAATATATTGCTTCACGATTTTGCAAAACTTGCGTTTTGCTCATCTCTGCTTTCTATATCAATGGAGTGATTTTCGGTTTTAGCCATGGTCGAAAATCATACTTTTCTCATAAAAAAACATTGAAAAACGGGCTACATATAATATGCTAAACTTACCGTAGTAGATTGATTATACGGCATAATTCAAAGGAATGGAGGAATCGATATGTACGGTATGCAGTTCATGTGTCATACCAGAGGCCGACAGGGTCAAAAATATTCGTCTCTTCAATTCTGGAGAGGACGAATTAAAATCGTAAGTGTGGGCGCATGAACATCGGCTTTATGTAGGATGTTCATGCGCTTTTTGCTGTTTAAAGGAGAGGAAGATAGCATATGGAAAAAAGGAAAATCGTTTTTTATCTTACCATTGGAATGATTTTGATTCTCCATCTGACTGCATGTACTAACAGATCAAGTGAGTTGCCGGCTCCTGATTCGACTGTTTTTGGATATGAGGGAGAAACAAAAATCATATTTGATGGAGTGTGCGCGAAATATAATGATAAAAAAGAAAAGAATCAAGTGTTTTTGCCAATTGTGCAGGTTTTAGGGACATATGAAGAGGGAAACATTACAAAGATCGTTTCCTGTGTGTCATTAACAGAAATGAGTCTCGAAGAAGGAAACTTAACAATAGCAGGAACAAATATTTTTCCGATGGTTACAGAAATAAAATATGAAAATGAAGAGTATGAGATAATAAATCTGAATTCAGCAGAAACTGTTCTCGCAAATGGTTCAGCCTCATTCCCTGAGGTATTTCTTTTAATATGTGGTCCGCTTGAAGATGTGAAACAAGACATAGAAAACAGGACTTTTGCATTACCAGAAATGGAAAAGAAAAAAAGCCGTGAAAGGGAATATATCGAGTGGTCAAACGTAAATGTATCTACTGTGAATGGTGATATCAATTATGATGAGTATTTTCGGCTTGCGGATTAAGGAGGATCGTATGAAAAAAGCAATTAAGAAAACTTGCGTTGTTCTGCTCCTTTTTGCTCTTTTGGTTTCCCAAGTTGCAGCGAGTTATAGTGAAACTGGTACGTTAAATGAAGGAACATCCGCTATATCGGCTGCAGAACGGTATTTATCTAATTGGGCGTATAACAGTTACATGTATGCGGATAAGAATTTGACTTTAGGGACGGTTCTTGACGCTGAGGTGGATCCTGCTAAACTTACACTTGCAACATCGGAGTTCATGGCATTGAGAAATGATGCAGATGGGCAAGAAAATAATATTAGTGTCGCTGTGAGTAAAATGCAGGCGAACATTCAATTTATGATAGATAAGGCTACGTATTTTTCTACGATAAGACAATACAATGGCCTGCAGAGAACAGATTTCAACACTGATTATGTAGTTCAAAGGGTTGATGTTCAGGGGAATTTTGCGGTTATTGAAGTCCTTGAAAATATAAGCTTCCAATATGTGGGTGCAGAGGACTCTTCGTTTAGTCAAAAAGAGCATACGGTTTCTCTAATTAAAGTAGATGGAGAATGGATTGTTGCAAATGTAGAAACAAAGTATGATTGGTTTGCTAATGAATATAAGGATACAGAATATAAAATATCGTCCATAATTGCTGCAGAAAAGCAGAACATTCAGGCACAGGCGGAGTGTTCTGCAAATGAAGATTCTGTAGTTTCAGCCGCACCTGCAGAGGATGAAATGGTTGCAGAGGTTTTGGCAAATGCTTCTTTTGCTCGAATGTACAACAAGGAAAATGCATGGAAGTATGCCTATACATATGCTACAAGCACGACAACATCAACGGCAAATTCATATTATAATACTGACATTTTCAATGATTATTCGGGACCAGATGCTGGGGATTGTATGAATTTTGCATCTCAAGCAATTTATGCAGGATTTTCAGGAAGTAATAACTTGACCTCGGTGAATGCAGGGACAGCTCCTCAGGATACTGTAGGAATAGCAGCGGGTCAACCGAACGCGGCACAAACAAAATGGTATGCTAAGCCAGCCTCTACATACTGGGCATGGACTTCTTGCGGATATTTTAGGGATTATATAGACTACTCCGTAAATGACACAGAAACAAGACTGCGCGCAGTGAAAAAACCGATTACGGCTTCTTCTGACTTTTCGGAAGTTGGAACAGCAAACCTCATTGGATCCATTATCCATGTAAATGGAAGTAAACCATTAGGGCATGCGGTTATTGTGAATAACGCTACTGGAACAGCACGCAATCAAGTTTATTTCACAGCGCACTCGCCAAATGCAAAGAACCTTAATTTGGCGGAGGAGTATTCAGGGCAAATGGTTTCAATTCGGCCAACGTATTTTTATGATGTTACCACATGTACTGGGGCAAACACGTCACATACATTTTCTTCGACCAATTCCAAATGTGCTCGTTGTGGTTATGTTCGGACATATATAATCCCAACTTTACTTACACCTATGGCGAAGAATACGCAAATTACACTTACTGCACGAACTAACCACACCGTTTCGTCTATTTCAATGAGTGTAAAGAACCCGAATGGCGCAACGACAAATTTAGGAACAGTAACAAACACAACCTCTATTTCAAAGGTTTATACGCCGACGGTGGCAGCACATCCAAACGATTTATACACAGTAACAGTAACCGCCGTTTCTGCTGATGGGGTGACGACATCGAGCACATGGACGTTTAGGACGTATTGATACTTACAAGTAAGGTGCGGAGGCTTCCGCACCTTACTTGTCTATAAAGAGTTTTATATAACGGTTTACCCGTTTGCGCATGGCGCGAACGGTCCTTTGCTTTTAATCCTGCTCGAACATTTTCAGAGAGTTCAGGATCGATGCCACACCATCCTGCCCGCCAAACCATTGTTCCAATTCTGCTCCGTCTGCGGGCGGCATAGGTTCGGATGCAGCGGAGATAGCCGCATCCTGCTGTGCGGTGGAAGGCTTCGGCTCGGGCTGCTTTTTCAGGTAGCTCTGGTTCTTTGCCAGGATGGCAAGGATCATCTCCTCCAGTGCCGCCTGATTTGGAACCGGAACAGATACCTCTGGTGTCTCCTTGCAGTTGATATAGTGCAGGACAGCGCTGACAAGAAACTGCGCTTTGCTGCGGCCTTGCCGGTTGAGCAGGTCGATCACCGCTTTATGCTGTGGGTCACAGATGTTGAAGCGAATCGTGAATTTCCCGGGGTCCTTCTTGTCGGTCATAGCACTCACCGCCCGCTGTGCTGAAGCCGGTAAAGATACTCATACCCCTTGGCATTGGCATTGATGTCCTCCACAAAAATCGCCTGCCCGATTTTTCCGGACGCTTCGATCTGCCGGCGCAGCAGAGTAGCGCCCCCGCCCAGGAAGATCACTTTGCCGGACTTGAGTTCCAGCATCCGCTCCCGCAGGCCGCTGAGCAGGTCGTTGATAAACTCCTGTGCTTCCCGTTCTGCCAGAGCGATGACCTCCGGCGCCGCGTCCTGATCCTCGCCGCGCAGGATCCGGTCGATCTCGCTTTCCTCCAGCAGAATGTCCAGCTCGGCATTTGCTTTTGCACAGATGCGGTTATAGAGCAGGATCACACCGTTTTCCAGAGAATCACAGGCTGCCATGTCCGGCACACCGTTCCGCAAACGCACATAATCCGCAGTAAAGCCGCCGATATCGACCACCAGTGCTCTGGGGAATGAGGCGAGGTTTTTTACCGTGGCCGCAGCGGCAGAAAAGGACTGCGGGAAACAGGCTGTGTTTTCAATGAAAATGGCATAGGGCTTTCCCTTAAACTGAAAGGCCACCGCACCCCGCCCGTTGAAATAGTTGATAAACCGCTTTGCCTGCACGCCAAAATGCGCGGGAGGAAGGCCGACCGCCAGCTGCACGCGCATGAGGCTGCCGCTGTACTGTCCCATCGCTTCGATCTCATGCGCGATGGCAAAAAGCGTCAGAATGAAGAAGCGTTCATCCTCTGTCTTATCTCTGCGGTAGGGGATCCGCTGATCGGTCAATGTGTAATACTTCCCCCGATAGGCCAATGCGTCCGTTCCGAAGCCGGGCGCGTCGCTCTGGATAAGCCCGGAGGTAAACGGCGGCGTATGGACGGTTTTGATTTGTTTGTTCCCGTGATCGACAGCAATTAACATAGCTATGTACCTCCTATACTTCTCTTATACGGATGTAATACGCATAAGAGCAACAAAAATCGAATCGTTCCGGAAAAAATATGCCTGTACACAAAGAAAAAGCCGGAGGCCGCGATGCGGCTCCCGGCTTTCTGCGTCTGAACAACTGGGTTATTTTGCAAAGAAATATGTGTAGAGGTTATAGTCCCGCTCCCGTGTAATCAAGCGGAGCCAGATTTGAAAATGCGCCGTTTCCGCGTACAGATTAAATTCCGTGGGCTCATTTGTCGGCTGGGCATACAGCCGGCACATCCGCTCCATTGCCCATAGGGTCTTGAATTCCGGCAGGGCGAGAAGCTGCGACTGGAAGGCATCGATCTCCTGCCCAAGCGCCGGAGCTGGGCGCATTTCTTCATCCGGGAACCAGGTTGTCCACCATCGCCACCCGTCATAGTCAGAGCGGGAATAGGCAACCAGCGAAGCAGGATACCGGGCGCTGCTCAACGGCAGCGTCTTCCGCGCTCCGCAGAAGATCTCCATGAACGCACAGGCTGGCGTCAGCTTGACTGCCTGCGGGTCCTTATGCTCCGCAAAACGGTGTTGCTTCACGGCGTACCATTCGCTTATGGGGAGTACCTTCCCCGCAGCATCCCGCAGGGCCTCGTCCATGCCGCACGCAGGGCAGACATAGATGTTCAGCGCACGGCTCAGAGCGTTTTCGGCAAGAGATTTCCGCATGGGGCCGCCGCAGCGCATACAGGGCATGGCGCCGGGCGTGTGCTTGTTCTTTGCCCATTCGTTTTCCAAATCAGCTTTTGGATAGAGCTCAATATGAAACTTGTCCATTTTTTGTTCCTTTCCTGAAAATCAGGCGATCTTCTGTTCGCCCCAGCGGATACGCAGGTGTCCCTCGTCATCCGTTTCACGGGTCATCAACGTGGAGAGCAGGTCATAATCCACACCGAATTTGGCATAGATCTCGTCCATATCCGCGTCCTGCCCCTTCATAAACATGGTGAGCTTTTCCTTTGCCAGCACCATCTGCATGAGGTTGGATTCCAGACTTCCAATGTAGATGGGGAAATACAGATCCTTTTTCTCCGTGGAGGTGTAGCGGACGAACCGCATATAAAACTGGCTCATGCCGGCGTTGTTGTAGTGCATCTCCGGAATGATGATCTTGTTGACGAACTCGAAGTTGACGCTGGAGGGAAGACTCTGCTGCGTGCAGAGCAGGATGCCGTTCCGACTGTCCCGCAATACATCCCGCAGCGCGCGCCGCTTGGCAAAGGTGACGGTGGAGCCTGTCACCACAAAGAGGGGCCGGTCCGGAAGGTATTCACGGATCGCCGCAGCATAACGGTCCAACACCGTTGTATGCCGCACGCCGATGGCTACAACTTCTTCCGGCCACCGGGCAAGGGCTTCCACAACGGCCATCTCCTTGAGCGGCGTCTCGCCCTCGTATTCCTTCATGCAGTCCGGAGCGGCACTGATGCGCAGAAGCAGTGTGATCTGCTGAATGAGCCGCATCAGCGCGTCCTTCCGGCTGTTTCCGGTCGAGCTGTAATACTCGCGCTGGATGCGGTAAAACTCCTTCAGCACGATATTGTAGAGCTCCCGCTCCTCCGGGAGAAACGGAATCGGCATCTGATGGATACGGCGAATGTCCTTTCCCGTGACCTCTTCAAAGGTGCGGGTAATGACCGTCTTTCCCAACAGCCAATCCAACTCGTCGGCGTTGTAGATGTCCTGATTTCGCTGTCCCACGCCAAAGACGGTGATCTTTTCCGGCAGATGGGAGTTTGCGAACAGGCGGTAGCCCTTTTTATAAGCAGGGATCGGCATTCCGTAATAGGGATTTTCCTTGTGCTCCATATCCGCAGACCGTTTATCGTAGCTGTAAAGCGTCCGGCACCATGAGATCATGTTGATGGAATTGTTGTAGAGCAGCTCCATCTGCGGAGCAAACTCAGAGATATTGTTCCGCGTGCTGGTTCCGGTGGTCAGGAGCTTATACTTGCAGCGACGAAAGCAGGACAGTACGGAAAGCGTCTGCTTGGAGCTGGGGTTGGAGATATTGTCGCTCTCATCAAAAATAAACTGGATCTTATAGCCAAGCTGCTTGATATAGCGCTCGATCTGCTTTTTGTACTGGCTGACCTTGTTCAGCGTCAGGATCACAAAATCGCCCGGTCGGATGCGCTGCAGATCAGCCAGACGCTCCACAAACACATAGGAAAAACCCGCGCCCTTCAAAATCACATCCCAGTTGTTTCGGATGGAGATGGCGCTGGAAATGACCCATATACTGTGGACAGCGCCCATTTCCACGCGGTGCTTCCCCGTGAAAATGGCGGCGGGCGTTTTTCCGCTGCCCTGTTCCCATTGCAGGAAGGCGTACCGCTTTTGGAGCGTCAGGTTGACATCGTGGCTCTGGAGCGGATTCAGGTGGATGTAAGCATGATTCTGGGCGTCCCAATATTGAAAGCGACCGATCCAGTCAGCAAGCTGCGCGTTTTCGGTCATCTCTGAAAAGGGCTGCTCCTGATTGTCATACTCCCGGCGTTTCCGGCGCAGCAGCCGCTCATAGCCGGGAAACCGTTCCGGCTCGTCGTTCAGCACCGCCTGATAGATCGGCACCGGCGCACGCATCTCGTCCGTCAGAAGCTTTGCCATCTTCCGGCTGTATGCCTTGTAGACAAAGCTGTATTTCTGCTTGACCAGACGAATTTCGTCTCGCTCCGGCTTGGCGTTTTGGCGGCACAAAGCCTGCTTCAGATACGCCAGCACCTTTGCTTCGGTAAGCTGCACGCGCTGCCACTCCTCATAGGGCATATCCTCCGGCTGCCGCTGGGTATAAAACCGATGGACATAGGAAAAGCAGGCGTCGTATTTCTCCCGCGTGGCCGGATGGCTTCGGATCTGATACAGGTACTTTTTCACCTGATAGAGAAAAGTACTCTTGGTGGTTTTGAGCTGGGCCAGTTCCAGAAAGACTTTGTTCCGATTGCCTGCCAGATCCGCCTTTGCAACCATGACAAACTTCTCGTAAAGCGCGGTCGCTGCCATGGCCGGATGCCCGGAGGGAATATAGATGTCCGCGCAGTCCGTCGAGTACCGTTTGGGTGCCCAGTCCACCGCGGTGCTTTTCTTCTGCCAGAATTGCAGCTTGGTCGGAAAGCCGTCAACGCCGCTGTCTGAAAAGGCGTGCTCCGGCAGCATCACCTGCCCTAAGAAGCTGAACCGGCTCTCCATCATGCGGATGGCGCCTTTATCGGAGAAGCTGTCAGCAAGAAAGGACGCCGGCACAATGACTGCCAGAATACCGAGGGGCTTGAGCAGCTTTGCCGCCTTCAGGCAGTAATACTGATGAGAAGTCATAACAGTGGCGTCCGGCATGACCCAGCGCAGGTGAAAGGGCGGATTGCCCAGGACAAAATCAAAATGCGTTTGGGGCTCATAGTCCCGAATGTCACCCTGTACGATGTGTGCCTGCGGGTAGAGCTTTCGGGCAACAGCGCAGGCATTGGGATCGACCTCGCAGCCGTAGGCGTTGCGTTCATTTGGCAGGAAATTGAAGAAATTTCCCATGCCGCAGGTGAGATCCGCTACCAGATCTGTGTCGGAGAGGCGCAGCGCCGAAACGATCATTTCGCAGAGGGGCGGCGGTGTGAAAAACTGGCCGTTTTCCAGCTCCTTTTTCGCCGCGCTGAATGCGTTGTAGTTTTCATAGTCGCTGCGCCGCAGTCCGTGCAGGCCGCCATCTCCGGTATAGCGATTGAAAATATCCTCGTCGGTCACACCGGCCTGCTCACAGGCTTCGCTTTGCAGCAGGCGGAGAATCTGCTCATTCAGCTCTCTGCGCTCCTGCTCCGTCCGTCTTTTCGGGTAATATTCGTATTTCATGTTCAAATCACATCCTTATGTGCAAGTAGGGGGGAGGACACCGAAAACCGGCATCCTCCCCTTGAAATGTATAGAAAGCAGGTTAATACAGCGTATGAAACGCCGCAATGATCCGCAGCCGCACCTCCGGGGTGCGGTCTGCGCTGGTAATATAGTGCCAGCCTTTCTCTGTGGTGTAAGCGTCGATCTCCTCAACGCGGCCGCTGTCCAGACGGAGCCGCATAAAGATATGGGTCCCATTTGTCTGTTCAGCCAGTTTGACTGCCATTGTTGAAAGGTTCCTCCTCTGTCAGTAATGTAAGCTGTTCCTCCTTGGGCGGAGCTGGGAAACGCTGCTTGTTCAGCCGCCGCTCCTTTTGCTCCTTGCGCCGCTGCCGGGATTCCCGCTTTTTGGCGGCCTGCTCCTTTTTGAGATCGACCGCATGGACGACCTCCAAGCCGTCCGCCACATCCCGCAGGTCTTGCAGCAGATCCCTCTGTTCACTTTTGGCAATGCGGATATTCTCCACATCATAGTGAAATTCAAAGTAATCATACTCCCCGTACCGGCGGTGCGTTTTGCTGAAAAATGTCTGCCGCCGATCCTCTGGTGTCAGGTGCGGGGAGTCGATCACAGAGCTGCTCCAAAGCGGGTTGAAGTGCGCCTTTTTCATTTCCAGCCAGATCTCCGCGTCCGTTCGGGCCACAGGATGGGGAAACACACGCTCGCCCTTTGTCACCTGTACTTTCTTTTCCTCCAGAAAGCCAATGCGGGTGATCCATGTGCGGCGCACATCATAAAAGATATTGGCGCGGCTCAGGTCCCGCTTCTGCTTGCGAATGACGCAGACAGGATTCTGGCAGCGGCAGCGAATACACTGCTCCACATCGTATTTGACTTCGACACGGCCGCCTTCATAGCCATTGCAGCCTACCACACAGGCACAGTAGACCCCGCCGGTAATCTCCATGTATTGCCGGTGCTGTCTCTCGCTTCTCTCCATTTCCACCTTCACGACGCTTTGCTCGAAAGAATACCGTTTGCCGGTGGTGTGGCAGGGGCAGAGAGGGACAGGAAAGCCGCTGATGCTGTGTGGACAGTCCTTGCGTTCATAGGGGCAGCGCAGCAGTGGGTTGTCATTTTCCGGGCAGTAATCGATACCTTGAAAAGAAGCATCGCAGCAGGCAAGGCCCCGGCTGAGATCACTATTGCCATCGACCAAAAGGCCGCATGGCGTTTCCCATGTAAACTTCAATAGAGCCTCAAAGAGATAGCCGAAATTCTGCCAATCGCTCCAGTACACGAAGGAGGGGTGATCCTCCCGCGTGTAGCCTGCGGCGTAGAGATCCCGGGTCAGTTGATTCTGTTCCATGCTCATATCCCCGGACACGGAACCAGTCCAAAGTGGTTTTCCATCACATAGCGCAGATTTTCCACCGTGACCTGATACTCCTCTGAGATACAGCCCTCGCATACGATCTGCCGGTAACCCAGCGCACGGCTGCATCGCTTATCCCATGAGTTGACATCACCGCCGCAGACAGGGCAGGCGATGTCCGGATACCACGCCAGTTTCCCGGCATCTGAATAGGTGGGTTTCATATCATCCTCCTAAAATAAAAAAGGACGCACAGACTTTTTACAAGTCTGTACGTCCTTCGCAATATGCTGCCATGCGGCAGCGATTCCTTTTTGCACGGGTCAGGTGACCCAAATGTTTGAAAGAAATGGCTTCCTTCCAAACGAAGCTGAGTTCTCAGAGCAAGGAGCCCTGCACTATGGCGTGATCCATGTCGAATAGAACCTGTTCCGCCGTCAGATATTGCACACCGCGCTTCCGGTCATTCCGAGCCGCCAGCAATTTGGCGGAAAGGGCCTGTTCGGGAGGCAGAGAGCGTAGTTCCTGTGCGGGCAGGATCGCATTTTCTTCTTTCACCATGCTACCATATCCTCGATCCACTTTTTGAAGTGCGGACATTGCGCCATGATCGCACCGAGCCCCATCGCCTCAGAAAGCTGTGTCCCGTTCTTTACCTTCGCATAGCCGGGAATCAATGCCTCCAATCTCTTCGAAGGGGCAGTCTCCGGAGAATTATTGATATGCTCCGGCGTCTCAAAATCGTTTCGGATCCGCTGAATTTCACCAACAATCCCATCATTGGCAATCAAATGGAACGTATTCGGCTCAGAGAACAGGATTCCTTCAAATTCATGAAGCATGAAATGGAATCTGCAGTTGCGCTCACCGATATCTTCATTGATGATGGATTCAATTTTCCCAATTCGCTCAAAGATGTCTGGTGTGGCATCGGAGATACCGGGCGTGTCGCTGGGCATCGCATAATAGTCAAACATGGTCGTTACATACTCATGCGGATGACTCTTACAGAGGATCATGAGCTCGTTTTTGACTTTTGCATAACGGCTTACACCACCACGATACTTTCTGTTGGCATCCCGTCTCGTCTCGCAAACGATGGGGCAGACATAAATGCCCATACCGAGAAAATAAGGGTACAGCACCGCATTGATGAACGACTCCTCTGTGGGACCTTCGCAATAAATGTAGATTGTTTTCATTTTGAGAGTCTACCTCCCAAAACATTTTTCTTCCAAAGGTCACCCAGCGTGTAGTCACCATCCAGCCACAGCTTGAGCTGCTCCGGATCTAACCGTCTGAACTCAGAACCGGTATCACTCCGGTCAACGACAATGACATCTTCCACATCGAACTCGTTCAGCAACTCTACAGATTGCGTGGATATAATGATCTGCTTTTCATTGGAAAGCTGCCGCACGATCTCAGAGAAAATCGTGATTGCATAGGGATGCAGGCCGAGCTCCGGCTCATCAACGATGATGGTAGCCGGCTGCAGCTCATGGGGCTGCAGCAAAAGTGTTGTCAGACAGATAAAGCGAAGAGTACCATCCGAAAGCTGAGAAGCATTGAAAATATCTTCGCAGCCGGCCTGGCGCCACCGCAGAACGATTTGCTCTTCATTACCCTCCTGGGGTTCCAAAACAAAGTCATCGAAATAAGGCGCGACCAGACGGATCGTTTCCACAATTTCATCGTAGTTCTGCTTGAAAAAGTTTTTTAACCGGTAAAGGAATGCGGCAAGGTTTGCCGCATCGTACAGCAGCATTTTATTATTGGAAATGTTATGCTCCTGCTTGACTCTGGCGCCCTTACCCGTGTCATGGAAATGATACACCCTCCAATTCTGCTTGCGCAGGGTTGGGACAACGTAATCGTCAATTCCGTTATGGGCGCCGTTTTCCCACTGGGATTCACTATGCCCGCGTCCAATGTTGCTTTCATTGTCCCAACCACCATGATAACCGAAGTATTCCTTTTGAAAGATCAACCGGTTATCATCAGTAGGCACCAGAACGAAGCCATAAGAGTTCTGCCCAAAAAACACCTCAAAGTCAATCTCCTCGGTCACTTTCCGGCCATTATATAAAAGAGAACTCAAGCCGCTCTGTCCCACAGACACCTGAAGATTTTTAGACAGAATACTCTGGAGAAAGGAAAAGGCCGAAATAAAGTTGCTCTTTCCCGCTCCGTTAGAACCAATGAGCACATTGATTTTCCCGAAAGAAATATCACAGTTTTTGATGGATTTGAAGCCGCGAATCGTCATGCGGCTCAACTGGTCTCCCTGTAATGGCATACTAAACCTCCCAAAACAAGAAACAATTTGCTTAATTATATCAATTTCTCGTGTTCCTGTCTACCATGAAAGAGCCATATAAGGTATACGGTATTTTCTGCCTCACAGGCCGTATTTATCCCGCAGCATACGCAGCCCTTCCATGGCATCGGACACCATTCCCGTTTGAATGTCGGTTTCCGCTTCTGCAAGCTTTGTATAGACATCCTCCATAGTAGGCTTTCCTGCATGGGCTTCTATCAGCTTGCTGAAGTCACGATCCGAGATAACATGTGGCATAGATATCGGCTCCTTTCACGAAGCTACTGTACCATAATTATCACGCATCCGCAAACCCTTTATTGGCGGTCAGGAGTAAAGAATTACGCCGAAGGCTCCAGCCGGCGGCGCATATCGAACTCCTGTCCATCCGCATAGCCCATGGCTGCGTATTGATGGTTCATACTGCTTGTGGACGAGATCTTATAACTGCTCCGCTTCATTTTGGAAACGGCATCCTCGACCGCCTGCGGCACGACCATGACCAATCCCCATTCCTGATGTTCGGCCTCTTGCTTTTGGAAAGCGGCAGACAGCCCGCGGCAGAAGCCCCATCCGTAGGAATTGCACATCTCCCGAAGTGTCTTTGCGGGATATCCCTTTTGGGTACGGATCTGTCTGCATCGGCTTGCGATGCAATCATAGGCGTAGAGAAACGCCAGCTTGCAGAGCTTGAAGTCGTCCTCCATGCCGATAAACCCAATCTCCGAAACCTTGCTGCCGTGTACGGAACTCCGATAGGGCCTGCAGCAGTAATGTGCGGCAATGAGCGTGGAGAGGTAAACCGTCCACGGCGAAGAGAGCTTCGTGCAGGTGACGCCCACACACTCCTGAATTACCTTCTTGTTCTCCTGCGGCTCAATATCCTCCGGCATGAGCTTGTGCTCCGCCATCAGACGCCGGGCCTGCAGCAGCGCGGCTTTGGCTTCCTCCTCGTAGGGGCTTTCCGCCAACGCAAGGAGCTTGGCGATCTTTTCCGTAATCTTTGACATAAACGACCACCTCAATAAGAATCTGCGCCTGTCTGATGTTCCGCCCAGTCATAGAGCAGAAGATCGTGGCGCGATGAAGATGAAATGATGCCGGCAGGCCGGATACAGTAATTTGTAAACTGGAATTCGGTCGGCTTGTGTGTATAAAGAACAGCAATCAGTTCATAGGGCCGCCCCATCCACTCGCTGGTGTCGATGACCTGCACGGTCTCTTTGCCGAAGCTGAGGGCATAGATCCAGTTATCCTGACAGGCACCATGGAGGGAATATTGCTCACCACCGGGCAAGGATAACAGTTTTTCTTTCATCTGCTCATAGCCTTTCAGATTTGGCAGCTTTTTAGAGCAGCGGATCGCTTCTCTCCGTTCAAACTCAAAAAACGGAACAAAGGGGATCTTTCCCTCAAAGTCACCGTTTCCGTCTCTTGCGCAAAGCCTCCCTTGATAGACCACCTCAAAGATCGTTTGCGGGCTGATACGGCAGTCACTTTCAAAGATCGAGGGGCTAGCGGAATACCATGTGGCGACTTCGCCGGTGTAGTTTTCAAAAATGCGGTTATAGTAGCGCGTCGGTTTCTCAACTGTGGCAAACACGTCTTTGCAAAAGCCGCGATCTTCCATCAAAAAAGTTACTTGGATTACCGCAGATCGCCCGCCTATGATGTTATCCATATTCGTGTCGTTCCTTTCTATGGCGAGATGTCTCACCAGTTTTTGATGACCTCCGGGAGCTTATCATACTGCCCGGTGGCCAGCAGGCCGCATTCGTAGTGGAAATTGATGTAGGTGAGATGGTATTCGATCTTTTCCATCATCTTCTTATCGCCTATTTCCCGTGCGTGCTGGTGCTCTATGAAATACTGCTTCATTTGCTCCAGCGTAATGCCATAGCTGTCTTTTCGGATCTTCGCTAAGATCCGCGCTTCCTCTTGTGCTGTTAACATTTCTTTCTCCTTTACATCGTTGCTGCCCGGCTCAGGAGGGAATCGTCCACTCCCTTGCAGGGGGTTCCATGCGTACTTTGACTAGCGAATGCTGGTATCTTTTGCACTTCCTTCCGCATGGCGAGGACGGCCTTCCGCACATTGGGATTCGTCATCTGATCCAGACCTATCGCCTCGACGACCTCACGGACGCCAAGCGCCCGAATGGTATCGGTCAGCCCGTGCAGTGCGTTGACGCCGCTAATGCAGAGGAACAGATTACCCCTTGCGCGGAAACTGCTTATCCGGCCATGCGCCGGGCTCTGCGTTCGGCGTGCTTCTGCTTGAGCCGCGTATAGTCCCCTTCGTAACGCTGGCAGCCGACTTTGTTCAGGCGGCGCAGCGCGGCGGAGTGGAACTGAAAAACGGCGGCAGTCCTGCGGTTTACTCCGGTAAATACATCGGCATCGTAACGCTTGTAGTCCACGATGTAGCCCAGATCATTTTCCTCCATATAGTCCATGAAGGCGGTGCTGTCCACCTCCAGCATCCCGTCACAGAGAAATGCCTGATAACGGGGCAGCGGCTGACCAAGGTTCTGCGTCATGGTGATGCGCTCTCCGGCGTTGACCGGAAGAAGCTGCACCTTGATCGCCGGGGTATTCGGGTAGCATTCCACCTTAATGCGGTAGGTGTTGCCTTTATAGGTGCCGGATAAAATATCATTCATATCGGTTCACTTCCTTATCATCATTCTGACTGGGTGAAGAAGGCTTGTTGGCTTTTGCCTGCGCCTGCTCAAAGCCGCGCTTGACAGCAAGAACCATCGCCTCCTCTCCCACGTCGGCGTTGCGAGGCTTTTTCCCCCGCAACTTTTGACACTTCCTCACGGCAGCGTCGTAATCATAGCCGATGCCGCATTGAAACTTGTCCGCGATCTGGCGGAGCTTTTCTGCCTGATATTCATAGGTTGCCCGGTGAAAGCCGCCGAGATCCCACTCGTCGCACACCAGCTCCAACAGCCTTGCGTAGTCCCGCAGAGCGTTGACGATTTTTACGACATCGCCGTAACAGGTTTTTACCTCATGGGTGCCGCTGAGATCAAATACATGCAGCAACATCTCGCTGGAAAGGTACCGCTCCAGATCAATGGATGCGGACAACTGCGGCTCATAGGCTGCAGCTGGCAGATCCAGCGGTTGCTTGGCGGGCTCATTCATCTTCTGCGCACCGCTTTTCGGCGCTGCCGGATAATCTGCCGGCGAAACGGACACTCCTGGGGAATGGTATGGGGGACGCTCTGCCAGTTGTCCAACACCAGTTCATGGGAGATCTCGCAGATGCTGTCGCCCTCTCCGATATAGAGACATTCCGAGCAGGTATCCGGATTGCAGTATTTCATGTTGGGTAAACGCTCCTTTCAAATCATTATGCGGATTTTTGGCCGTACCGCATCAGCGGCACGCTCCTCCATTTTGCGCAGGCGGTCTGCACCGTTCTGGGAATACGCAGAATACGCCATCGCGTCATATCCGGCTGGCCCCGGCGTACACGCTCAAGCGGGGCCTTTGTTTCACAGATCGCACAGCGCAGCCAGGTGTGATGTCGGTTGGCAGTCCGAAACTCCAACGCATACATTTTTTAGCCTCCTATTCCTTGGATAAAGTGAAAAGGCACAGCACCGCAACGGTGCTGTGCCTTTCAATCAAGTTTTTACGCCGCCTGCTCCACGACCGACACCGGCATATCAGCCGTGACCGGCGAGGAGGGAGCCAGCAGGCAATAATGGGAGTTCATCGTCTCAAAACGGATCTGCTGCGGCGTCACGCCATGAATGGCGATCACCGTAGAGGTGTGGAGATACCGCCCCTCTTCAAAGATGAGGGCGCGGCTGCCGACCTCCAGCGGATACATCAGGGTTCCGTGAACGATACGGATATTTTTCATGGGTTACAACTCCTTCTGTTTGGTTTCTTTCTGCGCAAAATAGGCGCGGTACAACGCTTTCAGCCGATGCCGCACCCGCTTGACACTCATGCCTTCCCTCCGCGCGGTTTCCGCCAGACTGCAGCCGTGCAGACGGTGGCGGATCAAAAGAGCCTGCTCTTCATCCGCGAGGAGAAACAGATCATGCAGCAGCAATCTTGCCCGAAGTGCATCAAAGGCGTCGTCAGGCGGCGGATGCGCAGCCTGATAGGAAAACTCATGGCTTTGCCGCCGCTGCTCCTGACGCCGGAAGGTATTCAGGCTGCTGTTCATAGAGCACCACGCAATCGTGGAGAAACGGTATCTGTGCAGACTCTTTTCGGTAAAATAGCGTTGGACAGCGTGAAGATAGCCGATTGCCGCAATATCGTAATACTCCCGGATCTCCAGCTTCTTTTCCAGAAGAAATCCATAGATCAGGGCGTGGTACTGAGCGGCAAAGCGGCGCTGCGCTTCGGTCAAAGGGACGGGAACAGGGGCCTCCGGTGGAGGCCCTGTTTCCCGTTTTTCTTCCTCAATGCGGGGGATCGTATCAGGCGGGAAGTTCTTCCCGTTCCCCATCAATGACCGCCCCTAACGCAAAGTGCGCGCCGTTGTCAGGCAACTCCAGATGCGAGGCATCGCCGTCTCCGATGATGCTGGAGGCTGCGGCGCCCGCCTGCGCTCTCTGCGCGTTGATGTCCTTGATCTGCGCCACGAAGCCATCCGCGTAAGCGCGGATATGCGCCAGGTCTTCCCCGGCGAAATCGGCGATCTTGGTAAAGGTGGCGACGCAGTATTCGTGGCTGCCGCTGACGGCCTTCTTCAGCCCGATCCGCACCACGCCGGTACAAACCTTGCGACGGCGGGAGAGGAACGCTTCATTGACGAAGCGGGTATAGGGCATCAGGCTGGTAGGCGGCAGCGCGATCTGAATGGGCATATACTCACCGCTGCGCAGCAGATAGAGCATTCTCATGTTCTTGCACGCCTTCCCCTTGTTGTTCCCATCGCTGCCGAACTGGTTGAGAACGCAGTCCGCGCAGGTGCCGCCGGGCTCACCGTAGCCGACCTTCCCATCGAAGGACTGGCACAGGGGCGGCTGGTCATCATCGTACTCGCTGCCCTCCGGCCAGTAGGCGTTGGAGTTGTGGCTGTAGAGAATAACGCCCTCCAGATAGGGAGCATAGTCCGGCACATCCGGGTTCCCGGACGGGATCTCAAACTGCAGATGACCGCCGCCGGGGATCTTGATGCGGGTGAAGCTCAGGCGCAGGCCCTCCATATCGTCCGCAAGGTCTTCACTGGTGAAGTTGTCTCCGTCAAGAAGCTGCGGGATCTGGAAAGAGGTCTTGGTCTCCATCATGGTGTTGGTCTGTTCGTACATAATCGTATCCTCCTTAAAATTGTTCCGACCGCTCAGGCGGCCAGCAGTTCCGTTTGATTCATCTGCCGGAACAGGGCGGGCGACATCGTCATGACGCTGTACCCGATCTCCTCCAGCTTCGTTGCCCGGTCATAGCTCTCCACATCCTGACTGAAGCGGGTCACGGCATTGGCAAGCCCGTAGAGGGAAAAATCGCCGCCGGTGATCAGATGCTCCAGAACGCCGTTGCTCTCGTCCTCCGTAATGCCAAAGCTGGAGGAAGCCAGCTTGACAATGGCAGGGAGCTGCTTGGTATCCAGCATGGCCTCCGTACTCTCCCGCATCCGGCTCACTACCTGGGCAAACCTTGCCTCAGAGATGGCGGCGCGGACGGTGTCCTTGATTTTCAGTACAAAGGCATGGTCGTCTGCCAGCAGTGTTTCACTGGAATAGATGGAAAAGTCCTCCTCGCTGGTCGCGGCGCGCCCCACATGATTGCGGCGGGTTTTGGCGTCGTTGATCACCATGCCATTGGAGCACACCAGACGGTAGATCAGCGGCTGGATGGTAACGGAGCCCAGCCCTGTCTCACTGTTGGAGATGATGACGCCGGCCTGTACCACATCGCCCGGGACAACATCCGCCTGCAAGCGGGGATTGACCACCTTGATATACATGAAATCGTCGGTGATCTGCGTGCTGACGAACCGTGCCTCCGGCAGCTCCCCAATGACGGGCAGCGTTACACTGGCAATGTCCAGATTGTCAATGCGGCGGTAGCGGTTGCTGAGAAACGCGCGGGCGCAGCCATCCATCGTGCGGAGCGTCCGAAGCTCATTTTTCTGGGAGAACCAGTAGTTGGCGTTATAGGCCAAAAGCTCCGGCGCATCCGTGCGCATCAGCTCATAATACTTCTGCGGAATGCCGAGATAGGTTCCAAGCTGGCGGTGCGCCGTCTGGCGAATATCCAGGGGCGCGATCTTATCCAGCCCATTCTCCGTGACACGGAGCTGCGGCGCGTCCGAGGTGACCGAGAGGGACAGGCTTCCGGTATTCACCAGATAGTCCTGCTTGGCCTTGCTCTGACGCAGAAGCTCCTGCGCCATCTGCTGAATGGTAAGTCCGGTTTTCATTGTTGTTCCACATCCTTTCTCTGCCGCTCACCAGGAAACGAGGATATCCGCGTCTCTTGCGTCGGCAGCATAGCCTTCCTCCTCCAAAACCTTGACCAGCTGCGGCCAGTAGACCTTTTCAGGAAAGTCCAGAAAGGTTTCCTTTGCCGGTTCCGCTTCGTTTTCCTTGGCCTGCACAAAAACCTCACCGTTTTCCTGCACGGTCAGGCTGCTGTGGCCTCTGGAGTTCAGATCGGTGACCAGCGCCTCCAATACGGCGCGGCCCCGTGTCTCAAACCAGACGCGGGGGTTTACCGGCTGCCGGTTTGGCGGCTGTGTGTCCGATGCCCCAGCTATCAGCGGAGAGAGCTTGACAAGCGAACAGTCCAGATTTGCCTTCTGATCCAGCTTCACATCGGCGTAATCAAAATCCGGAATACCATAGACGCGGATACGGGCCGTGCCGCCCTCCACAGCAAAGCGGGAGGGCTCATCCAGCCATTCCCAACGGGCGTTGGGATATGCGGCGTGGAGCATGGCGGTGATTCGGTAGTTTACATGGCACAGCAGCGCGTCTGCCAGTTGACCGCCGCCATTTGCCGAGGCTTTCTGCTCACGGAGCCGAGCCTCTTTTGCGCGGTAGGCGTGGTTGCCGCGCCAGAGCGGAAGGGCCTGCGCCAAAAGCCACCAAAGCAGCCAAACGGCAAATACCGCCAGCAGCAGGGGGAGAAGCATCCGTCCGCGAACAAGCGCGAGAATGGCGATCACGATACCGATGAGAAGCGAGATACTGCTCCAAAGGGGAGATTCTTTTTTCATTTCAGTTGCCACCTTTCAAAAATAATCTGGAAAACAAAAAAAGAGGAACCGCGTATGTGTCCAGAATCTCTTAAAACACATCACGCGGTTCCTCTTTTTCACTTTGCCGGAATACGCTTATTCCGGCAGGCGTTCCCGATCTCCGTCCACGACCTCCACAGGAGGCAGCGGCGGCTGGGCAGCGCCGGGGCTTTGCTTTCGTGCGGGTCTCTGCGCTGTACGGGGAGGCTTCGTCTGCCATCCCGTCAGGCTGAGCTTCAGCCGCTTGTCCTTTTCGCTTCCGCCGTTTCTGGTACAGTCCACCAGCTCCAAAAAGCCTTGGACCCAGATGCGGGAATCCTTGTGGATCTCCGCATCCGCCAGCGACAATGCAGCCGTTCCCCATGCCCAGACCTCAAAATACTGTCTGTGACCGGCATCCCTGCGCCCGATCCATTCGACCAGACCGAAGGACACATAGGGGACTTGCCTGTGACTCATTTTCAGCTGAAGGTCATTGGTCACCCGACCGAAAACATGGACTTCTGCCATACAACTCCTTTCTGCCGCGAGGGCAATACTTATATATAAAAAGTGCCAGTAAAGCGGCAGATACCCAATATGGGTACAGTCGTCCTACTGACACTTGCGTACAAACCTGACAGCGTGCGCAGGTGGATCGCTCCACACACGGATCTAAGTCCATGCCCCAATAAGGGAAATTGCGCAAAACTCATTTACAGGGGCATTGTACCACAGGATATGGCTCGTGTCAAGCAAGAAACACAATATATAGTATTTATTCGCGGAACATTTTATAGATGTTGTGGATCGGCCTATTCCTTTACGAACAGGCCGATGGGACAGATGTGGGTAAAACCGGGGTTGGAGATGTACCAGCAGCCGGGCCCCTCCGGTTCCCAGCTCATTTCTATGGTGATCTCCCGCCATCCATCCGGAAAGAGCGCATGGAAGGTCTCGCCGGCGTGAATGCCGCGTCCATTGAGCAGCAGACGGGGGTGAGGATCGAAGTCCTCCGGGGCGGGCAGCTGGATTTGCCCTAATTTTTCCGTGTTCATAAGCAAGCTCCTTTTATTCTGCGTAGCCGGGACAGGGGTAATCGCTGAGATAGAACTGGAAGGATTCCGCATGAGCGGTGTTGTGCCAGAGGGTCAGCTTCATATAGGCACCTACTTCGTCACAGCCACCGAAAATGAGCCGGTGCCCATCACCGCCTGCCGCAAGAAACCATAGGAGCATACTCGTGTAAGCGTCCTCATTCGCACTTCCGGTATCCACAAGGCGGCGCACATCAACATCGGAGAGCTGCGGGTGCGAGAGAAAGTGACGCAAGAGGCTTTCCGGCAATTCCGCAGTTTGCTGCAACGTAAGCCTGCGGGGCATCCGGCTCAATTCCCCGCGTTTAGTCACAGCGGTTCGGCGCGCTGTGCTCCCGTAGACTTCAATGACTTCCGGCGCTACGCTGTTCGGATCATCTTCACGCTGAATGCAGCCGTCTGTGCTTTTCAGGCAGAGCTGGTGTACACCATCGGTCACCCGCAGACCGACAGGAGATGCCGCGGTGACCCTGCAGCCAAAAAGATTAACATGGCTGTCCAGAAAGCGGAGGACATGGCGCTGCCCAAAGGTTTTTGCAAAAGTCATTGTGATTTTCCTTTCCATTTAGTAAATACGTGTTGGGTCATTGTTTTTTTGCAGGGATTGGAATGGAAACTTTTCTGCGATGAATAAGATTATTAAACCTGGTTCTGGCCCTGCGGTTAGGTACAGATTGTCAGAATGACTTGACGATTATTCTGATAAATCAGCAAAGGCAGCTTAATCGTTACAATAATCGGCATATTATAACGATAGAAACGATAGCGGCGTTTGACTGTAACAAGTCAATCGCCGCTTTGTTATTTTTTGAGGCAGATGTTTGCAAAGCAGCGGCATCAAGTGTCCTTGAGAAGATGATCCTCAATGGCTGGGCGAAAATCAAAAGCTCTCACAGAAAGAACAGATCCGCTTTGCCATTGACACAGCCCTGACGGAGCGCCCCGAGGACTTCGCAGATTTTCTCCGGCGCATGGAAACGGCGGGCATACAGGTCAAGCACGGGCGCGGCGGCGTGATCTCATTCCTTGTGCCAGGGCAACAGCGGGCGGCCC
>ERZ779866.231-NODE-231-length-63180-cov-3.914297_pt1 | contig 63180 bp, 54 predicted proteins | sample MGYA00511248_ERZ779866 | MGnify/ENA primary metagenome ERZ779866 (study PRJEB29588, sample SAMEA2155758) | human gut metagenome | biome: human gut; feature: human-associated habitat; material: faeces | place: Denmark | collected 2008/2010 ... | reverse complement strand
TCTGGTGGATGTACATGTTCCATGTTTGGGGTTCCATCATCTGCTCGTTGATGGTTGTCTGTGCCCATATCCCGTTAGCGTTGCTTTCCTGGGAACACTTCAAGGGCATTTGGGGTATTGGCGAAGGAACGATTTCCTACGAAGCAGCCGAACACCATGCTCCGACTTGGTTGGAAAAGGACGTTATTCGTACCAACCTTGAACAACGTCGTTAATATACGAAAGTACTGTTTAGGTTACGCCTAAACTTGAGGGGATTCGCTAATATACTGGCGGATCCCTTTTATTTTGTTTTCAAGACACAGGATAGCACCATGACCACTACCAGCCGAATGGAAACTCCGAAAGGATTACGTTTGCATTTCGGACTTTTCGGAAAACGCAATGCCGGGAAGTCATCCCTCATTAACGCGTTAGCCAATCAAAACATTTCTATTGTAAGTAGTGTTGCCGGTACGACAACGGACCCCGTCGAAAAAGCATTTGAACTGCATCCTATCGGCCCCGTTGTCTTTATGGATACGGCTGGCATTGACGATATCGGCGACTTAGGTCAAGCTCGAGTAAAAAAAAGCCTTTCAGTCCTTGAGTGGATGGACATCGCTATCATCGTTTGTGAAGCGGGTACATGGGGTGAACATGAAGAAAAATTATTGCAGTTAACCCATCAAAATGCGACACCAACAATTGTCGTTTTTAACAAAACCGACTTAAGCGAGGTCTCTGTCGACTTATTGCAGTTGATTCAAAAACGAGGTTATCCGGTTGTTCTGACCTCAGCGGCCACTCAACAAGGCATTGAACAGTTGCGAAATACAATCATTCAAATGGTACTGTCGCAAACAGAGCCAGATCGTCCATTAATGGGTGATTTGGCTCATGCTGGTGATACTGTTATTTTAGTCACCCCTATTGATACTGGTGCTCCTAAGGGACGACTTATACTCCCACAAGTACAAGCTATCAGAGAGCTACTTGACTCTGGTGCAAAATGTTTCGTTATCAAAGAAGATCGTATTAAAGAAACTTTGCAGGAATTAAAAGTTCCTCCCGCCCTGGTTGTCACAGACAGTCAAGTCGTCCTACGCGTTGTCAAAGAGGTTCCAGAACCCATCCCAGTGACGACTTTCTCCATCCAAATGGCCTATGCCAAAAGTGACTTAAAAGAAATGGCCATTGGAGCTGCCGCCATCTCCAAGCTCAAACCGGGAGATCGTGTCCTAATTTCCGAAACCTGCTCTCATCATCCTTTAAAAGATGATATTGGACGTATAAAAATCCCAAATTGGTTAAAACAGAAATTCGGTGATATTCAAATTGATATTGCTGTAGGAAAAGATTTCCCAACTGATCTCACTCCCTACAAAGTCATCATTCAATGCGGGGGATGCATTGTCACGCGTCGCCACATGCTTGCGCGCCTAAGAGCCGCCAAAGCTCAAGGAGTTCCAATGACAAACTATGGAGTGGCGATCTCCTTACTACAAGGTGTCCTCGATCGGGCACTTGCCTGCCACCCTCAAGCTAAAGCTGCCTATGAAAATGCCCTTAACGCCCATGAAAAAAATTGACACTCTCCTTAAGCAAACAGAGTTTAGTGACGAGGACATCGTTCGTTTGCTCCAAATTACTGATCCACAAGAAGCCACGCTTTTGCAGAAAGCGGCTTTTAACCGAACAACCGAACACCTCGGCAATCAAGTGTATTATCGCGGGTTAATTGAATTTTCGAACATCTGTACGCTTGATTGTCGTTATTGCGGCATTCGGAAATCCAATCATCTAGTTCCGCGCTATGAATTAACTAAAGAGCAAGTCGTTGAGGCTGCCTGCTGGGCTGCCGAGAATCATTATGGTTCCATTTGCCTTCAATCTGGTGAGAGGCGAGATTCAAAATTCATAGACTTTGTAACCGATGTCCTTGAAACAATTCATCAAAAAACTGTTAGCGACGCTTTGCCTTCTGGTTTAGGCATTACGTTATCCCTAGGTGAACAGACACTAGAGGTCTACAAACAATGGGCACAGGCTGCAGGCAATCCAATCGGTTTACGCTATTTATTGCGATTTGAAACCTCTAATCTAAAGCTATTTAATCACTTGCATTATTCTAAAAGTCATCACGATAAGGGACTTGAGCGTCGTTACCAAGCACTGAAAGATCTACGAGAGGCAGGCTACCAAGTAGGATCCGGTGTCATGATCGGCATCCCAGGACAAACGCTTGAAGACCTCTGTCAAGACATTCGGACATTCCAAAAGTTGGATCTTGATATGATCGGCATGGGACCCTACATCACTAGCCCAGGCGCCGACATGTTGGGAGAAGGCATGATGGAAAAGAAAGCACTGATGCGTTTAGCCTTAAATATGATTGCGGTGACACGGCTGGTTATACACGATATCAATATTGCTGCTGCCACTGCGCTTCAAGCTCTTGAGGATGATGGACGAGAAAAAGGGATCTTGCACGGATGCAATGTCATTATGCCCAATATTACCCCACGGATTGCTCGAAAAAATTACCAACTGTACGCCAACAAACCTTTCATTGAGCAAGAGCCTAGCGACAGTAATAAATTTCTACAGCATTGCATTGAAAAAACAGGAAGAACAGTTGGACTTAATGTTTTAGGTAGTTCGATTCACTGGAAGAAAAGAGCAGGACAGATGCAGTAACCAAAAATCGGCCCGCATAACGCGGGCCAAAATTTTTAGAATGTTTGATTCTTTTCACGAGTGGTGTGGAACTGAACATCCGGCCAATGCTTTTGTGTTGTTTGCAAGTTATAAATTGACGTTGCTAAATACACAAGATTGCCATCAGCATCTTTTGCCAATCGTGCCGCTTGCTCATCAATAAAGCGTTTTTGCGTATCTTCGTCTGGGAAGGACAACCACCGAGCTGTTGAGACATCAGTATTTTCGTAAATTGCGTCCACCTTGTATTCTGTCGCCAAGCGCTGAGCCACAATTTCAAACTGCAAGAAACCAACAGCTCCCAGAAAAAGGTGCCCCATATCATTTTCGAATACTTGAATGGCTCCTTCCTCACCAAGCTCTTTCAATCCTTTGTGAAGTTGCTTTGCCTTGAAAGGATCTTTCGGACGAGCGGCCCGGAACAATTCCGGGGCAAAATATGGAATTCCGGTAAAGCCTAACTTTTCTCCCTCAGTCAATGTGTCACCAATATGCAATTGACCGTGGTTATAAATGCCGATAATGTCACCGGCGACGGCATCAGTCATGCTAATGCGATCATTCGCCATAAAAGTCAGCGCATTGGGAATCTTCATTTCCCGATCTTCTCTTAGGTGACGAACCTTCATGCCCGGTGTATACCGTCCGGAACAAACTCGGAAAAAAGCTATACGATCCCGGTGCTTTGGATCCATATTCGCTTGAATCTTAAAAACAAAACCCGTAAATGGTTTTTCAGTTGGTTCAACAACACGCACTCCCCCATCTCGCGAACGCGGAGAAGGCGCCCATTGAACCAGTGCCTCTAAAACGTCTTTGACGCCGAAATTGTTAACCCCTGAACCAAAAAAGACGGGACTTTGTTCACCGGCAAGGAATTTTTCCAAACTAAACGGATTGGTAACTCCCTGAACCAACTCAATACTTTCACGAACATATCCCATCTCCATGGGGAACAATTCGTCAAGACGAGGATTATCGAGCCCTTCAATCAATTCTTGTTTTCCAGAAAGACGATCTTCACCAGGAGTAAAACGTACAAGGTGGTTTTCCTTTAGTGAAAAAACGCCTCGAAATGTCTTTCCCATGCCAATTGGCCAGGTTATTGGAACACATTCCAACTTAAGAATTTCTTCGATTTCACTAAGTAGATCAATCGGATCACGCACCTCTCGGTCCATCTTATTGATGAAAGTGATAATCGGCGTATTACGAAGGCGACAAACCTCTAATAGCTTGATCGTTTGAGCTTCAACACCCTTGGCTGCGTCAATAACCATGACCGCGGCGTCAACAGCTGTCAACACCCGATAGGTATCTTCAGAAAAGTCCTCATGCCCAGGTGTATCCAATAAATTGATCACATGCCCTTCATATTCAAACTGCATGACTGAACTTGTTACAGAAATACCGCGTTGCTGTTCTACCTGCATCCAATCACTGGTCGCATGACGAGCTGCTTTACGTCCTTTAACCGCTCCAGCCATTTGAATAGCTCCGCCAAACAACAGCAACTTTTCTGTCAACGTTGTCTTACCGGCGTCCGGGTGGGCAATAATGGCAAACGTCCGTCGTTTCTGAACATCCTTTGCCAATTGAGGATCCAAAGTTACCATTTTCCTTTATTTTTAATAAGTTAGAAGCAAACATTCATAGCTAGGGGCCATATTCTACCCTATTTCAAAATTTTCCTTTGAAACAAAATCGTCCAGCGTACAATTAAGCAAAATATCTTAAGGAGAGCACGAATGGGTTACTTCCCGACCTGGACATTAAAAAAAGAGGGCGTCATCGCCCCAGATGAGCGTCTTCCCATCGGGCAAACGCTAGCAATGGGCGTACAGCATGTTGTTGCAATGTTTGGCTCAACAATCTTAGCCCCCTTGCTGATGGGGTTTGACCCCAATGTTGCCATTCTAATGAGTGGTATCGGTACCTTGATCTTCTTTGTTGTTGTGGGCGGACATGTCCCCAGCTATTTAGGTTCTAGCTTTGCGTTCATTGGGGTAGTTATCGCAGCGACTGGTTACACAGCTGGTTCCGGTCTTAACAGTAATCTATCTGTTGCTTTAGGGGGAATAATCGCCTGCGGTTTCATTTATGCCATTGTGGGACTAATCGTCATAGGAACGGGAGTGAAGTGGATCGAAAAACTTATGCCCCCCGTCGTCACAGGAGCAGTGGTCGCCGTCATTGGCCTTAATTTAGCACCGACAGCGGTTAAAAGCGTTGGAACAGGTACCTTTAATGCCTGCATTGCAATCATCACAATGATTTGCGTCGGCGGCGTTGCTGTTTACACTCGCGGAATGGTACAAAAGCTACTTATCCTTGTTGGCATTGTCTTGAGTTACATTATTTACTTCGTTCTCGCGAATTTGTTAGAGCTTGGTCCAGCCATTGATTTTTCAATCATTTCCAACGCAGCTTGGTTTGGTCTACCGACATTTGCCTCGCCAACTTTTGATTTTAATGCCATTTTACTCATCACCCCCGTAGTCATTATCTTGATCGGAGAAAATTTAGGACACGTCAAAGCAGTGACAGCCATGACTGGTCGTAATTTGGATCCCTATATGGGGCGAGCATTTTTGGGTGATGGTGTCGCTACCATGTTTGCGGCTAGCTTTGGTGGCACCGGAGTTACAACTTATGGGGAGAATATCGGAGTAATGGCTGCCACTCGGGTTTATTCCACTTTAATTTTTGCAGTTGCAGCCTGTTTTGCAATTATTTTGGGCTTTTCTCCAAAATTTGGCGCAATTATTCAAACCATTCCTCAACCGCTATTGGGAGGCGTCTCCATCGTTGTCTTTGGCCTGATTGCTGTGGCTGGGGCTCGAATTTGGGTCGTCAATCAAGTTGATTTCGGCAACAACCGAAACTTGATCGTCGCTGCCGTTACTCTGATCCTAGGCGCCGGCGACTTCACGATTAATATTGCGGGCTTTACACTGGGGGGCATTGGCACAGCTACCTTCGGAGCAATATTGCTTAATGCTTTGATGAACCGCGGTAGCAGTCGAGAAGGCGAGCCGCTGATCGAACGCTAAAAAGACTATCGGTCACTTACGACCGATAGTCTTTTGTATTTGTCGAAACGGCATCTTGGCTGAAACGCAAGATGCCGTTGACTAATGTCAGGCGCGCTTGACAAGCACGGGATCTGTGGTACCAGCCACACCAACCAACACTAAAGAGGTCAACATAGCCAATTGCGGACCTTGATAAGCATCCACCGGTTCATACCACTCTTTAACGTTATGATTGAAACCCTCGCGTCCGCCACCGCCTAACGTCGTCGCGGGAACTCCCTTGTTAACAGCGATATTATGGTCTGTTGATGCAAAGGCATAGGAGTAAAGCGGAATATCCAATGCAGCCATTGCACCACGAGCGGCTTGCAAAACGCTCACGTCATCACTTTGACTACCGCCGGGACGATGTCCAATCGGTTCGAGCGTCAACTTCACACCATCTTCGTCCTTGTAACCCCAGCGAGCATTTTCGTCCTTGGCTGCTTGTTCGAAAATCGGAAGAATTTGCGCTTCCAATTCATCTAACTCGCTAGCTCCTGCACTGCGCATATCCAATTCCATTTCAACATGGGCGGCAATTGAGTTAACCGTTGTTCCGCCATGAATGGTGCCGCAAGTGAAGGTCGTCTTCGGATCTGCCTTCGTTTGAATATCGGAAATCTTTGCGATTGCCCGCCCAATTGCATGAATTGCGCTCGGCGTGCCGAAGGCGTTCCAAGAATGTCCACCAGGACCATCATAGTGCACACGATAGCGCTTAGAACCAGTAGCACCACGCAACACACGATTGACATTGACGCCGTCAACAGAGATAAAACCGTCAATCTGAATGCCGCTCTTATTGAACAGATACTTGCTTCCACGGAGGTCTCCGTTACCCTCTTCACCAACGGAGCAAACAAACAGAATATCACCAACGGTTTCGACCTTGAATTCTTGCAATGTGCGAAGAACTTGCAAAATCACAGCCAACCCACGGGCGTCATCACTAATGCCTGGAGCCAAGTAACGATCGCCTTCTTTGCGAACTTTAGGATTGGTACCTGCTGGGAAAACTGTATCCAAGTGAGCCGCCAATACCAGCGTTGGACCGTTGCCGGTACCAGCACGGCGAGCAAGCACATTCCCTTCTTCGTCAATCGTTGCCTTTAAACCTAATTCTTCGAAACGACGGACCATATCCTTAGCACGAACATCTTCGTGGAACGGAGGCGCTTCCACCTCCGTAATCGCAATCTGATCAGCAAGCGTTTTCCCATCGTCACGCTTGACTGCTTCGATCGCGGCCTTAATGGTTTCACTAGCCGTTAACTTATCTACCGCAGCTTGGACATGTGCCTGAAGAGGCGGCATTTCCAAAGGTTTGGCATTGGGAGGATTGTCCATTTCGAACTCCTTTATTAAAGACAACCATGAATCACTTTTCACTGAAAAGTGCCTCTGAGAATTCTAGCAGGTATTATCTAGCGCATATTACCTAGATTAGCGCAACAAACTTAAGGCCTTCTTAGTTTTGCAAAAGCCTGAGCCATCGCAGAGAGTTCTCTGGGTGCCAAGCGCTGAACTCTCTCCTTTCTATAGTTGGACTCCGCGCGGTTTTGGATTTTCATTGTTAACGCAATCCGATTGCGAGGTACATCAACATCCAATACTCGAACTTTAACAACTTGACCAACTTTAACTACCTCACGTGGATCTTTTACAAAACGGTCCGATAGCTCCGAGACATGAACTAAGCCGTCTTGATGAACACCAATATCAACAAAAGCTCCAAATGCGGCGACATTGGAAACGACCCCTTCAAGCTGCATGCCAACAACTAAGTCCTTAATGGATTCAATTCCCTCTTTAAATGTCGCTGTCTTAAATTCTGGCCTTGGATCTCTTCCTGGTTTTTCCAACTCTACAAGAATGTCCTTAACAGTAGGCAACCCAAATCGTTCATCTGTGAAATCAGACGGAGCAAGCTTCGCTAAAACATCATGGTTACCCATTAGCTCTTTGATCGACTTACCTGTGACCTGCACAATTTTTTCTACAACAGGATAAGCTTCGGGATGCACGGAAGACGCATCCAACGGATTGGTACCGTTGTTAATACGCAAGAAACCAGCCGCCTGCTCAAACGTCTTCGGTCCAAGTCGTGGCACTTCCAACAGCGCCTGACGATTGCAAAAAGCGCCATGCACATCCCGATAAGAAACAATGGATTGAGCCACTGTTTTACTTAGACCCGACACCCTGGCCAGCAGTGACACACTTGCAGTATTTAAATCCACACCAACAGCGTTTACGCAATCCTCGACAACAGAATCCAATTTGTTTGCCAAATGCACTTGATTGACATCATGTTGGTATTGACCAACCCCAATAGCCTTTGGATCGATTTTGACTAGCTCTGCCAGCGGATCTTGCAAACGTCGAGCAATGGAAACAGCCCCACGATAACTGACATCCATGTTTGGAAATTCTTTTGCAGCCAATTCGCTTGCCGAATAAACACTGGCTCCAGCTTCACTAACCACCGCTTTGGTTAAATGCAATTCTGGATATCGAGTAAGAATCTCACTAACTAATCGGTCGGTTTCACGACTGGCAGTTCCGTTGCCTATGCTAATTAGCTGAGATCCGTATTGTTTGACAAGTTCAACAATGGTCTTGATGGATTGTTCCCACTCTCTGCGCGGCTCATGGGGATAAATAACCGCAGTATCCAACACTGTCCCTGTCGCAGAAATCACGGCAACTTTTACCCCTGTTCTCAAACCTGGATCTAATCCAATGACACCTTTTTGTCCCGCAGGAGCTGCCAGTAGTAAATCTTTAAGATTGATTCCAAAAACTCGAATAGCCTCTTCCTCTGCACGTTCCCGTACCATCTGGAATAATTCGCTTTCAATGCTCAATCCCATTTTGACTCGCCAAGCCCAGCGGCACACTTCCATTAGCCAAGCATCAGCGGCCCTTCCCAAGTTTTTAATTGCGAAATGATCGGCAATTAATTTTTGACAAGGATGGGGCTTTTGCTCTTCCATTGCATCATCCAAAGCAATTTTCAGCGTCAACACACCTTCTTGACGACCGCGAAACAACGCTAAGGCACGGTGAGATGGAATTTCCGAGATGGCTTCCTTGAAGTCAAAATAGTCCCTAAATTTGACTCCATCGATAATGTGCTCTTCAACAACTTTGGATACAACATAACCATTTTTAACAAGGAAAGACCGTAAAGCCTCTAACAGTCCCGCATCCTCACTGAAGCGCTCGGCAAGAATATCTCGGGCACCATTTAATGCATCGCGAGCTGATGTAATGTTTTTCTCTTCATTGATATACGACTTTGCACAAACTTCCGGCTCTAAGGTAGGGTTTTCGTAAAGAGCGTCAGCCAATGGTTCCAATCCCGCCTCCTTGGCAATTTGAGCACGAGTCCGGCGCTTAGGTTTATACGGCAGGTAAAGGTCCTCTATGCGCTGCTTGGTGTCTGCCTCTAGCAGAGCGGTAAGAAGTTCATCGGTAAGTTTGCCCTGTGATTGAATCGACTCAATAATACTAAAACGACGCTCTTCCATTTCACGCAAGTACTGCAACCGCTCCTCTAAAAGACGCAGTTGCCCATCATCCAACGCACCGGTTACCTCCTTGCGGTAACGGGCAATGAAAGGAACCGTCGCCCCTTCATCAAGCAATTTGATTGCGGCCTGTATCTGAGATGCTTTCGCATTCACCTCTTTGGTCAAGGCACAAATAATCCTTTGGTTGGCTTCATCAGTCAATATCATTTTTATTTCTCTGTAAGGGAGTCAAAGCAAAGTGAATCAGTTGAGATTCGTGGGGATCTCAAAACGAGCACGAATCGTCTGAACCATTTCCATATCTTTTTGTTCGTACGCTTTTTTTCTCAGTTTTAAGAAAATATCATCCTGAGGCGCCTGCAAAAGATCCTCTTCGTAAGTAAAACGCAAAAAAATAGAGTCCGCCTGAGGACACTCGATCTGAATTGTCAATCGACTAGCTTTGTAGCTATCCGTTGCCATTACATCAATACAAACTGACTTTTCTTTTTCAAAATGGACGGTATCTCTTACTTGTATTGAACCAAAATCAAGAAGCCGATCAAGCACTCTTAACCCATTTTCTTCTCGAGATTGAATCTTACAAGACTGTAATGGTTCAAAATATTCGTGAGGATGCTCTGCATAGTGCAACAAATGCTCCCACAATTTTTGAACAGTTAAAACTGAATGAAAAACATCGCTCGGTGAAGTCACCTCAATTAAATGCTCATGAATTTTTATCATCCTTTTTGCCCTTTTTGTAAGCGCCCCTCTAGCCAAAAACTATACCGAGACATTGCAAAACTGCTTAAAAAATATATGGCTGCCACAAACACATAGCCTTCAATGAAGAATTGTCTCCACTGAGGATCCCCCAGTGCTAAACGTAACGCACCAGTTAAGTCATACATAGAAACCACTGTGACTAACGAGGTATCCATGAATGTAGACAAAAGACTGTTAACAAATGCGGGAATCACGGCGACCAATGCTTGGGGTAAGACCACATAAAGATAGATTTGCCAAGTTTTCAAACCTAAAGAGGCTGCCGCATTAAACTGACCCGACGAAATGGTTTGTAGACCGCCTCGAATCGTTTCTGCCATGTAGGCTGCCTGAAATAAGGCAATGCCAACAGCGATTCGCCAAAAGCCATCAATCTCCCAACCAGAGGGTAACACCAGCGGAAAAATATAAGTCGCAACAAAAAGAACAGTAATTAACGGAACCCCTCGAACCAACTCAATATAGCCAATACTGAGTGTGCGAATAATAGGCATCTCAGAACGTCTTCCTAAGGCTAAAAAAACACCTACTGGAATCGAAGCAAGCATGCCAATTAAAGTCAAAATAACCGTTAATGGCAAGCCTCCCCATAAATCGGAGTCAACGGGTTCCAAACCCAGGATGTCCCCTCTCATTAAAACAAAAAAAACGACGAACGCAAAAATCCACGCAAGAACAAGAGCCCTAGACCATCGTTTCTGCCAAAAATAGGGGATAGCCGATATCAATAAAACCCCTACCAGCAGCGCAGTGGCCAATCCGGCCCGCCACTGAAGGTCATACGGATAGCGACCAAACAAAATTAACCGCCACTTTTCTGCAACAAACCCCCAACATGCTCCGTCAGCAGAACGACAAGCTTGCAAATCTGGCGTTACAACTGCCTGCAAAACTCCCCAGTTAAATACATCCGCCACCAACCAAACCAACAGTGTCATTACGATCAACGTAATAAGCGATGACACCGGTGTTCCAAAAAAATCTCGGCGTAACCGGCTTAAAGCAAATGCCTCGTACTGCTTCATACCACCTCCTATTCAGATGTGGCGGTCACACGGGAATTGATCCGACTCATGATGACGGCAATTAATAAATTCAACAATAGATAGACTGACATAATAATGACAATCGCCTCCAACGCTTGCCCCATGATGACAATTGATGTATTGCCCACGCTAACAATATCCGGATAACCGATAATGACCGCAAGTGAGGAATTTTTAGTCAAATTCATATACTGGCTAGCTAACGGGGGAACAATCAATTTAAGCGACTGAGGCATTACCACGTAACTCACAGTTTGAGACCGAGTCATTCCCAAAGCCTTGGCAGCATTCCACTGATTGATGGGAACAGCCAAGATACCTGCTCTAACAATCTCAGCTATGGCTGCTGACGTAAATGTTGTTAAACCAATCCACAGTGTTATGAATTCCGGCGTTAAACTGGCGCCTCCCGTGACCAAAAAGCCTTCTTGATGAGGCTGACTCCAGCCGCCCAATATACCAAACGAAACCCAGACCACCCCCCCAATTAGCACCCCGATGAGTAATGCCTTTAAATTCGCCACCAACGCTGTTGTTTGGAGAATCACCCGACTTCTAACCAAGTAGCCGCTCACTAGTGCGGCTACCACAGCCGATATGTTCGCCTCCCACAAAGCTAGAGGAACACTGAAAAGGAAACCTCCCTTTGACAACATCACCCACGAACCCAGATGCCATGGGGCAAATGAATCGGGGAGAAATTCAGTGATGATCAAGTAGATGGCAAAAAGCTGAATCAACAATGGAATATTGCGGTAGAACTCAACGTGAGCAACCCCTAATAAGCGCAAAAGGGGATGCTTGGACAATCGCATTAACCCAACCAAGACGCCCAAAATGGTTGCCGTGATGATAGCCACAACAGCTACACGCACAGTATTAAGCATTCCAGCAAAGAACATTCGTGCGAAACTGTCATTTGAAGAAACCGCTATGAGCGACTCACCAATCTCAAAACTGGCACGATCCGATAAAAAGGCGAAACCAGAACGTATATCCCTTGCTTGGAGATTCTCGAATATGTTGTGTGCAAATATCCAAAGTAGGGCAATCGTTGCCACAATAGCCAGCGCTTGCCAGCACCATTCTCTACGACGGCGCCTAGCCTCGCGAGCCTGCCAAGCCCGATCCCCCAAAATACCATTTCTCTTTGGATTGTTTTCTTTCATAAAAATAATGGCGGCTGAACCCAACCGCCATAACGACTCCTGAAGGTCAGCGATTAACGGATAGGTGGAGCGTACATCAAACCGCCCTGCGTCCACAAGTTATTGTTTCCACGGGGAAGCCCCAACTTTGAGTTGGGTCCTAAATTCCTTTCAAAACTTTCCCCATAATTACCCACTTGCTTAATGATGCGATAACTCCACTGCTTATCCAAACCTAGCATTTTACCCATATCTTCACTGGCTCCAACCAAACGCTGAACATCAGGACGCATGTCCTTGTTCTTAACATCATCGATATTTGCCTTTGTCACACCCAACTCTTCAGCGTTAATCATGGCGAAAAGCGACCAACGAACAATTGATAACCACTCGTCATCTCCTCGACGAACAGCGGGAGCCAGCGGTTCTTTAGAAATGACTTCAGGCAATATTTCATAATCCGCCGGACTTGCAGAATTCGTTCGTGCGCCAGCCAAGTCGCTCATATCAGTCGTGTAGGCTTGACAACGACCAGAAAAGAATGCCGCCTGCGTTGCTTCAGTCGTATCAAAAACCACTGTTTTAAACTTCAAATTATTGGTCGTAAAGAAATCCGCCAAGCTCTTCTCACTGGAAGTACCAGACTGAACACAAATCGTCGCGCCATTGAGCTGTTTGGCTGATTTGACATTTAAACGCTTGGGAACCATAAATCCCTGACCGTCGTAATAGCTAATCGCCGTGAACACCGCGCCGGTTGTTGTATCTCGGTTCATCGTCCATGAAGTATTACGCGCCAAAATATCCACTTCACCAGCTTGCAGTGCTGAAAACCGCTGTGGAGAATTCAAAGGAACAAATTTGACTTTGCTCGCATCTCCCAGCGTAGCCGCAGCCACCGCTCGGCAAATATCAACATCCAACCCACTCCATTGACCTTTGCTATCCACGGAAGAAAAACCCGGTGCCGCCGTATTGACACCACAAATGAGCTGTCCACGGGCTTTCACGGTCTCTAACGTCGAAGCTGCAAAAGCCTGAGCGGCAAAGACTGTCATCAACGTTGCGGAAAGTGCTGTGAGTGCGTATTTCTTCATCGTAACCTCGAACGAAAGTCCCCAAATAATCATTGGGGCAGTTGCTCAAAAATTGTTTTAATAATTCTTACTAAAAAAATCTCAAAGAGCAATACGCATTTGATCATAGATGATTTCGCAAGGTGAGCAAATTTGAAAAAACTCCTTATTTTTGATACACTTAGGAAGTTGTAACTCTTTTTTTCCTCATATGTCTTCTTACCTATCGCTTATTCTTCTTGTCGCACTAATTTTTACCAGCAGCTTCTTTTCAATTTCTGAAATTTCGCTAGCAGCAGCGAAAAAAATTCGTCTTCGCACTTTGGCAGAGGAGGGTCATAAAAAAGCATCCCGAGTTATTGCATTGCAAGAACACCCAGGACACTTTTTTACGGTCATCCAAATTTCTGTTAACGCCCTCTCCTTGGCCGGAGGTATTTTAGGTGAACGTTTTTTCTCTCCAGCCTTCGCGCACCTTGCTCTTCTTTTGGGAGCCAAGCCAACAATCGCTGAAACTTTTGGTTTTTGGGCCGCTTTTATCGTTTCCACGGTGGCGTTTATTTTATTCGCTGATCTCATACCCAAACGATTGGCCTTAATATCCCCAGAAAAAATCGCCATGACAATTATTGGTCCCATGTCGATACTTATTCGTTTGCTCAAGCCCTTCATCTGGTTTTTTAATGGATTGGCAAACATTATTATTCGGAGTCTGGGATTGCCCGAACACGCGAAAGACAAAATTACCTCTGAGGATATCCTTGCTACTGTTAACGCAGGTACCGCCGCCGGGGTCATTGCCACCGAAGAACAAATCGCCATTGAGAATATTTTCGAACTAGAAAGTCGAACGGTTCCCAGTTCAATGACGCCTAGAGAAAATATCGTTTATTTCTTGCTTGATGAAAAAGAAGAAGACATTTGCCGAAAAGTCATTGATTTGCCACACAATCAATATCTAGTTTGCAATGGCTCGCTAGATAATGTCGTTGGCGTAACTGATTCAAAGTCCCTGCTCGGCAAAATGATGAGTGATCAAAAGTTTTCGCTTAAAGACGATGGATTGGTTCATCCCGTACAAATGGTGCCAGACACTCTGACCTTGTCTGAAATTCTTGACAATTTCAAACGAACACATAGTGATATTGCCGTTATTATCAACGAATATGCTTTAGTTGTCGGCATTATCACCTTAAATGACGTTATGAGTACTGTAATGGGAGATCTCGTCAGTAATGAAGAAGAATCTCAAATTCTTGAACGAGAAGATGGCTCTTGGCTCGTAGACGGTTCCACACCGGTCGAGGATTTGGAACGTCTTTTAAATGTCGGCAGTCTACCAGACGATAACGCCTACGAAACCGTCGCCGGTTTTATGATGTATATGTTGCGAAAAATACCTAAACGAACTGATCGAGTGGTTTACGGTGGGTACCGCTTTGAGGTCATTGATGTTGATAACAACAAAGTCGACCAAGTCCTGGTCGCCGCCATAAAACCAGAGTCGAAAACAACAGCAACACAACCGCCCGCGTCCTAGCGTCACAAGCCGCCAGTTTTTTGGCGGCTTGTGAGAACTCTTCTCTCCCCCGAGTTACATTTTCTCTTTCTTTGCTGTCAAGCGTCTTGCGGGGCTAACTTGAGAAAATTCGAAGCCGACCTTCCCATCCTTTCCCAACGTCAATATCGCCGAAAATTTACGTTTGGTACGATTTGAGACAAAATCACTTAACTCATCGCTCTTACCGTCTCTCAGCAGCTTGGCTGCTTGTACAGAGGAAATGGGTTGCTGAAGAATTGTTTTGCCTAAACGAAAATCGCATGTTTTGCTCAATGTATTTTCGCAAACATAACCTTTAGCGCTGTCTAAAACACGACCCCCGCACTTCGGACAAGTTCCTACAGAATCCAATTCGTCTGCATTGATCTGCTCTTTTTCCGATTGTTGTTCCTGACCAAAATCGAACTCTAATTTAAAGTCTTCGCTGATACGCAATTTCGCACTGAACGGACGTCCCATTTTACTTATGAAACCATCCAATGGCCCAATTTCTTTGTTAGCAAGAAGTTGTTCCACTTCCGAGACTTCAAACGTACGTCCTCCAGGATGTTTAGGCAAACTAAAGTCGCAGTGAGTGCAAGCAAAGCGTCTGTAATTTTCCACAATTTCACCGCCACACTTCGGGCAAGGATTTTTCAAGTGCGCCGGATCCTGTATCGGGACAGTATCCCCCTCGTAACGTTTTGCAGACTCCACGATATCGACCGTCATATTGCGAATTTCTTTCATAAACTGCTCTCGAGTCACCTGACCTTGCTCAATTTGCGCCAACTTGTATTCCCACTCTCCGGTAAGCTCTGGTTCAGATAGCTCGGAAACACCAAGCCCTTTTAAAAGAGCAAAAAGCTGACGAGCTTTATAGGTCGGGCACAACTCTCGACCCTCCCGACGCAAATATTTTTGCAATAAGAGCCCTTCAATAATGGCCGCCCTTGTTGCAGGAGTTCCCAATCCCTTGCCTTTCATTGCCTCACGCAATTCGCTTTCTTCAACCAACTTTCCAGCCCCTTCCATTGCTGACAACAACGTTGCTTCTGTATAGCGTGGCGGAGCCTTTGTCGCTTTTTCTTGCACCAAGGCCGAAACTGCTTGGACTTTTTCCCCCATCCCAATTGCAGGCATCGTATCATCCTGGGCGGTTTCACGTCCATACACTGCCAGCCATCCAGGATTGACCAAAACTTTTCCTTCAGTTTTTAGTTTTTCCCCAAGAATCGTCGTTACACGGGTTGTCACATCATATTCCGCTGCTGGATAAAAAACCGCCAAAAAGCGCTTCACAACCAAGTCGTATATCTTTTCTTCAACTTCTGATAGTTTTTTAGGCGCTTGTAGTGTAGGAATAATGGCAAAGTGATCAGAAATCTTTGAGTTATCAAAGATTCTTTTTGTCGGTTTAACCCAATGATTCTCTAAAATCGCTTCAACGCTTTTCGTATAACAGCTATTTTCCTGAAGCATCTGCATTGTGGCGCTCACTGTCGACAGATAATCCTCCGGGAGAGCTCGCGCATCAGTCCTCGGATAAGTCAATGCTTTATGCTTTTCATACAGTGATTGAGCGATCGCCAGAGTCGTTTTCGCCGAAAATCCAAATCGGTTATTGGCTTCTCTTTGCAGGCTAGTCAAATCAAATAACAAGGGAGATAGCTGAGTGGTTCGTTTCGCACTTTCTTCTACGGTGCCAAGCTGCTGATTAATCTTGTCACAAATCTGTTGCGCTTTCTCAGCTTCCCAAATTCTCTCTGCTTTCTTTTGAGGACTAGCCTCATCTTTCTTGAAAGACGGATCAAACCAAATAGCTTCATAATGGCCCTGCTGAGCACAAATATCAGCGTGCACTTCCCAGTATTTTTGACTGACAAAATTTCGAATTGTTTCTTCACGCTCAACCACAATGGCCAATGTCGGTGTTTGCACGCGACCAACAGTGGTTAAGAAAAACCCTCCGTCTTTACTATTAAACGCTGTCATAGCGCGAGTACCATTAATACCCACTAGCCAATCGGCTTCGGAGCGAGAGCGCGCGGCATCGGCCAAGTTCTGCATCTGTGCATCCGTTCTCAGGTGCTCAAATGCCTCCCGGATTGCCGCGGGTGTCATTGATTGTAGCCACAGTCTCGAAATGGGTTTCTTGCACTTACAAGCCTGCATGATGTAGCGGAAAATCAACTCACCCTCTCGCCCAGCATCGCAAGCATTGATCACAGCCGTTATATCCGACCGTTTCAACAAACGCTTCAAAGACTTTAACCGATCTTCTGTCTTTTTAATCGGCTTTAAGTCAAAACTTGGAGGTAGCATCGGCAAATGCGCAAATGTCCATTTGCCGCGTTTTACATCATATTTTTCTGGGACCGCCAGTTCCAACAGATGCCCAACAGCTGAGCTAACCACATAACGATCCCCCTCAAAATAGTCTTTCTCACGGCTCATCCCACCCAGAGCCTTGGCGATATCAGATGCCACAGATGGTTTTTCTGCAATCACCAATGTTTTTTCACTCATTTTTAAATCCTAAATTAGAGCTCTCTGAAAAAATGCTTTTTTAGAGTAACAGCAAAAGAGGTATTTTGGGCAAGTTTTTCCACAAAAATTTTGATTAAAGAGCCCTCAATCCCATTTCTTTGACAATATCCTGGGTTGACTCGACAAGTTTAGCCCCCTCTTTGATTAACTGATGACACCCTTTGTGCAACGTTTCGTGAATTGATCCCGGCACAGCCATGATATTACGACCGACATCGCCTGCCTCTCTAGCCAGACGTAGACTCCTGGAAAACAAGCTCGCCTCCACAATAACGAAATGTTCACATGCGGCGAGCATCATTTTTTGCCTATCAAACCACATGCTTTGCTTGTTGAAGGTGGAAAATGGCAATGAGGCGCTTACCATCAAACCATGCTTTCGCATAAATGAAATTTTCTCAACGTTCTCACGATCCGACATGGCTCTGTCAGAAACAACAACAAACCCTTTTTTGCTTTGTGCCGCCCCTTGCAATGCTGCATATTCTATGCCAGAGCCCATCCCCTGAACCAGGGTAAGTGGTTCCTGCATCAAAGACTTCGCCCAAGAACGGGCCGTTGACAATCCCTCATCAGTCGGATGAGTCGAGCCAACAATGGAAACCGTAGGATAATTCAGAAGCGATAGATCACCGACGGAGAAAAAAGCCAAAGGTGGATAAGGAACATTCAATAATCGGGAAGGATAGTTATTATCACTTATCGTAACAAATTGAATGTCCTCATCTTGTAACCATTCAAGCGTTTTTTCAATTTGATCTAGACGTTGATTCGACGGGCCACGTTTTACCAATAAAGCAATATCCGTGGACACATAACGAGTCAACGTTGTCCAACTCGCATCGAAAATGAGTTCAGGAAGACCAATCGTTTTTAAAAGAATTCCCCTGACATCATCATCGAGTTCTGACAAACTTAGAAATTTTAACCATGAGGATATTGCCTCTAACAACATAAACTCCCATTTGAAATTCAACTGAACGCAATTAGACGATCCGGGATTTTCATCGTACAATGAACCGTCTGATAATAGGAAAATCCCTCTTTACTGGAGTAGTTATTCGTGTCAGTTTTGCCAATTGTTCAATTTCCCAATCCGATATTATCAACGGTTTGCACACCAGTGACAGAAATAACCGATGAAATTAGAACACTCGCATCCGACATGGCACAAACCATGTATGAGGCTCCTGGTGTTGGTCTCGCGGCTCCCCAGGTCGGTCACGCAATTCGATTAATCGTTCTTGATGTTAGTGAAAACAAGGACAATCTCATCACTCTTATCAACCCTGAAATCATTGCTACAAGCGATGAGTGGGTCTGCGGTGAAGAAGGTTGTCTATCGTTACCCGGCATTTGGGAAAAAGTCGATCGACATGCCCAAGTTACTGTGAAATATACTGACTTGGACGGCAAATCTCAGACAGTTGAAGCTGACGGTCTACTGTCTGTTTGCTTACAGCATGAGATGGACCATTTGGACGGCAAAGTTTTTGTCGATCACCTCAGCCGACTCAAATACGACAGGGCATGCGCCAAACTAAAAAAACGTCGTCTCCAAGAAAAACATCGAAATTAACCTTTCGGCTATTCTTTATATCGGTGGCAGTGCTTAGCCACTGCCGCAACAATGCCCGGCAAATGTTGCCTGGGTAGTCCGTGCCCCATTTTGTCTATCACCATAAGGCGCGCATTGGGAATTAAACGAGTTAGCTCCTCACTCGCTTTTAGGGGTAAGAGGGGGTCTTGCTTCCCGTGAATGACCAATGTTGGGACTTTTATTCTTTTTAAGGATTCTGATCGGTTACCAGAAACCAAGATAGCTAGAAGCTGTCGTTCAGTTGCGCTGAATATTGGCGGATTATCCACCATCGCTTTCGCGACTTGATAAATTTGTTGCTCTTCGTAGTCGCAAAATCCTGCGCCAATGACCTTAAGTTGCCTATGAATGTAATGAGCCACGCTGCTCAAATCGGTTTCGCTTTTCGGATGCTTCAATAATGCGGCAATAGCGGACCATTTACCGAGACCTGTCCGAGGATTTCCTGAGGCACTCATAACAGAAATTAAGCTACTCACCCGCTGCGGACTGTTTAGTGCCATAACTTGAGCAATCATACCGCCCATGGAGATCCCTAAAACATGTGCTCTTTTAACGTGAACCGCGTCTAAAACGGCTTCTGCATCAGCTGCCATGTCCTCCAATGAATAAGGACCTTGAACCGTTTTTCCAAAAAGCGTTTTGAGAATCGCCAAACTGATTCCAAACGGACCAACTGGGATATCAATACGACTTGATTGCCCACTATCGCGATTGTCCATCGTGATGACTCTGAAACCTTGCCTGACCAACCCGCCGATAAACTCTTCCGGCCACGCTTCAGACGGCATTCCTAACCCCATGATAAGTAAGATCGCTGGCGCCTGATCATCCCCCCAGACTTGATAGTGAATCCGTACGTTATCTTTCGTTATTAACCAATATTGCATAAACTCACTTTCCGTTCTTTAGTGTATGTTGTAGCCAACACTTGTTTGTATCCTTGTTCTACAACAGTCAAAATATCAGTATTCTGATCAAATTTAGACTTTTCACAACCAAATATGAAGATTATATTTGCAGGAACGCCTCCTTTCGCAGCGAAAGCGCTACAGGCTCTTTTAGATTGTGGCCATGAAATTTGTCTGGTTTTGTCCCAACCAGATCGCCCCAGCGGACGAGGAATGAAATTGACACCTTCCGCTGTGAAAGCCCTGGCACAAGAACATGGCATCGCAGTACAAACCCCACAAACGCTATCCGTAAAAAGAGGGGGAGAGGAGATCGAAAAACTACATGCCCTGCTTCGCGAAAAAAAGGCCGATTTAATGGTTGTCGCCGCGTATGGCATGTTGTTGCCGCAAGAAGTCTTAGACATCCCGGTCGGAATCGGTCCTCGCAGTGAGGTAAAGTGTGTCAACATTCATGCAAGTCTTTTACCTCGTTGGCGAGGCGCCGCGCCCATCTCGCGAGCAATTGAGGCTGGCGATAAAGACTTCGGTGTTACATTGATGAAAATGGATGCCGGGCTTGATACGGGTCCGATACTGATGCAAAAATCCTTTCCAATTGCCTCAGATGAAACAACAAATTCATTGACTGAGAAAGTAGCCTCTTTGGGAGCTGATATGTTAGTCGAAATGCTTGCAAATCCGGCAAACATAACGATTACACCTCAGCCAACCGATGGAGTAACTTACGCTCACAAATTAATGAAGCCCGAGGGGAAACTTGATTTTTCTCAGCCAGCTGAGGTGCTAGAAAGGAAGATTAGAGCATTCTCCCCCTTCCCCTCTTCGTTCACTGAACACAATGGAACACAAATCAAAATCTGGCAAGCGACGGTCGTAGATCAAAAAGGAGTCCCTGGACAAATTCTTAAGTCAGATTCTCATGGTGTCGTCATTGCGTGCGGCCAAGGAGCGCTTTGCGCCACAATTCTCCAGCGACCGGGCAAACCTAAAATGCCTGCTCAGCAATTTTTACAAGGATATCCACTGAAAAAAGGAGAGCAGTTGCAATGAGTGTACAGTTATCCGTAGCATTGAACATTGCCGCTCCAATTTGGGAAAAAATGTACTTCAACGGCGTTTCCCTTGAACGTGCAATGCGTAATGACCTCAAAGGGGAAATCAAAGGAGCTGTTCAAAGTCTTTTGTACTGCGCACTCAGGCAACGAGCTAAATGTGACATTATTTTGTCTAAGCTTGTCACTAAGAAACCCTCAGAAAACATCCAAGGTTTGCTCTGCATCGCCCTCGGGTTGCTCCTTAGCGGAGAAGAAAAAGATTTTGTTGTCGTTGACCAAACCGTACAAGCTGCAAAGTCTAATCCAAGAACGATTAAAGCTTCTGGGTTTATCAATGCGGTATTACGCAATTTTTTAAGAAACCGCTCTCAGTTAACACGGAGCTTTCAAACCAATCTATGTGCTCGATTTAATGCGCCGGCTTGGTGGATTCAAAAAGTTCGACAATCTTTTCCTTCACAGTGGGAATCGATTCTTCAAACACAAACGCTTCGTCCGCCTCTCACACTTCGAGTTAACATTCGAAAAATACGTGTTGATGATTATGTCAACATTTTGAGAAATGCCGGGATATCCGTACAAGTGGTTGGCCCCAAAGCATTAATCATTGACCCGCCATGTCCTGTTGAAGAAATTCCTGGATTTAATCAGGGATTGTGTTCTGTACAAGATGCCGGTAGCCAATTAATCAGTCAATTTCTTGCTTTAAAGAACAACGCTAAAATACTGGATGCTTGCGCGGCTCCCGGTGGAAAAACAGCCGAGTTGCTTGAAAGCGCAGATCTAGATGTCACTTCAATGGAAATTGACCCTCATAGAGCCGCGCGCATTAACGACACGTTGAACCGCCTTCAGCTTAAAGCGAAGGTCATTGTCGGTGATGGCGCTGATTGCCAACTATTAAGTACCTTGGGATCCTTTGATGCAATAGTCCTCGATGCTCCTTGTACGGCCTCTGGCATTGTTAGGCGGCATCCAGACATTGTTTGGTCCAGGCGTCCTGAAGATATCAAACAGCTGGCATCACAACAAGCTCGTTTGCTTAATGCGCTTTGGACCATTCTTCCTGAGGGCAAAATGCTGCTATACGTTGTTTGCTCAATTTTCCCAGAAGAAGGACCAGATCAAATTAAAAATTTTATGGACCGGCATCCCGATGCAAGACTAAAATGCCTACCAGGACTTAATGAATTAATGTTACGACTGGTTCCCACTGAGCATGAAACAACACCTAACCTACCCAAAGTTCACGATGGCTTTTTTTATGCCCTCCTAACTAAAGTAGAGGCAAAGTAGATGATGATACGATCTCAAACGCTTCGCCGTTGCGTAGCCCTTATTTTAGGGCTAGGGATCGCTTTGTCTGCCTATGCGGCCTCTGAAGTAGCCATTATGTCAGCAAACCTTGCTAAAGCAAGGGATGGCAATCCGCCGGGATTGTATCTTGATTTAAGCATTGAGTTTGATTTACCTCGCAGTGTCCATGATGCTCTTACTCGAGGAATTCCGCTTTACTTTGTCACGGAATTCGTATTAGAGCGTCAACGTTGGTATTGGGTTGATAAACCCGTTGTTGAATCAACTCTTGTCTCACGTTTATCGTACAGTCCCTTGACTCGTCAATACAGACTCTCACGTGGTGGTCTTTCCCAGTCGTTTGACTCTCTCAAAGACGCATTGGATGTCTTGAAAAATGTTCATCAATGGCGGGTTTCTTCCCGCCCAAGCATTGATACCCCGGATGACTATGAAGCTAATGTTCGCGTTAAGTTGGACACAACGCAACTTCCACTTCCTTTGCAGGTGACGATCGGAGACAATGATTGGGATATCTCCTCTGAGTGGTATGGCCTTACCTTAACCGAGCAAGCGCTTTCTGCCGACGATAGCAATTAGGACCAGCCATGATCATTATTCGACATCGGATGCGTTACGCGGCCTGTGTGGGCCTAGCCATCATTGTTGTCCTACTTTTTCTTTTGACCTCGGCTGGCACTGCCACCTATCAGCTAGAGAGATACTTCCCCTTACTTCTCGTGATTAATGCCTTGGTCGCTTTCGGCTTATTTATTGCCGTCATTTCACTTATCTCAAGGCTTGTGAAGCGCTACCGACAAAGACAGTTCGGCTCAAGAATGCTCGCATCACTTGTGTGTACTATCTCAATCGTTACGCTAGTACCTTCTGTATTAATCTACAGCATTTCAAAACACCTTATTTCCCAAGCCTTTAACGCCGGCATCGACTCTCGTGTTGAGCTAGCTTTGGATGCCGGAGTCTCGTTGTCACAAGACACCTTAACGCGCCTGCAGAATGATCAAATTGTTACAACTCGAACGATTGTTGATCGACTAGCCAATGTTCCTGCTTCACAAATCGTTGATGAACTACGTAACATGATAGATCTCACAAGCCACTCCGATATGCTGCTAGTGGACAGCCTGGGCAGCGTGGTGGCAAGTATTGCATCTGACTCGCGAAGTGTCGACTTGGTTGTGTCACGTGGGGATATACATACCGCTAAATTACAAGGGTTTTCAGTAACATTAGAGGGAGATCCACTCGACTCAGACCCAACTATCAACCGACTAAAGATCAAAACATTACTACCTGTCAACCACCGCTCTTCCAACACAGAGTTGTTTTTGCAACTCAGGCAAGACATTCCCGATTCTGTAGCTGACAATATCAGTAGCGCTGTTAAAGGACTGCGTGATTATCAACAAATTATTGTTACAGGCGAGGGATTGAGGACCATTTATGACTGGTCCCTTGTTGTTACATTAACATTAGCGATGCTGTGCGCCATTTTAGCTGCATTCTCCTTCGCCAGTCGCATGACAGCCCCAATTAGACAATTGGCTGAGGGGACCCGAAGTATCAGCGGCGGGCACTTCCAAATGATTAAGGAATTTACTGGCTCTGACGAAATTAACGAGTTAACGCGCACATTCAATGTTATGGTCCGTCAAATCAATGACGCAATGGATACATTGGAGTCCAGACGAGAAAAACTCGAACAATCTAATATTTTCCGAGAGCGAATATTGGAAAATTTATCAACTGGGATCATTGTGCTGGATCACGACAAAAGGATTCGCTCCGCTAATATGGGGGCCGTTCACATTCTGGGAAACAATGTTCTCCAAGTCGGAGTACCCATTGATAAGGCATATCCAGAGTTTGGGCAACTTGTTTTACCCATGCTCTCAGAAAATTCACGTTCAGTTAAGCAGGAAAACGCCTCCCTAAGTCTCGACTCAAAGAGAGAGCCCTTGTCATTGATGATCCGTTGTTCTTCTGTCCCTCTCAACGAGGGGCCTGGGTACCTTATTGTCATTGATGATATGTCTCAGGCCGTTGCTGCCCAACGAGTGATCGCATGGGGTGAGGTAGCAAGGCGTATGGCTCACGAAATTAAAAATCCATTAACCCCTATTCAGCTTGCAGCTGAACGGATGCAAATCAAGCTTTCAAAAAAATTACCCTCTGAGGATATTGAGTTATTAAATCGCTACACTCATACCATCGTGGAGCAAGTTTCTGCCATCAAGAAAATGGTGAATGACTTTCGCGATTATGCGAAACTTCCCAAACCAACCTTAAAACCCCTGGACATAAATAGCCTTATTGACGATGTTGCCTTACTCTACCGACAGGCTGGGATCTCAATCACTCTAAATTTGGGCAAGAACCTACCGCTAATCATGGCTGATAGGGCTCAATTGCTACAGGTCCTACACAACTTACTTTCCAACGCCAAAGAAGCTCAATCTGAAAACGCTGCCTGTCATATCAATATAAAAACGGCTTTAGAGCGCTCAGGAAAAGAAAAAACTCTTGTTATGACCATTGAAGATAACGGTACCGGCTTCCCTGAACATATTTTGGCTCATGCCTTTGAACCTTATATCACGACAAAAGAAACAGGAACGGGCTTGGGATTACCCATGGTAAAAAAAATAATTGAGGAGCACGGTGGTTGGGTTCACATTGCCAATCGCCAAGAATTGGTTGGACTTAAGAAAAATGGCGGTGCTATAGTTACAATTGGTTTTTTGTTAGCAGTTTAGTAAGCTGTTTGTACTTTCTCTTTTTAGCCTTAAGTTGTACTCATGGCAAATATTTTGGTTGTTGATGACGAAGTCGGTATTCGAGAACTCTTCAGCGAGATTCTCTCCGATGAGGGATACAATGTCACAGTGGCTGCCAATAGCCAAGAGGCTCGTATTGCTATTCATAGTTGCCACCCTGATGCTGTTCTTTTGGATATTTGGATGCCAGATACTGACGGCATGTCCTTGTTGAAGGAATGGGCATCTCAAGGTCCGCTACCGTGTCCCATTATTATGATGTCAGGACACGCCAACATTGATATGGCTGTGGAAGCAACGAAATTTGGTGCTTTTACTTTTTTGGAGAAACCAACGTCCATTAAAACACTAGTGGACACGCTACAAGCGGCATTGACTGCAAAGCCTTCGATAGAGCTTTCACCCTCCCGGCCCACTCAGAGTCCCACCCAACCGGTTTCTGGCGAAAATCAGGAAGAAAAGCTACTTGTCTCTTTACGTAACCGCATTGACTTTTCCTTACCTCTTCGTGAAGCGCGCGACCAATTTGAGCGAGCTTATTTTTCTTATTTGTTGGAAAAAGAAAATTACAGTATGACTAAGGTCGCCGCGCGTGCACAGCTAGAGCGCACTCACTTATATAGAAAATTGCGACAGTTGGGCATTGAGTGGTCAAAAGAGTAAGCAAGTTCGTATAAACTGGTGGAAGATAAAATTCCCCATTTTTGAAAAATGAAGATCCTAATTCTGGGAGCTGGCCGTGTGGGTCGCTCCGTTGCCGAAAGTTTGGTCAGTGACGCCAATGACATCACCATTGTTGATGAGTCATCGGAACGAGTCAACTTGATGCAAGAACGATTTGACCTTTTAGGTCTCGTCGGTAACGCCAGCTCTCCGTCCGTTCTCAGCAGTGCGGGCGCTATGGATACTGACTTGTTGATTGCAGTCACAGCAAGTGACGAGACCAACCTCGTTGCGTGTACGCTAGCAGCACAATTGTTCAATATCCCGATGCGTATTGCCCGAGTAAGAAACAGTGAACTTAGACACTATCCTCGTATTCTCGGCGAAGAAGGGTTTCGCGCCACCAGCATTATTTGGCCTGAGCAAGCGATCGCCAGTCACTTGGCAAAGTTAATTACATTCCCAGCCGCTCAGCAGGTGCTTAGTTTTGCCGACGGGTTGCTCACCCTTTTTACTGTACGCGCTACAGCCGGTGCTTCTTTAGTTGGAAGACCACTTCGAGAAATCTTTATCCAATTACCAGATGCTCAGGTGCGTTTTGTCTCAATTTTTCGTCGAAACCATCGTCTGGAGTGTCGCTCTGATACCGTTATTGAATCCGGTGACGAAGTCACAGTGCTGACGGCCAGTCATTGCGCAGATAGTGTAATCGGCACTTTACGACCATATGAAATGGCCCAAACGGTTGTTTTGATGAATGGGGGAAATTTATCTGGATTGGTCACTGATGAGCTAGAGCCCAATCGATCCAAACGTCGAATTAAAATTCTTGAGGCTGACGAAGCAATCGCCACTGAGCTTTCTAAACGATATGCGGGCAATCGCGTATCCGTTTCGATGGTAAAGACTAACGATACAGTGGCCCTGTCCCAAGAAGGCATTGGAGAGGCTGACGTTGTCTTATCACTTTCCAGTCATGACGAAACCAACATTATGTCAGCCCTTTTAGCGAAACGCCTTGGTGCAAAGCGCTCCATTGTTTTACTGGAAACGCAAGCTTACGCCGCTCTTGTTCAAGGAACTGATATTGATGTTACCGTGTCTCCAACACAAGCATCTCTAGGCGAACTTCTCCGACATATCCGTTACGGTGATGTTGTTAATGCACAAGAACTGTATCGAGGCAGTTCTGAAGCATTGGAAATCATTGCTCACGGATCAAAGAAAAGTTCAAAAGTTGTCGGAAAGCAATTGCAGGAAATTGCCTTTCCTCAAGGGGTCTCGGTCGGTGCGATTGTCCGTGGTGAAGGAGAAGACGCTAAAATCCTTATGGCAGAACCAGACCTAACGGTAGTGGCAGAAGATCATCTGATTCTCTTCATTCCAAATAAAAAAATGATTCCTCGTATTGAACAGCTGTTTGCTGTTGATGTTGGTTTCTTCTAAAAAGGCGAACAATGCTCCGAACGCTACAACGTCTACTGTTTCCTGTTCTCAATGCGCTAGGACCTCTGTTGCTCATATTAGCCATCGCCATGATGGTCCCTTTACTAATCGCTCTACGAAACCATGAAACCACTATTCCAGAATTTTTAATATCAATAGCCATTTGCATCTGTTCCGGCGTTTTGCTTTTTTTCTCAACAAAGCGTTATCGCAGTGAGTTGCACATTCGAAATGGCTTTTTACTTGTCACACTATCGTGGTTCTCTGCTGTCCTCTTCAGTTCAATTCCTTTTACCCTGTTGCTACCAGACGTTTCATATCACCGGATTTTTTTTGAAACCATGTCGTGTTTAACGACAACGGGAGCAACATCTCTCAATGGATTGGATGCATTGCCACTTTCTTTGAATTATTGGCGTTGTTTACTTTCATGGTTGGGAGGCATGGGAATCATCGTGCTTGCGGTTGCGGTCTTACCTCTATTAGGTGTAGGTGGTGCACAGTTGTTTAAAGCCGAAAATTCCAATCTATTTAAAGACACAAAACTAACGCCACGCATAGCTGATACAGCTAAAGCCCTTTATAGTATCTATATTTTATTTTCCGTCTGTTGCGCCGTTGCCTATCACTGGGCTGGTATGTCTTGGGACGACGCCGTCCTGTTTACTTTCACTACTGTCAGCTTAAGCGGCATTTCACCTTATGACCAGAGTATCGGTCATTTCAACTCAGTTGCCATTGAAATGGTGGCTGTGTTTTTTATTGTTTTCTCGGGCTTTAATTTTTCGCTGCACTTCACAGCTTGGCGCCAACGCTCAATTTGGGCCTATTTTTCAGATGTTGAAGCGAAAGCCTGGATTTTCATGATCATTTGTGGAACTGCTGTTGTTTTTGCAGGTTTGACATTCAACCAATTCTATCCTGATTGGCAAACGACGTTGCGCCACTCATTATTCACTGTAGCCTCTCTCTTTAGTACGACAGGTTATACCACCGTTGACTATTCACAATGGCCTATGTCTTTTGGTTATTTTCTCCTGTTCTGTAGCTTATTTGCTTCTTGTTCTGGATCTACAGGTGGTGGAGTAAAAATGATCAGAATGTTGATTGTTATTAAAAAGGGATTACTCTCTTTAGAGACATTATTGCGTCCGCGTGACTATTTGCCTCTGCGAGTCGGTCAAATAGAAATTTCGGACAAAATTACATCGACGGTATTCGCATTTTTCGCTTTGCATGTGCTTGTTGTGTTTATTTCTTCCTTCATTATTGCAATGACTGGAGTGGACTTTACATCAGCCTTTTCCACGGTTTTAGCTTGCATTGCAAACACTGGACCAGGCCTGGGCGAGGTGGGTCCGACAGCAAACTATGCATCATCCAATCCCGTTCAACTATGGATAGGATCATTTTGTATGTTTGTCGGCCGTCTAGAATTATTCAGTGTGTTCGTCCTTTTCACTAGAACTTTCTGGCGAAATTAGCCCTATCAAGGAGATTATTGTGTTTAAACCGCTAACTAACGCCGAACTAACAGAACTTGACGAGCTACTTGCTCAGATGGATGAAAAAAATATCGCCATGGACGCCTCTGAGGCTGACGGCTTCATGACAGCCATTTTGCTTTTACCAGAGGAAGTCCTCCCTAAAGAATGGATGCCCTATATCTTCAGCGCCGATCCTACCCATGCACACCTACTTTCCCCAAAGAAGCAAAATCGACTGGAAGAGTTGCTATATCGACGCTACCTAGACATTGACCGCGCGCTGAGCCAAGGGGAGCCCCTTGATCCAATTGTATTCGATCCAGAGGACGAAAATGGAAACCTGCTACAGGGAGAGGAGTCCATTGTGGCTTTACAACCCTTTGCCCTTGGTTTTTTAGCAGCGGCCCAAACTTGGGAAGGACTCATTGATATTGACAATGAAAAAGTCACCAGCGCTCTTGTTGGGATTTGGAGACATCTCCCCGAGGAGGCACTAGGTGACTTTAAAGATATTCAACAAACGTTATTATCTGAATCCCCGTTAGAAGATCTTGATGATGCAATAAAGGACGTAGCGTTAAGCGTTGCAGAGATCGCTTCCGTTACAAGGGGATTTAAATCTAAATTAGAAAAATCTCACACAAAGTCTACGACCACAAACCGTTCTAAGGCTTAGTTGTGCGGGAAATTGCGGCAATCAACAATAATACAGGTAACCCGATTGCCGCAGTCGCCACAAAAAAGGCACTATACCCAACAGACTCCACGATAAACCCAGAAAATCCCGCCAAAAACTTTGGCAGCAGCAACATGATGGAACTAAAAATTGCGTATTGTGTCGCGGTGTAAGCTTTATTGGTCAGACCGGCCAGATAGGCCAAAAAGGCGACAGAAGCAATGCCAGCAGCCAAATTATCCGCACTGACAGTGAGTACTAAATAAACAACGTTATGCCCCTGAGTCGCAAGCCAAGCAAACAAAAGATTGGTTAGCGCTGATAAGGCACCTCCCAAAAACAACGTTCGAAGCACTCCAATTCGGACACTAATCACGCCACCAATAAAGGCTCCAAATAAAGTCATAACGACTCCGAAAACCTTAGAGACAGCAGCGACTTCCTGTTTGCTAAACCCCAAATCCTGATAAAAAGGATTCGCCATGACTCCCATTACAACATCTGAAATTCTATAGCTTGCAATCAACATGAGGATTAGCAGAGCCTGCCATTGATAGCGGCTAAAAAAATCGATAAACGGCATGCACACAGCTTGTTGAAACCATCTAGACAGACGTTGAAAAAGAGGTAACCTAGCCCCCAACATCGAAACACTCTGCAACACTGGATTTTCAGGCTCTCGAGAAAAGAAAACCGTCACAAATCCCACCGAGACACTGCAAGCCATCACGGTATATGAAAATTGCCACGCCAAAGGGTCATACCCATGAGTCTTAGTTCCCCAAGCGGCCAATGCCAAAGCCCCAGCACCAGCCCAAATCATTCCTAAGCGGTATCCAGTCTGATAAGTTGCTGCTAAAGCCGCTTGCTCCTGCAATCGAGCACTTTCAATACGATAAGCGTCCAGTGCAATATCCTGCGTTGCCGAAGCCCACGCAGTCAAAAGGGATAGCCATACCATAAGCTGAAGCTCTTGAGCTGGATCAGTTCTTCCCATGGCAAACAAACTCAAAGCGATTATGACTTGGGTTGAAAGTAGCCATGAACGACGGCGTCCAAATTTCTTAAATAAAAAGGGAATCTGAAATCGGTCCACCAATGGAGCCCAAAGCCATTTAAACCCATAAACCAAACCTACCCAGCTCATCATGCCAATGGTTTGTAAATCAACGCCTGCCTCCCTAAGCCAAAAAGACAATGTTCCTAAAATCAACAAAAGAGGCAAACCGGAAGAAAAACCAAGAAAAAGCATCCGTATCACCTCAGGTTTCATATACACCTGAAATGCTGCTATCCAAGACTTTTTCCCCGTTACCATCATTTGAATTTCTATTAAATTAAGTCTGCTTGCTCAATAAAACACCACTGTCCTATCTGGAGCGTTTCAGGTAGTCGTAATTTTCCAAAGGCAATCCGCTGTAACCCCAAGACCCGATTACCAGCTGCTGCGACCATTCGCTTAACCTGATGATATTTGCCTTGATAAATAACCATTTCAAAGACAAAGGGATCCACTTGTTTTAACTCAAAAGCTTTAACTGGGACTTTTTCTCCATCCAGTAGCACACCTTGAAGGAGTCGTTCGAAAAACAAATCAGAGCAGGGGTGTTTACAGCTAACACGATAAGTTTTAGCGACGTGTTTTTTAGGGTGAATCAAGCGGTGTTGAAGGACGCCATCATCTGTCAAAATCAGCAATCCTGTAGTGTCTTCATCCAGTCTTCCAACAGGCTGAACACCACGTCTCCGTAATGGGCTTGGAAGCAATGTCATGACCGAGGGATGATGAATCGGTTTTTGCGAACATTCATACCCTGAAGGTTTATTTAATGCAATAATCGCCTTTTCTTTGTAAAGCCACAGCTGCCCCCTTACCTCAAACTTCAAGTTTTGAGTCTCCACCGTTTCATCCGGGTCCGTTTTTACAACTTGATTAATTTTTACCTGTCCAGAACGTACCAGTGAACGACAATCATAACGAGTGCCGAATCCTTGGGAAAACAGAATTTGCTCTAACTTTAAGCGCACGACTAAACCTCGTAATCAATAACAAGAGGAGCGTGATCGGAAAACTTTTCTTCGCTATAGACGATTGTTTTTCTAGCTAAAGATGCCAACTGTGGCGTCGCAATCTGATAATCGATGCGCCACCCCACATTCTTTTCTCTAGCCTTGCCACGATGGCTCCACCATGTATACTGCTCCTTATTAGGCTCCAAAGATCGAAAAACATCAACCCAGCCATTCTCAAAAAGGTTCGTCAACCATTGGCGCTCCTCTGGTAAAAAACCTGAGTTTTTAAGATTGCCTTTCCAATTTTTAAGATCAATTTCACGATGGGCTATATTGACATCGCCACAAAAAACAATTTCCTTGCCCGTACTCTTTAGTTTAGTTAAATACGGCAAAAACAAATCCAAAAATCGATATTTCGCCGCTTGACGTTCCTCTGAGCTTGAACCAGAAGGAAAATACACGGAGGCGACAATAAAATTTTCTAATTCAGCATGAACATAACGCCCCTCGGCATCAAATTCTTCGCTACCGAAACCAACTTGCACAGCTATTGGTTTTTGACGGGTGTAAAGCGCAACTCCCGAGTAACCTTTTTTTTGGGCTGTTTGCATCGACAAATGCCACCCCTGAGTATGTAAAACATCTTCGCCAAAATCTGATGCGTGTCCCTTTAGTTCTTGGACACATAAAACATCCGCATTTTGTCTATCCAACCATGGCCAAAAATTTTTCTTTGCTGCGGAACGGATTCCGTTAGCATTAAAGGTCACTATACGAAACATAACCATTTTCTCGCTAAAATTACTCGGTTAGGGTAATTATCCTGATTCCAAATTATTTTTGTGGATTTGCATTATGTCTTTGCAACATGACTTCATTGAATTTGCGTTAGATACGCAAGTATTGCGCTTTGGCGAATTTAAAACCAAAGCAGGTCGCCTTTCACCATATTTTTTCAACCTTGGCTTATTCAATACCGGAAAAACACTGGCTCGTCTTGCAGACTTTTACGCCGAAACATTATTGGAAGCAAAAAAAGAGGGAGCCATTGAATTTGACATGATTTTTGGCCCCGCATACAAGGGAATTCCACTGGCAGCCGCTGTTGCTGTCAAGCTTGCTGAAAAAGGTGTTGATATTCCCTATGCCTTTAACAGAAAAGAAGCCAAAGATCACGGAGAGGGAGGAACTATTGTCGGCTCACCATTAAAAGGCAAAGTGATTGTTATTGACGATGTAATTTCAGCAGGCACATCAGTCAGGGAATCTGTACAGTTGATTCAAAACGCTGGTGCCGAGGCTTCTGGCGTATTGATTGCGCTTGATCGAATGGAAAAAGGTGGTAACGCTGAAGTAATGACAGAAACATCAGCTGTGGAAGATGTAAAGAAAACCTTCCATATGCCTGTGATCTCTATTATCAATCTTCAAGATCTGCTGGCCTTTATGAACGAAGACTCTCCTCGAGCGCTCCAAGCGCGGCCGTATAAAGAAGCCGTAGAGGCTTATCGCCATCGTTATGGCGTCTAAAAATAAAACAGGCATCCATTTTTGGACGCCTGTTTTAACTTTAGTGATGAACACCTAAGCCAATTTAGCACGGAGCATCTGATTGACCTGGGCTGGGTTTGCCTTGCCCTTACTGGCCTTCATCACTTGACCGACCAAACCATTCAAGGCCTTTTCCTTCCCCGCTTTGAATTCTTCAACATTTTTAGGATTCTTAGCAATGACTTCATCAATAATTTTTTCCAAAGCCCCCGTATCGGAAATTTGCTTTAATCCAAAACTGTCAATCAGAAAATCAACATCTGCATCTGCTTTTTCAAGCAACGCGGAGAAAACTTTCTTTGCGCCTTTATTACTAATTGTGTTATCAGCAATTCTTGCAATAATTTTCGCCAATTTTTCCGGTGTAACCGGCAAAGTGTCTATTGTCCACTCTGATTGGTTTAATGCCGCAGAAACCTCTCCCATCACCCAGTTGGCTGCAATTTTTTTATCATCAACCAACGCTGATAGCGTCAAATAGTAATCAGCTAAGGCCTTGGAGCTTGTCAAAATCGAAGCGTCATAAGCCGGTAAACCAAAGGTTTTGACCAAACGCTCACGTAATTGCTCTGGCAACTCGGGCATTTCTGATTCGACCTTTTCGAGCCATTCGTGAGGAATAACCAAAGGAAGCAAATCCGGATCTGGGAAGTACCGATAATCCATCGAGTCTTCCTTGCTTCGCATTTGACGAGTTTCCCCCTTATCCGGATCGTAAAGAAGTGTGGCCTGAATAACCTTTCCACCATCTTCAATTAATTCAATTTGACGACGGACTTCATATTCAATGGCTTCTTGCAGAAAACGGAATGAATTTAAATTTTTGATTTCACAACGTGTACCGAATTCTTTCTGTCCCAAGGGACGAACACTTACGTTAGCATCACAACGGAAATTTCCGTTTTGCATATCGCCGTGACTGATACCCAACCAGACAACCAGTGCATGCAAGGACCTCGCATAGGCAACTGCCTCTTCGGCTGAACGCAACTCCGGCTCAGTCACAATTTCCAACAAGGGGGTTCCTGCACGATTTAAGTCGATGCCACTTTGTCCAACTTCAAGCCCATGAACGCTTTTACCAGCATCCTCCTCTAAGTGAGCTCGAGTCAAATGCAGCGTTTTTATATAGGGTTCACCTTGTTTTGGGGTAACCATAAAGGACATTTGTCCCCCAACGACAATAGGCCATTCAAATTGGCTAATCTGATACCCTTTAGGTAAATCTGGATAAAAATAATTCTTTCGATCAAAAATAGACCGCTCCGCGACTTTGGCACCAATTGCCAATCCGAACTTCATTGCCTTTTCAACAGCTCCGCGATTTAAGACGGGTAACGTTCCCGGCAAAGCCAAATCCACCACACAGGCGTGAGTATTCGGTTCTGCTCCAAAGTCTGTTGATGCCGCAGAAAAAATCTTAGTTTGGGTCGACAACTGAACGTGGGTTTCCAAACCGATAACAACTTCCCATTGCATTGTTTTTCCCCTTAATACCCGCCTGGTACGCGTTTATGCCAGTCCGTTACACACTGATATTGATGAGCAATTCCCAATAGTTTAGCTTCTTCAAAGCGAGCCCCAACTAATTGGAACCCTAATGGCAACCCATTTGAATGAATTCCGCAAGGCAACCCAATACCTGGTAAACCAGCAAGAGAAACAGGCACCGTATATAGGTCACTCAAATAAGCAGAAACTGGATCACTTTTTTCACCAAAGTGATACGCTGGGCCTGTGGCGGCAGGACAAATAAAAGCGTCAATATTCTTGAAAACCCCATTGAGCTCATTTGCAATCAGGCGTCTGACTCGCTGCGCTTTGATGTAATAAGCATCGTAATAGCCATGGGACAAAACATAGGTACCGATCATAATTCGGCGCTGCGGCTCCGCTCCCAATCCCTCCGAACGGCTACGCTTAATCATATCCTGAATATCAGTGTAGGCAGCCGCTCGATGACCATAACGCACACCGTCATAACGACTTAAATTCGAAGAGGCCTCCGCACAAGCGACAACATAGTAAACCGGAACACCTAGGTCGACAGTCGGCAAATCGATATCAACAATCGTTGCCCCCATTGACTCGTACGTGCGAATCACATTTTCAATACTTTCCGCTAACTCAGAATCCAGCCCATTGGCAAACCACTTTCTTGGCACACCGATCCTAAGCCCCTTGACAGATGAATGGAGATAGCGCGTGAAATCTTCTCTTGGCAAATCAACGCATGTTGAATCCTTCGGATCAAACTCAATCATCGCATTCATGACCATTGCACAATCCTCTGCGCTACGAGCCATGGGTCCTGGAGTGTCTAAACTGGAAGCGAAAGCAACAACGCCAAAACGACTTGGTCGGCCATACGTCGGCTTCAACCCTGTAATTCCTGTGAAAACAGCCGGTTCACGAATAGACCCCCCAGTATCGGTTCCTGTGGCCACTGGTGTGAGGCTCGCGGCAACTGCCGCAGCGGATCCTCCTGAAGATCCTCCTGGCACACAATCCTTATTCCATGGATTAAGCACTTTGCCATAAGCGGAGTTTTCATTACCTCCTCCCATAGCGAATTCATCGCAGTTTACTTTACCTAAGCAAACCATCCCGGCCCGACTTAAGTTTTCTACAACAGTCGCATTAAACGGACTCATATACCCGTCAAGCATTTTGCTTGCCGCAGTCGTAGCCCATTCCTTAGTGACAAATAAGTCTTTGTGGGCAATAGGAATGCCCGTCAACGCAGTAGCCTCTCCCTTGGCAATAAACTCATCTGCTTGACGAGCTTGGGTTAAAGTCGTTTCAGGGCGGACGTCCAAAAATGCATTCAAATCACGATGCTGATCAATGCGATTCAAATACATTTGAGCTAACTCAACAGCTGAAATTTCTTTGCGAGCAAGTAAGGAACTTAACTCAGCTACTGAGCAATGAGATAATTCTTGAGCCATTATTCGATCACCTGCGGAACAAGGAAATAACCATCAGATTGTTCGGGAGCATTTTTCATATTATTTTCCCGATCATTTGCCTCACGAATGACATCATCACGCAGGCGCTGATAACCATCATGAGGATGTGGCATCGGTTCAATACCGTCAGTATCAACTGCCTGAATTCGTTCAATCATTTGAAAAATATTATTTAATTCACCCTGCATACGTTGAGCTTGCTCTGGGCTAATTTCAATATGAGCAAGGTCGGCGATACGGTGAATATCATCAATAGCCAATGTCATGGATTTGTCCGAAATTAATCCGAAAATACTTTTTCGGTTTAGTGGTAAATTTAGCCTTTGAATTGTAGCTATTTTCTTTGGTTTTCAAAAATCCCCAAACACGTTTTTGGGGATTTAACAATAAGATGCAAATTGAAGTAGCAAACAAATGCTTGTTGTTTAATAATCCCAATTGCACCTTGTGATCGACTGTGGTTATTATCTTTACGCCTCATAAGGAACGGTACCTACTCTACGACAAAATATTGATTTTATGAAAACACGTTTTCTTTTACTTAGTTTGCTGAGTCTGAGTACCGCGATGCTAATCGCTTGTACCGGTTCTGGGGGATACTACAAAAACGACGGTCCCCCATCTGGATCACTTTCCTTTAGTAATGCAGCTGACGCTGTTCCTCGCTATGAAAAACCTCATTCTGGAGCAAATAAACCATACCGCATCAATGGAAAGCGCTACACACCAATCACCGGAGATCAACCTATGACCCAGGTAGGCGTAGCTTCTTGGTATGGGAAAAAATTTCATGGAAACAAGACGTCTACAGGTGAAATTTACAATATGTACGCGATGAGCGCGGCCCATAAAACCATGGAGTTGCCTAGTTATGCAAAAGTTACTAATTTGGCCAACGGCCGCAGTGTTATTGTGCGAGTCAACGACAGAGGGCCATTTGTTGACAACAGAATCATTGATTTATCATACGCAGCCGCTAGCAAACTTGGCTATGTAGATAAGGGCACTGCTCGGGTTAAAGTTGAAAGAATTCGCATGGCAGATATTAAAGCAGGTCGTGTTCCCACATCTTCGTCACGATTCAAGCTTATTGAACCCGATGACGCTCAGAAACTTGCTGATGCAGCAGCAATCGCCAGCGTCATTGCAACAGTTGCCAGTAAAAGCCAACAATCCAAAAGTCAAGGAACACCATCAACCACACAGCAAACCACTAACGCTGAGCCAATTATCATCGAAGCTGCCACTACATCTGGCTTTACATTACCCGATGGCGCCATCAACTTAACCGTTGCAGCACAAAATAACATGGTCAGCACAGAAAGTTCGCCCGCTGTAATGGCTAACTGGTTTGTTCAAGCTGGGGCGTTCGGCTCTTCAACTAATGCAAACTCTTATGCGAGTACATTAAAGCAACAGTTATCCGAGACGGTCACTATCCACTTCGATGGACAGTATTATCGTGTCTTAATCGGTCCTTATATGTCAAGTGACGTTGCTGCAACGCAAGCTCAGCAGCTTGGCAATGTTCTCGGAAAAAAATTAGTTCCCTATCAGGTTCGTTAAAATGACTGTACTGAACAAAACAATCAATGAATTGTGGGATCAGCATGGCATCCCCGGACTCATGGATTTCATCCGCATTCCCTCTAAATCGACAGATTTCGATCCAAACTGGGAATCAAATGGCTTTCTCAAACAGGCATGCGAATCGGCTGCTTTGTGGTTAAAAGGCATCATACCGGATGCTCGCTGTGAACTATTGACAGAGACTGGAAGAACTCCCTGTCTTTTTGTCGAAATTCCACCAACCAAAGGTTATGAAAATTCCGCCGCAATGGCTTTTTACGGTCATTTTGACAAATTACCAGAAACTGGAGAATGGCAAGAAGGATTAGGGGCTTGGACTCCTGTATTAAAAAACAACTGCCTTTACGGTCGAGGTTCCGCGGATGACGGCTATAGTTTTTATCTCATGGGAGTTTGTGTTGCAGCACTTAAAACATTAAACCATGCCCATCCAAGAATTATCGGCATTTTTGAAACCCAAGAAGAAAGTGGATCCAAAGATCTTCCTTATTACCTTAATCTAATCCATGATCGCTTAGGCTCCGTCAATGCTTTTTTCATCCTTGATAACTCATGTTCTGACTATGAGCGTTTATGGACAGTTTCCTCACTAAGAGGTGTTATCAAAGGTACTCTTAAAGTTAAAGTGTTATCTCACGGTGTGCATTCTGGCGCTTATTCAGGCATTGTCCCTGATGCGTACGGTATTGCTCAACATTTATTATCAAGAGTTTATGACCCTCTAACTAGTGAAGTTAAAATACCCTCTTGCTTGGCTATGATCCCAGATACGTGCCAACAACAACTCCAAAATGTCGGCAACATTTTAGGAGATCAAATTTGGAACCGTGCTCCACTTTTGCCGGGAGTCTCACCAATATCAACGCAACCAGACGAACTTTTATTACAAAACACTTGGAAGCCCGCTCTGACAATAACAGGGATCAGTGGTATTCCGGTCCCTGAGAATGCCGGCAATATCATTCATGGAGATGTTGCATTGACTCTTTCAATGAGAGTACCCCCTTTGATCGACTTAAAACAGGCTGTTAATGACTTAAATCAATTATTGACCACTGACATACCTTTTGGTTGCGAGGTAAGTCTAACGAGCATATCAGCTGAACCTGGTTGGGCAAGCTTTCACACGGATTCCAAAATTCAAGAATTGCTTTCGAAAGCTTCCGAGAGCCATTTTGGAAAACCACTAGCAACAACAGGTCAAGGTGGATCAATTCCGATTGTTAATGAGTTTGAAAAACACCTACCAAATACAGCGCTAGTTGTTACTGGTGCACTAGGAACTGATTCCAATGCCCATGCGCCAAATGAATTTCTTAACATGAACTATGCGAAAAAGTTGACCGCTGTTATTGCACAAGTGATATGCGATTTCACAGATCAATAAAAATTAGAGAAAAAATTTTATGAGAAGAGATGTTGTCACAGAAGTTATTGTGGATTACGGTGAGTTTGTTGAAAATTTCGCTACAACTCTAGAAGCACAAGCTTTTATTGAATCGAATTTAGATGAGTTGGACTTGCCAATCGCTGTTTGGCTGGAAGATTCAAGTGGTCGGAAAAAATGGGATTATAAAATTATTGAAGATGGCGCGGGAAATGTTGAGTTGATTGCTGGTGACGTTGTAAAAAATACGTCATACTACAGACCAATTCATTAAGGAGAGGTACCATGAGCAATAGTTGTGAGTTATGTTGTTTTGACCTAAGCAATGCACTATGGCAGTGCGATAAATTTTTTATTATTGCAGTCAATGATGATCGTTTCCCAGGTTACACCCGACTAATCTGGAAGAAGCATGTCGCAGAAGTCACAGATTTAAACGACCAGGACCGTGTCCTCATGTGCCAGGCACTCTTTCTAATTGAGCAAACCATGAGGGACATAATGCATCCCGACAAAATCAATCTAGCTCAACTAGGCAATATGGTTCCTCATTTACACTGGCACCTTATTCCTAGATACAAGGACGACACACATTTTCCAGAGTCCATTTGGGGAATGCAACAACGGAAAATATCGTCAAATCTTACTGATAGGAAGGTGTTGGCCGAGTCCTTCTTTAAAACACTTCCCTTAGTTTTAAACCAATTGCTTGTTTAAAAATTTTGCGGACATTCTTCAATTAAATAGCCATGGCGCTTAGCTAACGTTTTCACTTGCTTTACTTCATCCGGGGTGAGGTCATTAAAAATCAAATGAACTCTCCCGGTTGATTTGCCAACTAAACGGCTAACCCGTAAACCTTGAATTTTCAAATTTGACTGCGCTTTTCCCATAAAAGAAAGAGCATCCGACCGCTCCTTAAAAACACCAAGCTGAACAGCGTTAGCTAGGGGACCATCTACAATTGCTTTAGCTTTTGAATACCCCTTTTGTCGAATTTGCTTAGCCAAAACTTCCGCTCCGTGCAATGATGATGACGGTACCACATAAACAGAGAACTGATCATCTCCAAAAATTGTTTGAATCTGCACTTTTTCTAAAAGGTGAGATGAGCCAATAGACCGATTTATAGTTGGCAAGGATTGAGACGAAACAGAGCGTAAAATAAAACAAGCGTCTAAAACTTTTTCGTCTTCATTTGGGAAACCTTCTGGCTTAGGGATGGGAGGGGAGCTCAAGTCCATTTCTACTGTCTTCTTCTCAATATCTACCTTTTCATGAGAAGATAGTGTAACTGTCTGACATCTTTCATCCAATTTCTTTATATAGGAATTGAGATCCTTAATGGGCACAATTCCTTGCATCACATCAGGAAATACTTCGGATTGTTCTGTGCCAATCAGAGTTTCAGGCATCAACCACTTCTCTAAAGAGTCCCACAAAAAAAGACACAGACACACTGTTGCCAAAAATAAAGCAATACCCCTCATGGCCCAATCCTTGCCTCTTGATGAGCAATAAGAGAAAGTCCCCTTAGGACTAGGTTGTGTTTAAGAATACTTTCCGGAAATTCTTTCATTAAATAAGGGGCAAAACGCGCTGCCGCCCCTCCAGCCAAGACTAAAGTAGGTTCAAACCCCATCTTTTGTAATGTCCGCATTCCACGTTCAATCAATCCTAGCTGACAATCAATGATCCCCGTAACAATAGCCGTCATTGTATCTGTAGGCATCTCACTGTAATCGCCATCAGCTTTAGGTAGCGTTGCTGTACCTGTTACTAGACTATCACGCATAAGTACGACACCTGGAGCAATGCGACCACCAGCAAATACCATAACATCCTCATCAATGGGATAAACAGAATCCACTGTTGTTGCTGTTCCAATATGAACGACCAGCAAAGCCTGATTGGTTAAAAAGCTGGTAGCTCCCAAAGCCGCATACCATCTATCAGCACCTAACTGTGATGGAGTTGCATAACGATTAATTAAACTGAAACGACCCTCGTATTTTTCCTGAGCATGCAACCAATGAACTGGAAATCCCTTTGCATGAACGGCACGAGTCAATGATAACCTGAGATCCCGAGATGCCACCGAACACCCCCAAACCTCACCTGGAGTTATCCCATCCAGCATGGAAACCATTTTTTCACTGACGTGATGCGCCCCAGCATGAACCAACGTACGAGGTGATTCAGGATCAGACAAATACGCCCATTTTAAGGCCGTATTACCAAGATCAAATAAAAGATTCACGTCAACCTCTTTCTGATTTTCACCATACCAGACATCAGCTTGTTTATGCTTCCCTCTCGATCCACAAGTAAACACCCCTGATCGTCAATTCCAAGAATTTGAGCACTGTAGGTCGTTCCATCTTCAGAGGTGATATCTACCCACTCACCTTTATATGCCGAAACTTTATTCCATGCTTCTTTTATGGGACTCAGTCCATTGCTTTTACGATCTGATACGGCATCAACAACTGCCTGAGTAAGTTTTCTCAACCAAAAATATTTATCTAAACAACTACCTGGAACCTCATTAACTCCAGCAATATCATAGTCGGTCATCAAAGAAGCTTGGCCCACTCTTAAATTAAGTCCAATGCCGATGACAAAAACCCACCTTCCAGACATGTCCTTAGCGGTTTCAACCAAAATGCCTGCTAACTTACGACCGTATAACAAAACATCATTAGGCCATTTTAATTGGGCAGGAATTCGATTATCACGGAGTGTTTCAACAACGTGATATCCTACCACTAAAGGCAAAGCTGTATAGCAATCTAAATTTTCTTTAACGGGAACCGCAACTGAAAATGTTAAAGACGACTCTACAGACAACCACTTTCTTCCACGAGTTCCCCTACCGTTTGTTTGATGATCGGCCTGAAGAATTTCAATATGTTTTTGTACCCCTTGCCGAATCTTTCTTAATAGTTCTAGATTGGTCGAATCAATTTCACTAACACATTCCATGTGCCAATCTGCTGGACAGTCTACAAAATAGTTACCACCAGCCCCTGTTGATGACATTTCCTTCTCCAAAAACAATCATTAATTGCGAACATGCATAAGCATCTCATTTTTCGAGAAAATCAATTTCATCTCAAAAATGAAAATTCTTATTAAAATTCGGCAAGTTATATAAAATAATGGTTCTTACAAGCTTTCGACTATATCAAAATTAGAGAATGATAAAGCAGTTTACCTTTCTTTTGGTTAGTGTATTCACGTTAACTTTTAACGCTGTTGCTTATGCGGCAAAAGCACCGTCGTTGCATTCCCACTCGTGGATTTTAGTTGATCGACTCACAAATACAGTGCTTGCAGCAAAAAATGAAGATATCAGACAAAATCCAGGAAATAGTGTGCTTTTAATGGTCCTTTATACAACAGAAAAAGCACTGGCAGAAAACAAAATTAGCCGAAGCCAGAAAATTACAGTTAATAATGATGCTTTATCCATTCCCGCTTTAAATGCACCTCGGTTTTATTTAGAACCTAATAAATCCTATTCTTTTGAAGAGTTAGAGAAAGCAGTTGCGGTGATGGGGGCAAACGATGCCGCTGTTGCTTTGGCAGAAGGCATCTCGCAAACAGTCGAACGTTTCGTTATCTTGATGAATGAAAATGCAAAAAAATTGGGGTTAACAAATACACATTACACTTCCCCTATTGGCACTAATCGTAAAGAACAATACACTTCAGCACGTGACACGCAAGTGCTCGCCAATGCACTTCTCAATGAATTTCCTTCACTAACAGATTTTTGGACTATTCCCTCAATCAGTAATGGTGTCATACAACATCAAAACACCAATCCTTTACTTTGGCGAACTAATTCCATTAAGGGAATGCACTGCTCCGAGTTAAATATGCAACAATGGGATTGTGTTGCACTATACTCAAGAGACTATATTGAAAACACAACTCGTTACTCTCGAGAGTTAATAGCAGTTAACATGGGATCGCCTTCCGCTCAGCTTAATGCAGATGAAACGATGCGCTTAATTAGCTGGGGATCAGACAATTACAAAACGTTATTACTTTATTCTGCTCTGGAAACGATAGATCGAATCCCAGTAGAAGTAAGTGATCACGCTAAAGTTAGAGTAGGTGTAAAAGAGAACATATATGTCACTTTACCCAGAGATACAATTCTAAAAACCGGAGAGAAAGGGTTTTCTGTCAAAGTTAATCGATTAGATCCTTTGGTTGCTCCAATTAAAGAGGGTGAGGTGATTGGTACGCTAACTGTTAATTTCGATGGGAAGGAAATGACACAATGTGATCTAATTGCCCTTCATGACGTTCAAAGATCCAATTTTTGGAGACGTCAGTTTCAGCGTATTAAAGCTATTTTTGGTTTACAGTGAAGTAATCAACATATGAACACAAAAGAACTTTTAGAATTTCCTTGTTTATTTCCACTCAAAATTATGGGTTTATCAGATCCCAAATTTGAGGTAGCGATTGCTGAAGTTGTGAAAAAGCATGATCCAACTTTTGATGTACGATCTATAACAAAACGTCAAAGTAATAAAGGACACTATTTAGCTTTAAATGTTGTTATTACTGCATCTAGCCGTGAACAATTAGATGCCTTGTATATGGAACTAACACACCATCCAATGGTCAAAGTGGTGCTTTAAACGTGCAAATCGATACTATCCCCCCTCACTCAGCTAAGGCATGGTTAATTGCCACGCGCCCAAAAACTTTTGGTGTAGCAATTGCTCCCGTTCTTTCCGCACTATCAGTTACTTTGTCTGATACGGGAAGGGTCAATGTGTTAGTTGCTTTTTTAACAATCCTATTAGCCATATTGATGCAAGCCATCACAAATATGGAAAATGATGCCGGATACACCAAACGAAAGGCTGAAAGAGACAACCGTAAGGGATTACCGAGGGCTACATCATTGGGATTGCTTAGTGTTCAAGAAGTTGAATGGGGAATTAGATTTTTAGCCATATTTGCACTATTGATTACCATTTATTTTATTTACATTACACAGTGGATTTTTCTTTTGATCACGTTGTGTTCTGTTGCCGCTGCCTACATGTACATGGGTGGTCCAAAACCAATTGCCTACACACCATACGGAGAAATTGCAGTTTTTATCTTCTTTGGTCTTGTTGCAACCTGTGGCACGTATTATCTTCAGCTACACACAGTCTCAAATAACGTCACTATCGTTGCTTCTGCAATAGGCTTAATTGCCTCTGCTGTTTTATGTGTAAATAATTTCAGGGACATAGAACATGACGAGTCAATTCAACGCTACACAATGGCTGTTGTTCTAGGGCGAAAATGGACAGTTGTCGCCTATAAATGCATGATTTTTATACCATTTCTACTTATATTAATCTTAGTCGTCAATTCTCCGGATCGCTATCCTTATTTATTCGTCTTAGCATCTCTACCAATGGCGATTTCTTTACCCAAACGTTTGATTGAACTGAAAGGAAACGCGTTAAATCAAATTCTTTTTGCGACAGTTAAATTAGAACTCGCTTTTACTTTAAGCCTGAGCATCGGCGCACTTATTCACGCCTACCTAACCTGGTTCCATTAGACAGTACAAAAGTGGAATGGGTGGAGAGTCGTAATTCTGCCTACAATCCCTCCACACCTCAAAGCAGCCGGAAGTTGTTGAATGTAACGGATTGGCTAGACAACTCAGTCCGTTACTTTCTTCATTTGAAATATTTATTTAAGGGCCATAGGTAAAACTAATTTCTCAGTATCAACCTTTTTCTGCATCATTTCGTTTTCAAATAAAAACTCTTGATCAGTAGCTAAGCTTTTTAGATCTTCGGTAGTGAGTACATCAAAATAATGGCTCCATTGAGCTAATTTTTGAGCATCCTCAAGTGATACCCCTTCTTCTTTAGCTCCCATTGCTAAGGCTTGATCATAATGCTCAGATATCCAGCGATTTGTTTCACGGTGAACGTTAACAATACGTTGTAGGATTTCAGGATTTTCTTTAGCAAATTTTCCGCTCACTGACATAACTAATAAGGGATTAACCAATCCATCAGCTGTAACAATTGTCTTTGCCCCTGATTGATTTGCCTTAATGATTAATCCAGCCGCTAAAAGAGCCGCATCAACGTGTCCACCTAATAAAGCAGCCTGAGCTTTACCAGGATCCATTTGAAGGAATTCCACATCATTAATGGACATACCCTTTGATTTTAAAGCTGCTACTAAAATTTGATGCAACGCAGTTCCCTTAGGACCAGCTATTTTTTTCCCTCTAAGATCTTCAATCTTCATTTGCGCGCCCGGGCGTCCAACAATGGCAAAAACTTGCGTGGGTCGAGCAACCCCCGTAGCCACATAAACAGGATTGCCTGCGCCATTGGCCATAAGCAATGATGCTGTATTCATCACCGCGCTAACATCTAAAGAACCAGCAGCCATCGCTTGTGCTTGCTGAGCACCTGAATTAATTGAAACCCAATTAACCTTAATACCATCTTTAGCAAACTCCTTCTCAAGAGATTGGTTTTGTTTCATAACGATATTTTGAAGATTAAATGGGGATTTCACATAGGCAATATTAATTTCATTGGTGGCTGCTTGAACAATCGCCGAAGCAGTCATACAACAAGCTAATGCTGTTGTGATTAGGATCTTTTTTAATTTCATTTGCACAACCCCTACCATGTTTTAGTAAGAAAAGAAAGAACCCTTGAAGCATATCGGGCCACTTCGATATCCGTTATATCCCTTGGGTGAGGCAAATTAACGGGAATAATATTGGACAACTTTCCTTTTGAAAAAATTACAACTCTATCTGATAGTCGTACCGCTTCATTCACTTCATGAGTAATCAGTACAACTGTCATTTTTCTTTTTTGTTGAATTTTCTCAAAGTCTATTTGTATTTGTGCTCTAGTGATGGCATCAAGTGCACCAAAAGGTTCATCCATCAAAAGAATATCAGGCGACTGAGCCAAAGCCCTCGCCAAAGCCACTCGTTGTGCCATTCCACCAGAAAGCTCCTTTGGGTAATAATCAGCTGCGTGCTCAAGACCAACTAAATTCAACACATTTCCAATGACTTTCTGTTGATTAACTTGGTCTTGATGGCGAATAGCCAACTTTATATTTTCTGTGACAGTCTTCCATGGAAGAAGCCGAGGATCTTGAAATACAACCCCAACTCGTAGATTGTCACGTACGGAAATAGTTCCTTTCACAGGATGCAACAACCCCGCAATAAGTTTAATTAGAGTACTTTTTCCGCATCCACTTTTACCAATGACTGCCAGCACCTCATGTTGTTTAATCGTGAGGCTTAAATCATCAATAACAGGCAAATCCCTATTGGGATAATTAAAAAAAAGGGAATTAATTGTGATAGCTGTCAAATCTGACTCCAAGGTGCAATTTTATGTAGTGCCTTTTGAAAAAGGATATCCCCTACGATACCTAACAATGCAATCATTAAAATTCCAACAAAAACCCGATCTGTACGAGCCATCTCAGACGCATCAGATATTAAATAACCTAAACCAGAGGAGGCTGCAATCAACTCTGCGCTCACCAAAGCACGCCAGCTATAGCCAAAACCTAACCTTAATCCAGTAAAAATTGCCGGTAAGGCGCCTGGAAACTCAATATGACGCGCCTTTTCCAGCGCTGATAAATTCAATATTAATGCCAATTCCCCAAAGCGGTAGTCCAATTGTTTAAAGCCACTATAAGCATTTAAGTAAATCGGGAAAAAACTCGCTAATAGAACGATACAAATCTTTGCTGGTTCCCCTATTCCTAACCATAAAATCAAAAGTGGGATAAGAGATAAAGGAGGAATCATTCGAAGACTTTCGAGAATCAAATGACTCTGAAGGTGAATTTTCTCTTTTTTTGCAAATAGGTAAGCTAGTGGTAATGCAATGCAGGCTGCAAAGAAATACCCACCGAATGAACGTCCAATACTTGCAAAGATATGCTCAAACAGTTCTCCGCTTTTTATTAACTCTAAAAAAGCTCTAAAAACATCACCTGGAGAAGGTAATAAATAGGGATTCACCCAAACAAAAAACGAGGATACCCACCACAAAAACAACAAAGTGATAGGTACCCAAAAAGACAGGAACAGTCGATGAAGTGAGCTTAACACAGCAAAAACGTCTATTGCAGAGTCACCGTACCATCACTATTTTCGGAACCGCTTGTGCTTTGATTAGGGTTACTCACCAACTTCATACGCTCTTGAACCTCCTGAGGGGTCAAAATTTCAAAAACTTTAACAACCGATTTAACGTCAGACACACGGGAAGCTACGTCTGCAGCCTTATTTGCTTCCTCTTGAGTGACTAACCCCATCAAGTAAACAATCCCCCGATCTACAACCACCTTCATTTGATTTAAAGAAACACCAGATGTCCCTACCAACTGGGTTCGAACCTTAGTAGCTAAAGTTGAATCAGACATCCTTTGTCCAACAGAGGTCACTTCACCAACCATCAATTCATTTACTACAGAGCTTACCTCTAAACTATTTTGTGCAATTTGTTGTGCTTTCAACTTATCCGTTTGACTGCCAACCTCACCAGTTAATAAAACTCGACGATTATAAGAGGTTACTGTTAAGTGCAGGTTTTGGGGAATTGCCTGAGTAATTTCATAATTAATACGCTTTTCCATGACTTCATCAGCCATCTGAGCCCCGGTAGTACGTCTATCGGTTGATACAAAAGCAGCCGTACCAACTGTGCCACCAATTAATAAAGGGACACACCCTGTTGTTAATAGAGAGGCTGTTAAAGCTAATCCAAGAATCAAAACTTTCGGTGTACAACGCATAGGGTTCACCTAAAAAAGTAATACAAAAATAAACTCACTAGCCACATTATAGATATTAACAACAAACTAGTTGCGTTAAATCAATCTCATCATGAATATTCACACATTTTCATCTAACTTCTGACATGAAACAGTAAACAACATGCTTGTTTTAAAACTTAATGAATATCCTGTGGATAAAACAAAAATAAAGTGGATAAATTTATAAAAAAAAATTCTGGGTCAAGATATGCACACTTATCCACAAACAAAAAAATACAAATCCACAATACTTATCAACAAGAAAATAACAAAGTAACTAATTGATTTATAAAACAAATTAATGATATCCACAAAAAAATTGTGCTCTTATTATTATGATGATTAAAAAAATATATAAAAAGCTAATAACTAAAAAACACAAAAATAAAAAAGAAAACGAGTTGTGGATAACTCTGTTAATATCTGAATAAATGATTGATATATCACAGATATTTAGATAATTACAAAAATATTGCGCATTACGTCTAACTATATGATTTATATAGGTTTATTTTTGTGGAAAAACGGTATTTCTTATAAAAAGTAAAAATAATTCCGTAAATATCAATGAGTTACACATTGTGGATAAGTCTGTGAATTTTAGATTGAACAACCAACTTTAAGACCTTCACGGATACAAGCTAAGATTGGTTTGACAACTTTGTCTTTATCTCCAACCGCAGCCGAGCCAATAATATGGGTATGCAACCCTGCATCATTCATTCGATTAGCAAGTTCTATATTTGGTGTAGGTGTTGTACAAATAACAATATGATCTATTGGGATAGGAATTGAATCATCGTGATTTTTACCAAACGAAATATGTAACGACGTTGAGTCATAACTATCCAAGTTAACTTCGTTATAAGTTTTAATCCCAAGGATTCTTAACCACTGCATTTCAAATGTTCTAAATTCTTCTTGGATATGAGAAGAAAAACTTCCGCTATTTCGAGCTAAAAGTGCAACATTTCTGAAGGGTGTCATTGTTTTTGGAATCATTCCTACCACGCCAGCCCGGTGTTCTCTAGGATCACCGATTCCCCATATCTTTAGCCACTCATCTCTCGAGGGTATTCGATTGCTTTGATGTACAAGGTAGGTGGCAACATCAATGGCGATATTGTTGTTACCAATAACAGCAACACGGTTACCTATAGGTGGACTGTCTTGCTGAAAAATATCAGGATATTGATACACCTTCGAAGATGGAGCTCCTTGAATATCAATCCAATCAGGAGTTGACCCCGCAGCATAAACAACTTCATCAAAGTAGGTGCGGATATCCTCAATCTCTAAAGGGGTAACTTTATGATTGGTTTCTATTTCAATATCAAAGTTATTGCATAATTTTCTGAACATATCAATGAGGTGTATAAACTGGTTCTTCCCAGGAATTCGGGAGCAATAGCGAACTTGTCCACCAATATCGTCTTGAGCCTCATAGATTGTTACTTTATGACCCCTTCTTGCCGCAAAGACAGCTGCGGCTAATCCAGCGGGGCCAGCGCCGATTACGAGGATTTGTTTAGCAGAAGATACTTTGCTGGAATCAACTGTTTGTTTAGTAAATAAAACAGGGTTCATCATGCAAGACAATCTCTGCCCATGTGTAACTTGGTGTGGTGTACAACCATTGTTACACATGGTGCAACTGATGATTCTTCGCTCTTTATGATATTGAGTCTTTTTTATCCATAATGGATCCACTATTAATGCATGAGTAATTTCAACCATGGAGTTGGGATTGCTACTGAGGATCTTGTTGATTAATTTAGGAGAATGTAGGTTACCTCCAAAGACCACTGGTACAGAGACCTCTTCTCTAAATAATTCAATAAATGGAATCCATGCATCCTCAGGGGTTAATCCATGAGAGACGGGAATATTCATGCTTCCAACGCCAAAGTTGAATGTAAAAAGATCAACCCCTGCTTTCACTAACTCATTTGCAAAGGCGATTGTTTCCTGCCATGTTTTTCCAAAGCGGTGAAAATCCAGTAACGAAATTCGAGCGGATATGATGAATTCCGCACCTACGTACTCACGAATTTGTCTGACGGTTTCTACTGCAAATTTAAATCGATTTAGATCTGAGCCCCCCCATTCATCTCTTCGATGATTTAGACCAGGCGTGGCGAAGCTGTTAAATAGATGATTCTGTGCAATGTCGAGTTCAATACCATCGTAATGGGCCATTTTTGCCAACAGTGCAGTTCTGGCAGCTTTTTGGATGGTTTTTCGAATTAAAAATTTAGGGATGCGCCAGGCTAGCTTCGTATCACCTTTATTAACAGTTGTAGGATTTAAAGCAAACCAGTGGTCCGCATCTGCACCGACATGAGATAACTGAAATAATGCGCATCCCCCCTCATTATGAATGGTCTCGGTTATTTTTTGATGCTCAGCAATTTGAGAGTTTTTATCAAAACGTGCCTGTCCAAAAAAACGAGCCCCTAAAACGCTAAAAGAAAAACCTCCAACAGTAATTAATGAGGTATCCCCTTTAGCTCTCTCTGAATAAAACTGAGCTAGTTCGGAGAGGTCTTTATCGCCTTCGAGTCCTGTTACGATAGGTCCCATCATGATGCGATTTTTAAGAGTTAAATGCCCCACTCGAATCTTCGAAAACATGGGAGAAGAGTCGCTAGAGGGATAATTATCTAGTGCCATTTAAACCCTTTCCAAAAGATGCTCAATACTATTATCTTGAGTGACGCCAAACGGTATTAAAACACTTGGGACCTCGGCAGCAGTACTTTTCAAGTGTTTCATTTGATCATCAAAGAAAATGTGTGGCCTTAGCTGCTCTAGGACAAAGTGCTTTGGCATTCCATCCATTAAAAAAAGCTCTGCAGCATTCATTCCCCAGCTCTTGAGCGTTGTGATTAACCGTTCTTCACTGGGAGCGCCACGAGCGGTCACAATAGCGATACGGATAGCTGGTTGATAATATGGGTTGTTTTTAGCATGTCGTTCCGTATCTAACTGTTGAAAATAGGCGAGCTTTTTAAAGAGCTCTGTAAGTGGTCCTGCATTATGAGGCGAGTCAACATTCTGAGTTTCATAGGCTTGAAAACCTTCCAATCCTGATTTTTGATATTGTTTTTCACTATCGTCATCGATCACAACTCCGTCAAAATCAAAAGCAATCCGTAAGCCTTTATCACTGGGATCATCAGTGGCTTGTGTTGGTAAGACTAGTCCTGCAGGATAACCTTGTTTGGTTGCTTCGACAACGCTATCAGGGTTGGCACTTAGAAAGAGGGATGCTCCGTAAGCCTTCATATAGGGGAAGGTAGGTTGCCCAGAGGTAAATGCTCCTCCCCTTATGGGAAGTTTATAAAACTTGCAAGAGTTGAAGAATCGCTGTCCAGATTCAGGGCTGTTCCTAGATAATACAATCACCCTAAAAGGTTCGGCATCATCCGGAAAATACTCGTTTAAACTCAGCAGACGTCGAATAAAAGGAAAGGCAACACCAGGGCTTAGTGGTGTGGTGGCGTGATTGATCTGGTATTCTCTGTAGGCTTCTATTCCCTCTTTTTCAAAGATACGGTGTTCAGCCTCCAAATCGAACAAAGCCCTAGAGGATACAGCAACAACTAATCGCTCTTTCTCTACCATTGCCAATCTCCTTTATTCGATTTTCCAAAGGTTTCGGTTGTATAAGCATGACAACCGAAACCTTTTTAATAGTTAAAAGTCAATGTTGCTGGCAAAAAGTGCATTGTCTTCAATAAACTGACGACGAGGTTCAACATTATCTCCCATCAACATGGCAAATACATTATCGGAACTGGCAGCATCTTCCAAGCGAACACGAAGCAAACGACGATTTTGAGGTTGCATGGTTGTTTCTGCTAGCTGTTCGGCATTCATCTCTCCCAGTCCTTTGTACCTTTGACGTGTTAAGCCAGAGCTAGCCTCATTCATAAGCCATTGAATTGCTTCTTCAAAGTTTTTTACAGTGGTCGATCGATTGCCTCGAACAACTCTTGCACCTTCTTGAATCACTCCGTTTAATGTTTGAGCTGTTTCGATTAAGGTTGCGTAATCTGTTGTCTGTAAGAAGTGAGCATCCATTTTTGAATGACGCTTATTGCCATAAACAAGTCGTTCAATTTGTAGATAAATCTTTCCAGTTTCCTCTTCCTGTTGAGCCGAAATATGGAGATGCTTATCGTTAATGCGTTCAGAAAGTTTCTTAGCGGATTCAATAGCTTGTTCAATTGTGTTCAGGTGCACCTCAACACCGGAAGCAATTGCTAAAAGTACCGCTCTATCTATGACTAAACTAAGGCGTTGTAAAACCTCTGAGCTTAGTAGGTAACTATCCGCTAGCTTTTCAAGTTCCGTTCCCCAGATTTTGGTACCTTGCTCATACTCTTGTTGATTTCGGTAAAGTGCGGCATCCTTTAATGCTATTTCTAAAATGACCTTATTGTATTCATGGTCATCCTTAACATAAATGTCTTTCTTATTTACCGTGATCTTATAAAGTGGAGGTTGTGCAATGTAAACATACCCTTTTTCGATTAACGGAGTCATTTGTCGATAGAACAGTGTGAGCAATAAAGTTGAAATATGTGCCCCGTCGACATCAGCATCAGTCATGATAATGATGCGGTGATAACGTAACTTTTCAATGTCGAAATCTTTACCAATTCGACATCCCAATGCCTGGGCTAAAGTCCTAACCTGCTCACTGTCTAAGAGTTTTTCTGGTGAGGCCTTTTCAACATTTAAAATTTTTCCTCTTAGAGGTAAGATCGCTTGGTTCTTTCGATTACGTCCTGTTTTAGCTGAACCTCCTGCTGAGTCACCTTCCACGAGAAATAGTTCGCTAAGTGCGGGATTTTTCTCTTGGCAGTCTGCTAATTTTCCAGGTAAAGAACCTGCTCCTAGCAGAGTCTTTCTGGTCATATCACGGGCTTTTCGGGCCGCTTCTCGAGCGCGGGATGCTGCGACAATTTTTTCGCAAATCGCCCTGGCATCTTCAGGATTTTCTTCCAAAAATGTGCTGAATTCCGTATTAATTACATCTTCGACTGCAGGTCGTACTTCGCTAGAAACTAGCTTATCTTTAGTTTGCGAACTGAATTTAGGTTGTGGGACTTTGACTGATAAAATACACGTCAAACCTTCACGCATATCTTCTCCGTCAATATCTGACTTAAGTTTTTTATTCAGTTCTTCTTTTGTTATGTAATTTTTCAACACGCGGGTCATCGCATTACGCAACCCGGTAACGTGAGTTCCTCCATCTTTTTGAGGAATGTTGTTTGTATAAGCAGTTAATCTTTCGTTATAAGTATCATTCCACTGCATTGAAACCTCTACGGTGACTGGGACACCTTGAGATTCAACTGTTTTCAATGCATAAAACGGTGTTTTGTGAAGAACGACTCTGTTTTGATTGATATATTCAACGAACCCCTTAACACCTCCTTTAGCATGAAAGCGCTCCTCTTTTCCAGTTCTTTGATCTAAAAGCAGAATATTTACTCCTGAGTTTAGGAAAGAAAGTTCGCGAAGACGCTGAGATAAGCGTTCAAAGCTAAAGGTGATGTCATTAAATATTTCTTTATCCGGATAGAACTGAACCTTGGTTCCTCTCTTATCTGTCTGGCCTAAGTCAATCATAGGGGAAACATTGACAGGCCCCCTTTCGGTATCAATAGTTTTGACCTGACGATTAACTAGTTTACCGCGTTCGAATTCCAAGAAATGAATACGATTTTCTCTGCAAACAGTCAGTTTTAACCAGGTTGACAACGCATTTACGCAAGATACGCCTACACCGTGTAATCCCCCAGAAATCTTGTAGCTATTTTCTGAAAATTTTCCCCCAGCATGTAATTCCGTGAGCGCTATTTCTGCTGCGCTACGCTTAGGGTCATGCTTGTCATCCATTTTGATATCAGTTGGAATTCCGCGCCCGTTGTCAATAATGGAAACAGAACCGTCTGAGTGTAAGGTGATTGTGATTTCATCGGCAAACCCTGCGAGGGCTTCATCGATCGAATTATCGACGACTTCATAGATGAGATGATGCAAGCCCGATCCATCAGCAGTATCGCCGATATACATTCCAGGACGCTTTCGAACAGCTTCTAACCCTTCCAAAACAACAATGGACTCAGCACCATAGGAGGAGGAATCTTGCAATTTTTTTTCTTCAGCTTCACTCATAACAGTATAAGGTAACCTTAAAACAATATAACAATTTTGGAGTTTATTTGACACAACACCCGCTCTAAGCATCTGTTAGGGCGGGTGCGCTTGTGTTGTTTTAGTTATACGGTACCACCCAGTTAGGTCCGCATTGGCATAACAACATATTTAAAGGAGGAATTCTCAGGCATTGAGACGAGCATTGCCCCAGTATTGCTGTGTAAGGCAAATTGAACTTCCTCTGTACGCAGGTTGTTCAGAACATCCTGTAGATACAGAAGATTAAATCCAATATCGATATCGATACCGTTGTAGTTGATGTCTAAGACATCTTGAGCTTCCTCTTGATCAGAGTTTGTGCTTTGGACCGTTAGGGTATTCGCTCTTAACTCCCACTTAACACCTCGCAATTTGGCATTAGCCAAGATGGCCGTGCGCTTCAATGCTGACAATAAAGCATCACGTTTAACAACAAAAACGTTGGTGTTATTGACAGGTATCACTCGGTTGTAATCAGGGAACTTGCCCTCAACAAGTTTCGACGACAAGGTGATATTCCCCCACCCAATTCGAATTTCCACGTCGGAAACGTCAAGGCGAATCGGCTCATCATTATCAGGAATCAAGCGCAACATTTCCAAAACAGTACGTCGAGGAATAATGCACAAAATAGGATCAGACAACGGTGTTTCCAATTTTGATTCGCAGTAGGCTAGTCGATGTCCATCTGTTGTTACGACTCGGATGGTATCGGCTTCAGCAGAAAGCAACATGCCATTTAAAAAATACCGAATATCTTGCTGTGCCATCGAAAAATGAACTAACTGCAAAAGATGGCGCAGCTTGTTGGATGGAATAATCAAGGTCTGAGTGAACGTTGTTTCCTTCCGGCTAGGAAATTCCTCTGCTGGCAACGTGTTTAATTTAAATGTGCTTTTACCCTGTCGCAATTCAACCATTGGCTCACTTTCATTCGGTTGTGAAAGTGTAACTTCTGAACCATGATTTAATGCACTGATAAGACTTTGCAGTTTGGCAGCATCAACAGTCACACTCACATCAGGTCCTTCAGCACCGATATCTGCAAAAGTTTTAATCTCAATATCGAGATCGGTCGCGGTAAATTCAGCCCGTGTCCCCACTTTCTTTATCAGAATATTGGACAGAATCGGGAGGGTTTGCCTTTGCTTTCCGACAATACCGCTCACAGCCTGCACCGGAGCAGCGAAAGCTTCACGAGTGCTTTTGATGATTTGCATACCCTATATCCTTATCAAAATTAGCTTCTCAATTTTAGAGGATTTTGATCAAAATGCTAAAACTAATTTTTCAGCATCTGTTCTAGCACGTGAATCTTGTAATTTAAGTCTTTGTCTTTTGTTCTTAAATCCGTAATTTTTTTAACAGCATGTAGGACTGTGGTGTGGTCTCTTTTTCCAAAACGATCACCAATTTCTGGCAAACTACTTTTTGTGAGTTCTTTACAGAGATACATTGCTATTTGTCTAGGTAGAGCCACAGTTTTTACCCGGGTTTTGGCGTACATGTCCGATAAAGAAATTTTGAAGTACTCAGCGACCACCCCCTGGATGCGTTCAACTGTTAACTGTGCCGTTGATGCAACAAGAATGTTTTGCAGCGCCTCTCTCGCCTTTTCTACAGTCAACTTGTCCTGATGATTGAATCGTGCGAAGGCAATAACACAGTTAAGAGCTCCCTCTAACTCACGAACATTACTCTTGAGATGCCTCGCGATGAAATAGGCCACATCATCAGGAAGATCAAAATGCTGAGAATAGGATTTCTTTTGCAAAATAGCGACGCGTGTTTCAAGCTCAGGAGGCTCAACCTCAACAGATAATCCTGATGAAAAACGAGAAACGAGACGCTCATCCATGTCTTTGAGGCTTCTAGCATACGTATCACTGGTAAAAATGATTTGTTTGCCATGTGGAACTAACTTTTCAAAGACTTCATATAGCTTTTGTTGGATTTGCCGTTTACCACCTAAATATTGAATATCGTCAATAAATAGCGCGTCTAAATTTTGGTACTTGAGATCAAAGGCAACGTAGTTGTTTTCTCTCACAGCGGCAGTAAAGTCGTTGATGAACGTTTGAGTACCCACACATAAAACCTTTGCATTTGGGTTATTTTTCAACATCTTATTGCCGACGGCATGCATCAAGTGGGTTTTACCTAGCCCGACACCACCATAAATAAAGAGCGGATTGTAGTTTTTGCCAGGATTATCCCCAACGCTACTGGCGGCTACGTAAGCTAACTGATTGGATGTGCCAGCAACAAAATTGTCAAAAGTTTGTTGAGGGCGCAACCCCGAAGCATAGGCTATATTATCGAATTCTGAAGTTGGAGATTTTTCCTCATCAGGTACCAAGGGCAACAGAGGGTGAGTGTCTTGGATTTCTCCTTGTGTCTGGTACTGTACGGTAACAGCCTTGTGAGCAATGTTTGAGGCGACACTAGCGATAAGTGGTCCATAATATGTCTGAATGGTTTCAATTGCTTGAAGAGTTTTATGACCTAGTGTCAATGTTGATGTTTCCTCGTTCCAAGCCAGAAATGTCAATGAGGCTATCCATCGCTCATAGTCATTGCCTGGCATGAGGCCACGAATTTCAGCCAAGCATTGTTCCCAAAATGTCATAATGAACTCCAAGTGTTCCCCTCTCGCAATGGCAGGGGCGCTGTCTAGACTTAACAAAAAATTGTGTTTTCGCAAAACTGTCAATTTACCTATTGAATTGGGTTACCATTTTCAGCGATCAATTGATTTTAAAAGCTAGGTAAACCAAACCAGCTCCCATTAGAATGTGAGTTGTTTTGCGAGAAAAAAGCTTTCCGATTCAATACCAGAAAGCTGTGGATAAGTCGATATTGTACTGAGAAATGAAGTAGTTGCGAAATGGTGGTCGTTATCCGTTTGTTTGAAAATCGATAAATGGCGCAAAATCTTTAAAGTAATAATTGTTCATACACAACATATTGTTAAAATAATTTTTTTACACACATTGAGCCTAAATTATTTTTCTTCATTTTTGATATTTTTGAACTCACAAACTTGACAAAACATGACAATTTGATGTGTAATACCATGTTTTTCACGGGCTAAGCATTGGATTTTTTTATTCTTTTGCCTTAAACATGCCTTGTGAACGTATGTCCGTTTTTGGACTAAGTATCTGATTTTCTTTTTATTTGATTGATTCAAATATTTTTTTAAGGATTAGTAGTCATGGCTACCAAACGTACCTACCAACCTTCCAAGGTCAAGCGTGCTCGTACGCACGGTTTCTTGGTTCGCAGTCGCACCAAGGGTGGTCGTCGCGTCCTTGCCGCTCGTCGCGCTAAGGGTCGTCACGTCCTTGCCCTTTAATTGAATGCAATCACGGCGGATGGTGCCGTGAGCATGACCATTAAACATAATGGACTGCCTCGAAGTTTCCGTTTGATAAAATCAGCGGAGTTCGGGGCTGTTTTGTCTGCTCCAAAAGAAAAAACATTGCGCTGCCATTCGGATTACTTTTCCTTATCTGCATTAAAGACAGAAAATAAGGGAATGGTCCGTTTTGGGTTCACTGTTGGAAAGCATAATGCCCACTTATCTGTAGAGCGGGCTCTTATCAAACGACTATTGCGAGAGGCTGCTCGTACTAAACGTTTTGATATATCCGAAGCACTGACTAACCATGCATATGGTTTGGACATTAATATTCGGCTTAAGTGCAAAATGCCTTCCGTCGACAACAATGCACTGTCGAAGCAGGCGCGTAAAAAACTGCTAAAAAACGATATTGAGGCATTATTTTTCATATTTAGAAGAAAAATAGTGAAGAATCAGTAAGATGACATTGTTATCTAAGTCGTTGATTGTCTTGATTCGTGGATATCAATGTATTTTGTCTCCATGGATTGGTCGTGAGTGTCGGTTTGTGCCGACATGCTCTCAGTACTCTATTGAGGCAGTCGAGCGGTTTGGTTTTTTCAAAGGCAGCTGGCTAATGTTGGCTCGTATTGTTAGATGCAATCCTTGGGGGGGATGGGGATTTGACCCTGTCCCTGAGCAATTTTGTTGGTTCCCTTGGAAAAATAATTTACGTAAGAGTCAGCAATAAGCTTTTCATTAACTAAGCTAAATAGAGAAGAGACCCTTATGGGACGCGAATTACAACGTGCTTTTTTATGGGTGATTTTTTTATTGGGCTTGTTCATGCTTTGGGATGCATGGCAAGTTCGCAATGGAAACCCTTCATTTTTTGCAACGCCCGAGTCTGAGCAACAAGTTGCTTCCCAGGACTCTGAGGTGCCTAATGGGCCAGTCGCCCAAGGCAGTCAAGCCGTTGCTTCAACCGTCAATGTGACGATTGCTCAACCTGTGGTTGTTAAAACAGATCTATTTACTTTGACTTTTGATGCTAACGGTGCAACAGTTGCTCGTGCCGAATTAAATAAAGAAATGGAGACGCCGGATTGGAAAAAGCGCGGCATCCCCAGCTTGTTGTTCGGAAAGGACGAATCGGTTCCGCAACCAGTTGTGCTTTTTGATACCTCTGCCAAGCATGTTTACAAAGCTGAGTCTGGCTTAGTTGGTGGGAGCTTCCCCAATCATCGAACAAATTTCAAATTGATCAGTAAAGATTTGATAATGGACGATGATCAAGAGACATTATCTGTTCAGTTTGCTGCTACAAGCGGAGGTGTTGAGCTTATAAAAACGTATACACTTCATCGTGGGCACTATGGCATTGATGTGAAGTACGATATTCATAATCAAGGGAATGTCGCAATCACTCCATCGGTGTATATGCAATTGACTCGAGATGATGGCAAGGTTTCAACAGATAGTTCTTTCTATAACACTTATACGGGACCAGCCTTATATACAGACGAGGATAAGTTTCAAAAAATTTCCTTTAGTTCCATCGCTGATGGTGACAAGGATTATCCAACTTATGCAAATGAAGGTTGGATTTCTATGTTGCAACACTATTTCTTGACGGCTTGGGTGCCTCAGGATGGACAACGTCGTGAACTCTATACTCGTCAGTTAGATCAACATCTTTTCTCAATTGGTTCAATTGTTTCCGCCGGAGAGATTGCGCCGAATAGCAATAAGGTGATTGACAGCCAACTTTATATTGGTCCGCAAGATCAACGTCGTTTAGAGTACATTGCGCCAAATTTGGATTTGGTTGTTGATTATGGTTGGTTGACTTTCTTGGCAAAACCGATTTATGCCCTCTTAGCTTTCTTACAGAGTATTGTAGGCAATTGGGGGTGGTCAATTGTTTTACTGACCGTTTTGGTCAAAGCAATTCTTTATCCAATTTCTGCTGCTGGGTATAAATCCATGGCCAAAATGCGTGATGTCACACCACGTTTAAAGGCTATTCAAGAAAAGTATGCCAATGATAAACAAGCTTTAAATCAAGCCATGATGGAACTCTATCGTAGAGAAAAGATCAATCCAGCAGGTGGTTGCTTGCCTATCTTATTCCAAATTCCTGTTTTTCTGGCTTTGTATTGGGTACTTTTGGCGACTTCAGAGTTGCGCGGTGCTGAATGGTTATTGTGGGTGACTGACCTTGCAAGTCCGGATTCTTATCTGATTTTGCCGTTGTTGATGGTTGCCACAATGATTATTCAAATGAAGATCAGTCCTAAACCAGCTGATCCCACTCAGGCAAGAGTAATGATGTTTATGCCTATTGTTTTTGGTGTAATGTTCTTCTTCTTTGCCTCTGGTTTGGTGCTGTATTGGCTAACGAATAACATTCTGTCAATTTGGCAACAATGGTACGTGAATAAACAGATCGAGAAAGAACATCGCAAGCGTGTAATTTCTTAATAAGTAACTCCAATTAAAAATAAGGATGGCGAGGTTTTTACTTCGCCATTTCTATTTGGAGGGGCTGATAAAACCTTTATCAAGCCAGTACTTGTCTTACTTAGCGTCTTGAGTTAAGGAATAGTAAGATGGGCCACAACCAAACGGATAAAAACCATAAAAAGATGAACCTTATTGAAATTTTGCTACCTTCTGATTTATACGTTTTAAAGAAAATCGTAATAGCTCCACTAATAACCCAAAGCAGGGTTACACCATAAATTAGAACTCTGGTGGTGTAGCTGTCTCCTAAAAAGCTTGCAAAGTAGGCGGAGAGAGGGACAGAGGTAAAGACTGCTAAGCATGCACCAATCAGTGCATTACCAAGAAACGGGCGATTGTTTTGTGTGTTTGGCATGTTTAGATCATTGAATCAAATTATAGTTTGGATTAAATTGCTCACTGTAATGAGATAATTACAAATCTGGTTCAAAATCTCAAATAGGGAAAGAACGTGCATTCTGATCAAGATCCAATCGTTGCAATTGCTACAGCCCCTGGAAGGGGAGGTGTTGGCATTATTCGCCTATCAGGAAACGACAAAACCATTTTGGCTTTGATCGGAAAATTGTTTGGCGAAGAATCATCAATAACTCCTCGCTTTGCTCACTACAGAGTGTTCAAAGATAACAATAATGATGTCATTGATGATGGGTTAGTGCTTTATTTTAAGGAGCCAAAGTCATATACAGGAGAGTCGACTTTGGAGTTACAGGCACACGGCGGCCCCGTTGTTTTACAAGTTTTGTTGTCTAGAGTGCTAGAGCTTGGAAAGGAATATGGTTTGCGCTTGGCAGAACCGGGGGAGTTTACTCGAAGAGCTTTTCTTAATGGCAGACTTGATCTCTCACAAGCAGAGGCTGTTGCAGATTTGATAGATGCTACGACTGAAAGCGCAGCAAGAGCTGCTTCTCGCTCGCTAAGAGGCCTTTTTTCTAAACAAGTACACGAGCTTGGTGATCAAATAATTGAGCTTAGGGCCTTAATCGAGGCAATTTTAGATTTTCCCGAAGAAGAAATTGACTTTATCAAAAGCACTCAAGCGAAGGAACGTCTGGATCAAATCTTAAGCGATTTTAATCATCTTATAGAACAATCAAAGCAGGGAGCTATATTAAGAGAGGGGATAAAGGTTGTTTTAGTTGGTAGCCCAAATGTTGGTAAATCCAGCTTAATGAATATGCTCAGTGGGGATGATGTAGCTATTGTTACGGATGTTGCTGGAACAACACGAGATAAAATTGAATATGGTATACAAATTCATGGAGTGGCTATACGTCTCATAGATACCGCAGGCATCAGAGAAACTAATGACAAAGTTGAGACTATTGGAATTGAACGAACGTTTCAAGCAATTGAAGACGCTGATGTTGTAATTCATTTGTTAGATGCAACTCACTCGGTTAATGAGCAAGAAGGAAAGAAAATTTTAGAGAAAGTGATGAGGCGTGTTCATCGCAATGTGCCAATCATTAACATACTTAACAAGTGTGATATCGCTCATGACATTGAAGAAGTAGATAGTTCGGTATTAAAAATTTCAGCTAAAACAGGATATGGTATAGATAGTCTGAAAAATAAATTATTGGAGATTGTAGGATGGACAAACAATCAAGAGCCCATTTTTTTAGCTAGAGAGCGTCACATACAGGCTCTAAATTCGACAGGTGAACATTTAGATAAAGCGGGTCAATTTCTTTTATTAAATGATCCACCTTTAGATCTTGTAGCAGAGGAACTTCGCTTGGCTAATGAGTCACTTGGAGAAATTATTGGAGTAACAACTCCTGACGATATTTTAGGTTTAATTTTTAGCCGATTTTGTATCGGTAAATAAGTTTCACGTGAAACGAGGCATATGATGGATTATCCTGTTTCTTTTGATGTGATTGTTGTTGGTTGTGGAAACGCTGGGGCAGAGGCTTCTCTGGCTTCTGCCAGAATGGGATGTAAAACTTTACTCGTTACTCATAATGTTGAGACGATAGGGCAACTGTCTTGCAATCCTTCAATTGGCGGTATTGGTAAAAGTCATTTGGTTAAAGAGTTGGATGCTTTAGGCGGGGCTATGGCACAAGTTACCGATGAGTCTGGCATACAATTTAGAGTTTTAAATAGCTCAAAAGGACCAGCTGTTAGGGCTACACGTGCCCAAATTGATCGTGAACTTTACCGAGTAGCAATGCGACAACGCATTGAAAAACAGAAAAATCTTTGGGTATATCAACAGGCGGTTGATGATTTGATCGTTGATCACTACCAAGTTCAAGGAATTGTTACGCAAACAGGTGTCAGGATTTATGGTAAAACAGTTATCCTTTGTGCAGGAACTTTTTTACACGGTTTAATCCATATTGGTTTGGAACATTATCCTGCGGGGCGTGTTGGTGATCCTCCTAGTGTTCGTTTGGCTGAAAGATTAATTGATCTCGATATGCCTAAGGGGCGTTTAAAAACAGGAACGCCAGCGCGTATAGACGGGCGAACTATTGATTTTTCAAAATGTGAAAAACAGATGGGTGATTTAGATCCTATTCCGAGTTTTTCATTATTGGAACCTCAAATTGCGCATCCTGAGCAAGTTCCATGTTGGATTACAAATACAAACTCGACAACTCATGAAATTATTCGAGCGAATTTAGATCGTTCTCCAATGTTTTCAGGGATCATTGAGGGGGTAGGCCCCAGGTATTGCCCATCAATAGAAGATAAGGTTGTGCGCTTTGCTGATAAAACCTCACATCACGTCTTTTTAGAGCCAGAAGGCTTGAAAACACACATTTATTATCCTAATGGTATTTCTTCGAGTCTGCCATTTGATGTGCAAATTGCTTTTATGCACACAATTCCAGGCTTGGAATCCGCTCACTTTATTCGTCCGGCATACGCTATTGAGTACGATTACTATGATCCTAGAGCATTAAAGAGTTCTTTAGAAACGCAAAAAATAGAAAATTTATATTTTGCTGGACAGATTAATGGTACAACTGGCTATGAAGAGGCTGCTGCTCAAGGTCTTTTAGCTGGATTAAATGCTGCACTTAGAGTTAAAAGTCAGGAATCATGGGTCCCTCGAAGAGATGAGGCTTATTTAGGTGTCATGGTAGACGATTTGATAACAAAAGGAGTGACAGAACCGTATCGTATGTTTACCTCAAGAGCTGAGTATCGTTTGAGTCTGAGGGAAGATAATGCTGATGAACGACTTACTGAGATTGGAAGAAAGTTAGGTTTGGTTGATGATGAAAGATGGAACTTTTATTCTAAAAAACGAGAGTTGATTAATACTTCAATTAATTTGTTAAAAAAGACGTGGGTTACACCAACATCAATCTCGAAAGAAGAAT